>WNGF01006975.1_pt1 | contig 13828 bp, 11 predicted proteins | sample 5400641 | NCBI WGS metagenome assembly WNGF01 (sample SAMN13153371, study PRJNA577476) | soil metagenome | isolation source: 80 cm soil or saprolite under grassland replicate 2 | place: USA:California | collected 2016-06-15
TCGGCGCCGGCGAGGCGCGCGTACGGCGCCATGGCCATGATCATCACGTCTTCCTTCTGATCCTCGCGCATGTCGCGCACCTGAGCGAGCCGCGAGCGATCGAGCATCTCGCGCAGGACCGGCAGCGCGCGGCGATCGTTGAATCGCGAAAGCGAGATCGCCGCGTTCCATCGCACTTCGGCGACGTCATCGGAGAGGCCTCCGACCAGCGCCGGCACTCCGTACGGATTGCCGATTTCACCGAGCGTGAAATACGCCGTCTTGCGAACATCTTTGTCGGACTCCCTGGTCGTCTCCACGATGTGAGGGATCGAAATCGGATCCTTCAGCTCGCCGAGCGCCATCAGAACGTAGATGCGGTTATCCGGATCGCGATCGTTGAGCCCATCGAGCAGCAGCGGCGTCGCTCGACGATCGCCGAGCGTCCCGAGCACCATGCTCAGATAACGGCGAATGCGCGGATCGTCCGTCTTCGACTGCACGTAGATCGAGGCGACCTCCTGCTCGAGGTTCGGATAGCGCGACGCCTCGCCGCGCTTCAGTGATTTCGAAAGCTGATACGCCGCCTGCCAGCGCTCGTGGGAGCTGCCGGAGCGAATGGTGTTGAGGGAGTCGGGAATCGTGTGTTCTTCGGTGGCCAGCTTGCCGAAGAGAAAAAAAATCCCCACCGCCACGAGCACGATGCCGAGGGGAAAAATGACGAATTGGAAGAGGACGCTGCGGGGAGTTTCTTTGGGGAGGTCCGACATTGAAGCAGAAGAACGAGGAATGTTGAATGTTAAATGTTGAATGTTTAAGTGTCGTGCTTATTCAACATTCAACATTTGACATTCAACATTCCTCATCTCCCTGTGCCCGCCACGACAAAATCCGGCAGGTACCCCTTGAGTTGCGTGGGCGCGTTCGGCACCACGATGGCGTCCTTGTCGCACACCGACTCGCAAAGCCGGCAGGCGACGCATTTGTTCTTCTCCACGAATGCGATTTTGTAGTGATTGGCCACTGTCTCGTCTTGCGGCTCGACCATGTGGATGCACTCGAAGGGGCAGATGTCGACGCAGAACTCGCATCCCGTGCAGAGCTCTTTGATCACTTCCGCCTTCGGGATTTCCTTCGGCTTTACGCGCGGAATGAACTCGCCGTGCTGGTTCTGAATGGCATCAACGGGACAGTAGATGCCGCACACCGAGCAGTCGATGCAGCGCTCGGGATGGATGTAGTACTGGCCGCGCGCCTCGCCCCAAATCGTGTTAGTAGGGCATTTGACCTCGCAGACGGTGCAGCCAATACATTTGTCAGTGATGAAATGGGGCATGGCGGTTCAGTCTACCTTAACGACCGCTGCGCGCCCGTTGACGTACAGCGGTGTGTTGCGGCGCGACTGCCGGATCAAAACCAACTCCGGCGCGAAACGCTCGCCTACCCAGATGAACGTGCCGCGCGGAAGTTCACTTCCCGATTTCGCTGTGGCGCGCCAGCCGGGGTGCAACGCCTGTTCAGCAGGAAAGGCCATGGCTGGACGGAAGGTGATCGTCTCCAGGTAGAGATATCCGCTGGCCACTACCGGCTCACGCGCGTCGCGGACGTACATCGCCGCCGCGCGATAATCGTCAATGGGGCGCTGCAGATGATCGATGATGCCGAACGCGCACATGCCAACGCCGATGGCGATCAACGGCGCGATCAGCACTCTTCTTGCTGAAGCCGCCAGCCAAAACACCAGCGGCGCGGCGATGATCGACTCGAATCGCAGCGGAAAGTAGATCCGCAGGACAAGAGCGAGCGCGAGCGGGACGATTGCCATTGCGGTGAATCGATTGAGACGATACCCAGCAACCACCAGCAACCCCGCAGCAACAATCAGCAACCACATCGGCGGCCGCGCGAAAAGCGCTTCCGGATATTGCGGAATCGGTCCGATCCACGCCATCGAGCCGCGCGGCTGATGCAGCGCGAGCCACATTCCTGGCGCAAAGAGGGCGATGGAGAGGAGTGTGGCGCCGCCGCCCTCGGCAGCGCTGACGCGCCGCTTGGCCGGCGAGGGCGCCGGCCCTACACGGAGCAACAACAGCGGAAAAAACAGCGCGCCGTAATAGTGCGAATACGCGGCGGCGACGAAGGCCAGCGCCGCGGCGTACGGCCGATCGGAGTCGAGCGCCAGAATGCCGATCGTGACGAACAACGCGCAGAGGGCATAGGCGCGCGCGTCGACGGCAAACAACACCGCCGGCGGAAACACTGCAAGCAATGCGGCGGCGGTGAACTGCCGCTTCATCAGCATCGCCGCGAGGGCGATCGTGGCGAACAACAGCGACACCGCGCGCAAAATCAGTAACGGCGGATTCCCGATCAGATGCACGATGAAGTAGTAGAGCGGAGGGCCCGAGTCGTAGTGCAGCGCCTGCAGAATTCCGCCAAACGAGCGCGCCGAGATCCAGCGCGTGAACAGCTCGTCGAAAAAAGGGTCGCGGACAAACAGTAGGGGAATGCGGACGGCGAGAAAAAGAACAACGATTGCCGCCGGCTGCCAACGATGAAGGATGAACGATGAACGATGAACAGGCGACAGTTCCACGTTCATCGTCCCGCGTTCATCGTTCATCGTTCATACGGCAAGCAGCTCCGAAATCGTCTTGATCAGATGCGAGGACTGAATGGGCTTGGCGATGTAAGCATTCGCGCCTAACGCGAGGCCGCGCTCGCGGTCCTCCTCCGCCCCTTCGGTGGTGATGATGATGATGGGAATGTTTTTCAGAGTGGCGTTCTGCCGCACCAGCGAGACAAGCTTCAGCCCATCCATCACCGGCATGTTGATGTCGGTGAGGATCAGGTCGATTTTCTCCGGACCGGCTAGCTTGCGCAGCGCGTCGAGTCCGTCCACCGCCTCGATGATCTTCGCGTTTTGAAATCCCTTGAGCGAGAAGGCGATCAATTGCCGCATGGTCGGCGAGTCTTCGACGATCAGAAATTTCGCGTTCTCGGTCAACATCACGATGTGGTCGTCAGCAGATCGAGGAAGCTCTGGATCGTGTTCAGCTTCCGCTCCGACTGGGAGTACAGCTTGGCGGAGAAGATCGCCGTCGCCGCGTGGGCCGCGAGCAGCGCGAAGAGCTCGTAATCGACCGCCGTGAACGCGTGCTTCTGCACGAGCAGCTTGTAGATGGCGATCGCACCGATGACCTGCTCCTTGATCTTCAACGGTACCGCTGCGAGCGGCCGTTGCAGCGACGGCTTCGCGTTCTCGTCGTCGCGATGCAGGTAGTAGCTCTCGCCGCGTTTGGCCACTTCGCCGACGATTCCCTCGCCGACGTGAACGGAGATCTTCTCCACCCCCGGCATGACATCCTCGCCGTCGCAGGCGATGGTTCGCAGCTCGTTCGTTTTCTCATCGAGAAGGAGAAGCGCGTACGCCTTCGCGCCGATCAGATCGCGAATGATTTCCTGGATCACGTGAATCACCTCGCGAAAGTCGAGCGTGGAGTGGAGCTGGTAACTGGCGACGTAGAGGCTCGCGAGATTGTTGTTCTGTTCCTCGATTTCGCTGTAGCGGCTCTGGTAGTCCTTGTTTTCTTCCTCGAGTGCTCCGAGCCGATGTCTCAGCCGCTCGTTCTCCCTCAGCAGCTCCTCGGTGAATTCGCGGCTCTTGTTGAACAACTCGAGAAACTTCTCAGCTCTCGATTCGTCGCTCATCTCTGGTCGTTCGAGAGTAACACAGCCGTTCGATCGCTCCGGCGATTTCGTTGAGCGGCAAAACTTGATCGACAGCGCCCGTCTTGATCGCCTGATTCGGCATTCCAAAGATGATCGCGGTGTCCGGCGACTCGGCGATCGTTTTGCCGCCGCGCTCGCGCACGCGACGGATCGACTCCGCACCGTCATCGCCCATCCCGGTCATGATCACTGCGACCAATCGATCGCCACAGCTCTCGCTGGCGCTGTCGAAGAGCCGGTCCACCGAAGGCGCGTATAGATCGCCGGATCCAGGCGCGAGAACGCGCGCCTGCAGGCCGTCGCTCCCCCGCTGCACCTCCATCTGCATGCCGCCAGGCGCCACGTACACCCCTCCTGCCTCCAGTCGCTCCCCATGTTCCGCTTCCTTCACGCTGTATTCGGTCAGGCGATCGACGCGCTCGGCGAACAATCGCGTGAAGTGCGGCGGCATGTGCTGCGCGACGGCGATCGGAAGCGGCATTCGCGGCAGCGATTGAAACAGATGCTGCAGGGCGGGCGGGCCGCCGGTGGAACAGCCGATGACGATCAGCTCGATGTGTGTAGCGCCGCCGCCCTCGGCGGCGCTCGCCGCTGAAGGCAGCGGCGCCGCCTCGATACGCTTCGTGACGTTCTCGATCCGCAACTCCCCGATCTGCAGAATCTTGGAGACGAGATCGCGCTGAATTTCCTCGAGCCGGGGCGAGACGTTGCCCCCCGGTTTGGCGATGAAGTCGATCGCGCCGAGGTCGAGGGCCTTGAACACGCTGCGATCGCTGGAGCGCGACGAAACGGCGATCACCGCCGTCGGACGGTTTTGCATCAGCCAACGGAGAAAGGCAAAGCCGTCCATCACCGGCATCTCCAGATCGAGGGTGATGACGTCCGGCTCGTGCCGCATCACCTGCTTGATCGCATCCTCGCCGTTGGTCGCCGTGGCGACGACTTTGATGCGTGAGTCGGACTCCAGCATGCGCGAGATGCTGACGCGGTTGTATGCGGAGTCGTCGACGACGAGCGCTTTGATCAAGTCCTGAGTCCTGAGTCCTAAGTCCTGAGTCCTGAGTCCTAAGTCCTGAGTCCTGAGTCCTGAATCCGGAGTCCTGAGTCCTGAGTCCTGAGTCCGGAGTCCTGAGTCCTGAGTCCTGAGTCCTAAGTCCTGAGTCCTAAGTCCGGAGTCCTGAGTCCGGAGTCCCGAGGGGTGGGCGGGACTCAGGACTCGGCACTCAGGACTCAGGACTTCTGGTAGACCATGTCATTTTTCAAGTGTCTCAATTTGAACTGTGTGGAGAGCGAGATCAGCGATTCCGAGTGGCCGAGGAGCAGATAGCCGCCGTCGACGAGGCGATTGTAGAAGCTGTTGATCACCATCCGCTTCGAAACATCATCGAAGTAGATGATCACATTCCGGCAGAAGATCACATCGACGTAACCGAGGAGGGAGACGCGAGGCTCGTCGTAGAGGTTGAGGCGGCCGAACGAGACGCGATTGCGCACGTCATCATGAATGCGCCACGAGCCGTCGTCCTGGCGCGTGAAGTACTTGTCGCGAATGTTCGGATCGGTCGCGCGAAAGGCCGTCTCGCGGTACTGTCCTTTGCGCGCGCGAACCAGCACCTGCTGGCTGATGTCGCTGGCGAAAATCTCGAATGCGACGCGATCGAAGTAGCGCGCCTCCTGCAGCGACATGGCAATCGAGTAGGGCTCCTCGCCCGTGGAACAACCCGCCGACCACACTCTGATTTTCTTCACGCCTTTTCGCGACAAGATATCAGGAACGATTTCTTCTACGAACGCCGTGAGCTGCGACGGTTCGCGGAAGAAGTACGTTTCCTTCGTCGTGACCAGGTCGTAGATCTCATCGAACTCGCTGTCGGCGCGCGGATCGTATTGCAGGAAGTAGTAGTACTTCTGAAACGATTCGAAGTTCAGCTCGCGTGCGCGCGGCGACAGCCGCTTCTGCAGCAGGTACTTCGACGAATCGCCGAACCAGATTCCCGTGCGGCGATAGATGGCCTCGCGCAGAAGGCGGAACACGTCATCGGGAAGTTCCAGATGGTGGTTGAGTGAGAAGTCGAAGGGGGACATGGCTCCGTCAGGTGTCAGGCGTCAGGCGTCGGACATCAGGAACCCGATTTCATCGCCGACAGAATGGCCGCGATGATCTCCTCGCGGCGGCTGTCGGCGGTGCGCCACGCCTGTTCGAGCAGATCGCGGTAGAGATTCTTGTGGTTGATGAAGACGTCGGCGATGTCGTCGAGAATCGCAGGATTCTCCAGAGCTTTGAGCAAGTGCGGGAACGACGATCGATCGGCAAGCTTGTCCAGCGCAAGAACGGCGGATTCCTGCACGTACGTGTCGGGATCGTCGAGCACGCGATGCAGCACCGGAAGAGCTTTCGCGTCGCCGCGGATGCCGAGCGCGGCGGCGGCGGCGGCGCGAATGCGCCAGTCGTGATCGCTCATCAGGTCCAGCAGCCGGCGAAATACGTCCTCCGCCGGCACACGCGCGAGTGCCAGCACGGCTGCACGGCGGATCTCGATGTCCGGATCGGTCGTGCAGCGGAACAGCACGTTGCGGACGCTGGCCTGACCGCTCTTGCCGAGGGCCTCGATGGCCGCAATGCGCACCGGCGGCAGATCGCTTTCGAGATGGCGCATCAAAGGCTCAATCGCCGCCGCATGCCCATATTCTCCGAGCGCCTGCGCCGCTGCGGTGCGGATCCAGATGTCGCTATCTTCGAGAGAGCTGATCAGCGGCTGGAGTCCTTTTTCCGGCCGCAGGCGCACTACCGCATTGATCGCAGCGAGCCGCACTGCCGGCGATTCGTCGGCCAACGACAGGACCAGTTGATCGGCGAAGCGCCCCTCACTGAATTTGCCCATCAGCGAGACGGCCTTCTGCCGCATCGTCGGATCGCTGTCCTTCGATGCCAGCAATAATTCGTCATGATATCCTTCTCCCTGAATATTTACGTAAATTGATAATGAGTTCAGCTTCGCCGGGGCGGATTTTGATTGCAGCAGCCGGCGAATCTTCGAGAGCACGTCCGTTTTGATCTCCGGAAACGCGCCCACCAGCGTCGAGACCGCGCTCACCGCCGCCTGCTGCGCGCCGACGTCGGGATCGTCGAGCTTCGCCAGAAGATAGTCGACCGGGGAAGGGTGCATCAGCTCACCGAGTGTTTCGATCGCCAGCCGGCGGATCAGCGCGTTTTCATGATCGAGGAACGGGACCACCGCGCCGATGGACTCCGAGCTGCCGACGGCGTTGATCACGCGCAACAGCAGCGCGAGGACGTCGTCCTCCTGCACGTTCTGCAGCGCCTCGAGAATCGGCGGGATCGCCAGCGGACCGAAATCGATCAGCGCCTGGGCCGCCGTTTCCGCCGTCTCCGGCTGATCGAGAAACGAGAGCAGCACGGGAATGGCGCACTCGTCGCTCGACCAGCCGAGGAACTTGAGCATGAACGAGCGGACGTCGGGCTTCGACGTCGCGCTCACCTGTTCGATCAGTTCGCCGACTTTCGACGGCGGAAATGATTTGCGGAAGCTGCGCTGGATCAGCTCGCGCTCATTCTTTTCCACGATGCGCGGCCGTTGCGCTTCGGCGATGCGCACCAGTGCCCGCATCGCCGTCAAGTTCAACTTCTCCTCCTCGGCCACCACTTTCAGGAGGAAAGTGACCACGCCGACGTCGCCGATCTTGCCGATGGCCTCGAGCACCGGTTTGCGCAGCGATTTTTCCGCGTACAGCGGCAGGATCGCCGGCAACGCTGCCCGATCGCCGATCTCCCCGAGAGCTTCGACCGCGTGAAACTTCAGCCAGACATCGCTGCGGTTCAGGATGCGCAGCAGATAGGGAATCGCCGCGGCGTCCCGAAATTTTCCGAGCGAGGAGATGATCGACGAGGCGACGTTGACATTCGTCTCGTTCTCCAGCGTCTCGCGAAGGACGTCGAAGCCGTCTTCGCTGCGCAGATCGCCGAGCAGATTGACCAGCGACAGGCGAACGTCGGGATCGGGATGCGTCCGCAACCTCTCCACGATCGCCCGAACCGTGGCCTCCCCGATCCTCACCAGCGCCTCGGTTGCCGAATTGCGACGGCCGGCGTTTTCCGGATCGCCCAGCGCGTCGAGGAGGCGCTCGATCACTTCGCCGCGCGGATCGCGCACAAAACCATCGACGATTGTCTTGCGCACTCGCCAGTCTTTGTCGCCCAGAAGCTCGAACATGAGCGGGAAGTCGCCGGCGTCGGTCGAATGCGACACCAGATACGCCGCTTTCTGGCGCATGTCAGGATCCGCGGAGCGGGCCTGCTGAATCAGTTCGGGATTCGCGCTCATTTCGGTTGCCTGTTGCCGGTTGCCGGTTGCCGGGACAGCAGAACCCTCTGGCAACCGGTAACCGGTAACTGGGAACCTACCCGATCAGCTTCGCCAAATCGAGAACGATCGTCAATGCATTCTCGCCGCGAACCACTCCGCGAATGAATTTGCTCTCTTCGACAGGGGCCACGACCGGCTGGGGGTCAATCGCCGCGCGATCGATCTTGGCCGGCCGCAGAACGCGATCGACTTCGAAGCCTGCGAGCCCTGCTCCGTCGCGCACGATGATCACCTGCTGATCGCTCCCCTTTCCCGCCGGCGGCTGTTTCAGCTTCGAGCGGATGTCGAGCAGCGTCACGATCGAGCCGCGCAACGAAAAAATGCCGACGGTATTCGCCGCCGCGTTCGGCACGCGGGTGGCCGGGCGGGCGGCGGTGATCTCGGCCACATCGTCCAGATCGATCGCATATCGCTCAGCGCCGAGGATGAAGACGAGTAGCTCGACTTGGTCGGTCGCAGTCTCGACCGGCAACTCCTCGGGAAAGCGCGGCTTGCCGGCGGTGGCCACGAATTGTTCGAGCTTCGCCGCCGCGTTGTCGGTTGTCGGTTGTCGGTTGTCAGAGGATTTCTTCGCTTTCCTCCGGATCTTCGCCAGGTCAACCATGCGTTCTCCAGTCCTGAGTCCTGAGTCCTAAGTCCTGAGTCTGGCCCGCCCCTGACACTCAGGACTCAGCACTCAGGACTCAGGACTTACTCATGCTTCCATCCGATGCTCTCGTGCCGCCGACGCGACTCTCGGCGGCTCGATGATCACAGCATCATCGCCGAACGCGTCGAGAAGTGCCGTCGTCGCCAGCGTGTTGATCAGCCGCGGAATCCCGCCGCTGACCGCGTGGATCTCCTCCATCGCTGCGCGGCTGAACGGATTGCGATTCGCGCCGGCGACGCGAATGCGATGCTCGATGTAGGCGATCGTCTCGTCGAGCGCGAGCGGCCCGAGCGAGTAGCGCATGCCGATCCGCTGACGCAGAGGGGCATACGCCGGGCGATCGAGACGCCAATCGAGCTCCGGCTGTCCGATCAGCAGCACCGACAAAAGATTTTGATCGTCGAGTTGAAAATTCGTGAGCAGACGGATCTCGTCAAATGTCGCTTTGCTCGGAAGGAGTTGTGCCTCGTCGATGATCAGCACGGGCTCGCGGCGGCTCTCGTAGAGCTCGACGAGCTTCGAGTGAATCTGGTCGAGCAGATCGCTGCGCAGCCTCGCCGGCTCGATTCCCAGTCCGATGGCGATGGAACGCAGCAACTGATTGGGCGTGAGTCGCGGATTGATCAGCAGGATGACCGGACGCGTGTCGCCGATTCGGTCGATCAGCGCCCGAGAGAGTGTCGTCTTTCCCGACCCGATTTCGCCGACGAGCACGGCGAGCTCTTTCTCATCGACCGCGTACTCCAGCCGCGCGAGAGCCTCTTTGTGCTGTGGGCTTTCGTAGAGAAAGCTCGGATCGGGCGTCTTGCCGAACGGCTTGGTGGCGAATCCGAAGAACTCTTCAAACATAAGAATGCAGAACGCAGAACGCAGAATTCAGAATGAAGAAAGCCAACCTTCCCAGTTCTTCATTCTGCGTTCTGCGTTCTGCATTCATTCGTGCATCAGCACGCGCGTTTCCCGTGCCTTTCCTCCAAAAGTCTCCATCAATGAGCCGACATCAATGACGAGCACAATTTCTCCTTCGCCGATTTCCGTTGCCCCGGCGATTCCGGGCGTGCGCGCGAGACGCGCGCCGATCGACTTGATGACGATCTCCTGCTGCCGGACGATGCCGTCGACGACGATGCCGGCGAACTTCTCGCCCGATCGCGTGACCACGACGAAGAGTTTTCGATCCGGCCAGTCTTCTTCACTCTCCAGCGCGAACGCGTCGGCGAGTCGCACCAGCGGCAGCGTGAGGTCGCGGACGGCGAGCACTTCGCGCGCTTCCACGGTCTGGATCTCGCGCGCTTGAATGCGCAGGGTCTCGTCGACGCTCGTGAGCGGAATTGCGAACTGCTGGCCTGACACGCGCACAATGAGCGCCTGAAGGATCGCCAACGTGATCGGCAGCATGATGCGAAATGTCGTCCCGTGCCCGGGCTCGGAAATGACCTCGATGCTGCCCTTCAGCGCTTGAATGTTCTTCTTCACGACGTCGAGCCCGACGCCGCGCCCAGAAACTTCGCTGACTTCGGCCGCCGTCGAGAGGCCGGGCGCGAACAGCAGATCGTACGGATCTGCACTGGCATCGAGTCCCGTCCGAATGGCCGCCTCGCGAATCTTCTGCGGATCGATTCCCCGTCCGTCATCGGAGATGTCGATCAGAACCGAGTTGCCCTGCGGGTACGCGCTGAGCGTCACGCGCCCTTTCGCGTCTTTGCCGGCAGCGATGCGCTCCTGCGGCGGCTCGATTCCGTGATCGAGCGCGTTGCGGATGATGTGCATCAATGGATCGCTGATCTCCTCGACCAGCATCTTGTCGAGCTCCGTTTCCTCGCCGAGCAAGACCAGCTCGATGTCTTTGTTCAGCTCGCGCGCAAGTTTCCGCACGCTGCGCGACAACTTCGAGTAGATCTGTCCGACCGGCACCATCCGAAGATCGATGGCCAGCTTTTGCAGCTCGTTGAGCTTGCGCGCCACGTCGCGATTCTTTTCCAACCTGCGCGTGAGCGCGTGCAGCTCGCCGATGATGTTCATCAGCGAGTCGAGCTTGGCGATGTCCACGCGCACGGTCGCCGAGGCGGAGCGGAGAGAGAGGTCCTCTTCCTCGTGGAGGACAGCCGCCCTCGGCTTTCCGGACAGCGGAGGGCCGCTGTCCTCCACACGCAGTGACATGACTTTCGCGTCGGCGGCGATCCGCACGACCGCATTTTCCTCGAGCGTCGATCCGTACAGCAGGCGAAAGCCGATGCCGGTGCCGCTCGGATCGACGGACGGCAGCGTGGAGAGAACTTCACCCGACTCGCTCAGCTTCAACGCGAGCGCACGCAGCTTCTGATCGAAATCGGCGAAATCGAATTGCGCTTCGATCGAGAAAATCTGCTTGCCGGCGCGGACGTTCTCGGTCAGCCGGTGCTCCTCGTATTCGGTGAGCGACTTCCGCGTCTGCTCATCGAGATTGATGTCCCGCAGCACGGCGGTCGTCTCCTGTTGCGGCGCTCGCGTGACCAGGTCGTGGATGCGTTCGGTCAGCGAGGCCACGTCGGCGGCGCCTCCGACCACCAGGCGATTGAGCGCATCGACGGAGTCGTAAAGCAGATCGACGAGCGATTTGCTGATCGCCACGCGCCCCATGCGCAGGCGGTCGAGCATGTCCTCGAGTGCGTGCGCGAGCTCGGAGATCTCGCCCAGGCCGACCATCGCCGCAAGTCCCTTGAGCGAGTGGACGTCGCGGAAGATTTTGTTGATCAGCTCCGGACGGACGCTGGCGCCCTGTGCTTCCAAATCGGCGAGGCCGCGCGAGAGGGCGTCGAGCAGCTCCTCCGCCTCGCCGGTGAAATCGTCTCGCGCTCGATCGTCGTCTTGGCGCATTTTGGACGATTCGATGGTAACAGCACTCACGCCCCTCATCCGCCCTTCGGGCACCTTCTCCCCGCGCGCGGGGAGAAGGCCGTCGTGAGGTCCCTCGCCCCGCGCAGCGGGGAGAGGGTGGCGCGAAGCGCCGGGTGAAGGGCCGCTAGGCCACGCGCAGCAGCCGCCGCAGCTTGTCCACCAGCTCCGGCGCCTCGAACGGCTTCGCGAGATACTCCTCTGCCCCGAGCGCCTCGGCGCGGTTCCGATCCTCGGCTGTCGACTCCGTCGAGATGACCATGATGGGGATCGTTTTGTAGACGGGATGGTTCTTCAGAAAGCTGACCAGCTCCAGGCCGTTGATGTCCGGCATGTTGATGTCGGTCACGATCGCGTCGAATTGGTGATGCGGCAGCGTCTTCAGCGCTTCGAATCCATTTGCCGCTTCGACGATTTCCACGTCGTCGTTCTCGGTGCCGCTCTCGATGATGTTCGCGAGATACGAACGCATGGACGCGGAATCCTCAACCAGAAGGACCTTCATGTGGGTTGCCCGGCGAATGCAAAATGCAGAATGCAGAATGCAACCGTGTCATCCTGAACGTAGCGAAGGATCTCAATCTGCGCAGCTTGAGATCCTTCGCCGCCTCCGCGGCTCAGGATGACACTAGCGCCGATTCTCAATTTTGCATTTTGCATTCTGCTTTCATCGTTTCCGTTCCGCCGCCGCGCTTTCGAAAGCAGATCCGGCCTGCGACAAGAAGATTTCCAGCCCGGTGATGTCGTCGATGGGAGCGCGATGTTCGGCGTTGTCACCGTAAAGGATACCAATCGTTCGATTTCCGTGCATGATCGGCAGCGCCACCACCTCGGTCGGCGCGCGATCACCGAGGCTTTCCACGAGTGCCAGGTTGGCTGCGTTGCGGCGCATTTTGCGCTGCGCTTCATTCGATTTCATCACCTCGGCAAGAATCGAGCTCGCCGATCGCGGAATCCTCAACTTGCGCGCGCGGTCATTCATGGTCTCCTCGCCGCCGGTAATGCCGAATCCGCCGAGGCTGGTGAAGTCAGCGTCATCGACGAAAAAGACGACGCCGCGATCGAGATACTCGGCCGAAAAGCGGAGGATCGTCGCTGCGATTTCGTTGACATCGGTCGGATCGGAAATCTCGTTGATGAGCTGCTTCAGGAGCTGAAAACTTCTCTCAGTGTGCTCCTTCTCCGCTTCTTCGTAAAAGCGGCGGCCGGCAGCGGTGTCCAGACCGATGGTGTCCTCCCACTGCGCGAATCCGCGCTCTGCGAAAAGCGCCAACTCCTCCGCAAAGAGGCCCAGCTCTTCATCGGCGGCATCGTGCCGCAGCCGCGCGGACGCCGGCTTGGTCAGATACAAATTCGCGCCGGCATGCAGCAGGTCGTGACGGCGGCGGAGATCCATGTCCCGATCGACCATCACCACCGGCAGCCTGGCGTTCTTTCGTTTGATGAACTGCAGAAGCGCGGGCGATTCATCCGTCACTTCGAGAAAGGTGATGAAGAATGCGGTGGAGCGAAAAAAATCGTTGATCGCCTCGCGCGCCGCGTCGATTGTGCCGAATTGCGCCATCTTCATCTGACGCGCACTGAAAATGCGCTTCGCCGCGACGCGAATGAGCGGGTCGCCATCGACGAGAATGACGTTGCGGTAGGCGGTGCCCGGCGACTCGACCTGAATCAGTCCGCCGGCGACGCGAAACTGCGTGGCGGCGGCGCGACGCGCATCGCTCAGCAGGGTCTTGCCCGCTTTCATCGACTCTTCGAGATCGTGCAGCGGTTTCAGCTTGTCGCCTTCGAATTTCAGCACGCTCGAGGGCGTGAAGCCGCCTTCGCGCAGGACGAAATCGGGGTCGTATTCAATGTCGGCAACGCCGATGTCCTCGGAGATCAGGAAGTTGAATTCGCCGCCGCGCGCCTGCAGAAGCGGAGCGATCGTCTCGATGATCCGATCGCGAATGGCGTCGCGCAGCTTCTCCTTCGTGAGAATGCCCGTTTGCAGAACCGCGCTGCCGGCCGGCATTCCCTCTCTGACGAGCTCGCGAATGATCGACTCATTGTCCGGGGCCACCGACCCCCGGCTGATGAACCACGTGAGCAGGTCGGGAACAGCAGCCGAAGCGGCGTTCATCACCAGACCGTTGCGAAAAAGAATCGTGTGCCGGCCCGCGGAATTGAGGACTTCGAGGACGCCGCTTCGCCGGGAGAGGTAGACGAT
>WNGF01006976.1_pt1 | contig 13828 bp, 11 predicted proteins | sample 5400641 | NCBI WGS metagenome assembly WNGF01 (sample SAMN13153371, study PRJNA577476) | soil metagenome | isolation source: 80 cm soil or saprolite under grassland replicate 2 | place: USA:California | collected 2016-06-15
CGCTTCAATGCGAGCGGGCAAGTCTTTGACCTGCAAAATTATCCGATTCCATCCACCCGGCTCTTGCTGGCGACCATCAGGCATCGGACGAGAACCCGAAGCGCCTGGGCCACTGAGAATGAGTTTCAGATTGCCGATGTAGACCTGTCCGAAAGCAGGCAGGTTTTGCATATCCAGTTTGAGACCGAGTTGTTTTGTATAGAAGTCGATTGAGTGGCTCACATCCTTCACTTGATACCTAACACCCCAAAGACCCAAGACAACGCTTTGGCCTTCCTTTGTGTTTGAACTAACCTCGGATGATGCTTCAGACGATATTCTTTGATTCATACAACCTCCTATTGCGACACCAATGAGACAGAGGGGAAAAAAGTGCACCATTTTCTCGTGATACCTCACCTCCTTAACTTGCAGAAAAAAACTGTTTCGCGCTTCTGCTGTGATTATGAAGTTCCGAGGGGGCCTCGTATTGGAAAAAATGGACCTATCCGCTGATGGGAACGTGATGGCTTTTTAAGCGACCATCCGGCTGATGTCGGCGCAGGTACTCAGTGGGGCTAAGGCCTGAGAATTCTTGAAAGTCGTTTATCAAGTGCGACTGATCGAAATATCCACACGTCGACGCTAGCTGAGCCCAATCGAGTCGCTTGATCTGATCCGCCAGAGCCCGCGCACGTTCAAATCGCAATATGCGGCTGAACAGCTTCGGGGAAAGTCCAACTTGAGCAGCGAACACTTGGCTTAAGCGCCGCTGACATATACCAACCTCTCGGGCGACATCTCGGACCGGGGTGCCTGTCCCGGCAGGGTCCAACAAGTGGAGTGCAATTGGTACAGCGGGGTGACCTTTTCGAGAGCGACGCAGACGGCACGTGAGCACCTCTTCCATGACGTGAAACCGCTTCCGATGTGTGTTGACGGTGCACAGGCGTTCCCGAAGCTCAAGAGCTGACTGGCCCCAAAGGTCCGCCAAGTTAGCGTGCCTATCGGTGAGTTCAGTGGCTAAGGCACCAAGAAACGGAAACGCGCCACCTGGCCTGAAATGCACACCCACCATGGACTCATGCTGCATTGCGTCTATGACAAAAACGCTCGAATAAGTTCCCGACAGAACCGCACCTGAAAACCGCCTATGCTTCTCGGGTTGCGCGCGATCATGAATGCGGACTTCGTCGTCACGAAGGTTGATGACTAACTCAATTGTCGCGCTTGGGACAATCCGTTCTTTCCGAGCTGTTTGTCCGCCCTCAAACAGCCAAAAATACTCGACGAATTCGCTAATCGGCAGCCCAGGAGCATAGGTCAGATAGAACATTAGACCCTCAATCAAACGCAGAAGATATTCATCACACTATTGTTCGAGGATATCACTTCCCCAGAAATCGGGTCATCACGAAGATCTCAATGTTTCAGTTGCGACGGCCAAGATAAAAGTTAGAGAACTTGTCGGCGAGCTATTCGAGGATTGAGTAGTGATCCTAAGTGAGATCACTCTCCTGATCTGCTCTTAAGGAGGAATAGAAACTATGGAATCAAATTCACGGCGCGACTTTCTGCGCACTTCAGTAATCGCCGGAACAGGATTGTGTTGACTCCCGCGCGCCCCTCACTTCAGTTCGTACTTCAGGCGGCTGGCTTCACTTCGATTTCAACGCGCCTGACCAATTCGGCGAAGCGCGGGTCGTCTCGTAACAAATCGAGACCCGGGTCGCCGTTAATATTGGAAATATCTAATGAACGATTCTTTACGGTGTCATTGAGATAACGCAATGATTGCTCACGCTGACCTAAGAGCGCCGACAGCACGGCTATAGTATAGGCAGCGGAGCCTTTCGCGTCGTTAGCTTTGACAATTTCCATATACCTGAGCAAAACACCTTGCCACCCGCTCTTCGCATATAAAGTTTCATAGGTTTTTAGCACTTCGTCTTTTGTTCCGATTAACTGCTGAAACCTCATAAAAGATTCGTAAGCTCGCGGGTAATCTCCTTTCTTCTGATAAGACCGCCAGAGGAGGTTATGAACGAGGGGACTGGCTGAATCCATTTCGACCACCCGCCGCAGCTGTGTGATTGCGTCATCGTACCGCCGGGCGAAATAGAGAATTCGCCCGTACATAATCTGATGAAAAACGGAATTAGGATTAAGATCAATGGCGGTTTTAATCCTTGCGATTGCTTCTTCCGAACGTCCCTGTCCGGCTAACCGATTGGCATACCAGCGATGCAAGGTATCAGAATCCGGAGCGATCTCGATTGCCCGTAAGAACTGTCTTTCGCTTTCGGCAAAATTCCAATCATAGTCAGCTTCGATGACGCCAAGAACCCCGTAAGCCTCCGGGAGATTATTGTCGAGCGCCAACGCCTGTTCAATAGCAGGTTTGGCTTTGACAAACTCCGCGTCGGGCGAGCTGCCGCCCCAATGCGCGAAAGAGCAATGAGCGCGAGCCTTACCAGCCCAGGCTTTGGCATAATCCGGGTCTATTGACACAACAGGCGGCCCGAAGCGGTGGGCGGATTTTATCACTTCACCCGACGGCCTGAGGGAGTTTTTCCGCGGTATGCACATGTCCTGATGAGGGCAGGAGACGGCCCAAGGTGGCCGCTCTGGCACCTAGTCCGTGACCGCGGATGCTTCACGAAAGGAGAGTTCAGAAAATGGTCAAATCAGCAAGAATTTCAAAGAGGTTACTGCTCGTGTCGGGTTTCGTGTCTGTCGGGGTTATCCTCGCGTTAGTCTTTACTTCGCTCGCGATCGCCAAGCGCTTCGGCGAATGGGGTCCGCCCGTCAACGCGGAATTGATCCCCGGCACGAGTCCGGAACTCAACACGCCGTTCAACGACGGTTGCCCGATCCAGTCGCCCGATGGGCAGAGTCTTTTCATCGCTTCGAATCGATCCGGCACACTCGGTGGGCAGGACATCTGGGTCGCCTACCGTCAGGGCGAGAATGGACCATGGGGCACGCCCGAGAACCTCCTCGCACCCATCAACAGCTCCTTTAACGACTTCTGCCCAACGCCTCCGACATCTACTTCAGCGTAGACTTCGGCCCGGCACAACTCGCTCCGAACCTCAACACCGAGTTCGGCGACTTCCGGCCGAACGTACGCCACGACGGCCTGGAGATCGTCTTCGACTCGAACAGGGAGGCCTCGGCGGGCAGGACATCTGGACGGCGGTGCGCGAGTGCACAGACGACGTCTGGGGGACGCCCGTCAACTTGGGCCCGGTCGTCAACAGCTCGGCGAACGAGACGCGGGCATCGCTCTCGTGGGATGGGGCGACGATGGTCTTCGGCTCGAACCGTCCTGAGAGCGAGCTGAGCCCCACCGGCACCCCGTCGACCGACGTCTACGTAACGACGCGCGAGAAGCTCACCGGCAAGAAGGTAGAATGAAAGGCATAAGCTTTCGCCGGCCCTTCAGCATCATGACTGGACGGCTGAACCGGTAGATGCTCAGATCAGAAACCGGAAGGGCGAGCACGGTCGCCCTTCCGTAGCCTTTTCCGTCACGTATCTACTAAACTTGTGTCATCCTTTGTGACTTAACGGATTCTCGAGCGCATAAGAACGCACTCAAGAACCACCTCGACAGAACACCACTGGAATTATCATTCGTGATCCTGGAGAAGGCTTTTACCAAGGACGTGCCAGCAGATCTCGGATTTTACCGGTAACATCCGCGGATTGTGGACTCTCGTTGCCTGAACGGCATGATGTGCTCTCCTCCATCAGACCTTTTTGTTGCACGTCTTCGACTGATGGCAGATGGCCTATGATTTGGCTGCTTTAGATTTGATTATTCACGATTTGACCACGGTCCACATCCCGCGATCAAGGTATTCTCAGCTACCTCGGACGGTTCATTAGCTGAACCCGATGGTGTTAATTGCGACTCGCATAATGTCTCCTTTTAAGAACTTCCTCTTGCATTAGTCGAATGCCTATGACGAGGCGGGAGTATCAGATCGTCCCGAATAACAGAGTTATTACCTTATTCGCACTTAGCTCAGCAATAGAGGCGACACTCGTAAGTTCGCCTCTTCTTGTATTTAAGGGTACCTTGAAAATGCGTTGTGCTAGTTTTGGGTAGTATTCAACTCCTGAGCCGAACCTAATCAATCTCACTAACGACACGATTAAGTGCGAGAAAACAGCAGGACGATCTTATGGCTCTTAGTTCACCATTTGGGAACTAGCCGCTCCTCAACGCAAATTAGAATCATTTAGCTTCCAGGACCCGTTCGAAGCCGGCGCTTGCGGCGGGCCGATCAGCGGCGTGCGGACCGGCTTTGCCAGGCCGAAGAAGACCACGGTGCCATTGCCGCCGAAGCGGCTGGCTAGGGCTGGCTCCGGCACTTCCTTGAAGCCTTGCTCCGGCATGTCCCAATTGTTCGCCACCCACACGTTACCGGCGGGATCAATGGCGACGTCCGTGATGATCTGCAATCCGCCGATGTAGCCGCCAGGCGGTGAAATCGGGTCGCCGGTCTTCGTGCCGGCCGGGCAGTTTTCGGGACGCGCGCCGCAGAGCTGCGTGACCGAGCGGCCCATCGCATTGGCCACCCACACGTTGTCGTTGCCGTCGATGGCGATGCCCCAGGGCCCATTGATGCTCTTCCCTCCATTAAACGGCGGCAAGACCGTGCCATCGGGCCGCACCATGGAAACGTCGCCACCGGGATACTTGACCAGAAGTTCATACAGACCAATCCACATCTTGGCGGCGTCGTCGGCCTTCGACGCTGAGCCTAGGCGGCTCTCAACCTTCGACTTGAGCATGTTCTCAACCAACGCCAGCTTCTCCTTCGTGCCGGGATGGCCGACGCTGTTGGCGACCCAGGCGTTGCCGAGGCTATCGATGGCCACGGCATGCGGGCCGAACCCGACCTTAATATGCTCGGCTTTGCCGGGATCACTCGCCGGGAAGCGCGTGACCGTGTTGGAGCCGCTATTGGTGACCCAGATCCGATCCTGCTGATCCACTGCGAGGTGGAAGGGCCCCTTGACCTGGAGCGTGCCGTCCACCGGTTTGCCATTCACGGTGCGGCCCAGGATGCGCCCCTTGGTGGCGTCTCCCTTCGGCAGATACACGATCTGGCTCTTTTCATTGTCGAGCGCCCAGACGTCGCCATTCGGCGTGGTGATGATCCCCTGCATCGAGCCGAGCTGCCCGTCGAAGTTGTAGCCTGTCTCAGGTGAAAGCGGCGCGCCCGTCTTCCGGTCGAACACAGAAATGTTCTTGGCTCCCAGGCTGGTGGCCCACACCCTGTCATCGGCGCCGATGGCGATGCCGAAGCCGGGACCGTCGATGCCGCCGCCGCGATACCCGACCGTCATCGGCGAAAGAGGCTGGCCATTCGGCGCCATTTTCGAGATGCCGCCACCAAACTGGCTCCAGATCGTGGACTGCGCGCCGGCCAGGAAGTTATCGTCCGCCCACATGTTGCCTTCGCCATCAATGGCGATGCCGCCCAGCGAGTTCAACCCGCCGCCGGTATAGACCAGCGAAAGAGTCCACGCACTCGGCGCGAAACTGAGGTAAGGAATGAAGGGCACCGGGCGCCAAACCTTTCCGGCAGGTACTGGAAAAAATTCGTCGAGCAGCGCGAAGAGTTTCTGCGCTTGATGCGCCGGATTGCGCGCGATGTTCTGCGCCGCCATCAGCGTGTCGGTCGGCGCAACCCCAGCCGGAGGCGTGGCTACTGCAAAGAGCTCGTTGCACGCGTCGCCGTGCACTCGCGTGATACAGCCGGCCAGCAAATTCGCCAGCGTATTGAATGTCGCCAGCGTCGCCGTCTGCGAACTATTGAGCGGATCTTGAATCACCGGGCCTAGCCCGCCCGTTTGGAGGTCCACCAAGTTAGGCACGTTGCCGGCGGCGATACGCAGACCGAGTTTGGGGCCCTTTAACACATCGCCCTGGAGAAACTGTGCCGAGGTCCATACGGATGCAACGGTGGATAACTCATTAACCGTCAGGGTCGCGGGCAATGAGGTTCCCAAGACTGCGAGGAGTGCGATGGCATCGTTGGGCGTTTGATTGGTTGATGCCTTCGGTGTGCCGCCCTTAGCGATGACATAAAGCACGCTATCGGCGGGCACTTGACCAACGTCCAGTTTGAAGGCGCCGCCATCGTCAGTCTGGCCCCGTGCCATTTGCTTGAGCGCACCTTCGCTCGCCGCATAAAGCGTTACGCTCGCTCCGGCAATCGGCTGGTTCGCACCTTGAACCCTGCCCGTGAAATCAGCACCGGCAGGGGAAGGGACCAAAGCCGGGCGTGATGAGTTGGTCTTCATGGTTTTGCTCCTCTTAACTTCTTACTTCATCTAGATCGGATCTCTGGGGCATCGAAGAAAAGTCCGCTGAAGCATATCGGGCAACAATTAAACGGGGAACTGTCAGTTTTGACAGGATAGGAGGTGCAAAGCCTGAGAAGCAGGTAAGCGCGTAAAGTCTTCAATGAGTGCCGGAGGGATCGCGGGGACAAGAAAAGAGGTGGCTTTCGATTCGTGAGAACGTCAGCCCAGCCGTGATTGCGGCAGCCGCGTATAACGCTGGTATTCCCCAGCTATTCAAGTGACGCTTGTAACGCTTATCGAGCATGGTGTGCAATTCTATTGCCGAGAGGCCGCCCCGAGCCGCTTGGATTTTGTCCCTCGATTTGATCGCTGACGACGAATGGTCATTTTGGTGCGCTTCAGGCCCTCACGGATCACGGTTTCATCAGTTGGTCGTAAATCAGTTGATATGGATCGGCGCGGATTCCAAGGTCGCCACGGAAGGGACGGTCCAGCGCGAAGATCATGAAGATGGGTTCCGGTGATCACAAAGTCACTAACCAACACGCTGTGATCGTCAACGTTCACGATGGTGAGCGCATGCATATCCACTACCCCAACGACTGCCTTCGCGCCCGCCGGTGCGAGCGAAAACGCCATGCTGAAAGTCAGCTCTTTAAAGTTGTTCCATTCGACGAACTGCGGCTGGTAGCAAACCAGCTTTCCCGCCGGAGCTGATTTCTGGCGCGGCCAACCTGGATCCTGCGCCAGGCTCGGGCCCGCGAAAACGAATAGTAAGATCGAAATGAATATGGACTTTCTCATGGCAATTCCTCCGTGCTTGATCTCCATCGCCGCTCCCGAGCTGCCAGCAAGCCGCAGACGGCGAGTCATTTCAAGGCAAGAATGAAATTCAAGATCCAACCGTCCAGCGTATCGACGGCGACGGCCGATAGTAGCTGTAACTTTTACGGTGCTGCCTGGCTTACGGCTTCGTCAGGGCGCGAACTGTCGGGCTGGCCCCCACATGACTGGCAGAAACGGCCGTTTGCGCCAGTGCTCTCACGATTTGCAAGACCTAAGCCGCGCCCTGATCTAGACGCTCGGACCACCGGGAGGACCGAGCTTTCATTCCTTGACCTGGCATCAGGAACTGGTTGAATCATGATCACCTCGCGGGAGCGGGACGGCCAGCATAAAGCCTGGGGAGTAAGCCTCAGGAAGAAATAGCACAAGGAATCTCAAGCCCGCGAAGCGTGCGACAGCTGCTGCCGCCCGGTCCGGCCGCTACGTGGGCGTCTTCGCTGACTGCTGAAGTGTGAAGGGCCATGTTCAGCAGTCTCCAGGCAATTTATTTATGCTGTGGATACACAGCGCCAGCGTGCACTGTTTGTGCTCGGTCTACAATTCACCGAACGAGCCGGGCGCACAGGTCACAGTCGCGTTCACTTTATTGCTTGCTCTCTTTCTTTGCGAGCGAAATAAAAGTAGGAGCCAACGCTCAGGAAATTGATCACTACGGCGATCACGTTCCATAAGATCACCGGCCGCGAGGCAATCAACAAGCCGTAGTAGACCCACATAATTTGAAAGACGCCCATGATTCCTGCCATCCTCGGATTCATACCTGCGCTTGACCGCCGCTTGAGCATTGCCACCAAGTCTGGCACTGCGGCAAAGGTGGTTCCAAAACCTGCCACAAAGCCGAGGACCTCAGAGCGACGAAACTCGGGGATGAGCAGACTCTGCGGGTCGGGTATGACCATATCGGCACAACCATAGAGGGTGATCAGACTCAGCAAGAGAAGGCCGAGCACCACCCTGTTGAAGTAATCCTTTCTCACTTCTGCCACCTCCGTAGCTTAGGAACCGCCGACTGAGGCACTTGGACAGCCCGGTCAGCCATACGCGCGTGTTGTTCTGATAGAGCGAGGGCTAAGCGGGTAAGCCCTTCATTTCCGACCTCCGCTCGCGTCACGGACGAGGGCCATTTCCTTGCCGGCTTCAAGCAACTTCTTCGCATCGAGCATTCCGAAAAGCTGGATCAGCTTCGCCACCAATCCTGTCCATCCAGTCTGGTGACTCGCGCCGAGCCCGGCGCCGTTGTCACCGTGGAAGTATTCATAGAATAGAATCAGATCGCGCCAGTGCGGGTCGGTCTGGAATTTCTCCGTGCCACCGTAGACAGGCCGCCGGCCCTGCGCATCCCGCAGGAAGGTCCCGATGAGCCGGTCGGAGATCTCCTTGGCCACCTCGAAGAGGTTCATCATCTTGCCTGAACCGGTCGGGCATTCGATCTTGAAGTTGTCGCCGTAGTACAGGTAGAAGTTCAGCAGCGCCCTAATGAGCATGGCATTGACCGGCATCCAGACTGGCCCGCGCCAGTTGGAGTTGCCGCCGAACATGCCGGTGTTGGATTCTGCCGGCAGGTAGTCCACGCGGTAGTCCTGCCCTTGCACGTGGAATACGAAAGGATGCTGCTCGTGGAACTTGGAAAGCGCGCGGATGCCGTGGGGGCCCAGGAACTCATTCTCGTCGAGCATCTTCGTAAGGACCCGGCGGAGCCGCTCTGGATTGAGTAGCGCGATTATCCCTCGCTCGGCCACACCAAGGTGGCCGGGACCCGTGGGGTGTATGGTCTCCTTGAGTTCGGGAATGCGGAGCAGGCGTCTCTGCATCGCGGCCAGTGCGCGCGGAACGAGCTCCCGCTGCCGCTTTTCGACCACCGTGGTAGCGCACAGGGGCAGGAGCCCCACCATCGAACGCACCTTGAGCCGCGTTGCGCTGCCGTCGGGGAGCCGCAAGAGGTCGTAATAGAAGCCGTCCTCCTCGTCCCACATGCCGTCCTGCCCGGGCTTGTTCATCGCCGCGGCGATAAAGTAGAAATGCTCTGCGAACTTGACGACCATGTCCTGGTAGGTGGGGTCGTTGACAGCGAGCTCCACCGCGAGCTCCATCATGTTCTGGCTGAACAAGGCCATCCACGCGGTGCCGTCCGCCTGCTCCAGGTGACCACCGGTGGGCAGTGGGGCGCTGCGGTCGAAGACGCCGATGTTGTCGAGGCCGAGGAAACCTCCCTCGAAGACGTTCTTGCCGAAGCGGTCCTTGCGGTTCACCCACCAGGTAAAGTTTAGCAAGAGCTTATTGAACGTTGTCCTGAGGAAGTCCAGGTCCACTTCGCCGCGCAGCGCCTGCCCGGTGCGTTGTAGGAACAGGGTCGCAAAGGCGTGGACCGGCGGGTTCACATCGCTGAAGTTCCACTCGTAGGCAGGCATCTGACCGCTGGGATGCAGGTAGGCGCCGCGGAGCATCAGCTCCATCTGCTCCTTAGCGAAATCGGGATCGACGATCGAGAGCGGCAGCGTGTGGAAGGCCAGGTCCCAGGCCGCATACCAGGGGTACTCCCACTTGTCGGGCATGGAAACAATGTCCTCGTTCAGCATGTGGAACCACTCCGAGTTCCGGGCGTTACGATATCCGGTATGCAGAGGATTGGAGTTGTGCTCGTCCAGCCAGTTGTCACCGTCGAAGAAGAAGAACTGCTTGCTCCAGAGCATGCCGGCGATCGCCTGGCGCATCACGTTGGCCGCGTCTTCATTCACAGATGGCGGCGTCACCGACTTGTAAAACTCATCGGCTTCACGAAGCCTGGCGGCAAAGACGTCATCGAATGGTTTTCCGAAGGGGTTGCCCTTCTGGTCCGCAGAACCTTTGGAGAGCCGCAGGCGAATCACTTGAGTCTGACCGGCGCTGACATTGACTTGGTAGTGCGCCGCGACCTTGGTGCCCTGCTTTTCGGGATTCACTGTGCCTTGGTTGCCCTGCACTACACAGTCGTTGATGCCGTCCTTGACGTACGGGCTCTCGTTCTTTTGCCCGAACAGCCGCTCGTGGTTTGTGGTGTTATCGGTGAAGAGCAGCGGCACCTCGCCTTCGCAGGAAAAGATGAATTCACCCAGCAGCGAATGAGCCGCCGCGACCGCGCTCGTGCCCGCCGCTGCCTCGATCTGCCTGAGGTTGGGTTTCGCGGCCGCTCTGTTGGATTCGGCAATCCACGACGCCCAGTCGTTGCGGAACCACAGCGTCGGCAAGAGGTGCAGCTCGGCCGCCTCCGGTCCCCGGTTGGCTGCCGTGATCTTCACCAGGATGTCTTCCGGACCGGCTTTGGCATACTCCACGAACACATCGAAGTAGCGATCCTCATTGAAGACGCCGGTATCGAGTAGCTCGTACTCCATGTCGTTGCGGTTGCGCCGGCGATTGGTCTCCAGCAGGTCGGCGTAGGGATAAGCCGCCTGGGGGTACTTGTAGAGATACTTCATGTAGGAGTGGGTCGGCGTGCTGTCAAGATAGAAATAGTACTCTTTCACGTCCTCGCCGTGGTTGCCTTCGCTGTTGGTCAATCCGAAGAGCCGTTCCTTGAGGATGGGATCCTTGCCGTTCCACAACGCAAGGGCGAAACAGAGCCGTTGCTTGTCATCGGAAATGCCGGCGATGCCGTCCTCGCCCCAGCGGTAGGCCCGCGATCGCGCATGATCGTGGGCAAAGAAGTTCCAGGCGTCGCCGTCCTCGCTGTAATCCTCGCGGACGGTGCCCCACTGCCGCTCGCTCAGGTAGGGTCCCCATTTCTTCCACGGGATGCCCGTCTCGCGCGCCTCGTTCAAGCGTTTCTGCTCGGTGACATCGATAGTTCTAGTGGCCATTTCACTCCTCCTCCGTCCGACTCTTCGTCGATGAGCTCCACCGTTAACTCTCTTTGCTCGTGTAGTACCAAAGGTCGAGTGTATCGAGTGGAGCCCCACTTGATTACTCAGGAAGCGGCGATACGAAATCCGCTTGTCTTGGATCGCCAGTTCCTGAGAAGGGTGGGCGACCTGACGCGCCCTACGTCGTTGAGCCCTTCTTGTCTAATCCTTGGCGGCGGTCTCTGCCATTTGCGCCTCAGTTACCATCTCGACCTTCTCGGCGTCCTTGGGTGCCGCGAATGCAAAGATGCCGTCGTCGAGCGTCGCCGCCAGATTCCAACTTGAAAAGTCTGCCTGCAGTTTCGGATTGCCCTCGCGGTTCTTAAACGTCGCCACCAGTTTGTGTGGCAGCAGATCTGCGGCGCCGATCCAGACTTCTGAGTCAGCCACATCGCTGCCTAGACTTACGTGATGACACTCGACGCCGGCGATCGTCTCTTTGCCTTTGTAGTCCTTGCTTTTGATTCTCGGACCCAGCGTCCCGTAAGGATCACTGAGAATGAATTCGACCAGAGGCGGCGTGAATCCGAACTTCTCATCGACCTTTGCCACCACTTCATCAATCGAGCCCTGTACCGGCACAGTGGCATATAAGTTCATTGTCTGATCGTAAATCGTAAGGTTCTGACCATCGAAGAAAACGCTTCGCATGTTGTCTTTGCTGTTGGACTTTGCCAGAAACTTATTCGGCCGAGAGACTGAGAATTCGATTTGCGCATTCTCGGGAACGTTTCGTCCGTCAACCAGGGCCGCGTCCAACTGTCGTTCAACTTTGAAGCTCAACTTCTTTGCCTCAGCGAGCTTCGCGGACATTTGGCGTAAGAGTTGATCGGGATCATTAGTGGCAACGGGAGTTTCTGGAGCCCGGTTGCAAGCAGTGGCGAATGATAGCGAGATAACTACGATGAAGAGCAGCATCAAATGAGACCAGAGATGGCCAAGCTGCCAACAGAACAGAGTGTGCTTATTCATGGAGATCCTTTCTTATATGACCGAACACGATTCGAGTTGTTAACGAGCCCGGTAACATCGATATTGACAGTGCCGGGGTAACGCAGAGCAGAACTTTTGGTCCTAATTCAAATCATCATCTTTGTAGTACTTCGTGCCCTTGCCCGTGAGCTCGAGCGCCAGGCCCTTCTCTGTGAGCTGATACATCCAGACGCCGGGCATTACCGACACGGCACCCTGGTAGGCGCCACCCTTGTCACCTGTGGTGGCCGCGGCGGTAGCTTGACCGCCGAACTCCCAACCACTGTTGACGAATTGGTCCATCGCGGCTTTGGTTTCGAACACAAAGATGGTGCGAAATTTCTTGACGCCCATTCCCAATCCCGCCTGGACCTCGATCATCTTCATATACGTGACTTTCTTGGTCCGGTTATCGACGGCGATACCCTGTCCTTTTCCTCCGCCGGCGATCAGGATCTTCATGCCGAAATTGCTGAAGGCGGCATATCCGGCCGCGGCTTTGATGTTGGCCTTCGCAGATGGTCGCACCTGGTAAAGTTGGGCCAGCGCCTCCTGCGCCCGCTGGCGCGCGTCAGCCTGCTTCTGCGCCTTTGTCTTCGCGAAAGAAGGCGTCACTATCAGCAGGATCACAGCAAACATCATTAAGATCGACACTCTATGTTTATTCATTCCAACTCTCCTCCCAAGATTTCTGAAAAAACCGAAATCGGCGACAGTCTCTCCGTGGACTCTTCGGAAACGGCCTTCAAATCTCAGCCTTTACTGCGAAGCAGTCTTCGTTGTCGCCGGCGTTGTTCCCTTTGATTTCTTGTAATGTCTGATGCACCAGGAACTCAATGTTTATCGGCTTCATCAACTCCATCAATAGCGGCAACCCCGAAGTGCCACGCTTGAAAGTGTCGTAGTGGCTGCGCGGGGTTGGCAGAGAAATCTGCTTACGAGTTTCCTGGGATGGGCTTTTAGTTTCTGCCCGCGAACTTGGACCAAGTTGCGTTATTGGCCCCAGAAATAGAGCGGCGGCAATCAGCAGAACGCTAAGGCTGTTTACTCGCACGCCAGAGAAATATCGGCTGGGTCTTGAATTCAGGGGAAACATGAAATGAAATTCTCCTTGCCTTTTGACCAAGGCTGTTGTTCCTTTCGCTTCAATGAAGAAAACTAAACAATCTAGAAATTCGGCTGCCCTATCAATCGTCGCCCACTCTCCGCTCAATTAACCCAGTGCAGTACATTGCGTACGACTGACCACCGTTTTTTTGGAGGGCTCGCATCTCTTCCCAAAATCCAGTGGTCGTAGAGTGACTGGATCGTGCCGTCTCCCTTCTGGATGTCTACCCATAGTTCCATGAATCGAGCGAGCTCGAGGTCGTGTGTAGCCACGGGATAGGCGAGGGGTATCCGCCACGGTGAAGCTCAACAGATGTGTACCCAGTGCTTAACGAACACCCATCAACTCCTTCAACCGTCCTAAAGCCTCGCGGTATGCCAACTCAGCTCGAAACACCTCAGCTTCAGTGGTGGCCCGCGCTTCTTTAGCGTCAAGGCTGTCAGCCTGGTAGCTCGCATTGACAACCAGAGAGGCTGACATCATCCGTTGTGCCATTTCGCTGAGTGTCCGTGAGCGTTCCATCTCAAAATAACTAGTCTTCACACCGGCCGACACTTTGGCTTTCGTCAACGTCACCGCCAGTTCGGCCATTTCAACCTGCGCGTTGCGTTGTTTCAATGTGTGCTCACGTTTACCCCCATCAAAGATGGAGTAAGTAGCCATCAAACCGATGAAGCTGAAATCCTTTGGCAAAAGGGGAATCACACTATTCTGGTAG
>WNGF01013088.1_pt1 | contig 13828 bp, 11 predicted proteins | sample 5400641 | NCBI WGS metagenome assembly WNGF01 (sample SAMN13153371, study PRJNA577476) | soil metagenome | isolation source: 80 cm soil or saprolite under grassland replicate 2 | place: USA:California | collected 2016-06-15
GTCGTCCGTCGTCTCGAGATCGAAGGTCACGTAGCTCCGGAGCGCGGTTTCCAGGTCACGGGCCTGGAGGAGTTGCAGCGCCTTGAAGAGGGTGAGGCCCAGGCCGACATCGCCTCCGTCCGCGGCCCTGAGCAGGACATCGCCCTCCCCGGCCTCGGTCGCGCCGCCGGCCGACGGCACGCGGCGTACGCCCGCGCCCCCGAGCATTCCTCGCAGCGCGATCTCGAGTCCGCCTTGCGATTCGATCACGACCCGCCGCTCGGCGCCGATCGCTTGCTCCAACCGCTCCGCCAGCCGCACCGCCTCCGGGAGGTCGGCCGGGTCGCTCAATTCATCGTGGCGCTCCTCGAGCACGTTCCGATAGGGACCGATGCTTTGCGACAGCAGCGCTTCCGCGAGAGCGGGAAGCGAGTGGTGCGAGCGCGCCAGCGCCGCCAGGTTCTCCACCTGATAGACGAACCGCCACAGCTTCCTCGTGTCAGGATCGTTCGCGGGCCGGGAGCGGGCGAGGAGGCGCACGGCGGCCAGGACGTCGCCGCCGTCCCCGGCGGCGGCGTGCACTTCCTGGAGCAGGTGCTCCGAGAAGACCAGCCGGGCGAACGCTTCGACGGCCACCGGGTCGCTCGAGTCGCGCATCACCCGCAGCGCGGCGATCACATGGCCGACCACCTCGTCCTCGGCGATGGAACGACCACGAGCCAGCCGGCAGGGAATCCCGCCGCACAGGAAACGACTCTCGAGGGCTTCGCCGACCCGATGCTGGCGGTACAGGACGGCGTAGTCGCCCCAGCCGAGCCCGGAAGCGGCGTGGTCGGTCTGGAGATCCTCGAGCAGCCAGGCGGCTTCCGCGTGCTCGTCCGGGAACGTGTAGGCGCGCACCTCGTGCTCGGACTGCCGCTCGGCGCTGAGCCGCTTGTCGAACAGCTGGGGATTCTCGGCGAGCACGCGGCGGGCAGTCGCGAAGATCTGGTGCGACGAGCGGCAGTTGCGCTCGAGGACGATCGGGCGCTCGATCCCGAAGTCCTCCCGGAACCGCACCAGCACGCGCGGGTCGGCGCCGGTCCAGGAGAAGATCGACTGCTCGTCGTCGCCGACCGCGAAGAAGTTGCCATGCGGTGCGGCGAGGCGCTTCAGGATCTCGTACTGGGCGGGGTTCAGGTCCTGGAACTCGTCCACGAGCAGATAGTCCCACCGGGCGGCGACGGCGCCCGCGACCTCCGGCCGGTCGCGGAACAAAGACGCGGTTCTCGCGATCAGGTCGTCGAAGTCCACCATGTTACGCCGCGCGAGGTACGCCGCGTACTCGCGATAGAGCCGCTCGTCCCGTTCCGTCAGGCGAAGGTCCTGCAGCCGGCGGCGGCTGAACAGCGTGAGCAGCGCGCTCCGCCGCCTCGCCTGCACGCCCAGGCGCCCGAGCACGATGCGTTGGTACTGCTCGTCGGCCACGCCGAACCCGCGGCGCAGCCCCGCGGCCTCGGCGTGCTCGCGGAGCAGCCCCAGACACAGCGCGTGCAACGTCCCCCTGGTGACTTCCGCCGCGCGCTCGCCCAGCGCTCGATGGAGCCGCACGGCGATCTCCTCGGCGGCCTTGTTCGTGAAGGTCACGGCGCAGATGCGGGCCGGCTCGAACCCGAGGGCGTCGATCAGGTGGTGCACCCGGCCGATGAGGCAGAACGTCTTTCCGGCGCCCGGTCCGGCGACCACGAGCACGGGGCCGAGCGGAGCCTCGACGGCGAGCAGTTGCTGGGGAAGGGGCTCGAAGTCCATGGAATGTACAGTTTACTGCGTCGGCCGAACGCACGTGCCCTGGTCAGCGGAACCTCCGGAGCCCGCGATGTCGCACCCGGCGCTTATCCTTCTCACATTCCCGTAAGGAGAGTTCATGCGCGTTGACAACGCCAAGTCAACACCTGCGACACCGCCGTGAGCCGGCGAGGTGGGCACCGGTCTCCCCGGTTCGATACGTCGGACCCCATGCTCGACGCACAGCCCGTGGCGGAGTTGGACCTGCACGGATGCGTGCGGTACGAAGTCGAGAGGTTGGTGCGCGGCTTCCTGCAGGACTGGGCACGCCGACAGCCGGGAGCTGTCGTACACATCATCACCGGGAAGGGCAGGGGCTCGGCAGCCGGCGCGGTGCTCCGGCCGGCCGTACGGACGCTGCTGAAATCGACGCTGACGCCGCTCGTGGCCGATTGGGCACCGGACCAGGCCGACGGCGGCTATCTGGTCAAGCTGAGGTGAGATGACGACCACCTTGCTGGTAGGCGTCCTGCTGGGCGTCGCAGTCGTGATCGCCCTGCTGGTGGCGATGCTCGTGCGGCGGCCCGCGGGACACGGCGAGATGACTCTGCTCCAGCAGCAGCTCGTGGAGCTGCGTGACCGGATCGAGCGGCTTGCGACCTCGCAGCAGGAGGTGCCGAAGGCCCTGGCCAATAGCTCCCTGGCGGAGGCCCGGGCACTGGCGGAGGTGCGCGAGCGGCTGGTACAGCTCGGGGAAGCGACGAAGCGGCTCGAGTGCGTGGGTGAGCAGGTCAGCGAGGTTCACCAGCTCCTACAGATCCCCAAGCTCCGTGGCAACCTGGGCGAGGTGATGCTCGAGCAGCTCCTCGTCGAGATTCTCCCTCCGGCCCAGTACGCGCTGCAGTATCCGCTGTCGGCGGGGCGCGTGGACGCGGTCGTCAAGATCGGGGGACGACTGATCCCGGTGGACGCCAAGTTCCCCATGGAGAGCTGCCGCCGGATGCTCGAGGCGCCGCCCGAAGCGGTAGACCGTGAGCGTCGGGGGTTCTTGAAGTCGGTTCGCGACCGGATCGACGAGGTGGCGTCCAAATACATTCGGCCGTCGGAGGACACCTACGAGTTCGCCCTCATGTACATCCCCGCGGAAACCGTCTACTACGAGGCGGTAGTCCGTGACGCGTCGCTCGAGGACTCGAAGGGTATCCTCCGCTACGCGCTGGAGCGCCGCGTGGTTCCCGTGTCGCCGCACACCTTCTACACCTATCTGCTGGTCATCCTCCACGGACTGCGTGGGATGAAGCTCGAGGATCGGGCGCGGCACATCCAGGGCGAGCTGGGGACGCTGGCGCAGGAGTTCGAGCGATTCTGGGACGCGATTCGCAAGGTCGGCGGCCACCTCGCGAACGCGCAGAGACAGTACGCGGAGGGGGAGCGGCAAGCGGGCGTGGTGCGGACGCGCTTGGACCGTATCACGGGCGTGGACCTGGCGGTCGAAGCGGACCAGCCTCCAGCGCTGCGGCCGCCTGAACCCTTCCGGGACGCCGGAGCGTAGGATCTCTGGACTATCTTCCCCTTTGGAGCGACCCAGATGAGACCCGTCCTTGGCCTCGCCGCCGTCGGCCTGCTCGGCTTCACGTTCTGGAAAGTGGCGCGCATCTTCTTCGTGCCGCTCTTCATGATGCTGTTCAAGATCGCCCTCGTGATCGGGCTCGTGATGCTGGTCATGTGGTGGTTCCAAAAGAACAAAAAGGACAAGAAAGACGGGGAGGCGCCGGCCGAGTAGCCATCGAGAGGTGGTCCCGGCGCGTTGGGAGGGAGATCGCTACGCTGGCCGCTGCGGATGCCGCACGATGCTGTCCGGCACCTTCTCCCCGTGCCGTACCGTGAATACGGTCTTCTGCCCCCCGGCGAGGGCGAGCTCCACGACCAGGTGACGCCGGTCGCGGGCCATCCGCCAGCCCTGGGGCTTTCGCTCGCCATCCGTCACCGTCCGTGCGGCTTCGACGACCGAGTCCGGGAGGTCGCTGACGGCGGCCAGTCGCGCGCACGTGGCGCAGCGGAGCGACTCTGGAGGCAAGTCCGTCGTGCACACATGGCGGCCGCAGTACCCGCACGCCGCCCGATGTCGCTGGCATGCATCCTTACCGCAAACCGGGCATTCGCTCACCCCGCTCACTGAAAGAGCCTGGCCGTCCACGTGGCACTCCTTGCGGTGCGCCGGGCAAGCGTACGAGCCGTCCTGGTCCGGCAACGGCATGAGGTGCGTGACGCAATGCCGCTGCTGGTCCTCTACGCACTCGGCCGAGTGGCCGGCGCAGACGGGCTTGCCGCAGGTCCCGCATGGCGCGACCTCGTCCGGCGCGAAGACGGCAGCCGGCTCCTGCACGCAGACCGCGCGGTGCTGCTCGCACACCAGGCGCCGCGATTGGTCGGTGCGGCGCAGATGCTTGGAGCAATGGACCTGCCCATCCACGGCGCACACGGCCTGATGCGCCGTGCACACCGACTGGTCGCAGCTGGCGCACTGGGTCACCTCGTCCACGCCGACCGGCTCGTTGGTGCCGCCCTCGCAATACCGCACGCACGCCGGGCACAGACGGCGGCTTCCCTTGGGCGCGTCTGCGCCACTCTCTTGCGCGTGCCGGTTGCAGACGACGCGGCCGCAGCTGCCGCACGGCGCCAGACACGCCGAGCAGGCCGCGTGTGCGTCTTCGGCACACACACCCTCGTGAGCCGTGCAGTGCGGCAGCCGGCACGACGGGCATTCGCGCACGTGCTCGTCGCAGGCCGGCTGCCCGTCCACGCGACACTCGGGCGTCCCGTGGTCCGCGCAGAAGTCCTCGGCGCAGACCGAGCAGCGGTACGAGCAGGCCTCACAGCCACAGTGATCGTGCCTGCACACCACCAGGGCCGCCGGCGGCCGGCCGCACTGCGGACACGTAATGCTCCAGGTGGTGGCGGCGAGCGGCCGCTGCGCGCTGAGCGTCGCCTGATGTCCCCGCGCGGAGCGCAGCACCCACTCGGCCCGCTGCATCAGGACCGCGGCCTCGATCAGCTGCAAGGGATGCACGACCGCGTGCACCTGATGGCGCCGGATCTCCTCGGTCCGGCGGCGCTCGTGGAGCGCCGCGACGGTTTGGACCGCCTCCGGATCGGACTGCTCTTGCAGCACTGACTGGAAGTAGCGATCGAGCCTGTCGAGCTCGGCGGCGAGCTCCCCCTTCGAGCTCGGCGGCGAGCTCCCCCTCCGCCGCAGCGCGTCGCGCGGCAACCCGCTCCGCCGACTTGTCCCGGAGGTTCTGGACGAGCAGCTGGAGCAGCTCCCCGGCTTCGCGCTGAGGCAGCAGTGGCGCGGCGCCCGCAGCCGAGGGATCTGCGGGTCGGACCCGGCCCGCCTCCAGATCTTGGAACAGGCCAGCCGCATCGTCACCCAGCCGTGCACCCGCCGACAGGTCGTGCACGTCGCTCTCCACCACCGCTTCCTCGACCGCCGCCCCCGCGCGCAGCACGACGCGCGCGACCAGCCGCCCCACCGGATGCACCCCGAGCCGCGGCGCGCGCGGCTCCGCCGTGCCGTCCCGCACGGGTATGGTCAGCGTGACGCCCGTGGCGTCGCTCGTGGCCGTCGGCGCAAGCAGGCCGAGTGAGAGGCGCGCCGCGCGCGCGCGGATCGCCTCGAGCAGCTGCGTGAGGAAGGGGCTGCCGAGCACCGCGATCTCGGCGTCCGGGTCGCGCGCCAGCGCGTCGAGGGAGAACGCCACCCGCAGCGATTCGCGGTCCCTGAAGAAGGGGCGTTCCGACTGGGGTAAGCTGAGCTCCCAGTGATCGGGGCCGAGGGCGGCCTCTGTGACGCCCGCCAGCCGGCAGTAGCGCTCGAGCAGCGGCCGGATGCGCGCGTCGGCGAGCGGATCGGTGTCTCCGACGGCATGGGGCGCCGGTGGGGGAGGCTGCGGGCGAGGTTTGCGCTGGGGCTTGCGGCGGCGTGTCACGCGGCGGAGTCCCCCACCAGCGGAGCCGCGGCAGCGGCCTCGATGTCCACCAGCACCAGGGGCAGGCGGTCGACCTGCGCCACGAGCGCGATGGCGCGGCCGGCACCCGTCACGCCGCTGAGCCGCACCAGCTCCCCGTACTCGGGATGACGGCCGGCCGGCTGCGGCGTCGTGACACTCTCGATCGCCTCGAGCACTTCCTTCACGTGCACGCCGAGCTGGTGCCGCTTCGCGTCCCAGCCGGCCGCCTTGACGAGCTGGCCCGTGCCGTAGCCGAGGCGCAGCCGGCCGGGGACCGACAGCGTCTGGAACCGGCGCTCGAGGCGCATGGCGTTGTCGTCGGGCGCGATGACCGAGTTCAGCCGTTCCTGCTCCTTGCCCGCCGCGCTGCTCTTTTCGATGTCGCCGCCCATCGTCTCCACCCGGTGCGCGAAGTCCGCTTCGCTCTCGGCGGCGAGCCACTCTTCCGCCAGCCGGCCCTCGAACTTCTGCGCGCCGCCGAACTCGCCGAGGATCACGTCCAGCTCGCCCACGACCAGCTCGAACAGTTTGATCTTCTGGTCGAGCAGCTGCAGGATGTACGACTCGATGGTCCCTTGGGCGGCGAGGTTCACGATGTGGACCTCGCGCGTCTGCCCGATGCGGTGGAGGCGGCCGATGCGCTGCTCGACCACCATCGGGTTCCACGGCAGGTCGTAGTTCACCAGCACGTTGCAGAACTGGAGGTTGCGTCCCTCGCTGCCGGCGCGGGTGGCGATCAGGACGCTGCGCTCGTCCTGCTGGAAGGCGCGGATGCGCTTGTCCCGCTCGGGCGTCGCGTGAGCGCCCCAGTAGACGATCGGCGCACGGTCGAGCGCGCGGACGCGCTCCTCGATCAGCTGAATCGTCGGGCGGTGATCGCTGAAGACCACGACCCGGTCCGGTGTTTCCCGCAGCACATCGGTCAGCACATCCAGCTTGGCGTGCGTCTTGATGCGCTGCGCACGTTGGGCGAGTTGCTTCGCGATGTCGCGGTACGCGGGGCTCACGCGCTCGCCCTGCGCGAGGTGCTCGAGCGATTCGGCGAGCGCCCGCGAGGAAGAGCACAGCCGCTGGCGCAGGTGGATGACCGCGAGCTGCAGGATCCCTTTCTTGGTCGGCCGCCGGCGCCGTACCCCGTCTTCCGTCTCTTCCTGCTCGGCCGGCTGGATGAAGCCTTCCCGATAGAGCCGGCGCAGGAATTCGGTGGTGCGCTCGTACAGATCCGCCTCGGCGCGCGTGAGGCGGACCTCGGGGTTGCGCGGCCTGCGCGGCGGCAGGTCCAGATCGTCGACGACGCTCGAGCGCCGGGTGCGGATCATCACCTCGTGTGTCAGCACGCGCAGCGCATCGGGGTCGCGGGGCGTGCGGTGGTCGCCGGCGACCAGGTGCGCGGCGCGGAACTCCTGCCAGGTGCCGAGCTGGCCCGGCCGGAGCAGGGTGATGAGGTTGTACAGCTCGCGCAGGTCGTTCTGGAGCGGCGTCGCCGTCAGCAGCAGGATGAAGTCGCGCTCAATCTTCTCGATGAATTGGTAGGTCGCGCCGCGGTGGCTCTTCACCTTGTGCGCCTCGTCCACGATCACGAGATCCCAGCGGTGTCGCAGGATCTCCTCGGCGTGGCGGCGCGAGCGCGCGCGGTCGTGCGACACGATCGCCTTGGTGACGCGGGGCCAGTCGTCGGGGTCGGTCGGAGTGTCGAAGCGCTCGAAGAACTTCTCCTCCAGCTCGCCCTGCCACTGCCCCACCAGGGAGGCGGGCGTGAGGATCAGCACCCGGCGGGCGAGCCCCCGAACCGCGAGCTCCTTGTAGATGATGCTCGCCTCGATCGTCTTGCCGAGGCCCACCTCGTCGGCCAGGATGGCGCGGCCGCCCATCTGGCGCAGCACCCGCTGGGCCACGTCGATCTGGTGGGGCAGCTCTTTGATCGCGTTGGCGTCGAGGGTGATGAGCCGGTCGAAGCCCGGGACCAGGGCGATGCGCTCCGCGTCGCGCCGCAGCTCGTACCAGGCGCGCTCGGCCGGGGGTTCCTTGAGCTTGTCGGCGAAGGCCTTGAGGGAGCGGTCGTCGACCGCCCAGGAGTCGTCGGGCGGTTGGTCCGGCAGCGTCATGTCGTGCCTGCGAGTCGGGGGTCGCAATATTCAATCCGGACCACCCGAGCCGCCAGGTCTTCGTTGGGCGCGTTGACGGCGCCTCCCCGAGCCGTAGAATCTCTTCCGGCCCGGACTCGTCTCAAGGAGCGCGACATGGCCGCCAAACGAGCGAAACGACCGACGCCGGCCAAGCGGACGCCCACCCGGACGGATCCCCATCGGGCGCTGCGTGACCATCTCGTAGATCTGCTGCGCGTCGGTCACGCCCACATCGGCTTCGGGGACGCCATCCGAGACTGGCCGGCCGGGCTGCGCGGCGCCAAGCCCCCGGGACAGCCGTTCACCCCCTGGCGCCTCCTCGAGCACATGCGGATCACGCAGTGGGACATCGTCGAGTTCACCAGGAACGCCAAACACGTGTCTCCCGAGTGGCCGGAGGGCTACTGGCCGGCGGAAGACGCGCCCGAACACGACGTCGCCTGGGACGAGAGCGTCCTCCAGGTGAAACGCGACCTCCGAGCCATGGCACGCCTCGTGGCCGATCCCAAGACCGATCTCTTCACGCGCATTCCACATGGCACCGGGCAAACCGTGTTGCGCGAGGCCCTGGTGCTGGCCGATCACAACTCCTATCACCTGGGACAACTGCTGCTGCTGCGACGCCTGCTCGGCGCGTACAAGGAGCCGGGGCGGTAGCGGCACACGCCGCCCCGCCCGTCGCCCCCGACGAGACCATCTCTCCTCCCCCGGACGGGGGATACCACCGTTCCGCGTTCGGTCCTAGGCTGTGCAGGGTGGTCGCGGGGCGCTCCCGCACCGCGCTCAACCTGACAACCGGGGTCAACACATGGCGTCCATGCTCCAAACCCTCTCCGACGACCTCGCTGCGGCGACCGAGCGCGCCGGGCGCTCGGTCGTGGCGATCCATGCGCGCCGGCGCATCCCCTCGAGCGGCGTCCTGTGGCGCGACGGCCTCGTGGTCACCGCCCATCACACGATCCAGCGCGACGAGAACATCACCATCACGCTCGCGGACGGCACGGCGACGCAGGCGACGCTCGTGGGGCGCGACCCCGGAACCGATCTCGCGGCGCTGCGGCTCGCCCAGACGCCCGGCGGCGCGGCCGAGATCGCTCCGGCGGAGGCGGTGCGGGTGGGCGCGCTGGTCGTGGCCCTGGGACGGCCCGGGCGGGAGCTGACCGCGGCGCTCGGCTTCGTGAGCGCGGTCGGTGAGGCCTGGCGCACCTGGCAGGGGGGTCGGCTCGATCGGCTCGTCCGCCTGGATATCGGCATCTATGACGGCTTCTCGGGCGGGCCGCTGGTGGATGCGGCGGGCCGCGTGCTCGGGATCAACTCGTCCGCGCTCGTGCGTGGCGCGCCGATCGCCATCCCCGCGTCCACGGTGGACCGCGTCGTGCCCCAGCTCCTGGAACATGGGCGGGTCCCCACCGGTTACCTCGGCGTGGCGATGCAGCCGGTGCGCCTCTCCGAGCCACTGACCCGTTCCCTCGCGCTGTCCGCGCGGACCGGTCTGATGATCGTGAACGTCGAGCCGGAGGGCCCCGCCGATCGGGCAGGCGTCCTGCTCGGCGACACGATCATCGCGATCGACGACGCGACCGTGACCGATCCGGCCGACGTGCTGGCACAGCTCGACCCGGCGCGCGTGGGACGTCCGGCGCGCGTGCAACTGGTGCGCGCGGGGCGGCTCGAGACGGTGACCGTGACGGTGGGCGAGCGGCCGGGGGAGGTGCGGCGGTGAGCGAGGCCTTGGCGCGCGAGCTCGCCCGCGTCGCCGACGCACTGCGGCGCGTCACCGTGGAGATCAGGGCTCCTCGGGGGCCCCGCGGTGGGTTGGGTGCCGGCGTCGTGTGGCCGGAGCCGCAGGTCGTCGTCACCAATGCGCACGTCGTCGGCGCGCGCTCCGGTGCGCTGGTGTGCTACGCGGATGGGCGTGAGGTGGAGGGGCGTGTGGTGCGGCTCGATGTCCGCCGCGATCTTGCGGCGGTCGCGGTGCCGGTCGACGGACACGAGGCCGCGACGCTGGGCGATGCGGCGGGGCTCCGGCCAGGCGAGCTGGTGCTCGCCCTCGGGCATCCGCTGGGTGCGGCCGGCGCTCTCGCCGTCGGTGTCGTGCACGCCGCAGCCGGCCGCTGGATTCGCGCGGACGTCCGCCTCGCTCCCGGCAACTCGGGCGGCCCGCTCGCAGATGCAGCCGGCCGGGTCGTTGGCGTCAACGCGATGATCGCGCGCGGGCTCGGGCTCGCGGTGCCCGCCTCGGTGGTCGGGCGGTTCCTCCAGGCGCGCGACGCCGCTCCGCGCCTCGGCGTGGCGGTCCGGCCGGTGGTGCTTGCCCGGGGCCGGGGGCTCGGCCTCCTCGTGCTCGAGATCGCACCTCACGGCGCGGCCGCGCAGGCGGGCCTATGTCCCGGAGACGTGCTGGTCGCGCTCGACCGCCGTCCGTTCACGTCCGCAAGCGACCTGCCAGCCGAGCTGACGCGGGCTCGGCCGGACGCGGAGCTGCTCTTGGAGATCGTGCGTGGCGGGACGAGGCTGGAGCTCGCCGTGCGCCTGCCGGGACGAGCCGCGACAGAGGCGGCGTGATCCGTGTCGCGGTAGCCGTCCAGTCCGCTCCGCTCCGGGCCGCTCTCGAGCGGGCGCTCGGCCAGCGCCGGTCGCTTGCCGTGGTCCCGCTCCCAGGCGCGTGGTCCCCGACCGCGCCCGCGGCTTTCGGTGCCGATGTCGTCCTGGTCGACCTGGCCGATTGGTTTCCCGCGCGCCTCGCCGCACGGCGCGGTCGCCGCATTTCCGAGACCCCGGGACCCGCCCTCATCGCGCTCGCCGAGGCGCCGGACGAAGCGCTCGTGGCCGCCGCGCTGCGCGCCGGGGCGCAGGGGGTGCTCCCCTACGGCGCCGGTGTGGCGGAGCTGGCGGCCGCCGTGGAAGCCGCCGCCACCGGGCTCGTGGTGCTTCCCGGTGAGCTGGGGTCGGCGGTCACCTCGCGGTCGCGGCGGCGTCAGGATGGCCGGCGGCGCGAGCCCCCTGCGGCGCTGACGGAGCGGGAGCGGGACGTCCTCGCGCTGCTCGCCGCCGGCCTGCCCAATCGCGCGATCGGGTCCCGGCTCGGCATCTCCGAGCAGACGGTGAAGACGTACGTAGCCGCCATTCTCGACAAGCTCGACGCGGCGACCCGCGCCGAGGCGGTGGCGATCGGCGCGCGGCGCGGGCTGATCATGCTGTAAGGGACGCGTGTGGTCGGCGAGGCCGTGCCGGTGCTCGGCCTATCGCCACCCGGCGTCGAGCACGCGCCGCGCGTTCTGACCCAGCACCTTGCTCACGTCGGCCGGGGCCATCCCGCGATCGAGCAGCATAGCCGTGACCGCCGGCAGCATCCCGGCATCCCGGACGTCGTCCGGCGGATCGGTGAAACCGTCGAAGTCGGTGCCGAGCGCGATGTGATCGAACGACCCGGTGACCGCATGGATGTGCTCGACCGTCCGCCAGATGAGGTCGAGCCCTGCGTCGGGCGGGTGTGGCTGCCGCAGCCAGTACGTCATGAAAATCACGCCGACGAAACCGCCGCGGCGCGCGATCTCCCGCAGCTCGTCGTCCGCGAGACAGTACGGGTCGGGGTTGTACCGCTGTAGACCCACGTGCGTGGCCACGACGGGGCGGGACGGGTTCAGCTCGCCGAAGACCGCGGCGCGCGCCTCCGGCGTGCAGTGCGTGACGTCCACCAGCATCCGCAGCTCGGTCATCCGGCGCAGCACGTCCCTTCCGAACGGCGTCAGCGCCGCGGGTTGGCTCCACCGAAAGTGGAACGGGCACAGCTTCCGGATGAAAAAGTCGCGGGGGATGCCGCCCGGCGTCTGCGCAGCGAGCCCGTTGTCGAAGAAGTGGCTCAGGGTCACGAGCGCCACGCCCCGGCGGGCCAGCTCATCGAGGCTCTCGATCCGGCCCTCGAGGACGTGCGCTCCCTCGACCGCGTGCACGACGGCGATCTTGCCCTCCGCCCGGATCCGCGGCACATCGGCGGCGGACCGTGCCACCGCGACGCGATCGGGGCGACGGGCGATTTCCCGCTCCAGCGCGTCGATCATCTCCAGCACGCGCCCGAGGCGACTTCCCGACGTGATCTTCCGGTAGACGGGAACGAGCAGCCACGCGGCTGCTCGCAGGATGAAGCACTGGCGAAACAGCTCGGCTTCGGGGAGATGGTGCGCCGCCCAGATGACGCCGACGCCGCCGCGCTCGAGCGTCGGGAAGTCGCTGCGAGAGGAGAACGGGTTGAACGTCTTGCCCGACGTGTAGTGGCGCCACAGGTTGCGCCGGAACAGGTAGGCCTTGAGGGATGGGTGGACGTGCACGTCCGTGAGCGGCGCGTCACGGTGCAGCCGGGCGATCAGCGCGGGGTCCGCACTCATGGTCGGGGAGCTATCTCAGCGCGTCTTCCAGGTTGGCGCCGTGAAGCTTGAGGTCCGGGTCGTCGGTGCCTTTCTCGATCGCCACCCCTCGGAGCGTCCCTTCCGCTCCCACCTCCCAGCGCTCCCTCACGAGCAGCCGGTTGCGCGCGTCCCGATGCTCCACGGTCAGCGACCTCCCCTGAAACTCCAACAGCGCGAATCCGTTCCATCCGACCTTGGTCCGCCGCGGGCCGATCTCGGCTCTCGTCCGCCGATCGTACAGCACCAGGCCGACCTGGTGTTTAGCGTCTGCCTTCGGCTTCTGGTCGATGTCTTCGATGGGCAGGCCGCCGTGTCCGATGCATCGTCCGTACGCCTCGAGCTTGCCCCGCTGCGTGGCGTGCTTGCGGTAGATCGCGAGCCTGTGCTCGTGGCCCCACAGCCACAGCACCGGTCGATGCACGAACTGAGAGAGCTGCCGCGCGGCGGTGTCGAGGATCGCCTCGAACTGAGAGTGGTACTGGTGATGACTGAAGAGGATCACGCCGCGGGTGCGATCGTCCTGTAGCTTGACGTCTTCCCGGAGCCACTTCACGAGCTTGTCGTGCAGCTTGCAACTGGGCGTGAAGATCCTTTCGAGAACGGGTAAGCCGACCGAGTAGTAGCCGGTGTCGAGGCCGAGCAGCAACCAGTAATCGTTCCGGAGGCAGAAGAAGCTGGCCCTCTGGCCCGCGCCGCCGACGCCGAGCGTGGGAAGCAGGTGCTGGAAGTAGGCCTTGCCGCGGCCGTACATCTCGTGGTTCCCGTTGAGCGCGAAGCTCCCGCGCGTGCCGACGGGCCAGGTCACCCGCCCGCCCAGCATGTTGTCGTACATCTCCTTCTTGGTTCCCACGTAGTAGACGTCGCCGAGATGGATCGTGAAGTGTGGCTCGGCGTGCGCCATGGCGGTGGCGACCTCGTACGCTTCCCGCGTCCCGGTACCCCAGTCCCCGACGACCGCCATTCTCACCGGATCACCGGGAAGAGGGTAGATGCCTCGGTCGGTCGGCGTCGCGTCGTAGTCCGCAAATGGGTACCTGCCGCCGATCCGGGTCTTGAGGTAATGCCACAGCCACTGGACCCATTTGATCCTCAGGTAATCCACGGCCCGGTTGAAGCGCCCCGGTCGCGCAGCTTCCCTGTAGAGCTCGTCCTGGGTCCGGCCATGGGACGGGCCCAGAGCGCGCGGCACCCCCAGGAGGTACTCCGGATCGCGATAGCGGCTGCCTTGCGGGTCAGTCCCGGTCACTCTTGCCATCCTTGCGGGGTTTCCTGAGCGTGCAATCGTTGTGGACGGAATGAAGCTAACTTGACCAGACTTGGTGTTCTCCTCCATGACCGCGTCGTCGCGTATCGCGCTAGTCCTCGTCGTCGCGGCCGGCCCCCTCACCGGCCAGCAACTCGAGCTCCGCTTCGTGGACGTCGGTCAAGGCGATGCGGTGATCATCCGCCAGGGCGGAAAGACGGCGCTCGCGGAAACACGTGTATCAGCTGGAGCTACCGGTGCCGCCGGCCACCCCGGGTGCGCGTGTGAGACGCGCCCCTG
>WNGF01016791.1_pt1 | contig 13828 bp, 17 predicted proteins | sample 5400641 | NCBI WGS metagenome assembly WNGF01 (sample SAMN13153371, study PRJNA577476) | soil metagenome | isolation source: 80 cm soil or saprolite under grassland replicate 2 | place: USA:California | collected 2016-06-15
ATGTCCACCTTGTACCGCTCGATGATCTCCCACCATCGTTCCGCATTCGGGTGGTTCGGAACACCCTCGTAGATCACGCCTGTCGTGCCGTTGCACAGCGGCCCGTAGACGATGTAGCTGTGCCCGGTCACCCAGCCGATGTCGGCGGCACACCAATACACCGAGTCGGGCTTCACGTCGAAGATGTAGTGGTGCGTCGACGCGACGCCGACGAGATAGCCGGCGGTCGTGTGCACGATGCCCTTCGGCTTCGCCGTCGTACCGCTCGTGTACAGGAGGTAGAGCAAGTCCTCCGAGTCCATCGGTTCACAGGGGCAACTTTCGGGATCGTCCCTCTCGCCCGCGCTCAGATCGTGCCACCAGACGTCGCGCTCGTCGTCGAACGAAACGTCACCGCCGGTGCGGCGGAAGACGATCGTCCGCTTCACCGTAGGCGTCCGCTGAAGCGCCTCGTCGGCGTTTCGTTTCAGCGGCACCTTCTTGCCGGCGCGCCAACCTTCGTCTTGCGTGATCAGGAACTCGCACTCCATGTCGTTGATGCGCCCGGCGAGCGAATCCGCCGAGAAGCCGCCGAAGACGACGGTGTGGGGTGCCCCGAGGCGTGTGCACGCGAGCATCGCCACCGGCAGCTGCGGGATCATCCCCATGTAGATCGCGACCGGGGTTCCCTTCTTGACGCCGAGCTTCCTGAGCCCGTTGGCGAAGCGAACGACCTCGCCCTGGAGCTCTGCGAAGGTGATCGTTCGGCGCTCGCCCTCCGGCTCGCCCTCCCAGTAATAGGCGATCCTGCCGCCGTTCCCGGCCTGAACGTGCCGGTCGATGCAGTTGAAGCAGACGTTGAGCTTGCCCCCGACGTACCACTTCGCATACGGCAGCTCCCATTCGAGGACCTTCGAGAAGGGCTCGAACCAGCTGACGCGCTCGCGTCCTTCGGCCTCCCAGAAGTCTTCGAGGCTGCAGTCGTAGATCTCCGCGGTTGCATTCGCCTGCGCTGCGAACTCCTCGGTGGGCGGATACCGCCGCTCCTCGAGGAGCATGGTGTCGATGGCGTGCTTCGACGTCTCAGTGGCCACTCGCTACCTCCCGTCGACGGGGCATCGGCGATCCCAGGCGCGACAGTACCGGGACTCGACCCCGCGGTGGAGCGCCACCAAGCCGGGTCTTGTCCTCTACGGCTCGAGGTCGTACGGGTACTCGGTCAAGTTCTGGGCGCCGTTCTCAGTCACGAGCACGAGATCTTCGAGCCGGCAGCCGCCGAAGCCCTGCCGGTACAGCCCGGGCTCGAGCGTGACGACGTCGCCGGCGACGAGCTGGTCGTCGAAGCGTGAGAGCGACGGCTGCTCGTGCACCTCTAGACCGACGCCGTGCCCGAGGGAGTGGAAGTAGCCGTCGTGGACGACCTCGCCCTCCTCCTTGTTGAGCAGCGTCTTGAAGCCCGCGCGGTGGAACGGCTCGCACGAGATCTCGAACAGGGTCTTGCCGTTGGCGCCCGCTTTCACGCCGGCGAAAGACTCGTCGAGCGACTCCTTGACCAGCTCGTGGTAGTTGCGTAGCTCGTCCGGGACGTCGCCGACGCAGAACGTGCGCGTCATGTCGGCGTAGCACGCCGTCTCCGGGTCGCGCGGCCAGAGGTCGATCACGATCGGCTCGCCGGCCTTGATCTCGCCCGAGCCCATCTCGTGGCCGATCGCCGACTGCGCGCCGTGCGAGACGATGAACTCGTCCGCGACGCACCCGTTGGCCTGGAAGGCGTCGAGGATCGCCTGCTTGATCCGCTCCGACGTCAGCGGGGAGCCGTCGACGCCGAGCGTTCCGTTTGCGCGATCGGCGCGGCGCAGCAGCTCCCGCGAAGCGTCCATCCCCGCTTCCGCTGCCCGCTGGGCACGGCGAATGCCCTCGATCTCACGCTCGTTCTTGACCCGGCGCCGCTCGTTGAAGAAGTCGCGGTCGACGCTGAGCTCCACGCCGCTATCGCGCAGGTGGTCGGCGAGCTGCAGCGGGAAGGTGTGCGGCGTGACCGCGCTCGTGACGCCGACCTGCGTCACGGCGCGGTGCGCAAGCTCGAGGCTGACCTGCCAGTACTTCTTCCCCGACCGGAGGAGCTCGTCGAGCCCGAGCGAGAACGGGGAGATGAGCTCGGCGTCGACGCCGGCGTCCTTGATGCGCGGCCATTCGAAGTCGGTAACCATCAGATAGCAGCGTCCGTCCTTCTCCATGTAGAGGAAGGGGTCGCCGAGCGTCAGCGGGACCTCGTGCCGCAGCTCGGGCGAGCGGACCGTGTCACCGTGAATGAGAACGTCAGTCATGCGCGGACTCTATCGCGCGCGCCGAGCATTTTTCACGTCCGTCGCCGGTCACCACCGTTCAGGAAGAATGCCGGTGTGAGCAGCACAGCGAACCTCGGACTCGAGGGTGTCGTCGCCTTCGAGACGGAGATCGCGGAGCCGGACAAGGAAGGCTCCGCGCTCCGCTACCGGGGCATCGACATCGAAGAGCTCGCCGGACATGTCCCGTTCGAGCAGGTCTGGGGACTGATCGTCAACGAGTCGGTCGAGCGCGGGCTGCCCCTGCCGGCGCCTGACTGCGCGCCCGTCTCGCGCACCGGCGACGCCCGCGTCGACCTCCAGGCAACGCTGCCCACCCTCGCGCGGGCGTGGGAGCTGCGACAGCTCGTCGACATCGACGCCGACCACGCCAGGGAGGACCTCGGCCGGCTCTCCTCCGCCGCGCTTTCCCTCGTCGCGCAGGCGCTGCGCGGCGACCGGGCGGCTGTGCCGGCGGACGAGGTGGCGGCCGGGAGAACCGCCGCCGAGCAGTTCCTGATCCGCTGGCGCGGCGAAGCCGACCCGAAGCACGCGAAGGCGATCGACGTCTACTGGGTCTCCGCCGCGGAGCACGGCATGAACGCGTCGACGTTCACGGCGCGGATCGCCGCCTCCACGGGCGCCGACTGCGCCGCGTGCCTCGCCTCGGCCGTCGGCTCGCTCTCGGGGCCGCTGCACGGCGGCGCGCCCGCCCGCGTGCTTCCGATGCTCGACGCGGTCGCGAAGGCCGGCGACCCCGCCGCGTACGTCGCCGACCTGCTCGCGCGCGGCGAGCGGATCATGGGCTTCGGCCACCGCGTCTATCGCGCCGAGGATCCGCGCGCCCGCGTCCTCCGTCGGACCGCGCAGGAGCTGGGGTCGCCGCGCGTCGAGGTCGCGGAAGCGCTGGAGAAGGCCGCGATCGAGGCCTTGCGCGAGAAGTATCCCGACCGCCCGCTCGAGACGAACGTCGAGTTCTGGGGTGCCGTCGTGCTCGAGGTGGCCGAGGTGCCGGCGGCGATCACCCCCGCGCTGTTCGCGTGCGCGCGCACCGCCGGCTGGTCGGCCCACATCGTCGAGCAGAAGCGGACCGGCCGCCTGATCCGCCCGAGCGCGGCGTACGTCGGGCCTCCGGAGCGAACCCTCTCGTCCCTGTAATGGATGCGCTGACCCGCGCGCATGAGCTGCTCGCCGCGTGGAGCGACGAGCTGCGCCGCGAACTGCCGCCCGGCGTCGAGCTCTTCGACGCGCACGTCCATCTCGGCGACGACATCGACGGCGTATCGGGAACCTACGACGAGCTGCTCGGGATGATGGACGAGTACGGCGTCGAGCGCGCGTTCATGTTCTGCCTCGACGAGCCCGACCGGCAGCCCGCGTTTCGGGCGCCGAACGACCGCACGCTCGCATACGCAGCGCGCAGCGAGGGACGCCTGATCCCGTTCGTGCGCCTCGACCTGAACGAGCAGCCCCTCGAGGAGGCGACGCGCTGCCTGGACGCCGGCGCACGCGGGATCAAGCTGCATCCGCGAGCACAGAAGATCTCCCTCGAGGACGAGCGGCTCGATCCGATCTTCCAGCTCGCCGCGGAGCGGAAGGTGCCGATCCTGATCCACGGCGGCCGCGGGCTCCCGCCCATCGCCGCTCACCTGCACGCGCTCGTCGAGCGCTGCGAGGGAGTGCAGCTGATCGTCGCGCATGCCGGCATCGCCGACATGGCGAACCTGACGGGGCGGTTCGCGGGAATGCCGGGCGTGTTCTTCGACACGTCGACGTGGAGCCCGGTCGACCTGCTCGACTTCTACCGCCAGATGCCGCCCGAGCAGATCGTTTACGCGTCCGACTATCCCTACGGGCGGCAGCCGAACTCGCTCGCGATGGCGTTGCGTACCGCCCGGCTCGCGGAGTTCGACGACGAGCAGTTGCTCAACCTGCTCGGACGGAACGCGAAACGGATCGCCGACGGCGAGCCGCCGCTCGAGCCGTCGCAACCGAAGGGCGGCGACCTGCTGACGCAGCCGACGATCTTCGCGCGCATCCACCAGTACATCTCGATGGTCACCCCGATGATGTGGCTCCGGCAGGGAGACTCGATCGGAGTACTCGGACTCGCGCTGAACACGACGGATTCGCCGTCCAACGGCTACAAGGAGGCCACGGATCAGATCCGCGAGCTGCTTGCGACCGCTGAGGTCCTCTGGGAGGACGCTTTGGCGATCGAGGACGAGCAGCAGCGCACCGCGTCGACCCGCTTCGCGTTTCGACTCGTGCACCTGGCGGACATCCTGGCGGTAACGACACAATGATCGAGCTGACGATCAACGGCGGCAAGTACGAGATCGACGCGCCGGTCGGGCGGTCGCTCGCGGAAGTGCTGCGCGAGGACCTCGGCCTCACCGGCACGAAGATCGCCTGCTTCGAGGGACACTGCGGCGCCTGCACCGTGCAGGTCGACGGCGTCCCCGTCCTGTCGTGCATCACGCTCGTGCATGGCGTCGCGGGGCGCGAGGTGACGACGATCGAAGGGCTGCGCGACCATCCGCTCGTCGACGCGTTCGTCCGCGCCGACGCGGTGCAATGCGGCTTCTGCACACCGGGACAAATCGTCTCAGCAGCCGCGCTGGTGGAGGCGAACCCGTCGCCGTCCCAGGATGAGATCCGGCACGCGATGGCCGGCAACCTCTGCCGGTGCGGCACCTATCCCAAGATCGAGGAGGCAATCCACGCGTGGCACGACTGATCCGCACTGAGAAGGAAGTCGAAGGCCGGTACGAAGAGGTCTGGCTCGTCGTCGAAGAGGATCCGCTCGAGCAGTGGCCCGACGGCCCGCAGAGCGTCGTCGGCCGGCCCGCGCCGCGCATCGACGGCCGCGAGCGCGCGACCGGGACGGCGCGCTTCACCGCGGACCTCGCGCTGCCGGGGATGCTGCACGCCGCAGTCCTCCGCTCGCCGCACGCGCGGGCGCGCGTGACGAAGCTCGACCTGGCGCAGGCACGCGAGGCGCCGGGCGTGCGCGCGGTTCTCGAGCCCGGCGCTACCGACGATCTCGTCCGCGACTGCAACTTCCAGGGCCAGCCGATCGCCGCAGTGGCGGCCGATACGTACGCGCAGGCACGCGCGGCCCTGCACGAGATCGACGTGGAGTTCGACGTCCTCGAGCCGCTGCTCGATCCGGAGCAGGCGGTCGCGAAGAAGCGGCTCACGACCGAGCCCCGCACGACGACGCGCGGCAACGTCGACCGCGGCTTCGCCGAGGCCGACGCCGTCGTCGAAGCGACGTACCGCACCCAGACCGTGCTCCACAACTCGCTCGAGACGCACCAGGCGGTCTGCGAATGGCAAGGCGACACCCTCGTCGTCTACATCTCCACGCAGTTCATTTGGGGCATCCGAGACGCGGTCGCGGGACGGCTCGGCCTGCCGCCGGACAAGGTGCGCGTCGTCTGCGAGTACATGGGCGGCGGCTTCGGCTCGAAGAACGGGCCGGACGACTACACGTTCATCGCCGCGGAGCTGGCGAAGCGGACGGGTCGTCCCGTCAGGTGTGCACTGACGCGGCGTGAGGAGAACATCCACGCCGGGAACCGCAACGCGACGATCCAGAAGCTTCGCGCCGGCGCGCGCGCCGACGGGACGCTGACCGCGCTCGAAGGCGAGTTCATCGCTTCGGTCGGCTGGTCCGGCTGGCTCGCCTCCACGGCGGGGCCCATGCAGATGCTCTACGACTGCGAGAACCTGCGCACGGTCGAGTACGGCGCGAAGCTGAACACGCCGCCGATGAAGGCGTTCCGCGCGCCCGGCTTCGTCGAGGGGACGTTCGGGCTGGAATGCCTGATGGACGAGCTCGCCGCGAAGCTCGACCTCGATCCGCTCGAGTTCCGGCGCAAGAACCACGCGGACGCGACCGACGAGCGCCCGTACTCGTCGAAGAACCTCCTCGAGTGCTACGCGCGCGCGGAGAAGCACTGGGCGCGCGGCGATGAGGTGCGCGCGCGCAGCGACGCGACATGGAAGCGGGGCGTCGGCCTCGCCTCGCAGATTTGGTACGGCGGCGGCGGTCCGCCCTCCTACGCGTGGGTGCGCCTCGGCTCCGACGGATGCGCGACGGTGATCACCGCGATGCAGGACATCGGCACGGGCTCGAAGACGGCGATGCAGCAGATCGCCGCGGAAGAGCTGGGCCTGACGACGGACCGCGTCGAGGTCGCCGCCGGCGACTCGGCGCGCGGCCCGTACGCCTCGATCTCCGCCGGCTCGTCGACGATCCCCTCGATGGGCCCGGCCGTGCGCGCGGCGGCGGGCGACGCGGCGCGACAGGTGATCGAGATCGCGGCGCAGCGCTACCACCTCGAGGAAAGCGTCCTGTCGCTGACAGGCGGCAACGTCGTCTCGGCGGACGGCGGCTCGTGGCCGCTGGAAGACGTCGTCGGTCTCTTGGAAGACGCGCAGATCCTCGGCAAGGGCGCCCGCGGTCCGAACCCGACCGGCATGCAGGTGCTGACGTTCGGCGTCCAGGTGGCCGAGGTCGCCGTCGACGTCGAGACGGGCGAGGTACGCGTCGAGCGCATCGCCGCGATCCACGACGTCGGTCGCGTGATCAATCCGCTCGGCGCGTCGTCGCAGGTCGAGGGCGGCGTCATCCAGGGGATCGGCCACACGCTGAGCGAGGAGCGCCTGCTCGATCCCGAGACGGGCAGGATCCTCACGCAGACCCTGGACGCGTACAAGCTGCCGACGATCGCCGACGTCCCGGAGATCGTCTCCGAGCTGCTCGACATCCCCGACCGGCACCTGACGAATCTCGGCTCGAAGGGGCTCGGAGAGCCGCCGATCGTCCCGGTCAGCGCCGCGATCGCGAACGCGATCCGCGACGCCACGGGAGCGGACGTGCGCTCGCTGCCGATCACGCGCGAGGAGATGCTGCGCGCGCTCGAGGAAGCGCGCCGGCGGGCGCAGGAGCGCGAGAAGGTTGGAGCTCCGGCGGCCTGAATCGGTCGCCGACGCGGTCGCCGCGCTCGGGAACGGCTCGGTCGCGCTCGCGGGCGGGACGGAGCTCGTGCCGCTGCTCCGCGACCGCATCGTCGAGGCAAACACGCTTGTCGAGCTGCGCAATGCGGTGCCGCGCGGCATCGACGGCACGACGATCGGCGCGGGGACGACGCTCGGGGAGCTCGAGGTCGACCCGGAGATCCCGGCCGCGCTTCGCGAGGCCTGCCGGCTCTCCGCGTCGCCGCAGCTGCGCGCGATGGGCACGATCGGCACGAGTTCTGTGCGTCCGCGCATCCCTCCGACCCGGCGGCGGCACTGCTCGCGCTGGGCGCGACGCTGCGCACGGACCGGCGCGAGCTGCCCGTGGCCGATCTCTACCGCCTGCCGACGGAGGACGACCGCTCGATGACGACGCTGGCGCCGAACGAGCTGATCCTCGAGCTCGAGGTGCCGCGCCCGGAGGCTTCGGTCTATCTGAAGGCGATGGACCGGCAGCGGTGGTCGTTTGCGCTCGTCGGCGTCGCGGCCGCGCGCTTCGGGTCCGATGTCCGGCTCGGCCTCGCGGGCGTCGCTCCGATCCCTTGGGGGGATGCCGAGAACCCGACCCCGCTCTCCGGGACGGCGTACAAGGTCGAGATCCTGCAGGCGCTCGTGAAGCGCGCGCGGCAGGCGGTCGCGGCGTAGACCCTTCACTGCAACCCGAAAACGGCGCTAGCATCGGGTGTTCATGCGGCGGCGGTTGATTCTGCTCCTCCTCGTGGCCGCGTGTTCCGGGACGGGGGCCGCAGCCGTCGCCGGGGCGCGCGGCGACAAAGCCGTGCCCGCTGTTGCGGCCGTCCGCATCCCTGCGATCCCGGTCGCCAAGGCGCGCGCAGACCGCTGCCCAATTCCGGCGCGCTTCCGCGGCGCCTTCGTGGCCGCCGCGAACGACACGAACCTCCCGCTCGCCCTGCTGACGGCCGTCGCGCAGGTCGAGTCGCAATTCCATTCGACGGCGACCTCGAGCGCGGGCGCGCACGGGCTTCTGCAGGTGATGCCGACGACCGCCGCGGAGCTCAACCTCAGCGCCGAGGATCCGACGACGAACGTACTCACCGGCGCGCGCTACCTGAAGCGGCTGCTCGGCCGCTTCGGCTCGACCGATCTCGCGCTCGCCGCGTACAACGCCGGCCCCACCGCCGTCGACGAAGCCGGCGGCGCCCCGAACGCTCAGGCCCTCACCTATGTCGGCAACGTGACCGCGATCTGGCGAGCGCTCCACGGCTGCTCGTGAGGCCAAGTAACAGTCTGTTACTCGGCCTCGGCCTGCTCGCGCTCGCGGGCTGCGGCGGCGGCAAGGGCGGGACGACGGAGCAGGCGCAGGAAGGGACGACGCCGGAGGGCTGCACGCACGCGCAGGCGCACGCCCACCCGAACGGCGGCTACAAGAACGAGCACCTCCATCTCGATCCGGCGAAGACGTACCGGCTCGTCTTCGTGACGAACTGCGGCACCTTCACCGTGACGCTCAATCAGAAGCTGGCCCCGAACGCGGCGGGTTCGCTCGTGTCGCTCGCGCGGCGCGGCTTCTTCACGGACACCTCCTTCCACCGGATCGTCCCCGGCTTCGTCATCCAGGGTGGCGACCCGACCGGGACCGGCACCGGCGGTCCCGGCTACGAGACCCACGACACGGTGCCGAACACCGCGGCGTACCTGCACGGCGTCGTCGCGATGGCGAAGACCGGCACAGAAGCGCCAGGCACGGCGGGCAGCCAGTTCTTCGTCGTCACAGGACAGGACGCGGGCCTGCCGCCGGACTACGCGATCGTCGGCAAGGTGACGAAGGGCCTCGCCGTCGTGGACCGGATCGGCTTGCTGGGCGACGTGAACGAGCAGCCGACCGCCAACGTCGTCATCTCGAAGGTCGAGGTCGAGACGTCGTAGCAGCGGTCGTCCTCGCAGCCGGCGCGGCAACACGTTTCGGGTCGCCGAAGCAGCGGCTGCTTCTCCCGCGAGTGCTCGCCGCGCTGCGCGCGAGTGCGGTGGACGACCTCGTCGTCGTGGCGGGGGCATACGAGCTCGAGGTCGACGCGCCCGTCGTCACATGCGAGGACTGGCAGCTAGGCCCGGGCGCGTCGCTTCGCTGCGGACTCGGTGCTCTGAGCCACGACGCAGAGGCCACCGTCGTCGTGCTCGCCGACGGCCCGAACCTGGATCCGCGCGCCGTCAACCGCCTGATCGACGCCTGGCGCGGCGGCGCAGGCGAGCGCCTCGCGGCGACCTACGACGGCGTCAACCGCTCGCATCCCGTCCTGCTCGCCCGCTCGGCGTGGGCCCAGATCCCCAACGAAGGGGCACGCGCCCTGGCGGTCAGCCTGATCCCGTGCCACGATCTACAGGAGCCAGGGGACATCGACACGCAGGAAGGGTGGTCACACGGAGACGGCGAACTCTGAAGAACCAGTGCAAATCGTTCCGCTCCACTCTGTCGGCGAGCGCGCTACGCGCGCGCAAGGAGCCGACCGCTCCCTGCTCGCCGCCGCGCGTCTGCACCGGCAGCTGACCGTCGCCGGTGCGGCGCGGCGCGCCGGCATCCCCGAAGACGAGGCGCGCTGGCTCGAAGAGGGTCGCATCTATCGTTTCCGTTCGACCGATGCGGCGATCCTCTCGCTGCTGCTCTACGCGACCGCGCTCGGCATCGACCACCGCGAGGCACAGGAGCTCGCGGGCGTGGCGGTGCCGCCGAAGCCGTTCGAGCCCGGCGCGCGCGCGCGCCTCGTAGCGGTCGCGGCGGTTGCCGCCTTGGTCGCGGCGCTCGTCACCGCCGTCGGCTTCTCGAAGCTCGGCGACACGGCGACGCTGAAGCCGCTGCCGCGGGCGCCGCAACTCGCGCCGACGTGGAAGGTCAGCGTCGACGTGTTCGACGGCGCGCACAACATCGTCCACGCGCGCACAGTCGCGTCGAAGATCGGCGGCTTCGGCTACCAGATCGAGCGCGTGCGCAAGGCGACGAGCTCGAAGTATCCGCGCACGACCGTGTACTACGAACCGGGCGGCGACGCGTACGGCGCGCGGCTCGCGAATCAGCTCGGCGTCACCACCGCCCCGCTGCCGGGCGGCAAGAACCCGCGCCGCCTAGTCGTCATCGTCGGCCGCCGTTAAGTATCGGTCGCCGTAAGTACCGGTCGCCGGCGGCGCGGCTGAGCCGCGCCGCTCACCGACGATCAGCGGAGAGAAACCCGCCGCATCCCAACGGATGCGAGCGCCCGAAGGGCGCGAGCCCCGAGCGGAAAGCGAAGCGGGCGAGGGAATGTCGATCGTCGGCGGCGCGGCTTGGCCGCGCCACTCACCGACACTCGCCGAAGAGCGCTCCTCCGAATCCCAGCCAATGGCGAGCGCCCGAAGGTCGCGAGCCCCGAGCGGAAAGCGAAGCGGGCGAGGGAAAATCAGTGCAGCGGCGTGCGCAGCGCCGCCAGCTTCTCCTTCAGCCCGAGCGGCATCTGCTCGGACGCCGCCGTGCGCACGTAGCGACGCAGCGAGACCTCGAAGCGGTAGCGACGGCGGCAATGCGAGCAGCGCTCCAGGTGCTGCTCGGCCTCCCGCATCTGCGCCTCGTCCAGCTCGCGGTCGAGGTACGGCTGCATCATCTCTTCGCACTTGGCGCACGGATCGAAGGCGTAGCCGGTCATTTGACAGCCTCCTCCGCCAGTTCGCCCTTCAGGATACGCCTCGCGCGGTGCAGTCTGCTCATGACCGTCCCGATCGGGATGTCGAGGATCTGCGCCGTGTCGGCGTAGCTGAAGTCGCCGATGTCGACGAGCACGAGCACGTCCCGGAAGTCGTGCGGCACCTCCGCGAGCGCGTCGACGATCGAGTCCTGCGAGAGCTTCTCGATCACGCGCTCCTCGTCGAGAGGCTTTCCTTCCGCCTCCTCGAGCCGGTCGTAGAGGTAGTAGTCGCCCTTCTCGTCCAGCGACGTCATCTGGGGCGCGCGCTGCTGTCGCCGGCCGCGGTCGATGTTCAGGTTCGTGAGGATCCGCAGCAGCCAGGCCCGGAGGTTCGTTCCCGGGGTGAAGGTCCGCCAACTGCGGAAGGCGCGTGCGTACGTCTCCTGCATCAGGTCTTCGGCCTCCTCGCGGGAGCCGGCGAGGTGCCGGGCGACTCGGTACACCTGGTCTGACAGGTCAAGCGCCTCCTCTTCGAAGCGCACGCGGTCGCGAGCCTGCTCCGCTATGCGCCGTGCTTCCTGCTGGGTCGGGTCGCTCATTGCGGCCACCCTAGCGCGCAAACGTGGCGCGTCGCGCGTCTATTCCCGTTCGTTTTCCGTTGTAAATGGGAATGCTCAGCTGGAGCGACGAAGGAGGCGCGATGCACGGGTTCGACGTGCGGACGTTCGACGACGACAAGGTCGGTCACGTCGTCGGCGAGGAGGGTGACTATCTGATCGTGGAGCACGGGCTCCGCAAGACGCACCATGCTTTGCCGCGAACGTTCGCCGACGTCGACGACTCGGCGCAGGTCGTGCGAACGACGCTGTCCAAGCAGCTGATCTACGACTCGCCGAAGGTGAACGGCGAGCTCGACCGGCAGGCCGTTGCCGAGCACTACGGCCTGGCGGAGGGGTTCGAAGACCCGCTGACGCGCGGGCTCGGCGACGTTGTCCCCGATGATCCGGCACGCACGGCCGAGGAGGACGCAGTCCGCGCGGGGATCGACCCCGTGCACCAGCGCGTCGCCGTCCGCGAAAGCCTGTCCTCGGGCCACGGACGGCACGACCGCGGCAACTCGCCGGGCATCACCGGCGGCGACAGGTTCAGAGACTCGCCGCGGCGCCGATAGCCCGGAACCCCGCGCGGGACATCTGCTCGAGGAGCGCATCCAAGCTGGTGCGCTCCTCGTCGTACTGCAGCATGACCTGACCCATGAGGTTCGCGTTCGCGAGCTCGAGTCCGTCGTGGTCCTCGAGCGCTTTGCCGAGCCTCAGCACGCAGCGCTCACAACGGATGCCTGTCACCTGAACGGTTGCCGTCGTCACGGCGCCTAGGCTACCGAGCGCACCACGAGGTCCGCGCAGACGGCCTCCAACCCCTCTGCCCGGCCCACCTCGAGCTGGCGGTCACCCTCGCACGCCGCCGGGTCGAGTTGCGGGTCGGCGCGGATCCGGTCGACGAGCTGCGTCCAGAGCTCGGCAGTGGTGACGGCGCCGTCCCCGTCGGGATGGATGAGCGTCGCGCGCGGCCCGAAGCGAGCCGCGGCCCAGCGGTTCTGGTCGTAGACGACGCGCCGGAGAGCATCCGCCGCAGGCAGCGCCTGCTCCGCGCCCCAGCCGCAGAGCGCGCGCAGGACGGTGACGAATGCGGCGGTGCGCGCGACGTCGGTCGGCTGGTCGGCGATGCGGATCTCGAGCGTGCCGTACTTCGGGTGCGGGCGAATGTCCCAGTGAACCGCGTTGTAGTCGGTGACGACGCCGGCGGCCGTGAACGCGTCGACGAGCCGCTCCCACTCACTCCACGACTCGAAGCGGGGCGGCGCCCCGTGCCGCGGCAGCAGCGACAGCACCTCGGCACGGGTGGACATCATGCCCGTGTCCTCGCCCTCGAACCAGGGAGAGTTCGCGGAGACCGCGAGCACCACCGGCAGCCACGGGATGACGTTCTCCATCGTGCGCAGGCACGTCTCGGCGTCCGGCATGCCGATGTGAACGTGCAGCCCGTTGACGCCCTGGCGGCGTGCGGTCTGACCCGCGTACGCGACGAACTCGCGGTACCGCGGATCGGGCGCGATCTGCTGCTCGGAGGAGATGCTCGTGGGGTGCGTTCCGGCGGCCGCGAGCGTCAGCCCGTTGGCCGCCGCGATCGACGCCGCGCCTGTGCGCAGCTCGCGAATGACTGTCGCGGCGTCTTCCGCGTCGATGCAGATGTCCGTCGCGAGCTCGACCACCGAATAGAACAGTTCGTATTTCACCTCGCCGCGCCGGGGATTCGACGCCTCGACGATCGCGTCCGCCCTGCCGACCTGCCGCAGCGTCTCTGCGTCGAGAACCATCAGCTCCTCCTCGACGCCGACCGAGAGCTCCCCCGCCGCGCCCCAGTTCTCTGCGACCGTCATAGCTGCTTGATCCCGTGTACGGGCCTGCCGGACGCCTCCCAGGCGTAGTACGACGCACTCGGCCCGAGCTCCGGCCGGTAGTCGACGACGCGCGGGTTCCGTCCAACGTCCTTCGCACGCTGCGCGTGCCTGAGCAGGTTCGGGTCGTCCCGCTCCTCCCACACGAGGATCAAGTGCACAGCTGTCATGAAGTTCGCGACGAACGTGCAGCCGGCAGCAGGGCACGGAAAGGGATCTGTCGCGACGCAGAACCAACCGGCGTGGTCCTCGCCGCCGTCGCCGGTCCACAGCTCTTCCTCGATCACGATGTCGACTTCCACGCGTCCAGGCTAGCTATGTAATGAACGGCTGCTTCGCGCGTCAGCTCCGCCTCGTCGTACTCGCGCGCAGGCGGCGCAGCAGCCGGCCTCGCGGCCGCCTAGCCATGCAGCAACCGGGGGCGCGCG
>WNGF01006982.1_pt1 | contig 13823 bp, 15 predicted proteins | sample 5400641 | NCBI WGS metagenome assembly WNGF01 (sample SAMN13153371, study PRJNA577476) | soil metagenome | isolation source: 80 cm soil or saprolite under grassland replicate 2 | place: USA:California | collected 2016-06-15
GCTGATGTCGATCTGGGAGGGCGCGCGGAGCGCGATCGTGTTCGTCACGCACGATCTGACGGAAGCGGTCGCGCTCGCCGATCGGGTCCTGCTGATGAGCGCGCGGCCGGGACGGATCGTCCGGGCGGACCGCGTGGGCATCGCGCGCCCGCGCAACATCTTTCAGATCCACGAGGACCCCGGGTTCCGGCGCCTCTACACCGAGATCTGGAACGACCTTCGACTGCAGGTCCAGGATGCCAACACGCGCGGGCCTTGACACCCTCGCCGTCGAGCGCGCGTCGGGCCGACCCGGCATCCGCTGGCTGTTCGACGCCGACCGCCCGTGGGCGGTCAACGGCGGGCGCGTCGCCGCCCTGCTGGTGCTGTTCGGCCTCCGGGAGCTCGGCGCGGGCCGGCTGTTCGACATCTTTGATTTCAGCAAGCCGTCGCTGATCGTGGCGCAGGTCGCGAAGGAGGTCGTCGATCCGAGCTTCTACCGCGATCTCGGCGTCACCTCGCTCGAGCTGATCCTGGGCTATGCGAGCGGCGGCGCGGCCGGGATCGCGCTGGGCATCCTGCTCGCGCGCTGGCGCTATGTCGCCAAGATCTGCGACCCCTTCCTGCTCGCGCTGAACAGCGTGCCGCGGATCGCGGTGGCGCCCATGCTCATCGCGTGGTTCGGGATCGGCATCGCCCGAAGGTCTTCCTGGCCGCGACCCTGGTGTTCTTCATCACGTTCTTCAACACGCTGTCCGGCATCCGCGGCGTCGACAAGGCGCTGTGCGAGGTGGTGCGCGTGCAGGGCGGAAGCGAATGGCAGATCTTCACCAAGGTCATGCTGCCGCACGCGTCGGCCTGGATCCTCACCGGCCTGAAGATGAGCCTGCCCTTCGCGCACACCGAGCTCGACTTCCTGCTCCGGAATCTCGGCGTGCGCACGATGGTCGTCACGGGCACCTTCACGAACGTGTGCGTGGACTCGACGGCGAGGGACGCCTACGTCAACGCCTACTACGTCGTCGTCCCGGACGATCTCACGGCCAATCCGGATCTCGAGAGCCAGCACGCGGCCCTGAAGACCCTGGGGCATTTCTTCGGCGTCGTCGTGCCGTCGTCGGACCTGCTGGCGGTCTGGCAGGGCCAGCGTCGTTAGGCACCGGGGCAGGCGCGGCGGTCATTCGCGCTCGGTCAGACGCGGGGAGATGCGGCCCTGCCGTCACCGGTCGGCCAGCTCACCTGCACGACGGGTCGACCCGTTGCGGGGCTCTTCTCGACGGCGACCGCGCACCCGTAGACCGAGGCCAGCAGCGCCTCCTCCAGGACGTCCTCCGGGCGGCCCAGGCGCGCGATACGCCCGTCGGTGAGCAGCAGCAGACGGTCACACAGCTCGCCGGCGAGGTTCAGGTCGTGGGAGACCAGCAGCACCGTCGTCCCCTGCTCGCGGTTGACCCGGCGCAGGAGGGCCACGCACTCGACCTGGTACCGCAGGTCGAGATGCGCCGTTGGCTCGTCGAGGATCAGCAAGCGGGGTCGCTGGGCCAGCGCACGCGCCAGCACGACGCGTTGTCGCTCGCCGCCCGACAGCGTGCGCACCGGGGTGTCGGCGAGATCGAGCACGCCCGTGGCCGCCATCGCCGCGCGCGCGATCGCCAGGTCCTCGGCCGTCTCGAAGAAGCGGCGCGGCGCGTGCGGATACCGGCCCATCAGGACGAGGTGCTCCACCGTGAACGGCAGCCCCTGCGGCACGTCCTGGGGCACGACCGCGATGCGTCGCGCCAGCTCCGCGCGCGACAGGTCCTGGATCGACGCGCCGTCGACCTCGATCGTTCCCCGCGTCGGCGCCAGGATCTTCGTGAGCAAGCGGATCAAGGTGGTCTTGCCGGCGCTGTTCGGCCCGAGCACACCGAGGATCTCGCCCTCGGCGACCGTGAACGAGAGGCCGCCGAGCGCGAAGGGACGACCGCGCCGGGGCTCCGCCACCGGATAGCTGAATCCCACCTCTTCGACGCGGACCACCTCGCTCACAGGACGCCTCGGCGCGTGCGCAGGAGATACACGAAGAACGGCGCGCCGAAGAACGACGTGATGACGCCGACCGAGAGCTCGGCCGGCGCCACGACGTTGCGGGCGGCGGTATCGGCAAGGAGCAGGAAGATCCCGCCGCCCACCATCGCGGTGGGCACGAGCAGCCGGTTGTCCGGCCCGAGGAGCATCCGGAGGATGTGCGGCACGATGAGGCCCACGAATCCGATGGGGCCGGAAAACGCGACCACGCTCGAGGTCAACAGCGCGGCCGCCACGAACACCTGCAGCTTGAGCCGCTCGGCGTTGACCCCGAGCTGGAGCGCCGCCTCCTCGCCGAGAGCCAGCACGTTCAGCTCGCGCGCCTGGCTCACGATCAGCGTGAAGCCGAGGGCGGCCAGGCCGGTGAAGATGAGCAGCGAGGGGCCGGGCAGCGGCGCGATGTTCCCGAGTAGCCAGTGGACGATCCCGCCCAGGCGGTTGATGTCGACGAGCGAGGTCACGACGGTCACGGCCGAGGCGAAGAAGATCCCGACGATCACGCCGGACAGCAGCAGCGTCTGGACGGGGAAGCCGCCGTGGACCGACGCGATGAGGTAGACCGCGGCGCCGGCCACGAGCGCGCCCCCGAACCCGAAGGCCGTCGTCTTGAGCGTGTCGACGACCGCGCCGCCGCTGCCCACGAGCTGGGCGATGACGACCCCGAAGGCCGCGCCGCTGGAGACCCCCAGCACCGCCGGCTCGGCGAGCGGGTTTCGCGTGAGCGCCTGGAAGCCGACGCCGGCCACGGCCAGCGCGCCGCCGGCGAGCGCGGCGGCGGCAATCCGCGGCAGGCGAAGGCTCAGCACGACGACGCTCTCGGTCGAGCCGGCGCCAGCGCCACCGGTGAGGGCCTGGATCACCGCCAGCGGGGAGAGGCGCGCGCTGCCGACGAAGACCGCGAGGATCACGGCCGCGAGGAGGGCGACGCCGAGCAGGCCCAGCACGAGCACGAGGCGGTCGACGCGGGTCACCGGAACGCCTCGGGATGGATGACGCGGGCGAGTCGCTCGACGCCGTCGACCACGCGCGGTCCGTACCGATGCATGAAGTTGCCGTCGACGGGATGGATCCGCCGCGCCTTCACGGCGGGCAGGCTCGTCAGCCGGTCCCACCTGTCACGGGCCATCGGCCCGGTGCCCGTGCCGTGGCGCGCCAGCAGGATCACCTCGGGAGCGCGGGCGACGGCCGCCTCGATGCTGAAGCGCGGGTAGTCGCCGCGCTCGCCGGCGGTGATGCTCTCGCCGCCGGCCAGGCCGATGAGCTCGGTGACGATCGCGTCGCGGGCGGGGACCAGGAGGGGATCGGGCCAGAGGACGTAGAGCACGCGCGGACGGGGATACGGGCGCACCGCCTCCGCGACGGCGCGGAGCCGGCGCTCGACCTCCGCGACGAGCGTGGCAACCGCCGCCTGCCTTCCCGTCAGCTCGCCGAGCCGGGCCGTCACGTCCAGCATCTCGGCGACCCGGTGGGCATGGATGGCATACACCGGGATCCCGATCTGCTTGAGCTTCGTGAAGGTCTCCTCGCGATTCCCGGACGTCGTGACCAGGACGAGATCCGGCCGGAGGGCGACCAGCGTCTCGAGGCTCGGCGTGATCATGCCTCCCACGCTCGGCTTGCTCTTGGCCGCCGGCGGGTAGTCGCAATAGTCCGTGCGGCCCACGAGACGGTCTTCGCCGCCGAGGGCGAAGATCAGCTCGGTGGCGCTCGGGACGAGCGAGACGATGCGGCGGGGCGACGCCGGCAGCGTCACCTCGCGACCCAGCATGTCCACCAGCGTGAGCGCCGCGATGGGCGTCACGGCCAGCAGCACCACGACGGCTCCGAGGAGCGAGCCCCGACCCAGGCTCCTAATGACGCCGGGCATCGGCGCAGGCTTCGACGAAGGTGCGTGGCAGGTCGGGGTTGGACGCGAAGTGCACATGCACGTAGGTCATGAGCGCGTGGCCGATCAGGTAGCCCTCGGGGCGGTCGCCGCCGTGGCGGCCCTCGAGCCGCCAGACCCGCGGCACCGTGGCGGGCACGGGGTCGATCGTCGAGTAGTGGAACTCGTGGCCGCGGGCGGCGGCGCCCGCACGCCCGAGCGGCGCGTCGGAGCTGAACCGGATCTCACGGTACCCGAGGGTCATGCTCCGCGGTCGCATGCGGATCGTCGACGGCAGCAGGCCGACCATCGGGTGCGCGATGCCGTCGGGGTCCTCGAGCGCCTCGGCGAGATACATGAGGCCTCCGCACTCGGCGTAGATCGGCAGGCCGTGCTCGGCCAGCCGGCGGACCGTCTTCAGCGCGCCGACGTTCCCGGCGAGGCGCTGCGCGTGAAGCTCCGGATAACCTCCGCCGAAGTACAGGCCGTCGACGTCGGGCACCTCGTCGCGCAGCGGGCTCCAGAACACGAGCTCGGCGCCCGCCTCCCGGAGGAGCGCGAGGTTTTCCTCGTAGTAGAACTGGAACGCCACGTCATGGGCGACACCGAGTCTGACTCGGAGGGGGACTTCGTCCCCCTTCCGACGGTCGTCGCGCGCCTGACGGCGCGACTCCTCCCTGCCTCCCCCTAGATCCAGGATTGCGCGGGCAAAGCCCGCGCTCGAAAGCGGCAATGCAAGGGTGAGGAGCCGATCGAGGTCGATGTGGCGTTCGATCGTGACCGCGACATGGGTGCGCCACTCGGGAGTGAGGAGGCCTTCGGCGGCGGTCACGAGGCCGAGGTGGCGCTCGGGAAGGATCAACGCGTCGTCGCGGGGGATCGCGCCGATCGCGGCGGCGTGACAGCTCGCCTCGATCGCCTCGGCCAGCCAGCGGCCATGGACCTCCCCGCCGACGCGGTTGGCGATGACGGCGCCGACCGTGAGCGCCGGATCGAAGCGCTCGAACCCCGCCACGACGGCGGCCGCGCTCCGCGATTGGCCGCTGGCGTCGATCACGAGCACCACGGGGGCGCCGAGCCACTTCGCGATCTGCGCCGTCGAGCCGTCCTCGCCCGTCGCGTCGGCGCCGTCGAAGCAGCCCATCACGCCTTCGACGACGGCCACGTCCGCGTCGCCGGTATGGCGCGCGACCGTCGCCAGGACGGCATCGCGCCCACACATCCAGCCGTCGAGGTTGTAGGAGGGCCGCCCGGTGATCATCGCGTGCAGCCCGGCATCGATGAAGTCCGGGCCCACCTTGAAGGCCTGCACGACGAGCCCGCGTCGCCGATACGCCTCGAGCAAGCCGAGCGTCACGGTGGTCTTGCCGACCCCGCTGCCCGTGCCGGCGACGACCAGGATGCGAGCCATCAGACGGCGGGCTGGGGGCCGTCGACGCCCGCCGACTTGAAGGTGGCCATCTCGGTGTAGATCAGCGCCGCCGCCCGCGCCAGGTGGATGAAGAGCGTCGCGCCCGTGCCTTCCCCGAGGCGGAGCGAGAGATCGAGATACGGCACGAGCCCGAGATGCTCGAGGGCGAGCGCGTGCCCCGGCTCGGCCGATCGATGCGAGGCGAACAGCCGTGCGCGCACCGCGGGGGCGAGCGCCCCGGCGACCAGCCCGGCCGCGGTCGCGATGAATCCGTCGAGCACGACGGGCACCGAGCGCGCGGCGCCCGCGAGGACGACGCCGACGAGCCCGCCGATCTCGAACCCGCCGACCTTGGCGAGCACGTCCAGGCCATCGGTGGGATCGGGCCGGTTGGCCGCGAGCGCGCGGCCGACGACATCCACCTTTCGCCGCCACGTCGAGTCATCCACGCCGGTGCCGCGCCCGGTCACCAGGTCCGGGGCCGCGCCGACGATCGCGGCCGTGATGGCGGACGCGGACGTCGTGTTGCCGATTCCCATCTCTCCGGTGACGAGCAGGTCCGCCCCGGCATCGATCGCCTCGTCGGCGAGCGCCGCGCCCTGCTCGATGGCGCGCGTCGCCTGCCCGCGCGTCATCGCGGGCCCTCGCGCCATGTTGGCCGTCCCCGCGGCGATGCGGACACTCACGAGCCCCCGCGCCGGAGCCACGACGCCCGCCACCCCGAAATCCGCGACCACGACTCGCGCGCCCGCCTGACGGGCGAGCACGTTGATGGCGGCGCCGCCCCGGAGGAAGTTGTCGACCATCTGGGCGGTCACGCCCTGGGGATAGGCGCTCACGCCCTCGGCGACGACGCCGTGGTCGGCGGCGAAGGTGAACACGACGGGACGTTCCACGCGCGGCGCGCCGGCCCGGAGCGCGGCCAGCCGCAGGGCGATCTCCTCGAGACGGCCGAGGCTGCCTGGCGGCTTGGTGAGCGCGTCGAGGTGCCGCCGGGCCTCGACGGCGGCCTCGGCCCCGAGCGGGCGGATCGCCTCACGCAGTCTGGATAGCGAGGTCATGGCCCGATCCCGGAGCGCGCGGGGTCTTGATCGCGAGCGGCAGGCCCGCAACCATCAGCGTGACGCGATCGGACGCCGCCGCGAGGCGCTGGTTGACGAAGCCCAGCAGGTCGCGGAACCGGACACCGTCGGCGGTGGCCGGCACCACGCCTTCGCCGACTTCGTTGGAGATGAGGATCACGTCGAAGAGGCCACGGGCCACGAGCCCGGCGACCTCGTCGCCGGCGGCAAGGATGTCCTCGTCCGGGTCGCCCCGCAGCAGGAGGTTGGCCACCCACACCGTGACGCAGTCGACGATCACGCAATCGACCTCACGCGTGAAGGACGCCAGCCGCGGGCCGAGCGCGAACGGCTCCTCGACGGTGAGCCAGCCGCGTGGGCGCTCGGCGCGATGGCGCGCGATGCGCGCCGCCATGTCGCCGTCCCCGGCCCGCGCGGTGGCCACGAAGGCGACGCGCGCGTGCGAGGCGATGCCCTCGAGCGCGAAGCGGCTCTTGCCGCTGCGCGCGCCACCGAGAATGAGATGTGATGACGCCAATCCGCCAGGTCCTCCCGCGAAGACCGGTTCTCGTGGTGTGCGCCCGGGCAGGTCTCCTGGCTCTCGGATCGCTCTACTCCCCGCGCCTTCCCAGCCGCCTCGACGTCGCGGCCAGTGGTCTCTGCGGGTTTCGTCCCCGATTACAGTGACGGGGTCGCGGCGGCCTCACACCGCCTTCCCTGGGCCCTCACGGGCACCCGGGCGCCAACAACGCCGCCACCTTAACACATCGGGCAGTGCGAGGTGAGCCGCGCTCGGGCGGCGAGGCCGGCCATCACCGCCGGCCATCGGCCAATGTCACGGGCCGGGATTGAAGCACGTGGAGAGCGCGCCGCCGATGCAGATGCACTCGACGACCTGACCATGCGGGGTCCTCATGCTGACAATCTGACTCCGGCAGTCGCGCGCTGGATGGGCGCGGTGAGCGATCACGGGCACGGCCAGCAACGCACCGAGCACGAACAATACCGCGAGGAGCGCCCAAAAAAGCTTCATTCACAGTACTCCGTTTCATTGTGACGCGGTCGACGAGCCGAGAGTTGCAGATCGATTCGATGGCACTTCCGTTGCAGCGCTCGACGGCATGCTTACACATGGTGTCGTGATCGGATCGCTCCTCGCTCTTCTCGTCACCACCGCGATTCCTGCCAACGCCGGCGGGCCCACTGATCAGATCCGTCAGAGAGTCGACGACGTCGTGAAGGTCCTCGAGGATCCCGCGCTGAAGAACAAGCCCGCCGAGCGCCACGCGGCGGTCCGCAAGATCGCCGAGGAGATCTTCGACTATCCCGACACGGCGCAACGGGCGCTCGGTCCTCACTGGAATCCCCGGACGCCGCAGGAGCGGCAGGAGTTCATCCGCCTGTTCGCCGAGCTGCTCGATCGCGCCTACATCGGCAAGATCGAGCTGTATCAGGGCGAGAAAGTCCGCTACGTCGGCGAGACGATCAACGGGGACGACGCGACCGTCAAGACGAGGATCATCACCAAGAAGGGGTCGGAAGTTCCCGTCGACTACCGCCTGCACTCCAAGAACGGCCGCTGGCTGGTGTACGACGTCATCATCGAGGGCGTGAGTCTCGTCGCCAACTACCGCACGCAGTTCAACAAGATCGTGCAGACGGAGTCGTACCAGGCCCTGGTGCAGAAGCTCAAAGCGAAAGAGGCGGAACCCGCGGCCAGCCCGGGGCCACGCGAACGGCGCACCCAGCCCTGACGGTGCCGGGCGCGGCTAGGCGCACTCGGCCGATCGCGCGGTGGTCGGCCGTGCTCTCGGCGGTGTGCGTTCTGCTCGTGGTCGACGCCCGCGCGTCCGCGGAGGACAAGCTTCCCGTCGGTGGCATCAGGCTGCCCGCCGGGTTCGAGATCCACGTCTTCGCCTCCGACGTGCCGGGCGCCCGCTCGATGACCCTCTCTCCCGGAGGAACCCTCTTCGTGGGCACTCGCGGGGAGGGCATCGTCTATGCGATCGGCTCGGCCACTCGCGGGCCCACCGCACAACGGCCGCGCATCATCGCGCGGCGTCTCGACAGCCCCAACGGCGTCGCCTTCCGGGACCGCGCGCTCTACGTCGCGGAAGTCAATCGCATCCTGCGCTACGACGACATCGAAGCCCGGCTCGACCGTCCGCCCGCGCCGGTCGTCGTCAGCGACCACTTCCCCCGCGACAAGGCGCACGGCTGGAAGTTCATCGCGTTCGGTCCGGATGGCTGGCTGTACGTCCCCGTGGGCGCGCCGTGCAACATCTGCGAGCCGCCGACGTCCCTGCACCAGACGATCACGCGCCTGCGGCCGGACGGCAGCGGCCTCGAGGTCTTCGCGCGCGGCGTGCGCAACAGCGTGGGGTTCGACTGGGATCCGGCGAGCAAGACGCTGTGGTTCACGGACAACGGCCGGGACTGGCTGGGCGACGATCAGCCGCCCGACGAGCTGAACCATGCCTCGCGCGCCGGCATGAACTTCGGCTTTCCGTACTGCCACGGCAAGGACATCGCGGATCCGGAGCATGGGCGCAAGCACGCCTGCTCGGAGTTCACGGCCCCGGCCATCGAGCTCGGTCCGCACGTCGCCGCGCTCGGCATGCGGTTCTATACGGGCGCGATGTTTCCCCCGGAGTATCGTCAGCAGATCTTCATCGCCGAGCACGGCTCGTGGAACCGCAGCACGCCGATCGGCTATCGCGTGTCCCTCGTCCGCCTCGACGGTCAGCGGGCCGTGAAGTACGAGGTCTTCGCCGAGGGGTGGCTGCGGAACGGCCGCCCCTGGGGTCGCCCCGTTGACGTCCTCATCATGCCGGACGGCGCCTTGCTGGTCTCGGACGACCGCGCCGGCGCGATCTACCGCATCTCGTATCGCCGCTCACCTTCCTGAGAGGGCCGTGCCTCGATCCGAACGCGGGTGGTACCGCCGTGACACAAAATGTCAGCTCTCGTCGTGCTCTTGACGCCGGCGGGCGGAAAAACGTCGCGGAAACACGGCATTCGGGGTCCGAGGTGTCGCATTAGGTCTGGCATCCCGCTTGCGATGAGCTTGCAGAACTCGACTGGAGGGAGACCGATGCTCAACAAGCGATTGCTGCTGCTCGTGCTCATGGCTCTGGTGGCCGTGCTCGGCAGCCCCTTGGCGCAGGTGGCGTGGGCCGATTCGGACGAGGGCAACCACGGCCGCGAGATGACGATCGCCGGGTTCGCCGACGTGCCGGGGAGCACGCTGCAGCTGCCGCTCGCGGCAGGAGCGTCGCCGGTCGTCATCAACGTCACCTTCGGCATTCCGAACGTGACCATCGCAGTCCAGGTCACGACCGCCACGAAGGTCAAGTCGGACTTCGGCCTTCCCGTCACGCTGACCGACGGCGACCGCATCCAGGTGGACATGCGCGTCGTGGTCGTGGGTGCGGACTCGCTCCTGCGCGCGGACAAGATCGAGGTCGAGGCCTTTCCGGAGCTCGAGCTGATCGGCACGGCCAAGGGCCTGCCGGCGGCCGGCGTCACCCTGCCGCTCGCGGCCGGGACGACGGTCGACTTCGCCATCGCCCTCGGCGCTTCCGGCGTCGACGTCCCCGTGCGCCTGACCGCGAACACCAAGATCAACGGTCACATCGTGGCGCTCCACAACGGCGACACGCTGCGCGTCGAGGCCGCCGTCCGCAACAACAAGATCGTCGTGACCGAGATCAACCGGTCGCCGTCCGGCCCCTAGCCCGTCTCCTTGCCGGCGTAGCTGACGGCGAGCCCCGCCCCGGCGTCCGCCTGGATGCCGTACGGCGGGATCGGGTAGCGGAGCCCGTTGCGATCGAGGGCCGCGAGGCCCTCGATCACCTTCGGCAAGAAGCGCGGAGGGATCGCCATCAGGAGCTCGTCGTCGGCCACGCCGCCGTAGCGTCGCTCGGCGTAGCACGGGATCGTCAGCGCCGGCTCGCCCGTCTTGAGCGCCTTGCCCCACGAATCGGCGCACGCGGACTCCCCCACCGAGGTGAATGAGAGCTTGCGATAGCCGGTCCACTGCAGGCCGTTGATGAAGAAGATCATCTGTCCCGGCGTGCCGTAGATCAGGCAGATGTCGGGCGGGTTCAGCCGCCCGGCCGTGAGCGGCGAGACGGCCATCGCGCGATAGCGTCCGTGGGGCACGCAGTCCATCGCGTGCTGGTGCAGACTCGCGTCGTCCTGCGTCTTGAACCAGACGCCCGCCATCCGCTTGCCCGACAACCACTCGTCATCCTGAGGATGCAGCCCGATGACGGCGCCGCACTGGGCGCCGATCAAGTCCGCCATCGTGATGCCGACGGTCCAGCCGAGCTGGCGGGCCTGGGCGACGATCTGATCGGTCGTGTGCTTGGCCTTCGGCCGGCGGATCCTGGGGATCGCCTCCATCGCCTCGACCGTCTCGAAGAGCTTCATCCCGATCGGGATCGAGCGCAGCCGCAGGAAGCGGTTCAGCCCGTCGACGATCGCCGTCCAGTCGTAGGTCTCGGTCGTCATGTGTTCATTCCCCTATCAGCCGGTCGAGCTCGCGTCGCTCGCGCTTGGTCGGCCGGCCGGCGCCGGGCGCCCGGTAGGGCGGCGGCGCCTGACGCGCGCGCGGCGGCTCGGGTGGCGTGAGATCTTCGTAGAGCGCGCGCGCCGCGGTCGCCGGGCCGCGACGATCGTCGAGCGTCAGGACCTTGACGATGCGGCGGCGGCCCTGCGGCAGCGTGATCCTGATCAGATCGCCGGCGCGGACCGGCTTGGCCGGCTTGGCCGCCTCCTCGTTGACGTCGACCTTGCCGCCCGCGCACGCGTCGGTGGCGAGGCTGCGCGTCTTGAAGAACCGCGCGGCCCAGAGCCATTTGTCGATCCGCAGCGACGTCTGGGTCTCCATCGAGGACAGTATGATAGGCCTGGCGCCCACGACACCACCATGGAGTAGTATTCCCGCAGCACTCTCACCCCGGGAGAAAGCGCCCATGCCGACGCGACGGTTCCCCCTCATGCTGGCCGCGGCCCTCGCGGTCCCGCTCGCTCACCCAGCGCTTGCCCCCCTGCCCGCCGAGGCCCAAGCTCCCACCGCGCTGACCGGTGAGATCATTGCGGGCGAGGGCGGCGCGATGGAAGGCGTGCTCGTCAGCGCCAGGAAGGCGGGCTCGACCGTCACCGTCACCGTCGTGAGCGACGCGCAGGGCCGCTATCGGTTCCCGCCGAGCAAGCTCCCGCCTGGGCGCTACGAGCTGGGCATCCGTGCGGTGGGCTTCGAGCTCGCCGGGCCCGGCGCCGTCGACGTGGCACCACGGACGCTGACCATCGTCGATCTCAAGCTCCGAAAGGCTCAGGATCTCGCCAAGCAGCTCACGAATGCCGAATGGCTCTCGAGCATGCCGGGCTCGCACGCCGAGAAGACCGTGCTGCTGGGCTGCGTGCAGTGTCACACGCTCGAGCGGGTGGTCCGGAGCCCGCATGACGCGCCGGCGTTCCTGCAGGTCATGCGGCGCATGGGGACGTACACCAACCAGAGCACGCCGCTGCACATCCAGACGCGGCGCGCCGAGCGCCTGCTCGAGGTGCGGGGCGAGGAGCGCGAGCGCGCCCGCCAGCAGCTGGCGGAGTTCCTGGCCGGGGTCAACCTCGGCTCGGCCTCCACGTGGAAGTATCCGCTCACGACGCTGCCCCGCCCCACCGGCCGGGGCACGCGCGTCGTCATCACCGAGTACGACCTGCCGCGGCCGACGATCCAGCCGCACGACGTGATCGTCGATCCCGACGGCATCGCCTGGTTCTGCAACTTCGGCGAGCAGACGCTCGGCAAGCTCGATCCGAAGACCGGCAAGGTCACGGAGTACAAGATGCCGGAGCTGAAGCCCGGCTTCCCCACCGGGGCGCTCTCCGTCCGCTTCGACCGCGACGGCAATCTCTGGCTCGGGATGATGTTCCAGGGCGGCATCGCGAAGTTCGACCGGAAGACGGAGACGTTCTCGACGTGGAGCCTGCCCCCCGAGCACAACAAGGACATGACCCAGGTCAACATGACGAGCCCGGGGTCCTCGCTCGTCGACGGCAAGGTGTGGACGAACAACAACGGGTTCGCCGCCGTGCACCGGCTCGATCTCGCCACCGGCAAGTTCGAGACGTGGGAGCCCTTCCGCGACGGCGTGGCCAAGGGTCGGAACCACAACATCTACGACGTCATCGCCGACTCGCAGAACAACGCCTTCTTCACCGACTTCGCCAACGAGCACGTCGGCCGCATCGACGCCAAGACCGGCAAGCTCACGCTCTACACGATCCCCACGGCCCGCTCCGCGCCGCGCCGCGGGCAGATGGACGCGCAGGATCGTCTGTGGTTCGCCGAGTACCGCGGCAACAAGATCGGCGTGTTCGACACGAAAGCCGAGCGCTTCCGGGAGTGGCCGGCGCCGACGCCGTGGGCGCAGCCGTACGACGTCGCCCTCGACAAGAACGGCGACGCCTGGACGGGCTCGATGCTCAACGATCGCGTGCTGCGGCTCGACACGAAAGCCGGCACGTTCACCGAGTACCTGCTGCCGCGGCCGACGAACATCCGCCGCGTCTTCGTCGACAACTCGACGACGCCGCCGACGTTCTGGGTCGGCAGCAACCACGGCGCCTCCGTGATCAAGCTCGAGCCCCTGGACTAGGCCCATGCGAAAGGCGCCGCTCCTCCCGCTCGCCGTCCTGCTCGTCGCCGTCGCGGCCTGGGCCGCCGACACCGTGCTCGTCACCGACTGGAGCAAGTACCCCGTGGGCGCCAAAGGGATTCCCGAGGGCTGGAAGGGCGGCAGCTGGGGCAGCCCCAAGTACGAGTTCGTGATCGCCGGGGTCGACGGCCGCAAGGTGCTCCACCTGCAGAGCGCGGCCGACAGCTCGACGATCTCCTTCGACATCAAGGGCAAGGTCAACCTCAAGGAGACGCCGGTCCTCGAGTGGCGGTGGAGGGTCACCAAGCTCCCGACGGGCGCCGACGCCCGCAAGAGCGCGACCGACGACGAGGCCGGCCAGGTCTACGTGGGCTGGCCGCGCTTCCCCCAGGCCGTCCGCTCGCGGATCATCGGCTACATCTGGGACACGTCGGCCCCGGTGGGCTCGATCTTCAAGAGTGAGAAGACGAGCACCGTCACCTACGTCGTCGTGGAGTCGGGCCCGGCCAAGCTCGGCCAGTGGATCACCGAGCGCCGCAACCTCGCCGAGGACTTCAGGAAGATCTACGAGGAGGAGCCCGACGACCCCGGTGCCGTCTCGATCTCGATCGACTCCGACGACACCAAGTCGAGCGCGGAAGCCTTCATCGGGACGATCCTCTTCCGCAAGCCATGACGGACGTCCGCGAGTTCATCCGCGAGCTCGCGGCCGAGAACGCGGAGTTCTGGCGGGACCGCGACGTCCGCCTGGATCCGCAGGCGCCGCCCGCCGTTCG
>WNGF01012783.1_pt1 | contig 13820 bp, 14 predicted proteins | sample 5400641 | NCBI WGS metagenome assembly WNGF01 (sample SAMN13153371, study PRJNA577476) | soil metagenome | isolation source: 80 cm soil or saprolite under grassland replicate 2 | place: USA:California | collected 2016-06-15
CACACCGGAGGACCGTCATGAGCACTATCTGCCTGCCCGATACCCGGCCGCGTGCCAGCGGTGACCTGCTCGCCGCGCTCGCCCGCCGGCTCACCCCCCGCGACCACCAGATCCTCGCGCTCGTACATGAGCACCGGGTGCTCACCACTGGCCAGATCGCGGAGGTGTTCTTCTTCGGCGAGCGGGCCGCCAACTACCGGCTGAAGACCCTCTACTGGCACCGCGCTGTCGACCGCGCGCAGCCGCGCACCCTGGCCGGCGGCTCGGCACCCTTCCACTATGTGCTGGACGAGGCAGGGGCGATGGTGCTCGCCGCTGACCGGGGGCTGACCCGCGCCGAGTTCGGCTACCGCCGCGACCGCGCCACCGCCATCCTGCTGTCGGCCAAGCTCTCCCACACCGTCGGCGTCAACGGCTTCTTCACCACGCTGCTCGCGGCCGCCCGCCGCGACCCCGGCACCGCATGCCTGACCGCGTGGTGGCCGGAACACCGGTGCGGCACGGAATGGCACGGCCGCATCCATCCCGACGGGTACGGCCGGTGGCGCGAGCACGGGCCCGCCGGCATCAGCGAAACAGATTTCTTTCTGGAATACGACACCGGGACCGAGCCGCTGCCCAAAGTTGCCGCCAAACTCGCAAGCTACGAGGCGCTCTACCAGACCACCGGCATCCCCACGCCGGTCCTGTTCTGGCTGCCCACAGCGATCCGGGAAGCCAACCTCCGCAGGCTGCTAACCAGCGCCCGCGTGCCCGTCGCCACCGCCGCCGTTTCCGCGCCGGGCCACGGCCCAGCGCACCCGGCCGACGCGGTGTGGCTGCCCGCCGGGCGGCAGCGTCCCCGGTTGCGCCTCTCCGGCCTCACCGCCGCCTGGCACCACCTGCCCGGCACTGCCCGCCGGCGCCGCGTGCCGTGACGGCCCGCCACAACAACCCCGCGCCATCCCCGCGAAGGAAACACCATGCCTGACCTCTCCTGCTGCCATCACGGCCAGCCGCCATCCGCGGCGCGCACCCCGACAGCAATCCGCGCCGCCCGCCGCATCTCCGCCGTCACCGTAATCGCCGTGATCGCGGCGGCCGTCGTGCGGCCAGCCCGTACCGGGCGGCAAGTCACCTCCGCCCCGCCAGCAGGTAACACACTGCTGCCCATCTCGCCGGCCGGCCTGGCCACCGCGGCAGGCCTGGCCGCCCGCTTCGCCGCCGGCTACGCCAGTTACCGCTACGACCAGTCTGCGGGCAGCTACCTCGCCCGGCTGCGCCCCCTGGCTACCGCCTCGCTGTACCCCATCCTCGCCAATGCCGCCCAAGCCCCGGGGCTGCGATCGCAACGCGCCCGCGAGCGGCTGGTCGCGCACACCGAAGCGCAGCCGCAGAGCATCCGCGACATCCAGGCCGGCGCGGTGATCGTGGTGGTGCGGGTGTCGCAGGACATCAGCAGTACCGCTGGACGTTCCGAGTCCACCGCGGAGTACGCGGTCACGGTTACCACCCACGACGGCCGGTGGCAGGTCTACGACATCGAACTGGCCGCCGCTGGGAACCAGGGCGGTGCCGCCGGATGAGCGCGGTGCGAAGCGACCGGGGCGATATCCGCGTCAACGCAGCCGCCGCCGTGGCCGCGGTCCTGCTGCTGCCGGTCCTGCTGCTCGGCGCGGCGACTGGGTTCCTCACTCAGCAGGCCGAAGCCTGCCAGGCCCAGCCCGTGCCTTCTGGCCAGGCCGCCAGCATCCCCGCCGCCTACCTCAGCTGGTACCGCACCGCTGGACAGCAATACGGCATTCCGTGGGAGGTGCTGGCCGGCATCGGCGAAGTCGAGTCCGGCCACGGCCGCTCGGCGGCGCCCGGCGTGCGCTCCGGCGCCAACGCCGCCGGGGCGGCCGGGCCGATGCAGATCGGCATCGGCGGCGCGGCCGGCAACACCTGGGGCGGCGCGCCCATTCACCCAGCCAGCCTGCACACGAACGGATACGGCATCGACGGGGACCACGACGGCCAGGCGAACGTCTACGACCCTGGTGACGCCATCCCGTCCGCCGCCCGATTCCTGAAAGCCCACGGGGCACCCGGTGACACGCAAGGGGCGTTGCTCGCGTACAACCACTCCCCCGACTACGTCGCCACCGTGCTTACCTGGGCCGCCCGCTACGCCAGCGGCGGCGCCCAAGCCGTCGCCGCCGCGGCCAGCCCAGCCTGCGAGCAAGCCGCCACCGGCCCACTGCCCACGGGGGTGGCCGGCACCGTCATCGGCTATGCCGAAGCGCAGCTCGGCAAGCCCTACGTGTGGGGCGCCACCGGCCCGGACGCCTTTGACTGCTCTGGGCTGACCATGATGGCCTACCGCGCCGCCGGGATCACCATCCCCCGCACCAGCCAGCAGCAATGGGCCTCCGGCCCACGCGTGCCCCCCGGACAGGAAAAGCCGGGCGATCTGGTCTTCCTCGCCGGATCCGATGGGACCTGGTCGGCACCTGGCCACGTCGGAATTGTGGTGGGTGCTCATCAGATGATCGACGCGCCGTTCAGCGGCCAGGAAATCCGGCACGACGAGTTTGGTGATTCCGAAGTCGTCGGCTACACGCGCCCAGCAGCGAGGGCATGACTGTAGGATCTCATTTTACTTTTCGCTTTCTCGCGGATTTTTCGCCGTCGTTTCGCTTGCGAAATTCTGGTGAGACGCTGTCCGGCGTGGCGGCGGGCTGTGCGTTGTTGCGGGTGGGACGATCAGGGTTGTGGTCCCGGTCTTCGCGGGATTGCCAGTGCGGGAGTTCCGCTCTTATAAAGGCAGGCTGCATTACTCGGGCTGGTATTGGTCGGCGACGTTAGAGCGGCTGGTGGTGTATGAGAGCCGGCTGGAGCTGGCCCGGATCATGCTGGCCGACTTCGACCCCGATGTAGCCGGCCTGGCAGCGCAGCCGTTCCTGCTGGCTGGTGCTGATGGGGGGCGGACCCGGCGGCATGTCCCCGACTTGCTGCTGATAAGCGTGGATGGCGGGGTCACGATGGTGGATGTCAAGGCGCCGTCGCGGCTGGCCGATCCCGCGGTGGAGGCGCAGTTCGCCTGGACGCGGCGGGTCTGCGCGGGGCGGGGCTGGGGGTTCGAGGTGTGGTCGGGCGCTGATCCGCGGCTGCTGGCCAATGTGCGGTTCCTGGCGGGGTACCGGCGGCGCTCGGTGATCGCCGGCGAGCTGGTCCCGGCGGTGCTGGAGGCGGCCCGGCGGCAGCCGGCGATCGGGGGGATCGAGCGGGCCTTGTCGCAATGTCATCCGCCGGAGCTGATCCGGCCGGTGGTGCTGCACCTGTTGTGGAGCGGGCGGCTGCGGGCTGACCTGCAACGGCCTCTCGGGGCGGACACGGCGGTCGAGATAGCCGGGGAGGTCCGGCGGTGAGCGGGCAGACCTTGGCTGTGTTTCCCGGCACCCGGCTGCTGTATGCGGGTGACCTCGTGCAGGTCGTCGAGCTGGACGGGACGCGGGTGACAGTGCGCAACCACCGGACTGGCGAGTTCACCGCCGTGCGGCTCGGCAGCCTGGTGGCCCATGCCCGGTCGGCGGACCCACAGCCCGGTATTGCTGGCGGCGTCGCGGCTGGCGTGGCGCTGGCTGGCTTGACCGCGGAGCAGCGTGCCGGGGTGGCTGAGCGCGCTGCGCACGTGCGGGAGGTTCTCACCGGCTACCAGGCCGGTCACGCGGACGCGGCGGCTGCGGGTGAGCCGCGCCCGCAGTTCGCGGCCGGGCAGCCGCTCAAGGCCCGCTACGGGGCGAAGGCCGCCGAACTGGGGGTCACTGCCCGGACGGTGGAGAACTGGGTGGCGGCCTACCGGGAGTCCGGCGAGCCCGGCCTGGCCGACACCAGGGCGGCGCGGCGCCACGGCGGCACGGTCGATCCCCGCTGGGACGACGCGGTCCGGCGGGTACTCGCCGAGCTGGTGGAGGCGTCCACACCGACACGCAGCGCCGTCCTGGCACGAGCCGAACGGCTGCTGGAAGTTCTGCACGGCCCGGGTGTGGCGCGGGTGCCGTCACGGGCTACCGCTTACCGGCGGCTGACCGAGCTGACCCGGGGGACAAACGCGGTGTCCGGCAGCGCGAAAGGCCGCCGGTCGATCGCGGCCCGGCCCGCGGCCCCGTACGGGCGGCTGCGGGCGGTGCGGCCTGGCGAGTACGTGATCCTCGACACCCAGGACCTGGACGTGTTCGCGATGGAACCGGTCACCTGCCGGTGGGTGCCGGTGCAGCTCACCGTCGCTCAAGACCTGTTTTCTCGCTGCATCCTGGGCCTTCGGCTGACCCCGGTGTCGACCAAGGCCGCCGATGTCGCCGGGGTGCTGTATGAAACGGTCGCCCCGCCGGAGACGGGCGAGCCCGGCCCGGCCCGCGAGCCCGGCCCTTATCACGGTGTCCCGGAGCAGCTGGTGTTCACCGAGTCCGCCGTCGGCGCTGGCCGCCCGGCGTGCCCGCCGGAGACGCTGGTCATCGACCACGGCAAGGCGCTCCTGTCCGCGCACGTGATCGGGGTGTGCACGCGGCTGGGTATCTCGATCCAGCCGGCCCAGCCGCGAAAACCCACGGACAAACCCACGGTCGAAAAATTCTTCAGGACCCTGCGGGAGGGCCTGATCCAGCATTTGCCCGGCTACAAGGGACCCGATGTCTACAGCCGCGGCGAGCGTGTTGAGGACGCCGCGTTCTTTTACCTGCACGAGCTGGAGGACGTCATCCGGGACTGGCTCGCCACGGTGTATCACTGCACCCGGCACGAGGGCTTGGCCGTGCCGGAGTGGCCGCACCTGGAGCTGTCCCCGGCGGAGATGCACCAGATCGGGGTGGCCAAGGCGGGGCTGCTGCGGATCCCGGCATCGCCGGAGCTGGCCTATGACTTCTTGCAGACCGAGTACCGCACGATCCAGCATTACGGCGTCGAAGTGAACGGGCTGCGCTACGACGGCGCGGTGATGAACGGCTACCGCAACACGACCAGCCCTTACGGTGGTATCCACGCCGGCAAATGGCCGGTCTGGGTCAACCCGGACGACGTGCGCTACGTCTACTTCCAGGACCCGGCCGATGATTCCTGGCACTGCCTGGAGTGGGAACACGCGCCCCTGCTGGGCACGCCGTTCAGCGGCGAGGCGGCCCGGCACGCCCGCCGGCTGGCCGCCCGCCAAGGCCGCTGGCCCGACCAAGCCGCCGCGCTGGCCGCCTTGCTGCAACGATGGAACACCGGCATGGTCACCGGTCGGCGCGAGCGGCGGATGGCGGCGCGGCTTGCCGCTGAGCGCGCCGCCCTCGCTTGCGAGGATCAGGCCAGCAGCCACGGCCCGGCGTCGTCAGCCCCGGCCGCCGCTGGCAAGGACAGCGGTCCAGCCCCAGGCGCGGCGCACCTGCGGATCGTCGCCGGGGACGACGACGCCGATGACGAGATCTTCGACGCCTCCAATGACGACTTCTACGCCGATGCGTTTGAGGTCATCGAGTGAGCCGGGACGGCGCCTTCTACAGCCTGTCCCGCAAAGAAGGCTGGCGCCGTTACGTGGACGCCCCACCACGGCAGCGGCCGGAACCGCTGACCGCCGCTCAGCTGTCCTCGCTCGGCGCGACGGCCCGCGAGGATTACGACGAGGCCCGCCACGACTGGCACGCCAACTTCGGGATTGTGCAGACGCCGCAACTGGGGACGATCCATGACGAGCTGGACCTGATCGTGTCCGCCAACCGGCAAGACCCCGACCGCATCCGCGGCGCCGCGGTCATCGACGCGCTGCCGGGCCTGGGCAAGACCACGATCGCCAACTCCTTCGCCCGCGGGTTCGACCGTGCGCAGCTCCGCCGCCACGGTCCGCTCACCAGCGAGGGGCACGAACGCATTCCGGTGTTCCGGGTTGGCCTGACCTCGAACACCACGCTGCGTACGCTGAACCGGATGATCTGCGAGTTCTACGGCCACCCTGCGACCAACCGCGCCAACGCCGCACAGTTGGCCAGTCACTCGCTGGACTGCGTTTTGTCGTGCCAGACCCGCGTCGGGGTGATCGACGACCTTCACTTCATCGACCCCCGGCGCAAAGACGGCCTGGACGTCAGCAACCACCTCAAATGGCTGGCGAACGAATTACCGGTCACCTTTATCTATGTCGGCGTAGGGCTAGCTGAGCGCCGGTTCCTCGCCGAGGGCCTGACCGGAGACGGCGCCGCGCTGGCCCAGACGGCCCGGCGCTGGACCCGCCTGCAAGTACCGCCGTTTGAGATCATCTCCGGCCAGGGGCGCCAGCACTGGCGCAGCCTGCTCAAGGCAACCGAACGCCAGCTCGTGCTCGCCCGCGCCGAACCGGGGATGCTGACCAGCCTGGCCGACTACCTGTTTGCGCGGACCAGCGGGCACATCGGGTCCTACATCACGCTGATCACCCGGGGCTGCTTCAAAGCGATCCGCTCCGGTGAGGAGCGCCTCACCGCCCCGTTGCTGGACACCGTCCGGATCGACGAGGCGTCCGAGCAGGCCCGCCAGCAGCTCGCCGCCGCGTTCGCCGCGGGACGGCTGTCCGCCACGCCAGATGCCCTGCGCACGCCGCCGAGCGCCGCGGCGTCATGACGCCGCCGCCTTTGGCGCGGGCGCTGCCGATCCGGGTCCCCGTCGTGCCCGGGGAGGGCCTGGATAGCTGGCTGGAAGCACTGGCCCGGCGCAACGGCCTAAGCATCGGCAGGCTGCTGCCCGCGCTGGGATGGCAGGTGCCGCATACCTCCAGCGGCCTGCTGCTGGGAATCCCCGCCCCGGTCCTGCGGCGGATCGAACGCCAGGCCGGGCTGCCTCCCGGCCGCCTCAATGATGCGGTCTTGGACCGGTACCTGGCACTCGGGACGGTGCGCCGGGACGGTTCCCGCTACTGCCCGCGCTGCCTGGCCGAGCGGGACGGCCGGTGGCTGCTAGCCTGGCGGCTGCCGTGGGTGTTCGCCTGCGCCCGCCACCGTGTCCTGCTGTGTGACAGCTGCCCAGGCTGCGGCAAGACGCCTCGCGCCTATGCGGGCACCGGTGCTGGCCGCACCCCGGCGGCCAGCTGCCCCAACCCGGTGACCCTGCGCATGTGGTGCGCCGCTGACCTGCGCGCCGTCCCTGCGCAGCGGCTCGCATCCGGCGGCCGGCTGCTGGCCGCCCAGCACTGGATCCACACCGCGCTCGCCTCAGCCGCGGACAGCGCCGCCGACACGCGCGAGGCGGTCGCGGCCGTGCAGATGCTCACCGACTTGGATGTCGTCGCAGGCTGGCTGCTGCGCCAATCGTCTGCCCGCGACTTCGCCAGGTTCGGGCTGCGCGTCCGCGACGCCTGGCGTGCCTGGGCAGCCCAGCCCGCCGCAAATTCAGCAGCGCTGGGCTGCTCCGCCCCGGCCGACGCCGGGCTGACCGGCGCTGCCGCCGCCCAGGCGGTAACGCTGCTCACTGGCGATGACCAGGACGCCATCGGCCGGATGAGGCCAATGCTGCGCCACGAGCCCGCCCATTGGCCGGTCCGACCGGCGGGCTTCACCCAACACCAGTGGAAACAGTTGTCCAGCCCGGCCCGGGGCAGGTTCCTGCAAGCACTCGGCCCCAGCCTGACGGCCGTGGAGCGGATCCGGCACCGCTCCAGCGCACCGCTGCCGCGCCTCCCGGCCGACAGCGCCGAACTGCTCGCCGTCCGTGCCCGCAAGATCCCGCAGATGCTGTGGCCGGACTGGGCGATCCGCCTCACCCCGGCCGAGGGGTTCCTGCCCGCCCCGTTCCGCGCCACCATCGCGGCGTGCCTGCTGCTGCCCGGCAACCCCGCCCGCACTATCCGCGGAGTTCTCACTGCCCTGCATGCCTACCGCAGCAGCGTCGCCGTCAGCCAGATCATCCGTGCCCTCGGCGAACAGGGCCATGACTCGGTGCTGGCCGCGGTTTGCCACCTTGCTGAGTATCTCGACACCTGCGGCAGCCTGATCGACTACCAGCGCCGCCGCGACACCATCTCCCCGGAAATGATCATACCCGGCGAGTGGCAGGACCTGTGCTTGGAGGCCGGGGCGCATCCCGGCGAAGCCCGCCGCCTGCTGGACGCCCGCCGCCACCTCTATCAGCTGCTCACCGGGGCCGACCTGGGTGACCCCCGCCACACCCTGGCGTTCCGCTCAGCTGGTGACCGCCGCCGCCACCACGAGTTCACCGACACGCTCACCACGCCGCTGCGCGCCGCGCTGCACGACCACGCCACCCGCTACCTCGAAAGCCTCGGCATCGCCGAACCGCTGACCTGGCAGCCCCCGGCCAGCTGCTGTGCCCACTTAACCCTGCCTGGCCGCGATCCGGACGACATCGACCTGCAAGCCGTCGGCCAGCTTGCCATCGCCGAAGGGCTGCCCGTCGGCACCGTGGCTGAGCGGCTGGGCACCAGCAGCGGCCACATCCGGCTGGCGCTCGAACAGGTCCCCCGGCCAGCGCGGCAATGGGGCAAAGCCGCCGCGCCGATCGTGCGGCAATGGCAGAACCGTGCCCGCCGCGTCCTTACCCGCGAGTTCTTCCAGCGCGAATATGTCCAGGCCGGGAAGACGCTCCGGCAACTGGAGGCCGAGACCAGGTTCCCCCGCAAATTCCTCGCCGAGCGCGCCCGCGAGCACGGGATCACCGTGGCTGGCGCGTTTGATCCCGCCCCGATCGACCCGGCCTGGCTGCGCGAGCAATACCTCACCCGCCGCCGTTCCTACACCGACATCGCCGCCGAACTCGGCGTCCAGGACGTGACCGTCATCGCCGCCGCCCGCCGCCACCACATGCCCTCCCGCCCACCCGGGGTGCACAGCCGCCCCGAAATGCTTGCCAAGCTGAGCAACGACGTTCCCCGCGACATCCGCCGGGCCGTCGAAGGCGGCCTCAACGGCTGGCACCGCCTCCAGCGTTTCCAGACCGCCATGACCTTCCCCACTATCGAAGCCGCCGCCGCCCACCTCGGCACCCACCAGTCCGCCCTCGTCCACCAGTTCAAACGGCTCGAACACGACATCGGCGCGAAGCTCTACCACCGCTCCACCCTGCGCCAGCCCATGCGGCCAACCCCGCGCGGGGCAGTTCTCCTGCGGGCACTCCACCGGCCAGACGTCCAGGCACTCGCTGCAGCGAACGGTCAACGCTCCGGCGTCACGTCCTCGGGGGTGTGATGCACATCCAGGCATGAACCTCAACATCATGGCCCTCACAGTTTGGGTGACCTTAAGCAGCGGAGGAGGTGAGCCTCCATGGAGGCCGCATTGACGGCCGCGGGAGCTGCGGTGATGGTGGTATTCGCAGCCAGGCATGTACTCGTGATCGGACGTGCTTGTCATCACGTGGCTGTGGCTTTCGCCCACAAGATCGTCCTGGGAACCCGAATCATGGCCCGTTTCGATGACGTGGAACTGCAATTGCTGATTGCCCGGTCACAGACCCCAGGCCGATCGGAGAAGGAACGTGACCGGTGATCTCCCCTCAGGGTCCTTTCGGCGGGGGTACGCACATCCTCGTCGAGAACACCGCGGACACCGATATGGCTGTCGTCGGCGATGGCACAGATCTTGCTGTCAACCAGAATGTGCCGCGAGATGGCGCCCGGGTCCAATTCGACCAGTTCTACAGGGAAGAAATGCCTGCTCTTGCCCGGTTCGTGCGCCGCTACGGCGCTGACGCCTATGCTGCAGCCGACGCCGCTCACGACGCGTTCACCGAGGTTTACCCACAGTGGGAAGCCATCGAGCACCCGCGTGCGTGGCTGCGCCTGGTGGCGTGCCGTATCTACTACCGCAGGCGGCTCCGCGAGATTCCCGTGGAAGAGGTGCCGGATCGTCCGGTGATCTACGAGGACCTTGTTGAGATCGGCGAACAGGCGCGCCGTGTGTACTGTGCACTCGCGGCTCTTCCTGAACGCCAGCGGCAGGTAATGGCCTGGCACCTGGATGGCTACGCCAACAGCGAGATCGCCAGACATTTGAGCATCTCGGACGCGGCGGTCCGGCAAAACCTTTGCCGCGGCCGCCAAGCTCTCAAAAAGTGGCTCGGGCTCGACCAGGAGGGAGATACCCGATGACCTCCATGGAGCCTTACGACAGCGACCAAGCGCTGGACTCAATGCTCGCGGCCGGCGAGGCAGAAGAGCTGGAGAGAATCCGGGCAGGCTTGAACCTCGATGCCGGCCTTGCCGCCATCATGGAAAACCGTTTGTGCCAGAAGTCACCTCATGCCGACACCGGCGACAGCGGCGAACCGCAGATCCTGACCGAAGCCGCGCCTTACCCAGAATCACCGCGAGCGGGGCGTCCAGGCAGCCGCTCACAGCATTGCGTGCTGTTCGCAGTGGATGTCGCCGGCTTCAACGAGCGGCGTCATGATGATGGAGTCCAGCGATCCGTCCGGCAGGCGCTCTACGAGGTGCTCACCCGGGCCTTCGAGGACGCCCGGCTCGGATGGGACGACTGCTTGCACGAGGACCGTGGCGACGGTGCGCTCGTCATCATGCCCGAGCACATGCCGTCTGCCACGGTTGTGGATCCGCTTGTGGACCGGCTGCGTTCCTGCCTGTGGCACCACAACGCGATGTCAAATGAGGTCACGAAGATCCGTCTACGTGTCGCCGTCCACAGCGGCGAAGTTCACCGCGACAGCAACGGCGTGTCCGGCGCCGCGATTATCCATCTCTTCCGGCTGCTGGATGCCCCTGTGCTCAAAAAGGCCCTCGCAGCGTCCGGAGCCGACCTCGCGCTTATCGTCTCCGATCACTTTTACGACAGCGTGATCCGGCGCGCGCCAGGCACGGTCGATCCGGGCACGTTCCGGCCGGCCAACGTAGCCATCAAGGAGACACGAACCCGCGGCTGGCTGCACCTACCGAGATCATCTCCGCACCAGCCTCGCCCGCACCCCAGCGCTACACCGGCAATTCCGCCGCCGGTAATCGATCCAGCTAACTCATCCGAATGCAGGTACAGCCTCGCCGGCACCGCTGCAGCACCCGAAGTCCTTCCCTTCCGCTGGGTCTACTGAACAGACCGCGAACCCGCCCAGGCCCGTGCCTCGCGTCCCGCGCCGTATGCCGTATAGCACACAGCGGGACGCAAGGCACGCGCGCAAGCCGAACCGAATGTGCAGGCACCGCTGGGCCACTTGCTCTCGTCATCCGGCTGCGGCGGAATGGCATACTGGAGGCGTTCATGATCCAACGTCTGAACGAGGGCCAGACGCTGGTTTCCATCGCACGCATGGAGACCAAGCGCTATGGCCCTCTCGGATCTAGCAGCACCTACCCTCACCGTGACGGGCTGGGTCGCAGGCACCGCCGTCGTCCTGCGCTACGGTCCTGAGGCCGTGCTGCGGCTCATCGCAGGAGTAGCTGCAATCGCGGCCCGCGACAAGCGCTCGCGAGCAGAGCGGGCTCTCGACGTCCTGCGAGCGCTGCGCAGAGATCGCTAACGCTGTCAGGCCCCGATGAGCACCTGCGCCAAGCGCGCAAGCCGGCACCGATACCGGGCTCTCGTGCCCTCAAGCGCCGAGGAAGCGAAGAATCGCTGAGACAAATCACGCGAAGAGTCGATGAGAACCCGAGCGGACAGCCAGGTCACGACCATGAGAGGCGAAATCTACGGCGGGAACCTACACACGCGAAGAGTCGATGAGAACCCGAGCGGACAGCCAGGTCACGACCATGAGAGGCGAAATCTACGGCGGGAACCTACATCAACAACAGTGCGCTATCCGTCGGTATGGCGGAGGCTCCTTCCAGCCGCCGGGGAGTGCGGGCCTCGTGCTGTTCAGATCGTGAGCGGCCCGGTAGCTTCTGCTGGTGGGCCTGCGGCGTCATCATTCCCCGCTTCCATCAGCCTCGTTCTTGGATCTTGTGCTCTTGGCGCGCTCGTTGCGTCGCCCTGGGGAGTGGGCTGGCCGGTGGTGGCCTCTTCGACCGCATGTAGGCCCGTCCAAGATGTATTCGCCGTGAGTGGTCCGTTAATGATCTTGGCAGCCAGTTCGGTGGCCTTCTGGTGCAAGAGGCCTTTTGCGCAGAGGACCGCTAGCGCAGGTGCCCCGATCATCAACCCGATCGCCAAGCCGACCAGTTCAAGCGATTCCACCGACGTGTTCAAGGGCACGGCGATCGGCCGCAGGATCATGTCCGCGCCCACCCCCGCAGCGATGTCTCCGCCCACGCCCGCGATGCCGCCGGTCTTGGCCAACTCCCTGAGGCTTTCGGTCAGCCTGCCGTTGAGCCCGTCGCTGAACTTCGCGATAGCGCTTGCGACCTCAGCAGGCAGGAACAAGCCGGTCGTGGACCATGCCTGGGTCGCGATAGGAGAAGGACCCGTTAGCCTTTCCGCGAGATAGTCAGAGGCCGCTTCCCTGAACCGGTCGAGGAGCTTGCTCTCCTCCGGAAACCGTGGAACCGGGGTGCGGGCGGAGTCGCCGCTGACCTCTCGTGCTCGTGCCGCCAGATGCCTGGCCAGTTCGTCAATCTCCGCCGCTCTTTCATCGGGTCATAACCTAAGCGTGACACCGTGCCGTTAGCGCCGCAATGCTCGCTTGAGATCACGGATCCCCGGGCTCGGTGGTCATCAGCGAACAGGTCGCCGCGGGATGCTCACCGAGCGCCTCCTGGGCCGCCCGCTCATCGTCGGCCGGGAAAGCGCGCACATCAATGTTCGTCGCCAGCGTCCAGGCGAAGAACAGGTCAGGACCGGCTTGACCGGCAGGAGCGGAAGATTCCATCGGGTTTCCTCCCCCGGTAACCCAGGAGTACCTAACCCTGGAACGTAACCCACGGGGCCGACACTGCCCGCCTGTATAGCGGCACTGGATGCTCAGGCGACCTGTCCTGGTTCTCAGTCACTGTCATGGCCGCACGAGCGGTGGTGGTCCGGGACTTCTATGTGAGTGATTTCGGTGACCCTGTGGAAGTCCAGTGCTCGTGGTCTTCGGCGAGCAGGCCGGGATGTTCGCCGATGACGGCGGCGAGCCGCATCGTGTCAGAGTCGTCCAGCGTTCCACTGGCTTGAAGCTGGTCCAGGAGCTGGCGCACCTCGGGTTCGGCGCGGGTTCCGGTGACGCGCCTGAGCAGCGCCGCGCCGTCCAGGCTGGCGCTGTACTCGCGCGGCGTGACCCAGGTGACGTAGATGCCCCCCTCACTTCTTGTGGCCCGGGTGCCGGAGTGAGCATTGGGGCTGTTCCTGGTGATCTGCCTGAGCTGTGCTTCCTTGCGGCGCAGGCCGGCCAGATGCTCCTGCGCTGCGGTGATCTCCAGGGTCAGCAGTTCCAGGTCGCGTACGGCCCTGGCCTGCTCGGCCCGCGTGCGGGCTTGCGCGGCCAGGTCCAGGACCTCGGGGTGAGCGCGGGCGTACGCGGCGACGGCAGCCCCGACGATGCCCGCGATCGTGGCGGCGGCGCGTGGGCCGGCGGGGCCTCCCGCCGGGTGCAGGGACAGCCCGGGGCTGGCGCTGCCGTGCCAGCCTGGGCCGGACAGGAACACGCTGCCGGTGTACCGGCGGCCCCCGGTGGGTGAATGCCTGCCCGGCCGCCGGGCAGGCCCGCGCCTGGCCGCGCCCGGTGAACTGGACCGTGACCAGGCCGGCGCAGGTGGTGATGTCGACGGCGATTCCGTCGCCGCCGGCGCGCGGCACGCTGGCTGCGGTTCGCGGCGGCGCCGGGCTGCGTTCTGGGTTTCCTGCGGCTGGGTCATTCATCGGGCAGCCCGCTGGTGCAGGGAAGGAACTCGGTGGCGGCTTCCAGGCTGGCCATGCCGCCCGGGGTGGCGTAGGTGCCGGGGTCGTCGGTGATGATGTCGGCCCATAAGGACC
>WNGF01008199.1_pt1 | contig 13819 bp, 12 predicted proteins | sample 5400641 | NCBI WGS metagenome assembly WNGF01 (sample SAMN13153371, study PRJNA577476) | soil metagenome | isolation source: 80 cm soil or saprolite under grassland replicate 2 | place: USA:California | collected 2016-06-15
AGCGCTCTCGGCTGCACAGGCGACCGCTGGTGCAGCAATGGCAGCAGCTCGTGCTGGGACAAATCAGGCTTATGCGATGTTCGGCAGCGCCGCTAAAGGCATTGAGGGTTACAACGAAAGGCTCTCCAATTATGGTCGGGATCGAACGCTTGCTGATAACACTGCGGTCAGTAAACGTCAGGCGAATGAGGCGAACACTGATTCCCAGGTGGCGCGAAAAGAGGAATGGTCCAGAGGACTCAATGAAGTCCCAGTCCTTGGCGGACCGGCGGACCTGGTACGCAAGTGGGATAGCGGCGTGGCTTCGACTCTTTCGGGCGGCAAGTATGGTGCGCAGCCCCTCACTCTACATCAACGCGGATACGATGGGGCGCGAGTTGAATACGTTAACAGCGCCAATCAGAACGCGACGAGGTACGCCGGTGACGTGAACCAAGCCAACCGCGAGACAGGAGACCGGATGGCGGCGATCTCAATACAACAAGGTAAGGAAGCTGCCGGCGCCGCCTACGCTGCCGCTGGCACGTCGATAGCTGGACAAAGATCAGCCTTGGGTCTGAATAATCAAGCTACTAAAGTTGAATTCAGCGGCCGGGTTGCTGGCGCTGAGATCACTCAGAAAGCGGCGATGGATTCGGCAAAACTTCAGGCCATTTCAGCGATAATAAGTCGGATGGGAGCTAAACTTGCCCAGGATATTGAGAAGGGTATGGAAATGCGGTATTAGGAAACTGGTTGGTTACACAAATAGATATTGCGCTACCCTCTTTGAAGCTGGGTCGAACCTCGAAGCTCATGGGTGAGATCGCTCCCAGTTAAACAGTCCGGCCACAACGGATACAACAGCGGTCACCATAGGTAGAACAAGCGGAACTCCGATCCATCCGCCTCTAGCAAAATATATTAAAGCTACAATTGCTCCAAATACTCCATAAACCAGACTCATCACTAATAAGAGTATCAATCCCAAAAGACTTCGCCGAAATACGTGGAGGTACGAACCACCAGCAATTAAAAGCGCTACGCCAACATAGAAAAGTGAGCCCTTCAGTATCTCCGAGTCTTGGCTAAGAAAAAAGAATATTGCACTTGACGTAATTGCGAGCACGCCTGTAGCGATGCCGGCAATTACTTCAAATTTACCGTAAGTTTCATCTTCCTTGCGCGTACCATACACCGACGTATAGCTTTAACGTTCTAACATTGGTATCTGCCGGTACAGTAATCTCGAATCGTGGGGCGTCGGGTGCATGCCATAGTTAGCCCGCCGGGGATAGAAATTAGCGCCTTTATTTCAGATTAATGCTGACTGTAAGAAACCTCGACATTCATAGTTCCGAGATTGCCTGAAAACCCGTTGGGTATATCATTCATACTCAAATAGAGCTTTCCAGAGGACCTATTTCCAGAATAGCTTTCTCCAACTCGGAAAGTGACATGCCCAACTTTACCAACAAGTTCATCTAGATGGGCAGAAGCCACTATAGTTCCGGGCCAAGGCTCACCAGTGCGAGAGAAGGCTGGTTAATTCGTCCGCTATTGAATCAATGGGAGCAAACCGGTTACTCTTGCTCTCATAAACTTTCACGGGCATGTGTGATTGAGCGCGCAATTAACTTTCCTCAAGCTGAGTAATAAAATATTGAGCAACAGACAATAAAGCGTGATGCTGCGCGGAAGCCTCAGTCTACAATCAACCTGTGTCTAGAGGCCAAAAAAAACTCCACAATAAGATAAAGAGGTAATGGTGATTGGAGAATTAGGGCAAGACTTGCGCTACGGCCTTCGCAGTTTTATCAGAAACCCAAGCTTCACACTTGTTGCGGTACTGGCACTGGCGGTAGGCATAGGCGCCAATACAGCCATTTTCAGCGTGGTCAGTGCAATCATTTTGCGCCCACTCCCATATCAGGGCGCAGACAGGTTGGTCTGGATCTGGGGAAATAACAGTAGGCTTGGCATTAATCAGGGCTATCTGTCGAATGCGGACATCTACGATTTTGAGCAGCATAGCTCGAGTATCCAGTCTATCGCCGGCTGGACCACAATGCCCATCAATCTCATCGAGGAAACTACTTCCGAAAGGCTGGAGGGCATCCTCGTTTCACCAAGGTTTTTTAGTTGCCTCGGTGTATCAATGCAGGTAGGTCGGGACTTCCAGTCTCAGGAAGCTGAACCGGGCCAGAACCAGGTTGTCATCATCAGCGATAACTTGTGGCGCCGCCGGTTCGGGGCTGATCCGAAGATCATCGGTAAGCAACTCACTCTCGACCGCAATGATGCAAAGACTTTCATGGTTGTTGGCGTTGCTCCACCGGAAGTTCAGTTCCCGACTCGCACAGACGTCTGGATGCCTAACGTAAGAATCTCGAGCAGCGTGGGGCGCGGCGGACATGACTTGCGAGGCGTAGCACGCCTCAAAGCCGGCGCGACTATGGAGCAGGCCGAGTCCGAGTTGAATGTTCTCGCTCAAAACCTGGAGCGACAATACCCGGAGACGAACGAGGGCTGGAGAATCAGCCTAACCTCAGTGCGCGACGTAGTCCTTGGCACGCCGTATAAAGGGTTGTGGTTATTGCTGGCGGCCGTGAGTTGTGTACTCTTGATAGCCTGCGCCAACGTCGCCAGTCTGCAACTTGCCCGTTCTACAAGTAGGAGTCGGGAAATTGTGCTGCGCGCTGCGCTTGGCGCCGGCCGAATTCGAATCATCCGACAACTACTAGCCGAGAGCCTGCTGCTTTCGTTTATTGGCGGGGTGTCCGGATTATTCCTCGCATGGGGTGGCGTATTCGGGTTGCGGGCCAGTGGACCGGCTACCATTTCCCGTTTAGGCCAAGCCACTGTGAATGGAAGGGTGCTCGCATATACAGGAGTGGTTATCCTGGTGGTAGGTATCACGTCTGGCCTTATCCCTGCCTGGCAGTCTTCACGTTTCGATTTGAATGGAGCTCTCAGAGAAGGACCGCGCGGCGCTACAGGTTCCGGAGGCAGGAGCCGCCTGCACAGCCTGTTACTGATGGCGGAGATTGCTGTTGCCACGTTGTTGCTTGTTGGTGCGGGATTGTTGCTCAAAAGCTTTTGGCGCTTGCAGGCCGTCGATCCCGGTTTTAATCCGGATCACCTGTTGACTGCCGGCGTCTCTTTGAATCGTGAGAAGTATATGAAGGCAGACGAGCGTCGCACTGTGTTTTTCAGCCAGATTCTCGAGCGTATCCGCTCAGTCCCAGGTGTCCAATCAGTCGGGATGATTTCTCATCTGCCGTTCAGTGGCCGCGGGGTGAATATGGGGTTTACGATCGCTGGGCAACCGGCGGTCGGCGGCGATGATGACAGATTACGAGCCGAATTGCGTGTTATCAGTCCGGATTACTTTCGGACCATGAGTATACCCGTGCGCAATGGAAGAATTTTTACTGAACAGGACACAAAGTCGGCCCAGACTGTAGCAATAGTCAACGAGGCGTTTGTTCGGCAATTCTTCCCTGGTAGAACCCCTCTCGGCGAGCGTTTACAGATCGCCTTCAGTGACCCGCTGAACGTCGAAGTTGTTGGTGTCGTCGGTGACGTCAGGCACCGCGGCTACGACGCTGACGCGCGGCCCGAAATGTACGTCTCTTACCTGCAGGACACAATTTGGCCCGTAATGAATCTGGTGGTCCGGACCCATGGCGAGCCACTCACGCTAGCCGCAAATGTACGGCGTGAGATAGAAACGGTGGATCCGACGCAAGCCATTTTCAATGTGCGTCCGTTGGAAGAAATGATGTTCGATTCGATCGCCGAGCGCCGCTTCAATCTTATTTTGTTGTTAGCGTTCGCGGTCGTGGCCGTGTTGACGGCGGCGGCCGGCATTTACGGCATCATGACTTACTTTGTCAGCCAGCAAACATCTGAAATTGGTATTCGGATGGCGCTCGGCGCGAGGAGGCGAGACGTTTTGAAACTCATTCTCGGGCACGGAATGCGGTTGACGATGTGGGGTGTGGGTATCGGCCTGCTGGCCTCTTTGGCCGTAACGCGGCTGATGGTCAGCTTGCTGTTCGGAGTCGGCGCTATTGACCCGCTCACGTTGGCCGGCGTGACTATCTTCCTAACCTTCGTGGCACTGCTCGCTTGTTATGTCCCAACACAAAGAGCAATAAAGGTAGATCCACTAATCGCTATCCGAGAGCAGTGATCCAACTCTAAAAACGAATCAAATGGTTGTAGAGCTTTACGTGTCGCTTCATTCATGGCGTTCGTTTACCCCGCTCGGTTTTTGCCCCGCGCGCCGCGCGACTCATAACTCTAATGGCACACACGGTTGAGCTTTTCGAAGACTTTCGCAGCTTGCTAACGGATACGCTTGAACTGTTTGCATATCCTGTTTATGATCTGCTCAACCGTTATGGTCAGGGTTATAAAAACAACGCGGTTTTCATTCTACAGAAGCTTGAAGATTTCGCCCGTTTGGATCAAATCAAAAACTTCTCAATGTTTTATTAGGCGGTTATTTTTCGGACCAGATTTCGATTCGCTTTTGCATCGTCATCTTTCTCAGCAACTGTCTTAACCTTCAGCCAGCCGCGGCAACGCGAGAATGCGTAGATACTATCCTTCCGCTTCATCACCATGCCTTCAAGATTTAGGGCCTCGAGTTTTTCGAATAGTCGCTCTCCATTGCCGGCAATATGATCCATAAACCGTATGCGACAAGTGTTGTCCTTGGGTAGGATGTACTTCAAAAGTGCTTTGCGCCTTATTAAAGCACAACCAGTAAGATCAAAACCATCCAAGTGCAGCAAGTCAAAAGCATAAAACACAATCGAGCACTTGCGACCACCCCGGAATCGCAACGTATCGAATTGCGGTAGGCCGTCTTCACCCCAGGGCGACGATTTCGCCATCAATCAAAGCGTCCTTTGCTTTGATGGCTTTTCCGATTTCCCTGAGTTCGGGAAGCGTTCATTCAGACTGTTCTTTCTCCGCGAAACCAAATGCACCTTGCCATTGCGTACAAAACATAGCGTTCTCCACCCATCCCACTTCGGCTCAAAAAGCCAAGCCGGATCAGAGAACGGCTTGGCCGCAAGCGTCGGCCGCATCGGCTCGACCGCGTCCGGCATTGATGCGCGTTTGGCGTCAGGGTGAAATCGCTTTGGTTTTCTCTGGGCTGCGAACTGTGAGGGCTATATTTTCACTGCGCACCTAACGCCAGGTCAAACGCGGGCGAAGCGGAAACGTGTAAGAGTCACGATCCATACAAATGCTTGGCGAGGTTAGCGTGGTAACGTCGTCGAAGACCGCCGAGCGGAATTGGCAGAGGTTGGGGGATCTTTGACCATCTTCTCAGAAGACGCGAGACCGCTTTCAATCGTGCTCGCATGATGCGCCGAAACCAGTCCTGGTTGAACTGAGCGCGAGCTTCCTTTAAATCTTGGTCCAGGCGGATAAGGAGAAGCATCGCCTGTGCAGTGAGAAGCCTGTCACCAGTGAGAGTACTTGCGAGCACGTCTGTCCGAAACGATTGAGAGTCGTCCTCAACACAAGCTTCTGGCGGTGATGTTGTTGACTCGATAACGATTGTTGTGTGAAGCGAAGATGACATAACGCTTTCCAAGAAAACGATATTGGGTGTGAACGATGCAGCGCGAGTGCCAAAGCACTCGCGCTGCCGTTTATGTTTTTGGTTAATACTCCGATGGCAAGAGAATCGTGGCACTGCGATCTGCTTCCGTGATGATCCATATTGCCTTTTGATCCTTTCCGGTTCGAAACGCGCAGAGGAGACGAAAGCCTTCTCTCAGTGAAAGCTCATTCTCTTGCGCGTCTTCCTCGGAAACCTCGCCCCAGTCGCCCGATAGATGCCGGCGCAAAAACTGAATTGCTGTTTCGCCGGCAATTTCGAGCGCTTCTTGCGCGCCTGGCGTGATGAAGATCTGGCCCAGCGCGAAGCGTGCTCCGATGTTCGGTCGCGATGTGTTAGAGTTTTGTCTCAGCATCGAATTCTTCTCCTCTACGGTGAAAGTTTGATGTGTTGGTCAGGCGAGCGTTGCTGCGCTTGCCTGACCGTTTCTCTTTGTCGAGCGAATCTCATTGCTCGCTCTCATCTTCTTGATGGTCTACTCGCCCTGCTCTAAGGATCTGATCTGCAGCGCGAAAGATTTTTTGTGCGCTCTTCTCGGGAATGGCATCGCCGTTGTAACCAACTGCTGGGCATAGCCAGTTTTGGATATAACCTCTGCAGAACTCAGCGCCTTCAAGGTTCAATGCTTCGCAACACAGCAAAGCGACCGCCTCAGCCTCGACCTCTCGAAGGTTCTTTGGAGTCCGTTCTGTGTCGGTAAAATCGGCTTCGCTGGCGTGCCCTATAAGAAGATGGGCCATCTCGTGAAAAAGTGTCTTTTGCGGAAGTTGCGCTACCGGATTGATCGCGATCTGTCTCTGGCGCGTAGCGTAACCTTGACAGTTGCCGTCCGTTTCGGTGAATGGGATCTGTTCAATTTCGAGTTCGGCAAGTGCCCGCTTCGCGCTCCACTGCGGCAAGGTTGGCGGCGTCAATTCATCGCCGATTGTTTGACTGACGACAAACCAAAAAGATAACGCGAATAGGGTTGATGAGGGCCAACGTGTTGTGATTGTTGGTGTAATCTATGTGTCGATACCCTATAGTCATCTACTTGCGATCATTAACCTTCTTTCCCTCAGAAGAGCGGTGTTTCCGGCTGTGCGCAAGGAGCCCGGAGGGCGACTGGAGCAGAGCTGGAAACAGTCGTCGATCCCTGTCCAAGAACGGAGGAGAATGGCTAGTCATTACAAGCTCGTTTTAGCGCCCAAAAGTCAGTATCGATATATGGTGGTAAGGTCGACAGGCTTGCCGGATATCCCGTTAACCAGGTTTGCTAACGAACTTCCCCGGTCATTGTCAGGTGAGTCTGTGCGCGCCTACATGAGAGAAGTCGTCGCGTTGGCAAACTGGGCATTGATGGACCAGGTGGCGATTGCCAACGAGTGGACTTTGCATGGTCCACCCGCGTCCGTTCGCAATCTGATTCGAGAGTATCTTTGTGTTGGAGCGCGCTGCAAGATAACGATCCGGCCAGACACACTCGGATTAACGGTGGCCCATGTTGAGAAAGCTGGTGACACCAGAGTAAATGTGCGCACCTTACTGGCTGCTCTCAAGCGCTTCTACGAGTTGCTCATATCGCAGAGCCTCTACCCGCATCAGAATCCCCTCATTCACCAGGATGCTGAACAGATGGCGGCGCAGGTCCAGAGTCTTTATCAGCAAGCAATCCGGTCTGCGGAAGGGCGGTACCCGATGCCGCCTCAAAGCGGAGTTGATCGCCCTGCTCCCAATCTCCGCCTGTCGGCGAACTACTTTCGCTGCATCCGCGATAAATGGATACCTGAGACAATTGATGATCCTGATTTCCCTCATCTGGTGTATGCAGCAGGCAAGCAGTACGGTTGGGGATTGCGTGAACTGTGTGTGGTTAGAACCCTATTCGAGTCTGGCGCACGAATCTCAGAAGTCTTTGGCTTGACGGCTGCCGACTGGTCGCACAGCCACTTCAATAATATTTTCAGCGCCCCGAACAAGGGGAGTCATGGGCGCCGGACGAAGTTACTGCTGGTGGCTCCGCCCACAGCGAAGCTTTATCGAAAGTACTTCAACGACGCGACAACAGGCCGCAATGCCCGCGATCCTGAGAAACTCACGCTGGGCCAACTAGAATCATTGTTACGCTCTGACCCTACGCGGTTAGCATCGATACCGCTGTTCTTAACTTCTCGCGGCAAAGCCATGTCAGCGCAGTTGTTTCGTGATTACTATTGGAAGCCGGCTTTGCAAGCTGCCGGCATAGACGCCGATCCTCACCTGGCTCGACACTGGTTCGTTACCAATGCCATGAGAAACATAGAGGGCTCGTGCAAGAACGAGGTTGAACTGCTGAGGCGCAAAGCGGAGCTCATCCAGTATATGGCCTGGCGCTCGGGCGAGCAGACGTTAGCAACCTATGAACACCTGCAGCGAAGAGCGAGGTTCTTCGAGCACTTACAACACATCCACCGGGCGATGAAACGAAGAGAGAGTAGTTCAAACCGCAAGGGAGGCCTGACTCTACTCACAAGCACTGGAGATAAAAAGACGATGGCTGCGGGCCGGGATCTGGCCTTCTTACTTGGAGAGGATCATGAAATCTCAAAAGGTGCTTAGGCGTATCAAGGCAAAGCTAGGATCGGATTGGCCGACTTGTAAGCCAGTGCCGAATGAGATGATCGCAGAACTCTGCGATGCTATTTGGGAAGAAGGCGGTAGTCCCACCGGAGCCCGCTTGTTGAAGCTCTTGCATTTGAATCAAAGAGCGGTCTTTCCCGGCATCAAAGCTTGGCGTCAGCAGGTAGACCTCTCTCCTGACGATCTGCAGACCGAGGTCGGTCTACTGAAGAACAAGGCGTATCTCGATAGACTCGTGTCACCGTTGATGGCCGCAGCCCCGCAGACCTGTTTGGACTCACTTAATGATGGCCGCTGGCAAATACCTAGCCCGAAAGTGCTGGCCTATTTAGGCCGCATACGGAATGAGTCGGTCCGCGATTCAATGATACTGGCGGCTTTAGTGGTGCAGTCAACTCCGACGGCGCTTTACGGTGGCATTACAACCTTCACAAGCTGTATGCGCGTTTTGATGGCAGACCTTGCGGTCACCAGGATTAGCACCATTGACCCACATGAAATGATCCCAAAGCTTTATCGGCGAGAGATCGGTAAGAACTTTTCTGATCACGGCCGCGTGAGGCTGGTTAAGGTGTGGAACCAGATCAGCCGCGGGTTTGAGGAATATGCCGCCAGACTCTCAGACGCCGAAGTCGAGAAGCTATCAAGGTTCTTCATTCAGCCCGTCACTAACCATCGAAGATTGCGCCAGTACTCCCTGCTGCCGGAGGTCCTAGAAACGCAACAGGCTACGGTGAAATCGAAGACTGACATCGTACATGCGCGGTTCCACCAACTCCGGCATATCGCAAAAATGCGGCTGAATCAGGCGCGGCGATTGAAGGAAGCGACCATGGACACAATCGCACATGTCATAAGTAATAACTTACCGCTGCCACACCGATTCAGTTATGAAGAGCTCGTAACAACTGAGAGCGGGCGAAAGTTCAGGCAGCGGGTACATCTAAGTCTTTGGGACAGCAAATCTGTTTACGAAGTGGTTTGGCGATTATGGCCCACGCGGGACGGAACCTCGAAGAGGGCCAGAGCGCGCCGCCTTGTGAGAGTGTCGCCAGAGTACCTGAACTATGAAGTGGAATACCGCGCAGTGGAGAGCCTGGAACCGGGTGTCGACACGCGGCCATACTGGTTTATTGGGTTTTACGAGAACTTTTTGTTCACCGTATCCGGTGACCCCACACTCATTGCGCGTCAGCAGAGTTTCAATAATCAGTGGGGTTACCGGACAATACGGCCCTGGGTTTGTTCGAGCCGGCTGATAGGATCATCAACTTCACCCAATGCGCGCGATCTGACCTGGCTACAGAAAGTGCATGGGCATGTTTTCATTCCCTACGAGGGTATTCTTGCCACCTGTCTATTCGCGTCGCTCCTCATAGAGTTACAGACAAAGACTGGTGCCCGTCTCGGTGAGTGCAACAGATCGCCCAGAATCCGGAGTGCATCAAGCAGCTTACCAATGTTGGACCAAAGGCAGCGACGCGATGGTTGCTTCGGATGGTACCAAAGGGACACAAAGATCGTGGGGACTACTTCATTGATAACGAGACGAAAGACCTACTCATGGAAGTGGTTCGCTACTTGCGGACAAGGTATGGGACAAAGAAACTTCCTGTCGTCCGACTCGAACCTGGCAAGGCGCCGCCCGATAGCTATATCTTCCAGTGGAATAAGAGATGCCTCACCCAAGGTGTCCTCAACCACGCTATACGTTTTCTATTGCACGGGAGCATCACCACCGCAGAAGGCGAAGGCCTTCATCTTACTACCCACTTGCTACGGCATGCCTTTGCCACGGAGATGGCCAATCTTCAGGTCCCGGTCGAAGTCCTAGCCACCATCCTTCACCAGCGAGACTTGAAGGTCACTCGCTATTACTCACGCCCAACCCGCACGCAGTTGCTGGATGCCTCCGAGATGATCTTCGTGGACCGGATTGATGTTGCCGCCGAAGTCCGGCGGAGCCCGAACGAGATCGGGCAAATGCTCAAAGAGGCTGAAGGCAAAATCGGGGCGCTGACTGAAGTTATCGGTGGCACTTGTGTCATATCAAACTTTTGTCCCGCCAAGTTTGCTTGTGTAGGTTGCGCTGGCAATGCTCCCGACCCAGGCAAGCGTCACCAGGTGGAGCGCAAGCTTACCTGGGCAAAACAGCAATCGCAGTGGGCGGCCAAGGGGAAACTGTATGCGGAGGAGCGGCAGATGAAGCATTTGGTCGAAGATTGCGGACTGATGCTTCAGGAGATGGACCTAATCGAGCAGGCGCGAGCTGATCGCACGCAAACTATAGTGCTTGACCATGAAGGAAAAGAAGATCCCCAATGAGCAGCGCGCGTAAGAGAAAAGATCCGCTCTGGTTGCGTCCACAGTGGGAGAAGAAGAGAGCGGACACAGCGGAACGGCTGGCCCGAGCAGTGGAGGTGCTAAAGCATGAGCAACGAGAGATTACTTTAATGAGCATTAGAGAGACTATCCTTCGTCTCTTTAACAAAAACACTTCTCTCGCGACGATTCAGCAAAGCGAAATATATCGTCAGAGCCGATCCAATAACGAACGCTCTAAGTTCCAAGACACCGCACTCGAGTGCCTCTATCGAGAGGCCTTGCCACAAGTGCGCCAAAGCCTGAGAGCTAAAGTTACGCGCCTTCGCCGGGAAAAGAAAGACACACTGATTGCGAAGCTGATCGCATTTGAACAAGCCGTATTAAGGCACAAGGAGATAGAAACTACGCTTCAACAAGAGATCATTCGATTGAATCATTGAGATTGAAGGCGATGAAGACGGAACTAAACGTTTTAGGAGAAGCTGGACCACGAATGGACCAGGCACGACACAAAAGCGTGGGCTATGGAAACTGACGCGCTATGGAAACCGTGGAAAAACAAACTGCGTTTTTCCACCGTTCCCACAGCGCTTGGAAAACTCGACCAAGAACGTCGAGTTTCCCACAGTTCCCACAGCCCCTGCGACTGGACAAATGAATAACAAAACGACTGAACAAAAAGACAACAACCGCTCCTTTGATGAAGAAAGAAGACAGGTTCATGTCTATGCGATATATCTACATAGTCATACCCTTTGGAATCAACAACTATTGCCCATCTCACAAAATCCGCGGTTACAGCGAGGCTTGTGCACAAACGCCGTGTAAGTGCGCTTTCCATTTGCATCGTCCTTGTTTTCGTTTGCGTCGTCGTTGTGACGCTTGCAAGTGATTGGCATACAGAGAACAAGCGCCCGCTCTCCCCGTTTGACGTTGCGGCCGAGCGCTTGCCATCCGAGAAACGTATTGATTGGCCCAGGCTCCAGGTTGTTGATTGCGCACTGTGCGAGAGCAAGTAACTGGGTTACCGACCGAGTACTGATGAAAGTTCGTATACGCTTTCATGATCAGGCCTGGCTTGTTAACTGCCTCAACCAGCAACGCTGACCATTTCGGGATGTCGGTTGTTTGGGTTCTGCGTTGGTCCATGATGGTTTTTCTCCTTTCGGTTTGGTGGTTTTGGTTTTTGGTATTGAAAGAAAGTGTTTCCCCCTCGTAGCGACGTTCGGACACGACTGGCGCATGGACGACACCCGCAGGGCCGGAACGCAGAGCAGGACTCGGAGGAACGGAGAGTTGTCGGACAGGCTGTCGGGGATAGAATTGAGCGCAGAGGAGGAAACTAAATCAAAAGTGTGTCGGTCGTCGTCTCGGCGGTAATGGAGCGCAGCGGAATGAAGCTGAGTCCTAATCAAACAAGGTGTGCGTGGCCGCGCGGAAGGCAATTAACAGTTGTTAGAGACATAGGTATTTAGGAGTTCTTAGCGCGGAAATGACGCCCTGCCATGCGTTGGGGCTTTGGCTTGAGCGTGCGAAACTACTTGCTTTCGCCCCCAGAGGTGTTTCGTATTTGCTTCCCTTAATTAAAACCCGTTGGTTAGGAGTTGGGTTTGGAAAATGCTCTTGGTAACGTTCTGTTCCCGTGTCCTGGGAAGCAATCGTGGTAAACAGGGGCCCCCTATTGCCTCATAATAAAATCTACTCCTAGGGTGATTCGTTGCCTCATAAATAAATCTACTCGAAATGAAAGTGGGTTTTAGAGCTTCGTAGTGTGCCGCGCGAGCGTACGCGGTGCAAGACGAGTAATGGTTTTTCAATGTGGGAAAGTCAGGCGGCTTTTTTGCCTGACTTTTCCAAGCGCTTGAGGGAAGCGACGCTTTTTGTCGCTTTCCGCGAGCGCGTCATTTCCACAGCCGGTTTGCGCGCGTCCTCGTGGTTTGCCCGCTGGCGTTTGCGCGTCTTGGTCGTGCTCACAGCAGTGGCCAGGAGTTTCTGTTGTAGTTTTTCGAGCTGTCGTTTGAATTGCGCTGGATTCAGTAAACGGTAACGCGCGCGCAGCTGCTCTTTGATCTCAGCAGAGACGTAATCAGAGTCCAGGAGTCGTTGATAGGGCGTGCTCGCTTCGTGGTATTTCTTGGTGACGCGTGCTCCCTGACGTTCTTTCGACTTGAGTTTCATACTTGGTTGAAAGAAGTTGTTGTAAAGATCCAGCACTTCATAGAGCTCATTGAGTAAGCGCAACTGCACGTCGGTATCAAAGCGTTGATAACCGACCGCGCGCCGCACCACGGAGTAGTTTTTCTGCTCCACAAAGCAGCTGTCGTTCTTGCGATAAGGACGCGAGCGCGTAAAAGTAATTTTGTGCTCCACGCAAAAGTTATAGAGGGTTTCGTTGATGAACTCAGAGCCGTTGTCCGAGTCCAGGCCGAGTAGCGAAAAGGGCAGTTTTGCGCGGATTTTCTCCACTCCTTCCAGGGTCCAGACCTGCGCTTTGTTCTTCAGGGCCACGCTGCTATTCCAGCTGCTGGCAATATCGACCGCATTGAGCGTAAAGGCATGATGACTATCGATCACACCACCGTCATGGCCCACCAGATCGATCTCCAGAAAGCCAGGTTGCGCTTCGTCCCATTCATTGAAGGTGCGCATCGGGATCTGGTGCTTCAGCAGCGTACCCGGACGCGTGTGCGAGCGTCCCTTCAGTTGATACTTCTGCCGTTCGGGTCGTAAGAGCCGATCGATAGTCGCCGCACTCATGCGCGCTAGCTTCTGGCTGGTGGCCGCGTCACAGCGCAATTCGTTGTGCCGCAGCAGGCGCTCGACGATCTCTCCCAACACAGGGGCCAGTCGTTTACCGCAGATGTAGTCCATGAGGCGCCACACCTGCACTAATACTTTCACCACCGCTTCGTCATAGGTTGGCCCACGACCAGGCCGGGACAGTTTCTTCCCCACATCGCCACGGACGCGCAGTTTGCGACTTACCTGCACTATCCGCCCCTGATTGCGTAATACCAGCGCCGCATAACAGCGTGCGAATCCCGTCAACTCCACGAACTCAGTCAGAATTAGTCCCTTCTCCTTCTTGCCCGCTTTGCGATAACGACTCGCTGTCGCCTCCGCCACTCGTTTCCGATCCTTCATCGTCAGCCTCATTTTCTACCCCGCTCCTTAGCTTCAATCTTGCGGGGTTAATCTCTCTCATTTCGAGTAGATTTCTTATTTGAGGCAACGATTCACTTTCGAGTAGATTTTTTATGAGGCAATTCG
>WNGF01017779.1_pt1 | contig 13818 bp, 9 predicted proteins | sample 5400641 | NCBI WGS metagenome assembly WNGF01 (sample SAMN13153371, study PRJNA577476) | soil metagenome | isolation source: 80 cm soil or saprolite under grassland replicate 2 | place: USA:California | collected 2016-06-15
AATCCGATGCAGGCCAGCAGCAGCGCCAACAGGCCGAAGAAGCTGGAAAGCTCCGCCAGCAATCGCTCTTGAACCAACGCTTGATCCCGGAGTTGGGGAACAGTTCTGACGGTGGAAATCTCCAGATTCTTGTCAACGGCCTCGATTTCCCGGCGGATGATCGGCGCTAGCGGCGGCGCCGGCCCTGCCGCGCGCGCCACCAACAAGGTCTCGCCCTGCTGAGGGAAATAGATCAGGCGAGGCGCCTTGTCGCGCAGGCTGCCGTAGTTGGCGTCTTTGACGACGCCGATAATTTCGATGTCGGTCTTCAGCTTCGGCGGATCGCCCCAGCCAAAGCGCTTCCCCAGCGGATTCGCTTCCCCGAAGTAGTAGCGCGCCATGGTCTCGTTGATGATAGCGATCTTCGGAAACTCAAACGGCTTGCTGCTGGCCTCCTGCGGCGTGAAGTCACGACCGAGCAGAAGCCGCAAACCCATCGTCTGAAAATAACCTGGCGTCACACGGTTGGTCTGAACCTGTCGGTCCTCATCGGGGCGGTGGGTATAGCCTTCGACCGAAATGCAGCAGGATCGGGATGTGCCCGTCCGAAACCCGCTGCCGGCCATACTGGCGGAGCTGATGCCCGGCGCGGAATTCAACTTTTCGAGCAGCCGCCGGTAAAGGTCGGGGAGTTGTTCTTGCTTGTAACCGCTGGCCTGCGGATTGATGCGGACTTGTATGACGCTCTCGGCGGCGAAACCGAGGTCCAGTGTGCGCAGGTTGCGTAGAGTCCGCACAAACAAGCCGGCCCCGGTCAGCAGCAGAAGTGACAATGCGACTTGCGCGATCACCAGGAAGCGGGAAAGGGAAAGGCGCGGACGCGCAAGCGCAGTCATTTTGAGCGCCGCGTTGACATCCTGCCGCGTGGCGGCAAACGCGGGCGCGAGGCCGAATATTAGCGCCGTCAACAGCGACACCAAAATCGTGAAGCCGAGTATCCTGGTGTTCGGCGTGACATCAATCGGGATTGCAGAGGAATCGCTCGAGACAAGAACCAGAAGGAAATGGCTACCCCACCAGGCGAGAAGCAGACCGAGCGCGCCGCCGATTGCGGCCAGTAAAACGCTCTCGGTGAGGAACTGGCGAATCAGCCTGAAGCGCCCCGCGCCAATCGCCAGCCGGATGGCCACTTCCCGACCGCGAGTCGTCGCGCGCGCCAGCAATAGGTTGGCGACGTTGGCGCAGGCTATGAGCAGCACCAGTCCCACGACCGCCATCAGGATGCGAAGCGGTATAGAAAAGCGGGCGCGAAAATCCGCGAGTCCCCGACCTCCTGGAGATAATTCTATCTTTGCGATGTTTCGCGCCGATTTGCCCAGGTCGTCCGGCTCGGCCTTGATCTGCTCAAGCCGGATGGCCAGCGATGCCTGGGCTTGCGCTTCGCTCATACGGGGCTGGAGCCTCGCCATGATGCGTAGCCATCCTATATTCGCATCGCCGAGATAAGACTGGCCTCGATCAAATGTGGGCTGCATCATCAACGGCGCCCAAATGTCGGGCGCCCGCCCCACGGCTTCGCCAAAGAAAGCGGGCGGGGTCACACCGATGATGGTGAACGGATGCGCCTTCAGTGTGATGCTCTTGCCGATGACCGATACATCTCCGGCGAATCTGCGCTGCCAAAAGCCGTAGCTCAGCACCGCCACCGGATGCGCGCCAGGCGTCTGGTTATCGGCGGCGGTCAGCGTGCGACCAACGACCGCGTTCACGCCCAAAACCTGAAAATACTCTCCGGAAACAAGCTGCACTTCAGCCTGTTCCGTCCAGGCGCCGGATCCCGGGTCGGATACCTCCATCCTGCTTGTGCCGTCGAGGGCGGCAAGGACGCCGGAGAAGAATTGAGTGCGAACGCGAAGTTGCTCGAACACCTGGTATGAGAAGTTGCGCCGCTCGCCGCGCTGATTAAAGGCATCGAGCAAGACAAGCTGTTCCGTGCTTTTCACCGGCAGCGTCTTCAGCAGAACGGCGTCAACCAGGCTGAAGATCGCCGTGTTGGCCCCGATGCCGAGCGCGAGCGAGAGCGCAGCCACGGCGGTGAAGCCGGGATTTTTCCATAGCAGACGAATCCCAAAACGCAGGTCTTGAAACATCTCATCCTCCTTGTGAAGGGTGTTCAACTCCATCACGGCCGCGATATTGCGTCACGCTTCGCTAGCGGGCGAGATATCCCAGCTCCTCTAGAAACTTCCAGATCTTATCGTCAGCGTCGGCGGTCGCCTTGGGGTCGAAATCGAAATCGCCTCGCAGTTGGGCCTGTCGATCGACTTTCCGGGTCAGCAGGTGACCAAGACCATCGTATATATGCAGTTCGCAGCGCCCTGCGGGGCCAGGAAACTCGTCAATCTTCGGGGCGTCATTCCACGCATAATCATGGTCTACCTCCTTCGGGTATTTTGTTTTAAGCAATCGGGCGGAGATCCCAGGGCGTTTTCATTCGCACCTCAGCGCGACCATCGGGTCCACCTTCGCCGCCCTCCGCGCCGGGATGTAACAGGCCAGCAACGCAATCGCGGCCAGCCCTGTCGCAACCACGCCAAATGTCACCGGGTCGGTCGCGTCCACGCCGTACAACCACCCGGCAAGCGCGCGTCCCAACGCGAATGCGGCGATCAAGCCGATCATCACGCCGGTCATCACCAGCTTCATCCCTTGTCCGGTAACCAGCCGCAAGACGTCGCTCGTTTGCGCGCCGAGCGCGATGCGCACGGCGATTTCGCGCGTACGCTGCGACACGGCATAAGCCATCACGCTATAGACGCCGACTGCCGCGAGCATGAGAGCCAGTAACCCGAAGCCTGCCATCCACTCCGCCGAGAGGCTGATCGGCGAGATATGTTCGACGATCGTTTGCTCCATCGTCTTGATCCGATAGACCGGCTGATCGGGATCAACGCCGCTAATCTGCTCGCGAACCGCCGGAACCATGCCGAGCGGATCGCCGGCCGCGCGAATCGCCAGCGTCATCCCATCAGACCAGGGCCGCGCCAGTTGCGCGTATGGCAGATAGACCATCGCGCGCATCTCACGATCGAACACGAATTGGCGCACATCTCCGACCACGCCGACGATAGTGTGCCAGGGCCATTCGCCATTGCCGATCTCCACACGGATGCGCTGACCGAGCGGGCTCTGATTCGGAAAGAACCGGCGCGCCGCCGCCCCGCTGATGATCGCGACGGGCGTCGCTGAAGCCTCGTCCTGTTTAGTGAACGCGCGGCCCTGAACGAGCGGGATGCGCATCGTGCGGAAGTAATCGGCGCTGATCGCGCCGAAAACCCCCATCAGCTTATCCGCGGGCGAAGGAGCGGGGCGTCCTTCAATCTCGAAGAATTCCAGATCCCAATTATTGGTTGCAGGCAGGTCGTTGATGATCGCGGCCGATACGACGCCGGGAGTCGCCTCGACGCGCTCAAGCGTTTTCTGAAAGAAGTCCACACGCTGATGATGCTCGGCGTACTTGGATCCCGGCAGAGCGATCCTCATCGTCAGCAGACGCGTCGAATCAAAGCCTTGTTTGTGCTGCTCCGATAAATTCGAGAAGCCTTTGACGGTCAATCCCGTGCCGATCAACAGCACAAGCGCCAGCGCCACTTCCGCAACGACGAGGGCGCCGCGCAGATTACGCCGCGACGCGCCCGCGACGCTGCGCCCGCCTTCCTTGAGCGTATTGTATAGATCGGCCTTTGAAGCCTGGAACGCGGGCGCCAGTCCCGCAATGATTCCGGCCAGCAGACCGAGGGCCATCGTATAACTCAGGCAGCGCAGGTCGATGTCCGCGTGTTTGAGTCCGGGGAGATAGACGCGGACCTCTTGCGGCACGCTCGCTTTGGCATAGTCAATCAACCACGGCGCAATCAACAATCCGAGCGCCGCGCCCGCAATCGACAGCATCACGCTTTCGGTCAGCAGTTGCCGGATCACGCGCCAGCGGCCTGCGCCGAGCGCCGCGCGAATGGCGATCTCCTTTTGTCTACCCGCCGCGCGCGTCAATTGGAGGTTCGCGACATTCGCGCAGGCAATCAGCAGCACGAAGAAGACGCCGCCCCCGAGCAACGCGAGCAGTGGCCGCAGATAAAATTCGGCGACATCGCCCGGCAATCGAGCCAGATTCACGCCGCGCCCCAGGTTCGTGCTTGGATACCGCTCAGCAAGGCGGCGCGCGATCCGCTCCATCTCTTCTTGCGCCTGCTCAATCCTCACACCGTGTTTGAGCAATCCGGTGATGACGAGAGAATGCATCGCGCGCTCGCGTTTCAACTCCGGCGTCATGACCAGCGGCATCCACAACTCCGCTCCTATCGGCCATTCGTAACCATCGGGGATGACGCCAACGACGGTGTAGCTGCGGCCGTTCAGCGTTATGCGTTGTCCGACGACATCCTTGTCGCCGGCGAAACGGCGATTCCACAGTCCCTGACTGAGCAACACGACATCGTCATTACCGGCTAACTCCTCCCCTGGCAGAAATGTTCGCCCATGCAACGCGCTGACGCCGAGTGCGGTGAATAGATTCTGCGTGACGCGATAGCCTTGCGCCCGTTCCGGTTCGGCCCCGCCGGTCAGGCTGACTTCCGCCCATTGACGCGCCGCCAGATGCTCAAAGACCTGCTGCTGCTCGCGGAAATCCTCAAAGTCCGCCGGCGAAATCCCGAAGCCTATGGGTCCGCCCTGCGGCAACCTGCCCCAAACTACCGCCAACCGATTCATGTCCTTGAACGGCAGCGGACGCAGCAGCAACGCGTCAATCAACCCGAACATCGCCGAATTAGCGCCGATTCCCAGCGCCAGCGTGACCGCAGCGATTAAAGTGAAGCCCGGTTTCTTCCGCAATATTCGCGCGCCGTAGCGCAGGTCTTGCCATAGTGTTTGCATCATTCCTCCAAGGGCAGATGTCAGATGTCAGATGTCAGTGAGAGCGCTTTGCCGCCACTCCTCTACTGACATCTGACATCTGACATCTGACATCTATTCGCATCTGAGCGCGATCAGCGGGTCCACCTTCGTCGCCCGCCGCGCGGGGATGTAGCAGGCCAACAGCGCCACAATCGCCAGCAGCGCCACGACCGCCGCGAACGTCGCCGGATCGGTCACGCTCACCTCAAAAAGCAATGTGGACATCACCCGCGTCAGCGCGAAAGCGCCGGCCAAGCCTATGCCGACGCCGACGGCCGCCAGCTTTGTTCCCTGCCCCAACACCATCTTCAGCACGTCCGAAGACCGGGCGCCGAGCGCCACGCGCACGCCGATCTCCTGCGTACGCTGTGAGACCGAATAAGCCATTACGCCATAAATCCCCACAGCCGCCAGCGCCAGCGCAATGACCGAGAACGCGCCGAGCAGCAGCGACAGGAACCGCGGCCTGACCAGCGAATCGGCGACCGTGTCCGACATCGTCTGTATGCCGAAGATCGGCAACGCGGGATCTATCTCGCGCACGGCGGCGCGCACGGCGCCGGCGACCAGGGTCGGGTCGCCTTCCGCGCGAACGACGAAGTTCTGGCGCGTCACGCCGCGGAAGAGCGTCATGACTTGCGGCTGCAGAACATAGAGTTCCGTCCCGGCGGGCTTGTCCACGCCCAGGTTCTTGGTGTCTTCGACCACGCCGATGATGGTGAACCAGTTGGGATCCCTCGAGACTTGCGGGTTGATTCGCCTCCCGATCGGACTGCCCTGCCAGAACCGCTTTGCCAGCGCCTGGTTGATGACGACGACGCGCTGCGCGTTTTCGTTGCGGTCGGGAGGTTCGAACAACCGGCCTTCGGTCAGGCGTATACCCATCGTCTTGAAGTAGTCTTCACTGACGACGTTCCAGAAATCGACGTTCTGCGCCGGGCTGTTCGGCGTCGGTTGAAAACCTTCTATCTGCGTGTCATTGGCGTCAATGGGCCGCAGCGGCGGCAATTCGCTGGCCATGGCGGCAGACTTCACACCGGGAATGGAAGCAAGCCTCGCTTGCAATGACTGGGAAAACCTGAGTTGTTCCGGGATTGGGTAGGCGCTCGACGGCAGCGCTATGGTAAACGACAAAGCGCCGAACGGGTTAAACCCCAGATCAACACTTCGCAGCTTCCAAAACGCGCGGATCATCAGCCCGGAGCCGACCACCAGCACAAGGGCCAGCGCGATTTCTGTAACGACCAGACCTTTGCGAAGCAATTGACTGCTCGCTCCGCCGCCTGTTCCCTTGCCCGATCCGTGCAGCCAATCGGCCAGATTCCGTTCGCGCAGTTGCGCCATCGGGGCCAGAGCGAAGATGAAGACCGCCAGCGCCGAAACCCCGAGCGTGAAGGCCAACACCAAAAGATCGATCTTGATCTCGCCCGTGCGCGGCACGCTGTCAGGCGCGGCGGCCATAATCAATTTCAGCCCGCCCTGCGCCAACAACACGCCACACGCGGCGCCGAGCAGAACCAGAATCATCCCTTCGGTCAAAAACTGCAACAGCATTCGCCTGCGGCCCGCGCCCAACGCCAGCCGCACCGCGAATTCACGACGACGCGCTTCGGCCCGCGCCAGCAGCAGGCTGGCGACGTTCGCGCACGCGATCAGCAGGACGAACGCGACTGCGCCGAGCAACATCAGCACCGCCGATTTCGCCCCTCCGACCACGTCTTCGTGCAACGGGAACATCAGGACGGGATGAACGTTCGGCTGAAGCAGGTGCGGCGCGCGATTCTCGTTCTTCCATCCGGCCATCAACGTTTCTACCTCGGCGCGCGCCTGGTCGATGGTCGTTCCCGGTTTCAGTCTGCCGATGACGTACAGGAAATGGCCGCCTCGGCCGCCGGGGTTGGCCGGGTCGAATTGAAACGGCGTCCACACGTCCGCAGGCTGGTTGCTGCCGGGCGGGAAAACATATCCTTGAGGCATCACTCCAACGACGTTGAACGGGCGCGCGTTGATCCTGATCTCTTTGCCGATGATGTCCGCCTGCCCGCCGAACGAGCGCTGCCACAGCGCATGCGAAATGATCGCCACGCGCGGGCCGCCGACCGCGTCTTCTTCCGGCGTGAAGTTGCGACCCAGCGCCGGCTGCACGCCGAGCGTGTCAATCAGACTGCGCGTGACGCGGGTCGACGTGACGCGAATGGGGTCGCCGGTCGCCGCGATATTCACCCCGCCCGCCTGCCACGCGCCGATGGACTCCCATGACTTCGCCTCTTTCTGAATGTCCAGGTATTCCGGCGCGGAGATCCAGAACTTACGCAGGTTCATCGTCGGGAATTCACTGTATACGCGAAGGTGAAGCCGGGTTTCTTGAATAACATTCGCGCGCCGTAGCGCAGGTCTTGCCACAGGGTCTGCATAATTTCTCCTCGTTGTGTTCTTATCGTTCAAGGACGTTTCCCGCCTTGCGGCTGTTTATTCTCAGCGGGCGGCATTTCCAGTTCTCGCCGCAAAGCGTCCAATTGGTCGTCAAGCTCAGCCAGCCTGGCCTGCTCGATTTGCAATTGCGCGGTAAGTTGGGACTCGACCTCCTGCAGCCTCGTTTCCTCTTTCGCCAGCGCCGCCAACCTGGTCTTGAACATGTCTTGTTGTTCCTCCAGATCTTGACGCCTTTCAGCGGGCCACTCCTGACTCAAGAAGCGATCGATTTTTTTCAGCTCATGCTCAAACTCGGCCTGCGGTATCTTCCCATTGGCTATTCGGTCGCGGGTTTCACGCAACCTCTCGGTCAGGCGCTCCACGTGTTGTCGCTGGGACCGCATCCGCTCAATGATAAGCTGCGCGTGATACGCGCTGAGGTTCGACCTTTGGATGGCTAGCCGGAGCTGACGCACTTCGTTCAGCAGCGCCTGCATCGTTTGCTCGTTATCGCGCTGCGCAGCCTTAGCGTTGTTGTTGGTCTCAGTCTGGGATCTGCCGAATGAGGCAAAAACCACGACCGTCAGAAAGAGCAGACAGATTATGGAAATGGATTTGATACGTAGCATGTTCACATCCTTCTGTTCCTCGCCGCGTAGCGAGGGCTTGAATTTAGGCAGCTGTTTTAACTAATCGTGTCTGAGCGCGACCATCGGATCCACGCGAGTCGCGCGCCGCGCCGGAACATAACAGGCAAGCATGACGACCAATGCTAAGACCAGCGTCACGCCCACAAAGGTCAGCGCATCGGTCGCGCTCACGCCGTAAAGCACGCTGGTCATCAAGCGCGTTAACGCCAAAGCGCCCGCCAAGCCCAGCGCCAATCCAATCAAGGCAAGTATCAGCCCTTGCCGGATGACCAGCCGCAACACATCGCCGCCTTGCGCGCCGAGCGCCATCCGAATGCCGATTTCGCGCTCGCGCTGGCTGACGCCGTAACTCATCACGCCGTAAACGCCCAGCCCCGCCAGCAACAACGCCAGCAACGCAAAGCTGCCCGCGACCCACGCGCCTGTGCGCAACGGGAACAGCGACAAGCACATGTGTTCGCGCATCGTCTTGGCGCCATAGACCGGCAGGTTGGCGTCGAGCCGCCGCGCTTCGTGGCGTATCGCATTGAGGAGACTTTGTGGATCGCCGCTCGCGCGCACGACGAGCGCGACTGCGCCATCGTAATCGCGCGACATCGGGAAGTAGACGAACGGCTGCGGGTCTTCTCCGAGACTAAAATACTTGCTGTCTTTCACGACGCCGATGATCTCCCAGAATGGGTTAGACGGGCCGTCCTCACTGAATCGTCTGCCGACTGCGTTCTGCCCCGGCCAGAAGCGGCGCGCGAAGCTCTCGTTGACGATGGCGACGCGCGCCCGCTCGCCGCCATCCTGGATCGTGAAATCACGTCCTTGCAGCAGCGGAATGCCCATCGTCTCGAAATAACGCGGCCAGACGGAGGTGAGAAGAATCTCCGGCAGATCGGACTGACGCGTGAAGGGCTGGCCCTCGGCGTAGAAGGTATCGCTGCTGCGATTCAAATTGAGCGGGAGGTCGCCGGCGTAAGAAACCGCGCTCACGCCGGGCAAAGCTTCGATGCGTGTGAGGAGTTGTTTTTGAAACGCTCGTCCCCGCGCTTCGTCATAGCCTTGCAAATTCAGGTCAACCGACGCCGTCACCGTATGCTCAATGTCGAAGCCCGGCCCGACTGCATGCGCTTTTTGCAGGCTGCGCACGATCAAGCCCGCGCCCGCGAGCAGCGCGAGCGACAAGGCGACCTGCGCGACGGCCAGCGCGCTGCGCAGCCGTGCGCGGCGATACCCGCCGAGACTCGTTTCGTCTTTCAGCGCCGGAACCAAATCCGGCTTCGTCGCCTGCCACGCGGGCAGCAACCCTGTGAACACGCCCGTCAGGAACGAAACGCCGAGTGTGAAAGCAAGGACGCGCCAATCCATGCGCAAATCAATTGTCAGCGCGAAATCTACGGGCGGTTTGAAAACCGCCGCCAACTCAACAAGCCACCACGCCAGCAACGCGCCCAATGCGCCGCCAACAGCCGAAAGCAACACGCTTTCGGTCAGCAACTGCCGCACAAGGCGGAAGCGGCTGGCGCCGAGCGACAAGCGCACGGCAATCTCTTTGCGCCGCTGCGCCGCGCGCGCCAGCAACAGATTCGCCAGATTCACGCAGGCGATCAACAACACCAGTACGACAACGCCCATCAATACGCCCGCAAAGCTCAGCGTCGCATTGCGCAACATCGGCACGATCAAGCCCGGCGGCGTAAGGCTGAAGCGAACATTTTCATAGCTAGGATACGCGCGCGCCAACCGCGCCATCAGCGCATCAAGCGACGCTTTGGCCTGCGCCGCCGTCACTTGTGGCTTTATGCGCCCGATGGTTTGGAGAACGCCGCTGCCGCGACTATCGAGCCAATTCCCACCTGGCTCGATCTGCTTTGCCATATTGATCGGCGCGTAGATTTCCGGCGAAAAGACCAACACCGTGCCGTTGAATTCCGGCGGCGCGACGCCGACGACTGTGAAGCTGTGATTGTTAATGGTGATCGTCCTGCCGACCAGATTCGAGGCGCCGCCGAACCGCCGCTGCCAACAGCCAAAGCTGAGCACGGCGACGGGATGCGCGCCCGGCGCGCTATCTTCTTCCTGTGTGAACGTCCGCCCGTACGCCGCGCGCACGCCCAGCAGGTCGAAATAATTGCCCGATACCAGGTAGCCCCAGAGCCGTTCGTTATTGCCGTTCTGGCTCAGGCTCAGCGGAACAAAGCGATAGGCCGCGAGTCCTTCCAGCACATCGTTCTGGTCACGGACATCTTTGTAGAACGGATACGAGAAAGAGCCGGCATCCGCGCCCTTTTGCAAGGGCGTGATCTCGAAGACGCGCTCCGGTTGCGCCACGGGCAACGGACGCAGCAACACCGTATTGACCAGACTGAAAATCGCCGTGTTCGCGCCGACGCCGAGCGCGAGCGTGATAATCGCAATCAGCGTGAAGCCTGGCCTCTTCAACAACATTCGCGCGCCGTAGCGCAGGTCTTGCCACAGGGTGTACATAATTCCTCCAAGGAGAGCGGTCAGAATCACGTTTCGTTCAGTTTCTTCGTCGCGGAGCGACGGTTTGAGCCTAGGCCGGCGCTTTAACGCCGATTCAGCGGGCGAACGATTACCCAGTCGCGTAGCGACGATTGAATTGTGAGTTCGTCTCTACATTCAACTGTTCTTCGCCCTCTTCAACCGTCGCTACGCGACTCACGGATTTCTCTGACACGCGGCGCCGGCGTTAAAACGCCGGCCTAAGTTCAAACCGTCGCTCCGCGACGAAGAAGCTTTTATCAAACATCAATCCTCGATCTCGATCCTCGATCCTCAATCCTCGATCCTCGACCCTCAATCCTCAACGGCCAGCGCCATCAGCGTCACATCATCCTGAAAACTCCCTCCGCTGAAATCGGCCACTGTGGCGAGGATCGTTTCGCTCAGTTCGGACGCGCTCTGACGTCTATGTTCGACAAGCAATTGCAGCAGCCTCTCTTCGCCGAGTGAAGCAGAGCAAGCGGTCGCCCGCGCGCAGCTTTACTCCACCCTGCTCATAGCGTCTTTCGGGAAATAGGCCGAGCACGATGCCGCCCTCCGAGAGCCGCGCCGTCCGCCCGTCGCGCCGTATGAGCAGCGGCGGGTTGTGTCCGGCGTTGGCGTAAGTGAAGCGCCGGCTCGCGGTCTCGAACAGGCCGTAAAAGAAGGTGATGTATTTGCCTTCGGGGAGATAGCCGCAGACAGCGCGGTTGATCTGCTCGCACAGTCGCTGTGGCGGCGCTGCGGCTGTCGCAAAGGCCTTGACCAGCGCCTGCAGGTTCGACATGACCAGCGCCGCCGGCATCCCCTTGCCCATCACATCGCCGACACACAGCGCGGCGCGTCTCTCGTCGAATTGAATGACGTCGAAGTAATCGCCGCTCACGGCGCCGGCCGGACGCCAGGCGACGTCAAGTTCGGCCCCTTTGAGGACTGGCATGTGGCGCGGCAGAAGGCTCTGTTGAATCTCTTCGGCGGCCGCCAGTTCACGGTCGCGCGTGGCTTCCAAACGCTGCTCGCGGCGTCGCGCGCGGCCCGCCATGATCTGATCGCGTAAGATCCGCAGCAGCCGCGCGTTCTCCCACGGCTTCTGCACAAAGTCGGCGACGCCTCGCCGCATCGCTTCGACCGCCAGCTCAATGTTAGCCCAGGCAGTCATCGCCACGACGGGCAGCGCGCTGTCGAGCGCCCGAATCCGCGAGATCAGGTCGAGTCCCTCCTGACCCGACGTCGTGTCGCGGGCGTAATTGAGGTCAACCAGCACGAGATCGAAATCGCGCGATTTGATCGCCTCGAGCGCCTCGGCCGGCGAACTTGCAGCCTCGGTCAGCCAGCCTTCGTTTCGGAGCAGCATCCGCAGCGCCGCCAGCACGTCAGGGTGATCGTCGGCGATCAAGGTTCGCGGCGTCGGTATCATTGGCAAAGTGGCTTCCATATCGCTTCCTCTATCGGTAGTCCTTCTCCAAAGGGGATTTCCTACTTTTTCAACTGCTCTTATCCAATTGGCGTGCCATCGAGTTAGGAGAGCTAACTCATTGAAAAGCCACTGTCGGCGGCGGATCCTGAGGCTGGGAGGCGCCGCCGAGGTGTCCGTTTTTGGGAAGGCCGCGTCCGAAAATGGTTCCGAAGTTCCCTGGTTTGTCGTATTACGCAGTGTGGCGTTGATTAGTCGAGAACTGGTAACATCAGCGCCCGCGATCGCACAAATGTAGGGCAAACTGTCCAGTTTGCCTTGCTTTCTTAAGAGACGCCTTTCGAGGAAACCAGGCAAACTGGATAATTTGTCCTATGTTTTCCGCAGGAGCGCTAATGTTCTGTCCTGGATGCGGCCTTCAAATCAACGACGATCTCAAATTCTGCCGGCAATGCGGCGCCAATCTTCACGGCGTGCGCGAGGCGATGACGTCACGATCCACGAGGGAGAAGTTCGATTGGAGCAAAACCTGGTGGGCTGAAATGATCTATCCTGAGGAAGAGTTGGAGCGGATGCGCGGCGTCACCCCGGGAGAGAAACTGCTCAGGGAGGAAAAAAAGCGGCTCGATGAGATCAAGGGCGGCGTCATCACCAGCCTTGTCGGCGTCGGCGTGATGATCTTTCTCTACTTCTTCTTCGACGTTGTGGCGAGGCAAAAATCCGGCGCCGACGCGGATCTCCTTCGCAGCCTGTGGATGACCGGAATAATTCCATTCCTGGTCGGAGTCGGACTCCTCATCAACGGTTTTTTCGTCAGCCGCCGCCTCGTGCAACTGAAAGAACAACTGCTGCAAGCTGCGATGTCGGCGCCCCAGCCGCCGGCGGCGATTCCCGCTAAAACGACCGATCAACTCGTCGCCAACGCCGCGCCATCGAGAGGCGCCAGCGTGACTGAAGACACGACGGCGCATCTGCCGGAGCCCGTCGCCGCGCCCCTGCGCCGTGAAACCGATTGACGAAGATATTAGGAGGAGTGGTTATGTTCTGTCCGGGATGCGGCATTCAAGTCAGCGACGATCTCAAATTCTGCCGGCAATGCGGCGCCAATCTGCATGGCGCGCGCGAAGGGATGATGTCACGCCCCGTCGAGGAGAAGCCCGATTGGAGCCAGAGCTGGGCGGCGAATATTATCCTCGCTAAGAAATTACAGGAGCGGATGCGTGGCACGCCTGAAGAGAGACGACTCAATGAAATCAAAGGCGGCGTCATCACCAGCCTCACAGGCGTCGGCCTGATGATCTTTCTCTACTTCTTCCTCAACATCGTGGCGGAGAAAGCCGGGGACGAGGCAGAGATCGTTCGAGGCCTATGGATGGTCGGAATAATCCCAATACTGGTCGGAATCGGACTCATCATCAATGGTGTTTTCGTCAGCCGGCGGCTGTCATCACTCAAGGAAGAGCAGGCGCAAACAAAGGTCTCCGCATCGCCGACGCCTCCAGAGCTTCCCGCCAAAACGACCAATCATCTAGTCGTTGACATAACGCCGTCTAACGGCGCCAGCGTGACAGAAGACTCCACACTGCATCTGACCGAGCCTGTCGCCGCGCCTGAGCGCCGTGAAACCGATTGACGATGATGGCAGGAGGAATTGTTATGTTCTGTCCCGGATGTGGTTTTCAAGTCAGTGATGATCTCAAATTCTGCAAGCAATGCGGCGCCAATTTGCGTGGCGCGCGCGAAGCGATGACGTCCTCTTCTACCGAGGAGAAGCCCGAATGGAACAAGACCTGGAGGGAGCCCCTCCAAGAGGAGGCGCGGAAACGGCTCAACCCCACGCCCGAAGAGAAACGGCTCACTGAGATCAAGGAGGGCGTCCTCACCATTTTCACCGGCGTCGGCGCGATGATCTTTCTC
>WNGF01006992.1_pt1 | contig 13815 bp, 10 predicted proteins | sample 5400641 | NCBI WGS metagenome assembly WNGF01 (sample SAMN13153371, study PRJNA577476) | soil metagenome | isolation source: 80 cm soil or saprolite under grassland replicate 2 | place: USA:California | collected 2016-06-15
GCTACGATACGTCCGGCCACGCTCCTTCCCGGCGACCGCTGGGAGCGGGCCGGCGTCCGCTTCGACGCGGTCGGGGGCGCGCGCGAGACATTCGCCGCGAACGACGCGTCGCTCGTCCTGCGCGTGACGTACGGCGAGACGACGTTCCTCTTCGCGGGCGACCTCGAGGAGGCGGGGGAGGCGTCCGCGATCGCGCAGGGCGGCCTCCGCGCCGACGTCGTGAAGGTACCGCATCACGGGAGCCGCACGTCCTCGACGGCTCCGTTCGCGGCGGCGGTCCGTCCGCGCCTCGCGGTCGTGAGCAGCGGGGTCGGCAACCGCTACGGCTTCCCACACGAGGAGGCGCTCGCCCACTGGCGCGACGTGGGGGCGCTCGTGCTCCGGACGGACGGGGGAGCGATCCGGCTCCTCTCGGACGGGCGCCGCGTCCGCCGCGTGCCGGCGGGCGCCGCCCTCGACCCCCTGGCGATCCGCGCGGAGCGGACCCACGCTTGCGGCGTGCGCATCGAGGACGTGGATCTCATGGAGATCGCGGAGCGCCTCCGCAGGCACATCCCGGAGGGCGAGCCGCCGGTCGGGTACCTTCGCGGCCGCAGCTACTTCCGGGACGTGCTGGCCCACGAGCTGAAGTGCTCGGAGCTCGAGGCGGAGGCGCTCGTCGACACGCTCGAGATGAACGGGTACCTCAAGTTCAGCGGCGATCCGTCCGTCCGCTCGCGCGCCGAGAGCCGCTGGGACATCGACCCCCACCTGCCGTGACGGCGCGCACGCGGACGACGGGGCGGAGCGCGGACCCCGTCGAGCCGTCGGACACCGCGTCGGCCCTCGGGTTTCCCCCGGCACACGGGATGGAGCCGCTCCGTGCGTGCACGCGCTCGCCATCCACCGTCCCGGATACCCGCCAGAACGGCGTGAGGTCGGGGGCCCGCTCTCCGCGGGTGGCTCCCGCAAAGACGGCATCCAGATCGAAGGCGCTGCGCCCTCCGCGCTGCGGCTCGTTCCGTGCGCGGCGGGCCTCGTCGTCCTGGCCGTCGCGTGCGGGGTCCGTGTGGCAGGGCGGCCGCTCTCCCCCGGCGCGCGACGCCTCCTCCGGGTGGGCGAGCGGGCGGAGCTGCGAGGCGCGGCGCTGCTGCTCGAGCGCCCGCCGGCGCCCCCGGGCACGCGCGTCGCCGCGAGGGCGCTGCTCCGCGACGCCGCGGCCGGCACACCGCCGCTCGCGGGCGCGCTCCTCGTCGTGCTCTCCGGTCCGGCGGCGGGCAGCCGCCACGCGCTCGTCGCCGACCAGACGCTCGGGCGCGGCCGCGCTGCCACGATCGTGATCCCGGACGCGCACGCCTCCCGCGTCCACGCCCGGATCCGGCTCGACCCGGAGGCGGTGACCGTGGAGGATCTCGGCTCGAAGAACGGCGTGCGCGTGAACGGCGTCCGCATCGAGCGCGGGCCCTGCCCGCTTCGACCGGGAGACGAGCTGGGGATCGGCGAGACGGCGCTCGCGCTGCAAGAGCTCGACGACGTCGATCGATGCGTGGAGGCGGAGGCGCCCGCAGCGGACCCCGCGCGGTGCCGCTGGCGCGACCCTCCCGCGCCGCACCTCCTCGCCGCGGTGCTCCTCGCGCTGTCCGCCGCTGCGCTCGCGCTCGCGGCCGGGTAGCTCGCGGCCGCTTCACGCCTCGCGCGGGGCAAGCGCCGACCGCTCCAGGAGCGTCTCGAACAGCTCCCGGTGACGCGCGAACAGGCTCGTGAACTGGACGAGCCCCCGGCGCGTGAACACCGCGTACACGCGCCCGCCGAGGCCGTCGCGCACGATGATCTGGAGGATGTCGTCGAACGGCACCGGCCGCCGCCGGAGCGGTGACGCCGCGACGATGCCTTCGCGCGTCACCGTGATGAAGGAGCGGGAGTAGACCACCGACGAGACGACGAAGAACGAGGCAAACGCCGCCGCGCCGAGGACGGCGGCCCCCGACGCTCCCGGCACGTGGAGCAGCGCGAGCGCGACCGCCGCCCAGAACGCCGCCGCGAGCGCCACCGCGACGCGCAGGGACAGCCGGGTCCGATACGTACGGGACCGCTCCACGACGCTCACGATGCGCGCGGGATCGGGACGGCGCAGCGCGGCCGGGCGGCCGCCCGCCAGCCGAGCGCCCCGTTGAGGGCTACCGCAGCTCCTGCGCGCGCTTCGAGGCGACGGCGCGCAGGTCCTCGCGGACGTCGGCCGAGCTGCTCTGCGCGTAGAGCTCGTACATCTCCATCGCGCGCTTCGAGTCGCCCAGCGCGCGGTAGCACTCCGCGAGCCCGTAGACGGGGGTCGCGAGCTCTGGGGCGAGCAGCAAGGCGTCCGCGTAGTCCTCCGCCGCCTCGCGGTACCTCCCGGAGCCGAAATAGGCGCTCCCGCGCGCGGCATAGGCGACCGCGAGCTTCGGGTCGATCGCGATGGCTCGCGAGAGCTCGGACGCGGCCGTCTCCCAGTCCCGGTTATCGAGGTGGACGAGCGCGGCGCGGTAGCGCTGCGGGGCGCTGTCGGGAGCTTCGGAGCCCGTCTCGTGCGCCGCTGCGGTCGCGGGCGCACGCGCCGCCCCGGGTGCCGGTGGCGCGGCGCCATCGGGCTCGGGCGTGAAGCGGAAGATGAAGACGCGCGGCGACGATCGCGGAGGCGGTGCCGCCGCTGGCGCCGCTTCGACGGGCGACGCGACCGTCGGGCGCGCGGGCGCGCTCTGCGCCTCCTCGAGAAGCTTATGCGCGTCGCCGCTGTCGGGGTCCTCGGCGAGCGCCGCCTCCGCCTGCGCGGCGGCCTGCGCCGGGTAGCGGAGCGCGAGGTAGGTCCTGCCGAGCTTCACGTGGCTCGGGGCGTACCGCGGCTGGATGTAGACCGCGTCCTGGTAGGCGAAGAGCGCGTTCCGGTAGTCGCCGGCGAGGAAGAGCCGGTCGCCCTGCCCGAGCTTCTCGATGAGCGCCTGGCTCGGGATCACGGGGGGCAGCGCAGGCGGCCTCGCGGCAGGAGCGGACTCCTGCGCGACGGAAGGCTCGGTCGCTCGGGGAGGAGGCGCGGAGGGTGGTCCGGCCGGCTCTGGCGGGCGCGCCGGGCTGGGCGCCGGTTCCTGCGCCGGCTGGATCGCGATCGGCGCAGCGGGGGCAGCTCCCGAAGCGGCAGCGCCCGAGGTCGGGACGGCGGCGCTCACCGGCGCGGGCGGCGCGTCGAGCGGCGCGGCCAGCGCGCGGGCGCCGAGTAGGAGCAGCGTCGGAGCGAGAACGCGCATGCGCCTCGATGATGCGTCAGGTCGCCCGGGAGCCGGGCCGGGCCCGTCCACGCCTCGTTACCTGCGGAACGGGTTCTCGCGCAGGATGGTCTCGCCCCGGTCGGCGCCCACGGACACGCCGATGACCTTCACGCCCACGAGCTCCTCCACCCGCTTCACGTACGCGCGCGCCTTCACGGGGAGGTCGTCCCAGGTGCGCAGGTGGTCGATCTTCTCCGACCAGCCGGGCACCTCCTCGTAGACCGCCTTCGCCCGCTCGAGCAGCTCGGGGTCGGACGGCATCTCGTCGAGGACCTTGCCGTCCACGTCGTATCCGACCGCGATCCTGACCTTGTCGAAGCCGGTGAGCACGTCGAGCTTCGTGAGGGCGAGCGCGTCGAGGCCGTTCACCCGGGCCGCGTAGCGAAGCGCGAGCGCGTCGAGCCAGCCGGTGCGGCGCGGGCGGCCGGTGGTGGCGCCGAACTCGTTCCCGACCTTGCGCAGCCGCTCGCCGGTCTCGTCCTTGAGCTCCGTGGGATACGGACCGCTGCCGACGCGCGTCGAGTACGCCTTCGAGATGCCGAGGACGTAGTCCACGGACGTCGGACCGAGCCCACAGCCGACCACCGCGTTCCCCGCGACGGTGTTGGAGGACGTGACGAAGGGATAGGTTCCGTGGTCCACGTCGAGCATCGTCCCCTGGGCGCCCTCGAAGAGCAGCGACTTGCCCGCGCGCAGCGCGCGGTGGAGCCAGAGCGACACGTCGGTCGCGTAGCGGGCGAGGCGCCGCCCGTACTCGGCGTACTGCTTCACGATGGCGGCCTCGTCGAGCTCGGGTGCCGCCCCGAGGCGGCGCAGCTCGTCGCGCGCGGCCGGGCAGCGCTCCTTCACCTTCCGCGCGAGGCGCACCTCGTCGAGCATGTCGCGGACGCGCAGGCCGCGCCGGGCGACCTTGTCCTCGTAGGTCGGGCCGATGCCGCGGCCGGTCGTGCCGATCTTCCCTTCGCCCGCCGCCTGCTCGCGCGCGACGTCGATCGCCTTGTGCCACGGCATGATGACGTGGGCGTCGAGCGAGACGACGAGCTGCCCGTCATCCCGGAAGGCGCCCTTCGCCTTCAGCCGGTCGATCTCCATGACGAGCACGGCCGGATCGGCGACGACGCCGTTCCCGATCACGCAGGCCTTGCCCGGGTGGAGGATGCCCGCCGGGATGAGGTGGAGCACCGTCTTCTCGCCGCCCACCACGAGCGTGTGCCCGGCGTTGTTCCCACCCTGGAAGCGGACGACGACGTCCGCGTCCTGGGTCAGCAGATCGACGATCTTCCCCTTGCCCTCGTCGCCCCACTGGGCTCCGACGACGACCACGTTCGGCATGTTCGAGACTCCCTCGCTCGGTCACCCTCGGCGCCGGTCGCTCCGGGTCCTTCGGGGGCCGGGGCCCGAGGGCCGCGGCCCCGATGGACGGGCGCGTGCGCGGCGCGCAGAAATCGCACCATAGCAGGGCCGGTACGGAACGGCCAGCGCCGCGGTGCCCCGACGGTCTAGCGTGCGCGCCGGACGGCGCGCGGGCGCACAGGCGCGCGCGAGGCGCGACCTCGACCGCTCGTCCGCTCGAGCGCCTGGGTCGCGAACTCGAGATCGACCGCGAACCCGATCGCCGGGCCCGGCCGTCCGAAGCGGGCGAGCAGCCCGTCGTAGCGTCCGCCCGCCGCGACTGCGCTCCCCGCGCCAGGCGCGTACCCGGCGAAGGTGATGCCCGTGTAATAGCCGAGCCCCCGCGCCTCGCCGAGGTCGATGGCAAACGGCCCGGCGCGCCGGCGCCGGGCGAGACCGATCGCCGCCTCGACCTCGCCGAGCGGTCCGGCGGCAGCCGGAACGGCGCGGGCGATGGCGCGGCCGCGCTCGAGCGCGCCGTCGCCGTACAGCGTCGCGAGCTCGGGCAGGGCGGCGCGAGCGCGCGGCGCACCCCGCCCGCGCTGCGACAGCGCAGCGAGCGCGGCCTCGTCTTTCCGCGCCAGGGCGTCCCACGCCTCGTCCCGGAGCCTCGCCGGGAGCCGCGCCGCCTCGAGGACCGCGCCTGCGAACCGGGCATGCCCGACCTCGACGACGGCGCCGCGCAGCCCCACCCGATCGAGCGCGCGCGACAGGAGCACGAGCGCCTCCGCGTCCGCGCCGCCGCCGCCGGCGCCGAGCATCTCGACGCCGGCCTGATAGACCTCGCGCGGCCGTCCGGCGCGCGCCTCGCGGGCGCGCAGCACCGGCCCGTCGTAGCAGAGCCGCGCGGGCGACGGCAGCGCGTCGGGACGCGCGGCATAGAGGCGCGCGATCTGCGGCGTGATGTCGGGGCGGATCGCGACCACCTCGCCCGATCCCGGCTCGACGAACTTCATCACCTCCGCGAGGGCCGCGGCCGACAACCCGCGCTCGACCACCTCGAGGCGCTCGAGCGTCGGCAGGAACACCCGCCGGTAGCCGAACCGGGAGAACACCTCCTGGAGCCGGGCCGACAGGTCGGCGAGATGCGCCGAGTGGTCCGGGAGCAGGTCGCGCAGCCCGGACGGAAGCGAGAGGTCGAGCAGCATCGCGGCGGACTCTACCCGAAAAGCGCGACCGGGGGCCGAGCCTGGAGCTCCCTGAACGTGAGCGCGCCCGAGCCCGCGGCCGGCTTTCCGGGCGCGGACGCGGGCGTACTCGGGATCGACTCGACCGCTAGTGATGATACGGGTCGGTCGGCGGCATTCCGACGTCGGGAGAGCCGGGCATCCCAGGCGTCCGCGGCGGCGGGGCCGGATACGTCGTCCCGGGGTAGCCACGCTCCTGGCCGGCGAACTGTCCCGGGCGCGCCTCCTCCGGCCGATGGATCGCGATCCGCCAGCCTTTGCCCTTCCCCGCCGAACGCCGGCGCGAGAGCCCCGCGCCCACGACCGCGCCGAGGAGGCCCGCGATGGACGCGAGCGCCGCCCCGCCGAAGCCCGCAGCGGCGGCGCGGGCGGCCTCGTCCTGGCGCGCCTCCGCCGGGGCGCCCGGCCGCGTCCCGAGATCGGGCCGGAACGTCCGCTGCGCCGCGCCGAGATTCCCGCTCGCCGCCGTCCCCACGCTCATCGCGCCCGACGCGAGCGTGCCCGTGAGGAACACCGCGCCCAGGATGAGCCCGATGCACCAGACGAGGATGCCGTGCAGGCTCGAGGAGCGCGTGTCCTCCGTGCCCGCCATGCGGCACGCGAGCCACGCGCCGAGCAACGTCGCGACGAACGGCGTGATGAGCCCCCAGATCGCCGCCGCGGCGCCGAGACGCTGCGAGCCGGCCGGCGCGGCGGCGAAGCCGAGGGCCGCGCCGACGAGCCCGAGCGCGATATGAGCCGCGATCGCGAGGCAGACGCCCGCGATGACGGCGCTCCAATGCAGCCGCGGGAACAGCCGCCCGCCCGCCACCTCACTCTCCAAAGCCATGGTTCGTACCTCCCCGGTGGGACCCTTCCCCCACCCGCTCCAAGATGGGAACGCGGCGGAGGGGCCACAACCGGGCGGGGCATCCCGCGCGGCCGTCCGCGGAGCGGACGGCGAGCGGCCGGGGCTACAAGCGGATGGCGCGCACGGAGCGGACGTGGGGCAGCGCGCGAAGCCGCTCCAGCACCTCGGGCGCGGGCGCCGAGTCCACGTTCAGGAACGAGTACGCGCCGGAGCGGTCGTCGAGGCGCGAGAGCGAGATGCGTGCGATGTTGACGCCCGCCGAGCCGAGGGCGGTGCCGAGGTTGCCGACGACGCCCGGCGCGTCGTCGTTCTCGCACACGATGACGTGGCCGTCCGGGATCGCCTCGACGCGGAACCCGTTCACCCGGACGATGCGGGCGTCGCGCTTGCCGTAGACGGTCCCCGCCACGAGGGTCTCGCCGCCCTGGCCGCGCACGGTGAGCGTCACGAGGCTCGCCCAGTCGTGCGGCTCCGCGGAGCGGACCTCGAGCACGCGGATCCCGCGGTCCTTCGCGATGGCGGGGGCGTTCACCTCGTTCACCGGCGTGTCGAGGAAGTGGCGCAGGAGTCCGACGAGCGCCCGCGCCGACAGCGGGCGCATCGGCATGGCGGCGAGCTCGCCCGCGACCTCGACCACGACCTCGGCCGGCCCGTGGGGCGCGAGCTGCGCGGCGAGCGATCCGAGCTTCTCCGCCAGCGGCAGGTAGGGCGCGAGCTGGTCGAGGACCTCCTTCGGCAGCCCGGGCACGTTCACGGCGTTCTTCACGACGCCGTCCCGCAGGTACGCGACGAGCTGCTCGGCGATGGCGATCGCCACCGCCGACTGCGCCTCCTCGGTCGAGGCCCCGATGTGCGGGGTGCAGACGAAGTTCTCGGTGTGGAAGAGCGGGTGATCCGGCGGGGGGGGCTCCTTCTCGAACACGTCCAGGGCGGCGCCGCCGAGGTGCCCCGACGCGAGCGCGTCCGCGACGGCGCGCTCGTCCACGATCCCACCGCGCGCACAGTTCACGAGGATCGCCCCCCGCTTCATGCGCGCGAGGGTCTCGGCGCTGACGAGGTGGCGCGTCTGCTCGGTGAGCGGGACGTGCAGGGAGACGACGTCGGCCTCGCGCCAGAGCGCGTCGAGATCCACGAGGGACGCGCCCATCTTGGCGGCCGCCTCCGGCGTGATGAACGGATCGTACGCGACGACCCGCATCTTCATCGCGAGCGCTCGCTCGACGAGGACCGACCCGATGTTCCCGATGCCGACGACGCCGAGGGTCTTGCCGGCGATCTCGCGCCCCTGGAAACGCTTCTTCTCCCAGCGGCCCGCCTTCACGCTCGCGGTCGCGCTCGGCACGTGCCGGTAGAGGGAGAGGATCATCGCGAGGGCGAGCTCGGCGACGGTGACGGACGAGCCGCCCGGGGTGTTCATCACGACGACGCCCCGCCGCGTCGCGGCGTCGAGGTCCACGTTGTCGACGCCGACGCCGGCGCGTCCGACGACCTTGAGGCGCGCGGCCTTCTCGAGGAGCTTCGGCGTCACCTTCGTCGCGCTCCGCACCGCGAGCGCGTCGTAGCCCGCGACGATCGCCTCGAGCTCCGCCGGGGGGAGCCCCACCTTCACGTCCACCTCCAGCCCGGCGTCCCGCAGGATCCGCACCGCCTCCGGCGAGAGATCGTCCGACACGAGCACGCGCGCAGCCATCGCACACCTCCTTCCCTCCGACACGATCGTGCGCCGCCGGGGGACGGGGGAGTTAGCCGCGGCTCTCCCGGACGTCAAGGAACCGTGGGGCGTCATGCAGATCCGTGAACGAGCCCGAGCCCGAGCCCGAGCCCGGCTTCGGGCGCGGGCGCGGGCGCGGGCTCGGGCTCGTTCACGGGGAACGCCGAAGGGGTCACCCCGCGCGCAGGCCGCCGAGCACGAGGTCGGTCACCTGCCGCTTCACGCGGTCGATCTGCTCCTCGGTCTCCGCCGGCACGAGCCCGACCACCATCCCGGAGACCGCCAGCTCGAGGGCCCCCAGGATCCCGGTCGCCGCGACGACCGGATCGAGGTCCGGCTTCAGCTCGCCCCGACCCTGCCCCCGTCGGACGATGCCGGCGACGAGCTGCACCGCCTGCGCGAACGTCTCGCGCGTCGACCCCGCCCGCAGCGCGTGCGTCGTGCGGGTGACCTCGAGGATGAGCACGCGCACCGCCGCGGGCGCGGTCTTGTAGACGTCGAACACGAACGCGTAGATCCCCGCCACCTTCTCGGCCGCGGTGCCCGTCCCCTCGTCGACGGCGCGGATCGCGTTGATGAGGATCGCCCACTGCTCGGCGAAGACGCTCTCGAGCAGCTCGTCCTTGTTCCGGAAGTAGTGGTACACGAGGCCGTACGCGACGTGCGCGGCGCGGGCGACGTCCGCGATCCGGCAACCCTGATATCCCTTCTCCGCGAACACCCGCACCGCGGCGTGGAGGATGGCGCGCCGCTTCTCCGGCTCTTCGTCGGTGCGTCCACCGCCGACGCGCGGCGCAGGGATCCGGCTCACCCGCCGATTCTCCAATCGGCTTCCCCCGAGAGCAACCCCGCCGCTCCCGAAGGGCCGACCCGGGAGGGGCCGTCCGCCCGCGCTACCGCGCGACTCCGGCTGCGAGCCGCGATAGATCGAGGGACACCTTGTATCCGAAGGCGCCGCAGTCGGTCACGTGCGCGACGGCCACGATCCTGAAGCAGTGGCAGGGCGACTCCCAGCCGAGGCTCGCCACGTGCTGTTGCACCTGAAAGGCTCCCACGCGGCGCTCGGCCGCGCTGTCGTTGCAGCTCGGCACGTACGCGTCGCGCCCGGGGAACAGGACATCGTAGCCGAGCTTCGCGCCGCCGATCGTGGCGCGAAGACCCGCCGTGCCCGTCGCCACAGCCTCGGTCGGCGCGGGCCGCACGTCGAAGAGCGAGTCGATGCCGGAGACGAGGGTCCCCGACCCCCCCGGGCCCACGGCGTAGAGCCCCGCCAGGACGCCGTCGCCGCGGCGATCCTGGACCGCGAGGTTCGCGCGCAGCTCGGTGAAGTCGTCGAGCCGCGACGGGATTCTCGGCGCCTTGGCGGGGATGGCGCGGCCGTCGACGGACAGGAAGCGGGCTCGTACGTCGGCGCCCACCGGACCCGCTCCGACCGCCATGGCCGCGAACGCCTCGGCGAGCCGCCCGGCGCGCAGGTCCACGTCCTGGCCCAGCTCGAAGCGAGCGAGCGTGGCGCGCGCCCCCTCGAGCCGCGTCTCGATCGCGGCGCGGAGCTGCTGGAACGTGCCCGGGACGGCGGGGAAGAGCCCCGCCGCCGAGCGATCCAGGGCGTCGTATGCGGCGAACGGGAGCACGTCTCCGGCGGCGCCGGTCCCGGCGCGCCACTCGAGGCGCGGCGCGATCGCGTGGCGCAGCGCGCCGAACCGGCGCGATACCTCGGTCTCGACGGTCGCCCCGCCGACGCCCCACGCGCTCGCCCCAGGATCCCTGGCGCTATCGAACGCGTAACCGAGCGCGGCCCCGCGCACGAAAGGCGTGACGCTGAGCGCCCTACCGAGGAGGATGGGGGCGTCGATCTCCGCGCGTACGTCTCCCCGCGTGGCGGCGGGGCGCTCTACGATATCGAGCCCGCCGTTCGCCGGACCGAAGCGCGCCGCACCCGCACGAGCAGACAGCCTGAGCGGGCCTACCGGCATCGGGACGAGCGTCGCGGCGGCGGAGCCCCACCGGCTCGCGACGTCGAGATCGGCGCCGAGGACGCCATACCGCTCGGCGGGCAGCTCGCCCGTGGGGCGGAGCGGCTGGACGTAGCTCGTCGCGGCCTCGGCGACGAGGTCGTCGCGACGGTGCGACACGAGCACATCGGAGCGCCGGTAGGGAACGCTGCGGGCGAGGACGTCGGACGTCGTGTCGCGCACCCAGACCGGATCGCCGGCGAGCCGCAGCGCGGCGCCGAGCGTCGTCGCGTCCCCGAGCCGCTGCCCGTGCGCGGCGGTGAGGGCCCAGCGATCGCCGCCCTCTCCTCCGGGCTCCGCGTCGAGATCGTGGAGCCAGGCGAGCTCGACGCGACCCTCCGCTGCCTGCGCCGGAGCCCAGCGCAGCTCGAGCCGCGCGCCCGGTCCGCGCACGGCGCCGGTGGTGAGATCCGTGCGCGCCCGCCCGAGGAGCCGGACCGTCCCGAAGGCATACTCGGGGGTGAGCGTCGCGTCGGCGCTCGGGCCGAGCGTGAGGTACAGCGGCACGGCCATGGAGAAGCCGGTCGCGCCGGTGGAGCCGACGACGGGGAGGAGAATCCCGGACTGTCGCTCGCCGAGGGGCAGATACAGCCACGGCAAGGGGAGCACGGGGACGGGACGGTCGATGAACAGGAAGCGCGGCGTGATGCGGAGGACTGCGCCGTGCAGGATCGCGCGCTTCCCCGGGATGATGTCGGCCTCGCGCGCGGTCACCTCCCACGACGGCGCGGCGCCGCCAGGGCAGTCGCACAGCGTCAGCCGCGCTCCGGAGAGACGGACGCGGCCCTCGGCGTCGCCGCGAAGGCGCTCGCCGGAGAAGGTCAGCCGGTTCCGTCCCGCCCGCGCCGCCTCGCCGACGGTGCGCAGCCCGGACAGGTCGGCGGGCTGGTCCTTCACGAAGGCGAGGACGCCCTCCGCCTCGATCTCGCCCCCGACGATCGCGCGGACCGAGTCCGCCGACACGACGCGGGTCGCGTCGGTGAGGAGGACCCCTCCCGACGCGCGCACCTCCTCGCTCGCCGGATCCCAGGAGATGGAGCGCGCCCGGACGACCACCGCGCCGCGCCGGAGGCGGGCGTTTCCCTCGAGGAGCACGCGACCGGTGGCGCCCTCGTAGCTGAGGCGATCCGCCGTGACCTGGACCTCGCCCGTCGCGCCTGCGGCGGCAGCGGCGGAAGCGGCGGGGTCGGTGGCGGCACGGGCGAGGAGCCCGGCCGCGCAGATGGCGGCGTAGAGCGTCACGGCGCGCGGATTCTACAGCGGCGCCGGCCGCGCGAATGTCCTACTTGCCGGCCGGCTCGCCCGGCTCGGGCGCGGCCTCGGCCGCGGCGGGCGTCTCGGCGCCCGGGACGGGCGCGGCCCCGGCAGCGGGTCGCTCGAAGTCGATGGTGAGCAAGTCGCCCTCGATCTTCTGCTGGTACGGGACCTTCTGCTTCAGCTTGATGTCGAGGACGGTGCTCGAGCCGTGCTTCTGCGGCGTGATCATCGCCACCGCCGACGGGAAGAAGGAGGTGTCGAGGAACCGCGCGTCGTTGCGGCGGACGATGCGGGTGTTCTCGAGCTCGATGCGGATCAGGTTCTCGCCCACGTCCTGGATCGTGAAGCGCGGCGGGACGCTCGTGCGGATGAACACGCGGGAGACGCCGGGCATCTGCCTGAAGCCGAGCTCGCGGAGCTGGGTGGCAGGTGCGCCGGCGGCGGCGATCGGCTCGCCGCGCGCCTGCGCCTTCGCGGCGGCGACGGCCTCCTCGCGCTGCCGCCTCGCGTCGGCGGCCTCCTGCCGCTTGCGCTCCTTCTCGGCCTTCGCCGCGGCGAGCGCCTCCGCCTTCCCGGCCTTCGCTGCGGCGAGCGCCTCCGCCTTCCCGGCCTTCGCCGCGGCGAGCGCCTCCGCCTTCTCGGCCTTCGCTGCGGCGATCGCCTCCGCCTTCTGGCGCTTCGCCTCGGCGCGGCGCTCGGCGGCCTCCTGCTGCTTGCGCTCCTTCTCGGTCCTGGCGGCGGCGAGTGCCTCGAGCTTCTGGCGCTTCGCGTCGGCGGCGCGGTCGGCAGCCTCCTGCTTCTTGCGCTCCTTCTCGGCCTTCGCTGCGGCGACCGCGTCCTGCTTCTGACGAGTCGCGTCCGCCTTGCGGTCGGCCTCCTCCTGCTTCTTCCGCTCCGCCTCCGCCTTCGCCGACGCGATCGCCTCGTCGCGCTGGCGATCGAAGTCCTCCTGCGCCTTGCGCCGCTCGGCCTCTCGCGCCTCCTCGCCGGCCTTCTGCTCCGCGTCGGTGGCGAGCTTCGCCTGGGACTGGTCCTGCGCCCTGCGCTCGGCCTCCGCGCGCGCCTGCGCGTCCGCCGCGTCCTGCTGCGCCTTCTTCTCCGTCTCGGCGCGCAGCTCCGCCTCGAGCTCGGCCTTGGCGCGAACGGCCGCCTCCTCGTGCGCGCGCCGCTCCGCCTCGGCCTGGCTCGGCTGCGCCGCGGCCGCGGCTGCGGCACCCGCCCGCTCCTTCTCCGCGCGCGCCTGCGCGAGCCGCTCCTGCTCGGCGGCCTTGGCCTTCTCCTGCTCGTCCGCCCTCGCCTGCGCCTCCGCCTTCGCCTTCTCGTCTGCCTGGGCCCGGGCGCGGCGCTCCGCCTCCGCCCGCGTCTGGGCCGCGGCCGTCTCCTGCGCGACGCGCTGCGCCTCCGCTCGCTCGGCCTCTGCACGCGCGGTGGCCTCGGCCTCCGCGCGCGCCTGCGCCTCCGCCTTCGCCTTGGCCTCTGCCTCCGCGCGCCGGCGCGACTCCTGCTGCCCGCGGGCGCGGTCGTCCGCGCCGGTCTGCGCCACCGCCTTGCCCGCGGCCGCGGGCTTCGCGATCCGCACGACGAGGCGCTTCCCCTGTGCCTGCACGTCGGGCGGATCCACGTCCGCCGAGAAGGCGATCATGATCCGCGCGATGGAGCTCGCGTCCGAGCCGTACGACAGGTTCTTCACGAGGAGGATGACGCTGTTCTCCTGCGGCATGTCCTCGGCGATTCCCTGGAACTTCGCCTCCGAGAGGTCGATCACGAACCGTGGCGGATCCGCCATCGAGAACGTGGTGAAGTTCGGCGGCTTCGAGCCCGTGACGCTGAGGACGACCGCCGCGCCCTCGTCCTTCACGTCGACCGCGGTGACGAGGTTCAGATCCTGGCCCAGCGTGGTGCCCGCCGTGGCCAGGAGTGCGAACGCGAGGACGTGACGAAAACGCATCGGAAGCTCCGGGTGGGAGATTCGCGCCGAGGATAGCACGGGGGGTACGGACCCAAAAAAAACCCGAGCCCTTGCAGGGCGATATCCACCTACCTCGCCGGCCGACGTCACGCGGCGCCGAGCAGCGCGCGCGCCTCGCCGACGAGGTAGAGCGAGCCGGCGACGCACACCAGCGCT
>WNGF01011191.1_pt1 | contig 13811 bp, 17 predicted proteins | sample 5400641 | NCBI WGS metagenome assembly WNGF01 (sample SAMN13153371, study PRJNA577476) | soil metagenome | isolation source: 80 cm soil or saprolite under grassland replicate 2 | place: USA:California | collected 2016-06-15
TCCCGCGAAGTGATCTCAGCCGGGCCACTAGCGCGCGGGAGCCACTGTCGGTCTCGGCCTGGGACGTGGGTTTGGACAGCATCCCTGCCGCAATAAGGTGCCGGTTGGACTATCGAAGACAAGATACCCCTCGTCCCACCACTGCGTTGGCTTGGTGGTCGCGCTTCGGAAGCGGCCCCGGAGTCGAACAAGACAGACGAGCGCCTCATCCGGTAGCGCCAGATCATTCCACAAGTCGGTAGGAATACCCGCGCCGTTTCCGCATTCGATACCGGCGACGGTGGCGGGCCCGTCCTGCAGACCGCCGCTGCCGCGGATGCCCCAGGTTCGAACGTACCGCTCCATAGCGGGCGAGTTGACGAAGGTTCCGATGATGGCGGGCTCACCGAGCCCCGCTGGCGGTGCTGAGGTGCAGGAGACAAGAGCTGCGCTCAACAAGAGCAGCCCAGCCCGTGCCATTCATGAGCTCCTGCCGTCCAGCTTAGCGGTCACTCGCCCAGAACACCACGCGCGCCTTCCCATGTCAGCAGCAGCCCGCACCGGCGCTGACCGCCAGCACGTTCGTGTTCTTTGTCGCCGCACCTGCTCCGCCAAGCCACCCCGGGGCCTGGTTTAGAGGAACACCATCGTCACATAGACGCGTGAGAAGTCCTGGGCTTGCAGCCGGTCGGCCTCGATGAACCACTGCAGCATGCCACCACCAGCCCAGTCCATCTCCGCCACGACGGAGCTGTCGAGCTGGAGCAGCAGCCGCCAGCGACACGCCGCCTCCGAGTCGCCAGGTTGAGCGCCGCCCGCCGCAATAGCCGCCGCTGCTCGACCGAGGCTATCGAGATTGCAGGGGTATCCGAGCAAGTGGTGCCCGCCGTCTTCGAAGCGACCACGGTTTACCGACTCGCACGGACCCAGAACAGTGTCGATCAGTAAGTTGCGTTCGGCAGGTGTCAGCGCCACGGCTGAGAATTCGGGCTCCTCCAGCTCCGGCACGGTCAATTCTGCGGCAAACCTCGTGGCGCAGGCCGGCAGTCGAAGCGGAACCCGCGGCGGGAAATCGCGACCAACGAGCGAAGCAACGTCGCCTTGGCTGTACACCACCCGCCACGACGCTGATTCATCGAACGCGGCCAGTTCCTCGTTCGAGATCGTATCGATGGCATCGCCGAGCTCCAACGCAGCGGCAAACAGCGGCTCGCCCGCGGTTTCTATGAAGAACGACAGCAAGCCCCGCGACGGCAGCTGGTGCTGGAGGTCATACGGCGCGACCTCGGCAAGATTGAACTGGGCGAGAAAGCTCATTGGCACGTGCCAGGCCGGCCACTCGACTCCTCGCGGGAGGTCGGGGCGACCACCAATTTTCGACGTGCCAAGCGACAAGGTGTCTTCGTCTACTCGTTGGATATAGATGCGAACGCAGGGCTGCGCCAGCGAAAGCAACGCCGGCCCGATACGCTCCAGACCTGCACGCTCGAGCCGCTCACGCAAGCGTGCCTCGTCCACTACAGCCGCAGCTTACGCCGGCAAGTCCACACGCTCTTCCCCTTCTGCGTTCGTGCTTGGTGCACCTCCAACAACGCACAAACCGTCGGGACCTTCGCTAGACGCGGGACGAAGGCAATTCCGAGCCGGGTCCTGCGCCAGACGAGCCATCAACCTCGAGATCCTCTGCCGAGAGCCACCTGATACGCCCTTGGCTCCAGACCGGCATCGACAACCCAGCTCGTGCGTAGCTGCGATGCGCTGCGAGCGCGGCACACCATAGGGCGTGATCGATCGTGGTGCCGTTCTCGAATAATTCTCGGATGCTCGAAACCTTAGCCACCCGGCTGAGCACATTGTCGCATGATGCTGTCCCACAAGCCTGGATCTTGGGCGTTCGTGCGATCTCCTGCGCCGGTTGCGATGAGTCGCGGTAGCGGGCCGCCTGTGTCGTACACGCGCCAGTTCGACACCAGCGGCCGATACAAGCTAAAGAAGTTCCGCAATCCCGCGGCGTATCGCCGCCGCACCACCTCCTCGGGCACATCATGCCCTCCGAGTTCTACACGCCGATGCACACGAGCTACGGCGAGGTCGGCGCTAGAAAGCGACAGGAACACCAGGTGCACGGCATACCCGTCCTTGACCCGCCGGCGCAGCCAGGGCGCGAACGATCGACTGGCCAGCGTAGTCTCGAACCCGAAGCTTTCTCGCTGTCGAGCCAGTACTTCGAGTCGCGCCAACATCAGCCGACCCGCTGTAATCGCCACGCTCTCAGGGTTGAACGCCGAAAGCCCGTGGGCAATGGGGTTGTGAGCGCCGACGAAAAAATGGGCCAGATGTCGGGATAAAATGTCATCCCGCGGTCGCGACCACCGCGGGATGAAAGCCGGGCGCGAGCTATCCTCGGGGTAGCTGAGTGCGAGAAGGTCGGGCTCTAGTTTTGGTGCTGTTAGCCCGCGATAAAATTGACCTGGGTGTCCCGAGGCACCACCGACTGTTGCTCCTGCCTTGGCGGGAAGCACGCACAGCAAAATCTGTGATTCAAGGGATACCTCCTCTCAGCCAGTTGAGGGGAGGTGATGTCCATGGACATCATGTACGAGCGGTGCTGCGGGCTCGACGTGCACAAACAAACGGTGGTCGCCTGTGTACTGCTCCCAGGATCGGGTCGGCAGCCTGTCAAGGAGATTCGCACGTTCGGCACGATGACGGCTGACCTTCTGGAGCTCGGGGACTGGCTGGCAGAGAAGGGGGTCACGCAGGTGGCCCTCGAGAGCACTGGGGTTTATTGGCACCCGGTCTGGAATCTACTCGAAGGCCAGGTGGAGCTGTCGCTGGTCAACGCCCAGCACATCAAGCAAGTGCCCGGTCGCAAGACGGATGTCCGAGATGGTGAATGGATCGCGAATCTGCTGCGGCACGGGTTACTCCGGGCGAGCTTCGTGCCTGAGCGTCCACAGCGGGAGTTGCGGGAACTCACGCGGTATCGCACGTCGTTAATTCGAGAGCGGGCAGCGGAAATCAATCGCATCCAGAAGACGCTGGAAGGTGCCAACATCAAGCTCGGCGACGTCGCCAGCGACATTCTCGGCGTGTCGGCGCGGCGGATGCTAGAGGCGCTGATTGGCGGCGCCACCGAACCGGTGGTGCTGGCGGATCTCGCCAAGGACAAGCTTCGGAAGAAGATTCCGCAATTGCAGCGGGCCTTGGAGGGCCAGTTTGGGGCGCACCACCGTTTCCTGCTCGCCCAGCAATTGGCGCACCTGGACGGTTTGGACGAGTTGATTGACCAACTGAGCATCGAAATTGCCGAGCGGGTGCGGCCGGTCGAACACGTAGTGGAACGGGTGGATGCGATCCCTGGCTTCGGCCGGCGGACGGCCGAGATCGTAATAGCGGAGATCGGGACAGATCTGAGCCGTTTCCCGTCCTTCAAACACCTCGCCTCGTGGGTGGGGTTGTGTCCAGGCAACAATGAGAGTGCCGGTAAACGCATGAGTGGCAAGACGCGGAAGGGAGACGTCTGGCTGCGATCGGCCTTGATCGAAGCCGCGCATGCGGCCAGCCGCAGCAAAGAGACCTACCTGGCGGCGTATTACCACCGGGTGGCGGCGCGACGCGGCAAGAAGAAGGCGATCGTCGCGTTGGCGCACACGCTGTTAACGATCATTTACTACCTGCTCACACGTGACTGCGACTACGAGGACCTCGGGCCTGAGTACCTCAACGGGCGTGACCGTGAACAAACCGAGCGTCGTCTGATCCGGCGCCTGCAAGGCTTTGGATACACCGTCACCCGAGAAACGGCGGCCTGACCCGGAGACGGCTTTCACAGCAAAGCAGGCCAGTAGATCGGAGCCGTGACGCTTACCGTGGCTCAGCCGAGGAGAGCTGGGAGAAGGGTGTTACGACGTATGGAACGAAGCACGATCCACTTGCTGCACAAGCGCGGCAAGAGCCAGCGCGAGATCGCGTCCGAGCTAGGCCGCAGCCGAAGTGCGGTGGCGCGCGCACTCCGAGTGTCGATGCGTTCCGCGAGCAGATTGCTGAGTGGCTGAAGCAGGGACTCAGCGGCGTACGCATGATGGAGCTGGCGCGCGACGACCCCGAGCATCCATACGGCGGCTGCGGTTCGGTGTGGCGGGCGGCGGTGCGCCGCGAGCGGTTGAGTCTGCTCCATGAGCAAGCCGTCGCCGACGTGCCGATTCGCTTCGAGGGTTTGCCGGGCGAATACCTGCAGGTCGACTGGGGTGAAATCCGCCATTTTCCGTTCACCCAGCAGCAACCCGTGACGCGCTACTTCCTGGCGTGTCGCCTCAAATACAGCCGCTGGACGTGGGTGATGTTCACCAATGAGATGCGTCAGGAGACGCTGTTCCGCGGGCTGGTGGCGTGCTTTAACGCGCTGGGCTTTGTGCCGTGGGTGCTCGTATTCGACAACATGAAGACGGTCACCACCGGTCGCGATGAACATGCGCAGCCGATCTGGCACCGCTCGCTGCTGCAACTGGCCGCCGAATTCGACTTCCATCCAGAGGCGTGTTGGCCAGCGTCGGGCAATCAGAAGGGTTCAGTCGAGTCACTTGGTCAAATTCGTGAAAATCAATTTCCTGGCCGGCCGCTCGTTCATCGACGACGCTGACCTGCAGGCGCAGTGCGTCGACTGGCAGGAACGCACCAACACAGCGCGCCCATCACAGGCCACCGATGTGACGCCCGTGTCGCGGCTGGTGGAGGAGGTTGCCAAAGGCTATCCATTACCGAAGACTGCCGCCGACTACGGGTTCGCTGAGCCAGGCCAAGTGAGCAGTGGTGCGTTGGTGGCCGTGCTCGGCAACCACTATTCGGTGCCCATCGAGCACGTCGGCGCGCAGGTCACAGTGCGCATCCATCGCCAGCGCATCGTCATCTGGCACGACGCGGAGCTACTGGCTGAACATGCGCGTGCGCCAGACGGAGCCCACCGTCGAGTCGTCAGCCCGGCCCACTTCGCGCCGCTGTTCGGGCGGAAGCCGCGTGGCCAGGTCATGTTGTACCGCGAGGCACTCCTGGGTCTGGGTGGTGTGGCCCAGCAGTACCTGAGTGAGCTCAGTCGTCGTCAGCGAGCTCGTCTGGGCACCGAAGTGCTGGCCGTGTATGCGCTGTACGAACGTTGCGGCGCCGCCGAATTGCTGGCGGCTATGGAACTCGCTCAGGCCCAGGGCGCCTTTGGCGCGGCGTACCTCTGCGCGCTGGTCAGTGCGCCCGCGTCGGAGCTACCACCAACGCCAGCTACTTGGTTGGTGCTCAGCGACGTTCCGTCCCAGATCGAGGTCGATCGTGATCTGAGCGCGTACGAAGCCTACGTGTGGGCGCTTGACGTACAGCATGACCACGAACACGAGTTGGTGCTGAACGGGGAGGTGCGCCGATGATCGCCAGACCAGAGGCCGCGGCACTCGAACCGTTGCTCGAGCAGCTGGGCTTGCGTCAGGCGGCGGCCGTGCTGCCCGATTGGCTGGACCGCGCAGCGAGCCAGGAGCTCAGCTACGCCGATTTTCTGCACGGCTTGCTCGAGGAGGAGAGCGTCGCGCGAGCCAACGCCGCTACTCAGAAACGGCTGCGCCAGGCTGGCTTTCCATATCCCGCCACCATTGAGCAGTTCGACTTCCGTTTCCGTCCGGAGCTCAAGCGTCAGGTCGTGCTGCGCTACCTGGACCCCACCTTCGTCGAGCAAGCTCGGACGCTGGCACTGATCGGACCACCCGGCTTGGGCAAGACGATGCTGGCGATCTGCATCGCCACCAAGCACATCCAGCTCGGCGCCACGACTCGGTTCATCACCGCTCAGCACCTGGCTAACCAGCTCGGCCGCGCCCTGACCAGCGCCGGACGACAGCGGGTCCTGCGCCCGCTGCTGGCGTGCGACGTCTTAGTGCTTGATGAACTGGGCTATCTACCGACTCTGCCCGGTTTTGGACCCGCTTTGTACGAGTTGATCGCCGGCCGATACGAAAAACGTCCAACCCTGCTCACGTCCAACAAGAGCCTGACCGAATGGGCGGCCATCGTTCAGGATGCGAGTCTGGCCGCCGCCCTGGTCGATCGGATCTTGCACCACGGCGAGGTGTTCTACCTCAAGGGGCCTTCGTTTCGACTCAAAGGTCGGTCATTGGAAAGCGAAGTGGTCGCCGCTGCCGCGGCGTTCACCAACGGCACCGATGGTGGACTCGAGGCTGAGCACCGCACTGGTGGACCGGAGGACGCAGTGCGTTGAGCACCTCAGCAATGGGTGTTTGCCCGAACGCGATCCAGCGCGACGCGTCATTCGTCATCGACATCGCCGAGCTGGTGCCCGACGAACACTCGGCCATGACGCCGTCCAGCGATATGCCCATGCGTGAGGATTCGCGTGATGGTCCGGGTGGCTGCCTGCTGTGCGGCGGACCACGGCCCTCGACACGCGCGCGATACTGCACGCGCGCTTGCCAGCAACGCAGTTATCGACTCCGTCATCAAACCCCCAGCGCCGATTTGAGCAATGTGCGCAAGGCTCTCCTGCGTCGCACAACGCTGGTCGCGCACACGATCTACGAGTGCGGCCGGTGCGGTGAGCGCTTCCTCGGCGAGCGTCGCTGCGGCGACTGCAACTTGTTCGCTCGTGCGGTAGGTCTGGGCGGACCGTGCCCTGAGTGCGACACCCCAGTGCTCCTTGAGGACCTGCTCGGAGAGGGGGTGGTTCCCGCCATTTGAATCCACAGCGTCGCGCGAATCGGCGTGGACATGCCGTTCTGCTCGCGCAGAACTTGGAAAACCCCTTCGGGGTTTACCACATGGCCCACACCGGGTTGCTACGACGACGGCGTCGCCTTCCACGTTTTCAATCCAGATACCCAGACCGGAAGACGGCGGTGTTTATCATGACCACCATCCAGACACAGCGGCCGACGCTGGTCTACGTGGCCTGCTTTTATCCCGACTTAACCGCGTTCACTGGCCTACTTTTATGCCGGCACTCACAACGGCAAGCTGAAGTTGATCGACCAGGGCCGCCACCCCGGCGGGAAGGCACCGTTCGGCTACCGTATCGACAAGCCCGCTGGCAGCGTCAAAGGCCGCATCGCGGGCAAGCTCGTCCCGGATGAAGCGGAGGCGCCGATCGTCCAAAAGATGTTCGAGCTCGCCGTCGACGGGCTGAGCACCACCGACATTGGCGAACGCCTGGATGCGCTGGGCATGCCGCCGCGCGGCGTGAGCTGGCGGGGGCGGCCGTCCAGTGGCCGCTGGCAATTCGGCACGGTCTACGACCGCCTTACCGACGAGGCCTATATCGGCCGCTGGAAATACGGCAAGCGCTCAGGCAAGCGGGGCCGTCCGCCCACGATTGAGGAGCCCCTGGTCGTGGCCGTCCCACCGCTCGTGAGCGAGGAGACCTTCCGCAAAGCACAGGAGACCCTCAAGCGCAACGCGCTCGAGGCCACCCGCAACGCGAAGGAGCTGTACCTGCTTCGGGGTCGCATTCGGTGCGGCAACTGCGGAGAGCCCTACACGGGCTCGGTGGTCACACGGCGCAATGGGAAGCGCGCGCTCTACTACAAGAATCGCTACCAGGGCCGGCATCGCCGCCCTGGCTGCCACCATCCGTTCGTCCAGGCCGCGTTCGTCGAGGAGCGCGTCTGGGCAGACCTGGCCCAGTTCATCGACGACCCTGACTCGCTGCGCCGCATCGTGGCCGAGCAGGCGGCCAACCCGCCGGTCGACCGCTCCGCGGAGCTGGCCAGACTGGAAGCTCGGGCCGCGGACCTCCGCTCGGGCGAGAAGCGGTTGGCTATGGTCTACGCCCAGCAGACCACGGCCATGAGCGAGGAGGCCTTCACGGCCGCGATGAAGGAGCTCGCCGAACAACGCAAGGCCGTCGAAGGCACGCACTCGGCGCTCGCGCACGAGCAGGAGGCCGCGGCAGCGGACGAGGTTACGCTGGGGGAGCTCGCTGGTGAGCTCGTGGAGTACCGCAAGGTGCTGCGCAACCCGACCTGGCCGTGGAAGCGCCGCGTGGTCGAGCGGTTCCTGCGCGGCGTCGAGGTGACCGTCCAGGACAACGGTCGGCCCGCGGTGCGCGCGCGCTACGCCTTCAACCCGACGGAAAAGTGCTCTAGCTTCGTCGTCGCCGTGATCACATCGGGCGCAACTTTGCGCGAAGCGGGCTGGGTGCTGAAGCAAGGAGATCCGTGGTCACGGCTTCTTCATTCCCATCCGCAACGCGGCTCTGCTGCGGTGGCTACTTGACTGCCATCAGCTTCTAGTCGGGTGGCGGCTAGGGCGCGGGAGCGACGCCGGGCGAGATGCTGTGACGGCGCGACTACATCTTCGCGCCGAGGCTGCACCCGCTGCGCGGGTCAGGACGAGCGCGGCTTCCGATGCAGAAGTCACGCCAACGTACGGCAGCTCCAGGGCCCTGGCGATCGTCCCGGCGATTGCTCCGCCCGCTGTGAAGCCAACAGCGTTCGCCAGTACCCACCGGAGTCACAAGCTCCAGCCGACCCAGGCGCGTTCAGCCCTAAGAGTTGCCATAGACCATCACTCCTCGCGGGGGGCCCGCAACCGGAAGCCCAGGTGGCCGTCGACGATCGGAGCTTTCCCAATCGACTGGCCCGCTCAGTCGCACGCTCCACTCGATACGCGTCCCCGAAACACGCGTTCCCTTCAGCCTGGCACTCCGCCGGGGGCGGGGCGTCCTTCCGCCTCGGCTCCGAGCAGGTTCTTCAGTGTGCCCAGATTGGCCTCCACGTCTCGTCTCAGGATCGCCGCCATCAGCGGCTCGGCGAGGCGGAACAGGCCCGGCGCCTGCATCTCGGTTAGGACCGTGAGCCTGGCGCGGTTCGTGCCTGCTGGTTCGACCACATACGACCCTTGCCCGCCCATCGTGCCCGCGAACTTAAAGGCGACCAGCTTGTTGGGCTCGTACTGGGTGTACTCGTTGCTCAGCTCGAGCCTACGGCCCATGAACCGGCGCGCGCCGGTGTGTCGGGTGCCGACACCGATTGGACCCTCGGTCGTGCGGCGCACCTCCAGTAGCCCGCGCTGCCAGCGGGGAGCGTTCGTCTGATCGGCGACGTACGCGAACACGTCCTCGACCGGACGGCCGATGTCTATGCTCTTCTCCACCCTGATCATCCCGACCCTTTCCGGTGGGCGGTTCGCCCGATGGCCCCAAGCGCCACGCCGTCGCTCCACTCGGCCGCAGCCGGGTCGCCGCGCCACCACTCCGTTCTCTCGTTCCGGTCGCTAGCGACTATCACTAGTGATTGACTCCAGTAGTATGTTTAGTGGAGATGGCCCGCGTCAACGGGCGACCCGAGAGGCCGATGACCCGCCGGGAGCGGGCGGCTGCCACCCGGCGATCGATCCTCCGCGCCGCTCGGAGGCTGTTCTCGGAGCATGGCTATGCCGGGACGCCCATGGAGGCCATCGCCCGGGAAGCCGGCCTTGCCGTCCAGACCGTCTACTTCGTCTTCAACACCAAGGCCCGGCTCATCCTCGAGATGATCAAGTCGATGGGAGCGGGCCCTGGCGAACCGATGGACACGATGGATCGCCCGTGGGCCCGGGAGACATTGGCGGTGACGGATGGCCGCCGCACCCTCGCACTGATGGCAGAGCACGGGACGGAGATCTACCGCCGGACCGCCCCGCTGTACTCCGCCATCGTGTCCGCGGCATCGACCGACCCCGACGTGGCCGACGCGTATCGCACAGCGCTCCAGATGAAGCGATCGGGGATTCGGCGACAGGTCGAGGTGATCGCCAGACTGGGGCATCTCCGCCCCGATCTCAGCGTGGAGAGAGCCGCCGACCTGATCTACTCGATCAGCAGCATCGAGATGTACCGGCTCCTGGTCGGGGACTGCGGGTGGGGCGAGGACGACCTGAAAGTCTGGGTCTACCGGACGCTGGGGCGCGAACTTCTCGGAGAGAACCTCGCCGACGACCTCGCCGCCCCGCACATCCTCGAAGGGATTTCCTTTGCTCCATCGCTGCGTGCGGCGACCGAGGGTGAAGAGGCGCGATGATCCGCCACCCGCGCGCGGGTCGCGCTCAGCGTTCCCGCCGGCCGCTCAAGCGCCGATCACCATCCCGGCCGAACATGGACTCCGGCCCTAACGGATCTGTTTGACGTTGGGTAGCACGGCGGCAGCAGCGCGCGGAGCTACGGCCTGGATGGAGGTGGGCGCGCGACTCAGGCCAACCTCCGCGAGCAGCTCGGTCTCGAGCGGGCACGCCTCCGCAGCCTGCTTGTCACCAGTGTGGCGCGGCTGCTCGGGCCCGAAGCGGTGGGAGCGACTACCCGGGTGTGCACCGCATGCGGGACCAGCTTCACGCCCCTGGACCCCTGGTCGAATCAACGGACGTGTAGCGCGGCCTGCCAGCTCGAGCGGCGGCGTCAGAACGGACGGGCCACCAGCCCCGCCGTCCGCGACGACATCCGTGTGCAGTTGAGTGCCGCCGCGCGCCAACGCCGCCGACCAGAGCGGGAGGCGTTGCGGGCACCCGAGCCGGAGGCCTTCGCCGCCCTGCCCGAGCAGGAACGTCGGCTCGTGCGCCTGTACTACGGCCTCGACACCAGTGAGCTGCTTTTGGTTGCAGAGGTCGCGCAGCAGGTCGGACTGACCCCGGCTCAGGTCCGACGGCGCCTGGTCCGTGCCGTGCCGCACCTGCTCGGCCAGCCGCGAGTGGGCGCCCGAAGCCTGTCGTGGCGACCGGCAAGACATCCAGCGGAAAAGTTAATAAAGGCGGCGCTGAAACAGCCAGATGACAGCTACCAGGACGACGACAATCGCCAGAACGATCCACACGACTGTCAGCACACCGCGCGCCATGCTCCCGGACGGTCGCAGTCAATCAGTGCGCAGTCGGTCATGCCATCTTCTGGGGCGTTCGCGAACCAGGCCGGCCGCAACCAGGTACCACCGGCGCGGCGGCATGCACAGCCTGCTGGCTACCGCCTGCCTGGTCAGCACCGCGCGACCGCGCCGGCAGAACACATCCCAGTGGGCTTGCATTCGGGCCCGAACAGCACGGCAGCTGAACGAGCTAGTAGGCGGGTGCTCCTGGCAGCGGCTCCTGTCAGCTCAGGTGGCGAGCGGGCGTCACTCTGGCGAGCGTGAGTCGTCGACCTCCATATCCGTGTTCCACTGCCTCAGCTGGAGCTGCCCTGATGAGTGGCTCCGGCCCGTCCTCGATCAGTTCGAGCACGGGCTGGCCATCGACCACCTCGAGACAACGCGCTTCGAGCTCTCGCCAGCGCGACGTCACACGGATCGAGACCCGTGGCCAGCGATAGCCACGCCCGTGCCGTACGGCCGTCCACGGTGACCCCCACGAACAGGTGGGGTGACCATCGTCGGAACTGCCCGCACACCAGAAGTACCGACGGCGGGTCAGCGCCTCTGTCACCTGGCGCGCTACTTCGCTGGCCTCCTCGTCTTCTGGATTGAGGCTGTCGGGGTCGATGCCGGCTAGGGCACTCTCCAGGAGCTTGTTCGCGACCGCGTCGTCGATTGGCACGGATGCCACCTGGCGAACCAGCTCTCGGCACTGTCGTCATCCCTCGTCGGGCTTGGCGCGGATTGGACATCGTCGTCGGGACAACATAGACCAGCCGCGACAGTCCGGCTGACGAGTTCCAGTCAGATCACGATGCCCTACTATTGCACTCTAACGATCGCACGGGGAGACAGTCAATGGAGCACGCTCTGTTCGCACTGCCGATTCAGGCCGGCAAGACCGATGCTGCTCGCGCGTTCTTACACGAACTCGAAGGCGAGCGGAAAGGTCAATACGCGACATCGGAGCAACGGCTGGGAATCACCAAAGAAGTCTGGGCGCTCCAGCAGTCACCGATGGGTGATCTGTTCGTCGTCTTCTTTCAGAGCCCGAATATCGGCGGCTCACTCAGCCAATTTGTCGCCTCGCAAGATGAGTTCGATCAATGGTTCAAGCGGCAGGTGAACGAGATCGCGGGCGTAGATCTCAATGTGCCGCCACCCGGTCCACTGAGCGAGATTCTGTCGGTATATGAGACCTGAGCTCATCTCAGATCAGCGCTGGCGGCCGACTGTGGCCCGACGCAGACTAAGCCCAACGACCCTGATCGAACGCTAGTGGGTACCTTCGGCGACAGGCGGGAGTACTCACGCTTCTGCCTCGCCGAGGGCGATCTGAGCGACACCGGCGGCATCGCTGCAGGATGCGGTACCGGACAAAGTCGCATGGATGCAGTGGACTGCGGACGGCAGCACCGTGGCCCGGGGACGTATCAAAGGTGCCCCTTGAACTGTTAGGCGAAGTCCGCGCCCAGCTACAGGACCTGAATCTCGATCCCCTCTGGATCTAGCGCTTCGGACGTCCCATCCAAGTGCATGAACGTGCCAGACGGCACAATCGTATGCGTCCTGCTCGTGGCGAAAACACGGCCCGCCACCGCGGCGGAAGCCAGCCGCGCCGTTGCGCGTGGATGGCCTAGCCTGAGAGGACCACCTCGGACGTGACATTGACCGGTCGGGCCACTGTGCTGCAGATCCGCGACGTGCGGATGACGTGCTCGTGCAGCGCCCGAATCACGTCAGCCGGCGCATTGCTCTTGATTTGCGCCCGCACCCGGATGTCGGAGTAACCAGGTGTGCCTTCCTCGGCCAGTCCGGCGAACACGCTCAGGTCGATGTCGCCCTCGAGGTCGAGCGCCACGCGCTGGAGCTCGGCGGCGTTGAGCACGTAGCCGATCGATAAGCACGTGCCGACCGCGCCAAGCAGGAGCTCGGCGGGTCGGGTGCGGTGTCGGACCCACGCCGGCGCTTGATGCTGCTGCGTTTCGTGCCCCACCAAACGCAGTACTCGAGACGTTCGTGCCGCATTCGCCCGTCCTCCCGCATGTCGCGGCCATGGTCACACAGTGTGGGCTCGGCAGCCTGACCAAGGCTCTCATGCACGGCGTGCCCCTGGTATGCCTGCCGCTGATCGGCGAGCAAGCGGATAACGCAGCACGGATCGTGGCCCACGGTGCCGGGCTCAGACTGACGGCTGACGCCACTCCAGACCGCATCCGCCTGGCACTGCAGCGAGTCCTGGCTGAGCCAGGCTATCGGTGGGCTGCCGAGCGCTTAGCCACGAGACTCGCTGCGGAGACACCCGAAGAAACGGCGGCCGACGAATTGGAGGCGCTCGCCAAGGCTGCCTGAGCTCGCAGTCTCAGAATTCGTAAGAGGTCGGCACCCGCAGTATCGAAGCTCGCCGTGGCCGGCGGGTGGAAGCACCGGCGGCCGCTGACTGGGTGGCACGCCGCTACGAATGATCGGCGGAACTCCACCACGCCTTACTGATCCTCGGCTGCGCGTTCATTTGCTGGAGGAGCCGACCAGGGCCTCCAGCCGCGCGACGGCTTGCTCCGGCCCCGGCAACGCGTCGATCTCAGCCCGCAGCCGTTGGGCGTTGCGCCGGTAGGCCGGGTCGCGCAGCACCTCCAACACCGCCGCCCGGGCCGTCGCCGGGCGGAGCGTGCCCTTCTCGACTACCCGCGCCACGCCCAACATCGTGCACCGGCGGGCGTTCTCCGTGGACGCGCCGACGCCCCGGTTGTCGAACGCGATGACCCGGTGCTGTGCGGCAATGCCGTCGACGACCCGAGGGTCCCAGTTATCCAGCACCGCGGCCAGGTGGGTGAGGAAGATCACCGGGACACCGGTCTTCGGGCCGAGCTCGCGGTAGGCGAAATTGACTCCACCAGCGGAGACGGTGCGGGTCGGTGCTTCCTTGTACGACGTGACCACGTCTTCGTGTGCCACGGGTTCTGCTTGCGC
>WNGF01006996.1_pt1 | contig 13810 bp, 11 predicted proteins | sample 5400641 | NCBI WGS metagenome assembly WNGF01 (sample SAMN13153371, study PRJNA577476) | soil metagenome | isolation source: 80 cm soil or saprolite under grassland replicate 2 | place: USA:California | collected 2016-06-15
CGAGGGCGACAACGCCGACATCGTCAACCAGTGAGCCGGGATGACGCAGCGCCGTGGATTCACGCTCATCGAGCTGTTGATCGTGATCGCGATCCTCGCGGTCCTGGCGGCGGCCGCCGTGCCCGCGCTGAGCTCGGTCACGGGCGCGAACGCGCGCGCGGCTGCGGGTGAGCTCTCGGGCGCGGCGCGCTACCTGTTCGAGACGGCGGCGCTGCGGCACGAGACCTGCCGGCTCGCGATCGACCTCGACGCGAGCGCGTGGTGGGCGGAGTGCACGAAGGACCGCGTCTACGCCGCGCGTGAGCTCGCGACGGGGTCCCAGCGCGAGGAGGACGACGCGGCGCTCGAGGAGCGCTTCCCCGACGAGCGCGATGCCGAGAAGCGCAGGCTCCTTGCCCGCGCGAAGTTCGGCCAGTTCGCGGACCGCCTCGCGCGGAAGCGCGCGCTCCCGGGCAGCGCCGCGTTCGTGGACGTGTGGAGCGAGCACCAGCGCGAGCCCTCCACCAAGGGCATGGCCTACGTCTACTTCTACGCGCACGGCCAGGCCGAGGCGGCCCGCATCCCGATCGCCGACGGCGACAACGTCTACTCGGTCCTGACGCAGCCATTCACGGGCCGCGCGAAGGTCGTGACCGGCAAGCCGGAGGTGCCGCGGCCGTGATCGGGCTCCTCCGCCAGCCGAGGCGCGGGTTCACGCTCCTCGAGGTCATGGTCGCGCTGGCGCTGCTCGCGGCGGCGCTCATGGCGATCGCCGACCTCTCGGGCAACGCGCTGCGCAACCACGCCTACGCGCGCGACCTCTCCGCCGCGACGCTCCTCGCGCGCGGCAAGATGGCCGAGCTCGAGCAGAAGTACGACGACGAGGGATTCAAGGACTTCGACCAGGAGGAGGAGGGCGACTTCACCGACGCCGGGCGCCCCGACGTCCACTGGCGCTTCCAGCTCGTCAAGCCGGACGGCGATCTCTCCGCCGATCAGCTCGTGTCGCTCCTCGCCGGCGGCGGCGCGGACGCGCAGGACCTCATCGCGAAGGTGATGGGCGGTATGGGCGCCGCGGGCGCCCTGACGGGCGCCGGCGCGCAGGGCGGCGCCACCGCGACGAACCCGCTCGCCGGCGTCCTCACCGGCCTGCTCCAGTCGCAGCTCACCGCCTTCGGCGAGACGCTCAAGAAGTCGTTCCGGGAGGCGCGCCTCACCGTCTCCTGGCGCGACGGGGCGACGAGCCACGGCTTCGCGGTGACGACGCACCTCCTCGTCCTGAACCCGAAGGCGCCGAACGGCGCGCGCGGCGACAACCCGGAGGTCCCGCCCAACCTCGCGGGCACCGTCCAGGGAGCGGGCGGAGCGGGCAACCTCCCCGGCACGGGCGGCATCCCGGGCGCCGGAGGGGGGGCGCGATGAGCGGCGTCACCTCCGGCGGGCGCGGCGCGCGCGGCGTCACGCTCATCGAGGTCATGATCGCGGTCGCCATCACGGCGGTCATCGGCGTCACCGTGACGGGCGCCTTCCAGCGCATCTACGCGGCGAAGGAGCTCACCGAGTCGCAGGACGAGCGCTTCTCGTCGGCGCGGGTCGCGCTGACGCGGCTCTCCCGCGAGCTCTCGCAGGCGTTCCTCTCCGACCACTACGACCACAAGCGCTTCCGCGAGCCGCTCACGGTCTTCCGCGGCAAGGACGGCGGCGACCGCGACGACCTCCTCTTCACGACGATGAGCCACGCCCGCCTCGTCCAGGACGCAAAGGAGTCGGACCAGTCGCTCGTCGAGTACACCGTCGAGCCCGATCCCGCGCGGCCGGGGGACAGCGTGCTCTTCCGTCGCGAGAAGGCGCACATCGACGAGGAGCCCGATCGCGGCGGGCCGAAGGAGGTCGTCTGCGAGCACGTCGCCACCTTCGACGTCCAGTACTGGGACTGGAAGCGCCAGGACTGGGCGCGCGAGTGGGTGACCAACAGCGCCGAGCACGCGAACGTGCTGCCCACGCGGGTGAAGATTCGCCTCGGCCTCAAGATGCCGGACGGCAAGGAGCGCGCGTTCGAGACGCAGGCGCGCGTCGCCATCATCCGTCCGCTGAGCTTCTGACCATGGCACGCACCGGACACGCGAGGCGGTGGGGACGGCGCGAGCGCGGCGCGGCGCTGCTCGTCGCGATCACCGCGATCGCGATCCTGACCGCGGTCTCGGTCGACCTCGCCTACAACACGCGCGTCTCCCTCCAGATGGCGGCGAACGCGCGCGACGAGCTGCGCGCCACCTACCTCGCGAGGAGCGCCGTCGCAATGTCGCGGCTCGTCCTCAACTTCCAGCAGCGGCTCGACGCGGTGACGAACGCCGCGGCCACCCCGCTCGGGGGCGCGCCGGGCGCGAGCGCCGCGCCGAAGATCGCGCTCCGGCTCTGGGACCTCGTGCCCGTCGACTCCTCCGCAGCCGCGCTCTTCTTGGGCGGCGGCGGCGGGGCGGGCCCGCAGGCGGCGCCGGCGGCCGCCGCCCCCGACGGCGCCGCGCCGCAGCAGGGCACACGGCGCGTGTTCACCGACATCGAGGGCTCGTTCCACGCCACGATCGAGGACGAGGAGCGCAAGATCAACGTCCGGCAGTTCGACGGGATCGGCGCGCTCCCGGCGGCGCAGACGCTGCGGCTCGCGCAGCTCGTCCAGGACCCGAAGTGGGACTTCCTCTTCGACGAGGATGACGCGAACGGCCTGCGCGTGTCGCGCAAGGACCTGTTCGGCGCCCTCAAGGACTGGGAGGACGAGGACGAGACGAGCTCGGTCTTCACCGCCGACCCGGCGAAGCCGTTCGAGAACGGCTTCGGCGACGAGAACGCGCTGTACGACCGCCTGTCGGATCGATACAAGGCGAAGAACGCCCCGTTCGACTCGCTCGACGAGCTCTTCATGGTGGCTGGCGTCACGGACGCCACCTTCGCTGCGTTCGGCGACAAGCTCACCGTCTACTCGGACGCGAACGCGCGCATCAACGTCAACACCGACGACCCGCAGCAGCTCATCGTGAACGCGCTCATCATGTCCAAGCCGCGCGGCATCCCGCAGCCCGCGCTCGCCGATCCCGCCTTCCTGCAGAAGCTCAGAGCGGCGCTGGCGCTCCTGAAGCCGCTCCCGTTCATGTCGATCACCGCCTCGCAGTTCGCGAGCGTCCTCTCGGCGCTCGGCGTGACCGTCGACCCCATCTACACGCAGGCGCAGAATCCGATGAGCGCCTTCGGCGACAGCTCCAGCACGTTCCATATCCGCGCCGCCGGCGTCGCCGGCGACGTCCACAAGACCATCGACGTGGTCGTGACGTTCGACCAGAGGCGTGCCGAGGGGCTGGCGCAGGACCAGGGCCGGCTCCTCCACTGGCACGAGGAGTGACACCATGGCCCAGCGCATCCTGGGGCTCGACATCGGCGCCGCGAGCGTCAAGGCGGTGGTGGTGGAGAGCGCCTACCGCAGCTGGACGGTGACGGCGGCCGCTCGGGCGCAGCTCGCGCCCGGCGGCGAGGGCGCGGCGCCGCTGCGCGATCGCCAGGTCGAGGCGGTGCGGGCGCTCCTCGCCGAGCAACGGCTCGCCTTCGACGCGGCCGTCGTGGCCCTCCCCGGCGCGTCCGCGTCGCACGTCGTCACGCTCCCCTTCACCGATCCGCGCCGCATCGAGCAGACCATCGGCTTCGAGGTCGAGAGCCAGATCCCGTTCGACCTCGCGGAGGTCGCGTGGGACTGGCAGCCGCTCCAGGCCCGCGACGGCAAGACCGACCTCCTCGTCTCCGTGGTGAAGAAGGACGAGCTGGCGGCGCTGCTGGCGGGGCTTGCGACGGCGGGCGTCGACCCGCGCGCCGTCGTCCCGCCCGGCCCGGCCTACGCCGCCCTCTTCGGCGCGGGCGTGCTGGCCGGCGAGGCGGCGCAGGCGGACGCTGGCGACGCCGAGGCGGTGCTCGACGTCGGCGCGAGCCGCACCAGCCTGTGCGTCGTAGTGAACGGCGCGTGCGAGGTGGCGCGCACCTTCCCCGCCGGCGCCAGTCCCACGGTCGTGCACCTGGCGCGGGAGGTCCGGACGACGCTGCGCGCCTGGCGCGCGCGGTCGGGGCCGGCGCCCCGGCGCGTGTGGCGGCTCCTCCTCGCCGGCGACGCGGCGCGCCTCCCCGGGCTCGACGCGGCGCTCGCTGCGGACGTCGAGGGGGCCGTCGAGCCGCTCGCGCTGGCGGGCCCGGCGGCCGAGCGCATCGCCCCGGAGGAGGCGACCTCGCTCGTGCTGGCGTTGGGGCTGGCGCTCCGCGGGCACCAGGGCTCGCGCGCGCCGCGCCTCAACCTGCGCCGCGGGGAGCTCTCCTACACGCGCGACTTCCAGCACCTGCGCGGCAAGGTGGCGCGTCTCGGCGCCTGGGCGGCGCTCGTGGTCCTCCTCGCCATCGTGTCGTCGGGCGTGAAGGTCTTCGCGCTGCAGCGCCAGGAGGCGCTCCTCGACAAGGCGCTCTGCGACGCGACCCAGAAGCTCGTGGGCAAGTGCTACGAGAACGACGAGCTGGCCGTGGCGGCGCTGCGGGGCAAGGGGACGCCGGCGGCCTCCATCCCGAAGAATTCCGCCGTCGACATCTTCACCGAGCTCTCGGTCCGCACGCCGCAGAACGTGCCGCTCCGGTTCGACCGCATCGAGATCACGCGCGACAAGCTCCACCTCCAGGGCGCCACCGACGCCCCCGAGAACGTGGACAAGATCGTGAGCGCGCTGCGCACCTCGCGCTGCTTCGGCGACGCGCGCTCGGGTGGGGCCCGCAAGCGGTCGAGCGATGGCAAGTTCGAGTTCACGATCGACTCCGATCTCACCTGCGACACCGGCGAGAAGCCGGCGGGGAGGGGGTAGCGCATGGAAGCCCTCCGCAAGCTCAGGGCCGACCTCGAGGCGTGGTTCTCCGGGCTCGCGCCGCGCGAGCGCGTGCTCGTCTCGACGGCCGGCGTCGCGGTGGTCGCGTTCATCATGTTCCTCGGGGCCGTGAAGGTTCAGCGCGGGATCGCCGCGCGCGAGGCGAACATCGACCGCAAGACGCAGGTCCTCGCGCAGGTCGGGAAGCTCTCCCAGGGCTATCGCCACGCGCAGGCGGAGCGCGCGGCGCTCGAGGCGAAGCTCAAGGGCCCGCCGCTGCAGCTCATGAGCTTCGTCGCCCAGACCGGGCAGCGGCTCGGGATCGAGGTGAACGACCTCCGGCCGAGCACCTCCGGCGGCACGTCGGCGACGGACAAGGTCGTCGAGGACACGGTCGAGGTGAACCTGGCGCGCCTCGACCTGCCGCGGCTCTCGGCGCTCCTCTCGGACCTCGAGCGAGGTCCGGGGGTGGTGAAGGTCCGCCGCCTCGCCATGCGGACGCGCAACGACGACCCCAACGCGGTGGACGTGACCATCGTCATCGCGACCTACCAGCTCAAGGGCTAGCCGATGGACCTGAAGCTCAAGCGGTGGCAGCGCTGGACCGCCTATGGCGTCTTCGCCTTCGTCGCCTTCCTCTTCGCGCTGCGGCAGACGTTCCCCACCGAGGCGGTGAAGGAGCGGCTCGTCATGGAGGCGGCGGCCCAGGGCTGGCAGATCTCGGTCGTCGAGGTGCGGCCGGCGGGGTTCGCCGGCATCGGCATGTCGGGCGTGACGCTCGAGTCGCGCGACGGGCTCCGCATCCCGATCGAGAAGCTCGACGCGTCGCTGCGGCTGTGGCCGCTCGTGCTCGGGCGGCGCTCGGTCGCCTTCGACGCGACGCTCTTCGACGGGCGCGTGAAGGGGTACGCCGAGGACGCGAAGACGAGCCGACGGGTGGTCGCCACGATCGCGGGGGTGGACCTCTCGCGCGCCGCGCCGCTGCGCAAGGCGACCGGCGTCGACCTGGCGGGCGTCGTGAAGGGCGATCTCGACCTCACCGTCGACGAGAAGGAGCCGCCCAAGAGCGCCGGCCACCTCGACCTCCTAGTGGAGCGGGCGGCGGTGAACGGCGGCGAGATGCCGATCCCCGGGATGGGCGGCGCGCTGACGCTGCCCAAGATGGCGCTCGGGCAGATCACCGCGAAGGCGGTGGTGAAGGACGGCAAGCTCACCTTCGACCAGCTCGACGCGAAGAGCGACGACCTCGAGGTGAGCGGCGAGGGACTCTACTGCGTGCTGCAGCCGCGCCTCGCCGTGGCGCAGATCTTCGGGCACGCGCGGCTCAAGATCCGCGACGGCTTCTGGACGAAGAGCGGCACGTCGGGGTTCAGGGGGATCGTCGAGATGGCGCTCGCGCAGGCGCGCGGGCGCGAGGGCGCTTACGGCTTCCAGATCTTCGGGACCGTGGCGCAGCCGCAGGCGCGGATGGCGCCCTAGCTCGCTCGCGCTCACGCCTTCGGCGCCCTCGCCACCGCCACGAACCCGCCGCGCCGGCGCGACGGCACCGGCGTCCCGCTGCGCCCTCCGCCCGCGGCCGGGCGCGCCGCCTGCTTCGCCGCCATCCCGGGCAGCTCGACGAGGATCTCCGCGGTGCGGTGCGGACACTCGAGCTGCGGGCAATGGCCGCAGTCGGCGACGGGCTCGTATCGCACGCCTTTCAGGTTCGAGAGGTAGAAGGCGCGGCAGCCTTCCGGGATGAGCCGGTCGCGCTCGCCCCAGACCAGCACCGCCGGACCCTTCACCCGCCGCAGCTCCGCCTCGGTGAGGAAGTCCTCCGGCTTCAGCGTCGTCATGAGCTGCGACACCGAGGGCCCCCTCATGATGCGGCGGAAGTCGCGCTTGAAGAGGCGCATGACGAGCGGCGGGCGGTGGAACATGCGCGAGAGCCACTCGTCGACCGCCCCGCGCTCTTCCGCCATGATGATGCGCGCGAAGTCCACCCAGTCCTCCGCGCGGAGCGCCGGTCCGCCCGGATTCAAAAGGGCCATCCCGCGCACGAGGTCGGGGCGCCGCGCCGCGAGCTTGGCGGCGATCCAGCCGCCCATGGAGTTGCCGGCCAGGTAGGCGCCGCGGGGCGCCACGCGCGCGACGAGCTTCTCCGCGACGTCGACGAGCTCGTTGAAGCCCAGGAACTCGCGGCCCCTCGGCGGCCGCGAGAGCCCGTAGCCGGGCAGGTCCGGGACGATGACCCGGTAGGCGCCCCGGAGGTACGGGATGAGCTGGTAGTAGCTCGTGCTCGACGCCCCGAGGCCGTGGAAGAGGACCATCGTGGGCGCCCTGGGCAGGGCGCGCAGCGAGCCCCCCTGCTGGGAGCGAGCCGCCCGCAGCTTCTCGAGATCCGCCGCGCGCGGCCGGAACTCCGCGTACCAGACGCGCGCGCCGGCGATGCGGACCTCACGGAGCACGGCGCCATCCCGCCGCCAGGCGAGGTTGATGACGCGCTGAAGGATGTCGAGCATGGTTGCACCTGCCGGGGACGCCCTTGCTTGGTGGGCGCCAGGGGCCTCGTGCAACTAAATTTTGAACTTCGCTACGCTGTCCGCCAGGGTCCTCGACCGGGCGGTCAGGCGGTCGCCCACCGCCGACAGCTCCACCACGACGCCCTCGTGCTGCCTCGCCGACCGGCTGAGGTGCGCGAGGACCGCCCTCACGCGGCGCGTCGCGTCGTCGTGGTTCGCCACGGCGCGGGTGATGTCCGCCAGCATCGCGTTGATGCGCTCGAGGCTCTCGAGCTGCTGCCGCCCGAGGCCCGTCTGCTCCTCGAGCGCGCGGCTCACCTTGTCGGCGAGCGCGCCCACCCCGCGCGAGACCGCGCCCACGGCCGAGACGCTCTTGCCGACCATCTGGACCGCCTCGGCGAGCGAGTGGGAGCTCTCCGCGACCGAGCTCACGAGGTTGGAGACGTCGCGCGTCGAGCTCGCGTGCGCCTGCACCGCATCGCGGATCGCGGCCGCGGTCTCGTGACCCTTCGCGGTCGCGGTGCGGATCTCGCGCAGCGCGTCGAGCGACTTGCGCGCGTGCGCCACGCCCGCGCTGGCCAGCTCGTCGCCGCGGTCGATGAGGCGGGCCGTCCCGCTCACGTCGTCGCGCACTGCCCGGATGATCTCGCCGATGGACTTGGTCGAGGAGGAGATCTGCGACGCGAGCTCGCGGATCTGGTCCGCCACGACGGCGAAGGCCTTGCCGTGCTCGCCCGCCTGCGTCGCGATGATGGAGGCGTTGAGCGAGAGCAGGTTCGTGCGGCCGGCCACCTCGCCGACGAAGTCCAGGATCTGGTCGATGTCGTCCGAGCGGCGCCCGAGCGCCGTCACGCGCTTCTTCGCGTCGCCCACGGCGGAGCGCAGGCTCTCGATGCCGCTCACCGCCTCCTGGACGACGCCGCCCGCGTGCTCGGCCATCTCGGCGGCCTGGGCCGCCGCGAGCTGGCTGCCGATGGCGATCGTCTCGAGGCCGGAGAGCGAGGCCGACACGGACGCGAGCGTGCCCTGCGCGCTCCCGGCCAGCGCGTCGAGCGCGCCGAGCTGCGTCTGGGCGCGCCGCCCGGACTCGGACAGCCTCTCGACGTCACCGGCGGTGCTCTCCATCCGCCGCTCGAGCTCCGACGCCTGCCGCCGCACCTCCTCCAGCGCGGCCGCCATCTCGCCCACGGCGGAGCTCGTGGAGTGGACGTAGTCGGCGAGGCCCTCCACGCCGTGTCCCACCATCGCCACCGATCCCTGCATCGCCTCGACCGCCGCCTCGACGGCGAGCACCCGCCCGTGCTCCTCCCCTGCGCCCCCCTTCACGCGCCCGCCGATCTCGCCCATGTCGCGCGTCGCCTCCTCGACGCCGCGGCTCGCGGCCTGGACGTCGGTGACGAGCTGCGAGAGGCCGCGCCCCATGCGGCGGAAGTCGGCCGCGAGCTGACCCAGCTCGTCGCGCGACACGGAGGGCGGGCTCGCCGTCAGGTCGCCCGCCGCGATGCGCCCCGCCGCCTGCCCGAGCAGACCGACCGGGATGGTGAGGCTCTTCGCGGCGAGCCACACGAGGAGCGCCGCGGCGGCGAAGAGCGCCAGCCCGAGCAGCGACGCCTCGCCCCAGAACGCCGCGCGACGGTCGCGGAGCGGCGCCTCCGAGAGGAAGCTCACGATGGTGAGCGCCCCGACGGCTCGCCGGACGCGCCAGCCCCCGCCGACGACCTCGATGCCCGATCCGGCCACCGGCGGTCCGGAGAGCATCCCCGGGGCGCCGTCGCCCGCGCGCGCCACGAGGGCGCCGCCCTGGGTGACGACGGCGGTCGGCGCGCCCGTCGAGAGGTGGACGAGCTCCGCGGCGGCCGCGGGCCCCTTCGTCGCGAGCCAGCGCGCGCCGTGCTCCTGCGCCGAGCGGGCGTCGTCGAGGTACTGGGCGTCGGAGTCGGTGCGGTAGCGCGCGTACGCGACCGAGCCGATGAGGAGCGTCGCGATCGCGAGCAGGCCATAGCAGACGACGAGCACCCTCCCCCGCAGCGTGCCGCCTTCGCGGCCGTCCACCGACCCGAGCTCGACGATCGCGGTGGCGACGCCCGCCGCGCCCACCGAGTAGCCCAGCATCGCGGTCATGATGGCGAAGGCCGCGCCGGCGGCCGCGGCGGCGACCGCCAGATCGGGCGCGAGCCCCTGCCGCACCTCGAGCATGACGACGACCGCCACCAGGCCGCTCGACAGGAGCAGCAGCACGCCCGCGATCCGCGTCGGGAGGCGCAGCGCGCTGAGGGTGGCGCGGCGGCGGAGCGGGCCGCGCTCGTCCTCCGACTCGGCGTCGAGCGCGCGCCGGATGGTCGCGGCGAACCGGCCGATCGCCGCAGCCGCCACGAGCCCGGCGACGAGCATCGCGGCCGGGATCGCCAGGCGCACGCTGTCGCGCTGTGCGCCGGTGAGCGGAAAGAGCGACGACGCCACGTACCAGCCCACGGCGGCTGGGACGACGAGGGCGGCGAGCAGGCGCGCGGCGAGAGACCGGACGAAGGACATGCGGGCGGGGAGTCTATCGCGTGCAGCCCCTGCCGGATCGAGGGAGGAAGCGCATGAATGACCATACGTGCACGGCCACGCAATGGCACATTTTCATGGGTAAAACCGCGCGCCTGGGCAGGCCCGCCGCGCCGGAGGCCGGGTCGCGAGCGGCGCCCCGCGCAGCGAAAACCCTCGATCATTCCAGGGCTTGGTTGAAAGCGCCCATGGGGTGTGCTACGCCCACGGGATGCGCATCAAGCGCCTCGATATCGTCGGCTTCAAGTCCTTCATGGACCGCACGGTCGTGTCCTTCGGCGGCGGCGTGATGGGCGTCGTCGGGCCGAACGGTTGCGGCAAGTCGAACGTCGCCGACTCCATCCGGTGGGTCCTGGGCGAGCAGTCCGCCCGGCAGCTCCGCGGCCGCTCGATGGAGGACATCATCTTCAACGGCTCGGAGTCGAAGGCGCCGCTCTCGATGGCCGAGGTGATGATCACCTTCGAGAACGACCGGCCGAGCGAGCTGCCGGCGCAGTACCAGGGCTTCTCCGAGATCGTGGTGGGCCGGCGCCTCTTCCGCACCGGCGAGTCGGAGTACCTCATCAACAAGGTCGTGGCGCGCCTCCTGGACGTGAACGACCTCTTCATGGGGTCGGGCGTCGGGCGGACGGCGTACTCGATCATCGAGCAGGGCCGCATCGGCCAGATCGTCTCCGCGCGCCCCGAGGACCGGCGCTCCATCATCGAGGAGGCGGCTGGCATCACGAAGTACAAGAGGCGCCGCGAGGCGGCCGAGCGGAAGATGGAGGCGACGCAGCAGAACCTCATGCGCGTCGCCGACATCGTGCAGGAGCTCGGCAAGCAGCTCGAGAGCCTCAACCGGCAGGCGCGCAAGGCCGAGAAGTACAAGGCGCTGCGCGCGGAGATCCGCGAGCTCGAGCTGGCGCAGGCGGCGAGCCGCTACCTCGAGCTCACCGCGGTCCGGCGCGCGGCGGAGGAGCAGAAGACCGCGCTCGACGCGGAGGCGCAGGAGATCGCGGCCCGCCTCGGCGAGGTGGACCGGTCGATTGACGCCGAGCGCGTGCGCCTGGGCGAGGTCGAGCGGCGCGCGGCGGAGCTGGCGCAGCGCGAGCACGAGCTGGAGAGCCAGGAGCGCGTCTCGCAGGTCTCGGTCGAGGCGGCCGCGCGCGAGCTCGAGCAGATCGGCGAGCGCACCCGCGCGCAGGCCTCCGAGGTGGAGGCGCTCAAGTCGAATGCCGAGGCGCTCGCCGCGGAGCGCGAGGACCTCGAGCGACAGCGCGAGGAGCTGGGCGCGCTCGGCGGCGCCGACGAGGCGCGCCTCGCCGAGGCGGAGGTGAAGATCCGCGACCTTGCCCGCGACGGCGGCGCGCTCCTGGGCGAGGTGGAGACCGCGCGCAGCGAGGCGAGCGCCGCGCTCGGGCGCGCCGCCGGCCACCGCAGCCAGCTGCAGCAGCTCGAGCGCCAGCGCGCCGACCTGCACGTGCGGCTCGCCAAGAACCGCGGCGAGGCCGACGACATCGTCCGGCGCACCGTCGAGCTCGACGGCTCGCGCTCGAAGTACGTCGACCAGCTCGGGCGGACCCGCCAGCTCAAGCTGCGGCTCGAGGCGGAGCGCGGTGCGCAGGAGGAGACGCTCGAGCGCACCCGCTCCGAGTTCATCCAGAACGAGGCCAAGCTCATCACGCTCCGCGAGGAGCTCGGCGACAAGCGCGCCCGTCTCACCTCGCTGCTCGAGGTCATGCGCAACTACGAGGGCTACGGCCGCGGCGTGCGCAGCCTGATGACCCGCGCCGGCCAGGGCGACGGCCAGAGGGACCGCGGCATCTTCGGCCTCGTCGCCGACGTGGTGAGCGCGCCCCCCGAGTACGAGACCGCCGTCGAGGCGGTGCTCGGGGAGCGACTTCAGTACGTCATCGTCGAGAGCCACTCGCACGGCGTCGAGGCCATCGACTTCCTCAAGTCCGCCGCCGAGGGCCGCGCCTCGCTCATCCCGCTCGCGCGCCTGCGCGAGCCCGGCGCGTCCCCCGCCGACGTCCTCCGCGACCAGCCGGGCTTCGTCGCGGGCTGCCTCGACGTGGTCCGCTTCGACCCCGCGTACGAGCGCGTGGCGCGCTTCCTCCTCGGCGACGCCGTCATCGTCCGCGACCTGCCCAGCGCGCTCCAGATCTGGCAGGCCTCGCCGAACCAGCAGACGCTCGTCACGCTCGACGGCGAGGTGCTCGACCCGTACGGCGTCGTGACCGGCGGCCCGCTCGAGGGCGAGGGGCACGGAGCGCTGCAGCGGCGCCGCGAGGTGCAGGAGCTGGAGGACACGGTCCGCCAGTTCGAGGCGGAGTACGCGCTCGCGCAGGAGCGCCACCGGACGCTGCAGTCGCGCGTGCTGCAGCTCGAGGCGGCGCTGAAGAGCCTCGACCGGGACGGGCGCGAGAAGGACCTGGCGGTCCTCGAGCAGGAGAAGGACCTGGCGCGCCTCGGCGAGGAGCTGGAGCGGCAGGCGCAGCGCGTGGGCCAGCTCGAGGCGGAGCGCGCGGCGCTGGAGGAGGGGCTCGCCGCCGTCGCGCGCGAGGAGGAGGAGCACCGGGTCCAGGCCGCCACCGCCGAGGCGGAGCAGTCGCGCGCCGAGGAGCGCGCCCGCGAGGCGGCGCAAGCGTCCGACGCCTTGAAGGCGCAGGGCGACGCCCTCACGGCGCAGCTCATGAACCTCAAGGTGAAGGTGGCCGCCGACGCGGAGCGCCGGGAGTCGCTGGGCGCCTCGCTCCGGCGCGTGGAGGAGGCGCGGCGGGAGGTCGAGGAGCGGCGCGCCCGGCTCTTCTCGGCGCTCTCCGAGGCGAACGCCCGCGCCGCCGAGCTGCGCGGCCGCATCGAGGGGACGCACGGCGACATGGGCCGGCTCGAGGCGGAGCACGTCCAGGTGAAGGAGGCGCTCGCGGAGGAGCGCGGCCGGCAGGATGCGGCCGGCGAGGCGCTACGGGCGAGCGACGGCGAGCTGCGCGCGCTGCGCCAGCGCGGCGACGCGATCGCGCAGGCCGCCGGCGAGGCGGCGCTGACCGCGCGCGAGCAGGCCCTCGCGCTCGCTCACCTGGAGGAGCAGATCCGCGAGCGGTGCCAGGCGGAGCTGAGGTGGGAGGTGCAGCGCTTCCACATGCAGCGGCCGCCCGGCGATGGAGAGCGCGAGCGGCTCGACGAGCTGAAGGCGCAGGCGGAGCGGATGGGCGCCATCAACCTCACCGCCATCGAGGAGTACGACGACCTCGCGAAGCGCCACGGCTTCATGAGCGCGCAGAAGTCCGACCTCGAGGCCTCCATCGCCGATCTCAAGTCGGCCATCGTCAAGATCAACCGCGCGTCGCGCGAGCGCTTCCGCGAGACGTTCGACCTCGTGAACGAGAAGTTCTAGCAGGTGTTCCCGCGCCTGTTCGCCGGCGGCCGCGCCGGGCTCGTCCTGACCCAGGACCCCGAGGGAGGCGAGATCGAGGGCGGGGTCGAGATCTTCGCGCAGCCCCCGGGCAAGAAGCTGCAGAGCGTGAACCTCCTCTCCGGAGGCGAGAAGGCGCTCACCGCCGTCGCCCTCATCTTCGCCATCTTCCTCATCAAGCCGACCCCGTTCTGCCTGCTCGACGAGGTCGACGCGCCGCTCGACGACGCCAACGTGGGCCGCTACAACGAGCTCGTGAAGGAGATGAGCAAGACGAGCCAGTTCATCCTCATCACCCACAACAAGCGCACCATGGAGATGGTCGACACCCTCTACGGCGTGACCATGGAAGAGCCGGGCGTATCGAAGCTCGTCTCGGTGCGGCTCAGCGAAGCGAAGGCGTCGGCCGCTGCGTGAACAGATGGCTCAGTTGAGCCCTGGGCTACAGGCTTCGGGCTACAGCCTCCAGGTGCCGCTGCGCTGCTTCAGCGCCCGCTCATGAA
>WNGF01006997.1_pt1 | contig 13810 bp, 15 predicted proteins | sample 5400641 | NCBI WGS metagenome assembly WNGF01 (sample SAMN13153371, study PRJNA577476) | soil metagenome | isolation source: 80 cm soil or saprolite under grassland replicate 2 | place: USA:California | collected 2016-06-15
GGATCGCGACCCGCCCCAGCGGATCGCCAAGGTACTGGCGCGCGCCGGGCTGTGCTCGCGCCGCGACGCCGAGCGCTGGATTGCCGAGGGCCGGGTCATGGTCGACGGCGCCGTGCTGGCCAGCCCGGCGGTCACCGTCACAGCGGCCAGCGAGATCCGCGTCGACGGCAAGCCGTTGCCCGAGCCCGAGCGCGCCCGGCTGTGGCGCTATCATAAGCCGGCCGGGCTGGTCACCACCCATCGCGACGAGCGCAGCCGGCCGACGGTCTTCGCGGCATTGCCGGCCGGGCTGCCGCGGCTCGTCTCGATCGGCCGCCTCGACCTCAACTCCGAGGGGCTGTTGCTGCTGACCAATGACGGTGCGCTCGCCCGCCGGCTCGAATTGCCGGCGACCGGCTGGGTGCGGCGCTACCGGGTGCGGGTGCACGGGATGGTCGAGCCGGCGCGGCTCGCCTCGCTGGCCCGCGGCATCAGAATCGACGGCATCGCCTATGGCCCGATCCGCGCCCAGCTCGACCGCCAGCAGGGCTCGAACGCCTGGATCACGCTCTCTTTGCAGGAGGGCAAGAACCGCGAGGTGCGGCGCGTGTTGGAGCATCTCGGCTATCCGGTCACGCGGCTGATCCGCCTGGCCTACGGCCCGTTTCAGCTCGGCCATCTCGCCCGCGGCGCGATCGAGGAGGTGCCGCGCAAGGTCTTGCAGGAACAGCTCGGTAAGGGCGAACCGGTACGGACGCGCAGGGCCCCTCACCCTCCCGCCGCTGCGCGACGGGCCCCTCCCTCTCCCCGCTGAAGCGGGGAGAGGGTAATAGAAAGCGGCGCCACCCAACTCCCTCTCCCCGCCCGCGGGGAGAGGGCTGGGGTGAGGGGCTAAATGCGGACCAGAGTGCGGCTGAGGGGTTGGTAATGATCGACCGGTTTTTTGGCCTCACGATCAGCGGCACGACGGTGCGTACCGAGATCATCGCCGGGGCGACCACCTATCTGACGATGGCCTACATCGTCTTTGTCAACCCGGTGATCCTCGCCAATGCCGGGATGGACCAGGGCGCGGTGTTCGTCGCGACGTGTCTGGCTTCCGCTCTGGCGACGCTGTTGATGGCGCTGTTCGCCAACTACCCGCTCGCCCTCGCCCCGGGCATGGGGATGAACGCCTATTTCGCCTACACCGTCGTCAAGGGCCTGCATTACAGCTGGCAGGTGGCACTGGGCGCGGTGTTCATCTCGGGCGTGTTGTTCCTGATTCTGAGCCTCACCCGCATCCGATCCTGGATCGTCGACGCGATCCCGCTGTCGCAGAAGATGGCGATCTCAGCCGGGATCGGGCTGTTTCTCGGGATCATCGCGCTGAAGGAAGCGGGGATCGTCGCCACCAGCCCGGACACCCTCGTTACCCTCGGCAACCTGAAGGACCCGGCAACGCTGCTCGCCTGCGCCGGTTTTCTCGTGATGGTCGCCCTCGATCGCCTGGCGGTCCCCGGCGCGATGATCATCGCCATCCTGGGCACCGCGGTCGCCGGGATCCTGCTCGGCATTTCGCCTTTTGCCGGCGTGGTCGACACGCCGCCGAGCCTCGCGCCGACCTTCTTGGCGCTCGATCTGCGGGGTGCGCTCGATGTCGGGCTCGTCACGATCATCTTCGTCTTTCTGTTCGTCGATCTGTTCGACAATACCGGGACGCTGGTCGGCGTCGCGCATCGCGCCGGGTTGCTCGATCGCGAGGGGCGGCTGCCGCGCATCGGCCGCGTGTTCATCGCCGATTCGATCGCCGCGATGGCGGGCGCGCTGCTCGGCACCTCGACCGTGACCAGCTATATCGAGAGCGCCGCCGGGGTCAAAGCCGGCGGGCGCACCGGCCTGACCGGCGTCACGGTCGCGGTCCTGTTCCTGTTGACCCTGTTTCTGGCGCCGCTTGCCCAGTCGGTCGCGACCTATGCGACGGCGCCGGCCCTGCTGTTCGTCGCCTGTCTGATGACCCGCGGCCTGGCCGAGATCGCGTGGGACGACGTCAGCGAATACGCCCCGGCGGTGGTGACCGCGCTGGCGATGCCGCTGACCTTTTCGATCGCCAACGGCATCGCCTTCGGCTTCATCGCCTATGCCGCGGTCAAGTTGCTGTCGGGGCGCTTCGCCGAGGCCAGCCCGTCGATGCTCGTGCTGGCCGCGCTGTTCATCGTCAAATATGCGTTCTTCTGAGCCGAAACCGCGGGCAAAGCGGCAACTGAGGCCGCGCGGGTTGCGCATCGGCGGCGGCGTGCATCGCGGACGCCGGCTGTTGGCGCTGCCCGGCGAGGCGGTGCGGCCGACCAGCGACCGCGCCCGCGAGGCCCTGTTCAACATTCTCTCGCACGGCAGTTTTGCCGCCGCGGGTCTGCCCTTTGCCGGCCGGCCGGTGCTTGATGCCTTCGCCGGCACCGGCGCCTTCGGTCTCGAAGCCCTGTCGCGCGGCGCCAGCGCCGCTGCCTTTATCGAGGACGGGCGGGAGGCGCTCGCCGCGTTGCGCCGCAATGTCGCCGCGCTCGGCGAGGCGGAGCGCGCTCATATCGTCGCGGGCGACGCGACCCGGCCGCCGCGCGCCGCGCTGGTCTGCGCCATCGCCTTTCTCGACCCGCCCTACCACAGCGGCCTCGCGGCCCCGGCACTGGCCGCGCTCGCCGCCGCCGGCTGGCTCGCCGCCGACGCGCTCGCCATCGTCGAGGTTGCGGCGCGCGAGGAATTGCCGAAGCCGGCCGGGTTTGCCGCGGTCGACCAGCGTGTTTACGGTGCCGCGCGGCTCGTCTTTCTGCGCCCGCTTCCTAAATGACAACAGACGTGCCGCAGCCGGAGTGAGCAATGACCGAGACCCTGCCCCAGGTGACCCTTCCGAGTGGCGAGCAGGTGCCGGCCTTCGGCCAGGGCACTTGGCATATGGGCGAGGACCCTCGCCGCGCCGCCGCCGAGACCGCGGCGCTCAGGCTCGGCATCGAGCTCGGCCTGACCCTGATCGACACCGCCGAGATGTATGGCAATGGCCGCGCCGAGGAGATCGTTGCCGAGGCGATGGGGAGAGAGCGCGAGCGGCTGTTCATCGTCAGCAAGGTCCTGCCCTACAACGCCTCGCGCAACGGCGTCGTCGAGGCCTGCGAGCGCAGCCTCAAGCGGCTCAAGACCGACCGGATCGACCTTTACTTGTTGCACTGGCGCGGCTCGGTGCCGCTCGCCGACACGCTGGCGGGGTTCGCGCGGCTGCAACGTGACGGCAAGATCCGCCATCACGGGGTCAGCAATTTCGATCTCGACGACATCAAGGAATGGGTAGGCCTGACCGGCGGCGACACCGTCGCGGCCAACCAGATCCTCTACAATCTGAGCCGGCGCGGCCCGGAATTTGAGCTGATCCCATGGTGCCGCGAGCGCCGCGTGGCGATCATGGCCTATACCCCGCTCGAGCAGGGCCGCATGCTGCACCACAAGGGGCTCGGCGAGGTTGCCGCCCGGCACGGCGCAACCCCGGCGCAGGTCGCGCTCGCCTGGCTGCTGCGGCAGGACGGGATGATCGTGATCCCGAAGGCGACGCAAGCCGAGCATGTGCGGGAAAACCGCGCCGCCCTCGATCTCCGGTTGACCGCCGACGACCTCGCGGTGCTCGACCGCGCCTTCCCGCCGCCCAGGGGACGCAGCGCGCTCGGCATGCTGTAGCCTCCGCCTCCCCGGAAAGGAACGCCGGGGTTGCGTTGGCGTCGATTGCCCCGCGCCGGTGTTGTCGTCAGACTGGGATGCCACTGCGGTTCGAGGGCCTGATGGCCGACCTGACGATCTATCTCGGCAACAAGAACTATTCCTCCTGGTCGCTGCGCGCCTGGCTCGCGCTGAAGCGCACCACCGTTGCGTTCGAGGAGGTGGTGATCCCGCTCTATCAGCCGACGAGCCGGGAGACGATCCTCAAATACTCGCCCTCCGGGCGGGTGCCGGCGCTGAAGCATGGCGAGCTGACGGTATGGGAGAGCCTGGCGGTCTGCGAGTACCTCGCCGACTCATTCCCGACCTTTGACCTTTGGCCGAAGGATCCGGCGGCACGCGCCGTCGCCCGCGCCGTCAGCGCAGAGATGCATGCTGGCTTCGAGGCGCTGCGCCGCTACTTGCCGATGAACATCCGGTCGAGCTTTCCGGGCCGCGAGATCGCCCCCGAGGTGCAGGCCGACATCAACCGGGTCATGGCGATCTGGCGCGATTGCCGCGTCCGCTTCGGCGAGGGCGGCGACTTCCTGTTCGGCGCCTTCACGATCGCCGATGCGATGTATGCGCCGGTGGTGACCCGCTTTCGCACCTACAAGATCGAGCTCGAACGCGAGGCCGAAGCTTATTGCGAAGCCATCATGGCGTGGCCAGCGATGCAGGAATGGGCTGCCGCATCGCGCAATGAGCCGATGATCATCGAACAATACGAGTTCTAGCGGAGGCCGCACCCGCCGGAGGCGCGGCGGGTATCTTGCGGCTCGCTGTCGATGCGCTAAAAACAGGGTCGAAATCGGCACGGGTGCTGCCAGTGGCCTAAGCGGCGCCCAGTGAATTTGGAGGGGGAAATGCGTCTTTTCCAGAAAGCGCTGTTGGCGCTGACGTCAATCGGCCTGCTCGGCGTCCTGACGGTCGCGCCGGCGAGGGCCGCCGAGCTGAAGGCGGAGGGCACCGAGCCGGGGATCAGCATCGTCATCCAGGATTTGAAGCGCGACGAGAGCAACTCGGTGACGCTGCGGTTTCAGCTGATCAACGATTCCGGAAAATCCTTCCACGCCGGCTGCAAATGGCGGGAGGCGAGCAACCGAGCCTGCGAGGAGATCGGCGGCGTGCATTTGATCGACAATGCCAACAAGAAAAAGTATCTGGTCGTGCGCGACAACACCGGTAAATGCGCCTGTTCCGTGATGCCGCAGGTGAAGGCCGGCGCGCGGGCCAATCTGTGGGCCAAGTTTGCTGCACCGCCCGCCAATGTCGAAAAAATTACGGTCGTCGTCCCCGACTTCCAGCCGATCGACGGCGTCCCGATCACGCCGTGACGGAGCGCGTCGATGTGGCGCGTTGTCGTAGGATTCGTGCTCCTGGCGCTCGCCAGCACGAGTAGTTTCGGACAAGGCAGAAGCACCCCGATGGACACCGGCGGTTCCGGCCAGGAACTGCCGGGCGAGGTCGTCGATCTGATCTACCGGGTCGAGGATCTCGGCGGCCAGGTGAAGAGCCTTGCGGTCAAGGAGACGGCGACCGAGACCCGAATCGAATTGCCGGCCGACATCCTGTTCGATTTCGACAAATTCGATATCCGGCCGAGCGCGGCGGATGCCCTCAAGCAGGTCGGCGGCATTCTACGCGAGCGGGCCAGAGGTGCGGTGCGGATCGAAGGCCACACCGACTCGAAGGGCACCCCCGCTCACAACCAGGCCCTGTCGGAGCGGCGTGCCGAGTCGGTGCGCCGCTGGCTCGTCGATCGCGAGGGGCTGACGGCCCTCAAATTCATGATCCAAGGCTTCGCCGCGACGCGGCCGGTCACGCCCAACACCAAGCCGGACGGGTCGGATGACCCCGACGGCCGGCAGAAGAACCGGCGCGTCGAGATCGTCTTCGGCAGGAGGTAGGGCTTTGTCTATCGTGGCGGGCCGCTACGCGAGCGCATCCAGGGTCTGCGCCAGGCGGGCGAGGTCGGGCGCGCTCGACAGACGGTGATCACCGCCTTTAACGAGCACCACGACGACATCGCGGCTCGCCAGGCGCTCGGCCAGGCGCAGGCTCAATTGCCACGGCACCGATGCGTCGGTGAGCCCGTGCAATAGCCGCACCGGGATGTCGAGCAGGATGGGTTTGCCCAGCAGCAAGTGGTTGCGGCCCTCTTCGATCAGCGCGCGGGTGTAGAGGTAGCCGGCCGGGTCGTAGTCGGAGGAGAGGGTGACCGCGCCCCGCTCCTCGATCTCGCGGCGCTGTTCCGCGCTTAGCCGCTTAGGCAGCAGCTCTTCGGTGAAATCTGGCGCCGCCGCGATGCCGATCAGCGCGACGATGCGCTCGGGCCGCGCCAGAGCCGCCAGCAGCATGATCCAGCCGCCCATGCTGGACCCCACCAGGATCTGTGGCCCCTCGGCTAACGAATCGACGACCGCGACTGCGTCCTCGCGCCATCGGCCGATCGTGCCGAGGGCGAAATCGCCGCTCGACGCGCCATGACCGAAATAGTCGAAGCGCAGGTAGGCCCGGCCTCTTTGCCGGCAATATTCTTCGAGAAACAAGGCCTTGGTGCCGGTCATGTCGGAGCGGAAACCGCCGAGGAAGACAATGCCGGGAGTGGCGCCCGGCAGCCGCTGGTAGGCGATTGTCGCGCCATCCGGACGTGCTAGAGTCTCGCGGTCCGCTGCTGTCGCCGGTACGGTGTCGGGGGCAGGCATTTCAAAAAGGATCACGGCGGGAATGGGCAGCGACGATAGCATCGCGCCGATTTTGCGAGAAGGCGGGCTGAAACAAAGCCGCCCGCCGGCGGTATTGCAGGTGGTTCCGAGCCTCGTCTCGGGCGGCGTCGAGCGCGGCACGATCGATCTCGCCGGGGCGCTCGTCGCCGCCGGATGGAGCGCCTATGTCGCCTCTGCGGGGGGCCCGATGGAGCGCGAGCTGACCCGCGCCGGCGCGCAGCACATCACGCTGCCGCTCGCCTCGAAGAACCCGCTGGTGATCCGCCGCAACACCGCAGCCCTTGTCGACATCATCCGCCGCTTCAGGATCGACCTCGTGCATGCGCGCAGTCGGGCCCCGGCCTGGAGCGCCTGGTCGGCGGCGCGCGCCACCGATCGGCGTTTCGTGACGACGTTCCACAACGCCTATGCCATCGATATGCCGTTGAAGCGCCGCTACAATTCGGTGATGGCGCGCGGCGAGCGGGTCGTCGAGCTGGCGACGCAGTGGCGGGTGCCCGACGGCTTTGCCGTGATCATGCTGCCCGGCCGGCTGACGCGCTGGAAGGGTGCCCTCGATTTGATCGAGGCGATCGCCCGGCTCGGCCGCCGCGATCTGTGTTGCCTCCTGGTCGGCGCCGAGCAGCATCGCGGTTTTCGGCATGAGCTCGAATCGGCAATCGAGCGACTCGGGCTCGTCGGCATGTTCCGTATCATCGAGGATTGCCGCGACATGCCCGCCGCCTACATCCTGGCCGATGTCGTCGTATCCGCCTCGACCGATCCCGAGGGCTTCGGGCGGGTCATCGTCGAGGCGCAGGCAATGGGCCGCCCGGTCGTCGCCACCGATCATGGCGGCGCCCGTGAGACGATCGTTCCCGGGGCCACCGGCTGGCTCGTGCCGCCGCGCGACCCGTCGGCGCTGGCCGGCGCCATTGGCGAGGCGCTGGCGCTCGACCGCGATGCGCAGGCGGCGCTCGGCCGGCGCGCCAGGGCGCAGGCCGCCGCCGGCTATACTCGCGACCTAATGTGCGCGCGGACGATCGGCGTCTATGAGGAGCTTCTGTTTCCCGAGCCCGACGCGGGCGTCATCAACCAGCCGGAACGACTGTCGATCGTCGCGTGAGCCTGATCGCCGAAACGATGCGGACGGCGCGTGTCTTGAAGTAGTGGGTGAGTCTGAAATTCGGCCCCCTTCACCACGGGCTTCGGACCGGCAGGGACGATGCCATATTTGACGCTACAGTTCCGTGTGCTTATGTGGCTGGCGATCGCGGGCGGTCTTACTGGCCTTTTTGAGATGGTCAATCTCATCAATGGGTGGCACGCTGATCGATTTGGAGTCGGTTTGGCCTTGATTATATTCCCAATCGGTTTAATCGGAACGGCTATGATGTGGCGCAAGGAAGCTCGCAAAAGCTACCGCGTCGCTGTTCGTAGGCAAAGGCAAGATCGCCGTTAAACGACCCCATGACCTCGCGACCGTATCTTGACGCGGCGCGGGGCGCTCGCGATATTGGCGATATGAGCGGCATCGGTCGGATCGCGGTTACGGCGACTACCACCACCCCGAGCGGGGTGCCGGGAGGTCACGCGCGCTGATTGAAGAGGCATAGCACGAACCCAAGGGACCCCGCCGGCAACGGACGGGGTTTTTTCGTGACCGTTTCGCCCCGTCCGGACGGCACAATCGACGGAGCACAGGTGAGGCGATGAACCCCGATGAGATCCCGTCTTCCCCCCGGCCGGCCAAGCCGCCGAGGCGCGCGCACGCCGCCCCGGCGCCGGTTGCCGTGACCCTGCCCGATGGCAGCCGCCGCGAATTCCCCGGCCCGGTGACCGGCGCCGAATTGGCCGCGGCAATCGGCCCCGGTCTGGCGAGGGCCGCGGTCGCGGTCAAGATCGACGACCAGCCCCGCGACCTGTCCGCCCTGATCGACCATGACGCGGCGGTCGCGATCGTTACCCGCGAGATGCCGGAAGGGGTCGAGATCCTGCGCCACGACGCCGCTCATGTCATGGCCGAGGCGGTCAAGGAATTATACCCCGAGACCCAGGTCACTTTCGGCCCGGCGACGGAGAGCGGCTTCTATTACGATTTTGCCCGGGCGACGCCGTTCACCCCGGAAGACCTCGCGCGCATCGAGGAGCGCATGCGCGACATCGTGCATCGCGACGAGCCGATCACCCGCGAGGTGTGGGAGCGCGACAAGGCGGTCGCCTTTTTCGACGGCCTCGGCGAGCGCTACAAGGCCGAATATATCGGCGAGATCCCGGCCGAGGAGGAGATCAGCCTCTATCGCCAAGGGAATTTCGTCGATCTGTGCGTCGGGCCGCATCTGCCTTCGACCGGGCGGCTGGGCCAGGCCTTTAAGCTGATGAACGTCGCCGGCGCCTATTGGCGCGGCGACCCGAAGAATGCCCAGCTGCAGCGGGTCTACGGCACCGCCTGGCCGAACCAGAAGGAGCTCAACCAGTATCTCTTCCGGCTCGAGGAGGCCGAGCGGCGCGACCACCGCCGCCTCGGCCGCGAGCTCGACCTGTTCCACCTCCAGGAGGAGGCGGTCGGCAGCGTTTTCTGGCACCCCAAGGGGTGGAAGCTCTACCGCATCATCGAGGACTACATGCGCCGCCGGCTCGATGCGGCCGGATACCAGGAGGTGCGCGGGCCGCTCTTGCTCGACCGCAGTCTGTGGGAGGCCTCGGGCCATTGGGAGAATTTCCGCGAGAACATGTTCATCGCCGAAAGCCGTGACGAACGGGTGCTCGCGGTCAAGCCGATGAACTGCCCGGGACATGTGCTGATCTTCCGCAACCGTCTGCGGAGCTACCGCGAATTGCCATTGCGGCTCGCCGAATTCGGCAGCTGCCACCGCAACGAGCCCTCGGGCGCATTGCACGGCATCATGCGGGTGCGCGGCTTCACCCAGGACGATGCGCATATCTTCTGCACCGAGGATCAGGTGACTGGGGAGGCAATCGCCTTCTGTCATCTGCTGCTCGCGATCTATCGCGACTTCGGCTTCGCGGACGTCGCGGTCAAATTCGCCGACCGGCCGCCAGCGCGGGTCGGCAGCGACGCGGTCTGGGACCGCGCCGAAAAAAGTCTGCGCGACGCAGTCGAGGGCGCCGGGCTGTCCTATACCCTCAACCCCGGCGAGGGCGCCTTCTACGGCCCAAAGCTCGAATTCGTGTTGCGCGACGCCCTCGGGCGCGACTGGCAATGCGGCACCTTGCAGCTCGATTTTCAGATGCCGGAACGGCTCGGCGCCAGCTATGTCGGCGAGGATGGCCAGCGCCACGCGCCGGTCATGCTGCACCGGGCGATCCTCGGCTCGATGGAGCGCTTTATCGGCATCCTGATCGAGCATTATGCCGGGAATTTCCCGCTATGGCTGGCGCCGGTGCAGGCGGTCGTCGCCTCGATCGCCGGCGAGGCCGCGCCTTACGCCGAGGAAGTCGCCCGCGAGCTGGCCCAGGCCGGGCTCAGGGTGGTCACCGATACCGGCAAAGAGACAATCAACTACAAGGTGCGCGAGCACAGCCTCGCCAAGGTGCCGCTGATGCTGGTCGTCGGCCGGCGCGAGGCGGAGCAACGCTCGGTTTCGCTGCGCCGGCTCGGCAGTTCCGCGCAGGAAGCTCTTGCGCTTGGCGAAGCGATTGCTAGATTGAAAGTGGAGGCAGTCCCGCCGGGTCTGCGCTAGCTAACTGCGCGAACGAGCTGCGGTGCTGTTCAACTTTTGAGAGGAGAGCCTACATAGCCAGACCACCCTTTAACCTCACCCCCACCCGCGAGGGTCCCCGCGTCAACGACGAGATTTCCGTGATGCGCGTGCGCCTTGTCGACGAGCGCGGCGAGATGGTGGGAGTGATCGGGCGCAACGAAGCGCTCGATATGGCCGCCGACGCCGGCCTTGACCTGGTCGAGGTGGCGCCCAACGCCGACCCGCCGGTCTGCAAGATCCTCGATTTCGGCAAATTCAAATACGAAGAACAGAAGAAGAAAAATGAAGCCCGCAAGAAGCAGAAGATCATCGAGGTCAAAGAAATAAAATTGCGCCCAAGCATCGATGACCACGACTACGCAGTCAAGATGCGCAGCATGAACAAGTTCATCGAGGAAGGCGACAAGGTCAAGGTGACGATGCGGTTCCGCGGGCGGGAGCTGGCGCACCAGGAACTGGGCATGAACGTCTTGATGCGGGTCAAGGAAGACCTCGACGAAATCGCCAAAGTCGAGCAGTTCCCGCGCATGGAAGGGCGGCAGATGACGATGGTGGTGTCGCCGAAGTAAGCGGCGCAGGCCGCCGGGAGCATCGATTTGGCATCATCGCCCGCCAAGACCCTGACGATTTCGTTGCCACCGCAGCTCGTCGAAGAACTCGATCGCGTGCGCCGCCGCGAGCATCGCACGCGTTCCCAGGTGCTGCGAGACGCGCTTCGTCGATACCTCTTGGTGGCGGCGCGGGCCCGCACCGTCCCCATAGAGGACGCGTTGCCGGAGGAAATCGAGGCGATGCGCCGCGCTGATGAAGAAGTCGAGCGCGGTGAATCCGTCCGTCTCGAAGACCTCCAGCGTGAGTTGGGACTTAGAACTCGCTAGCGCGGCCCAGCATGCGCTGCGATCTCTGTCCGGCCGAGATCGCGAGCGCATCAACCGAGCATTGAATGAGATGAAGAACGATCCGTTCTCGGGCGACGTGGCGCTATTGCGAGGGGAATATCAGGGTCTGTATCGGCGCCGCGTCGGGTCTTGGCGGATCGTCTTCGCAGTGAAACCGAGCCGCCGCGTAGTCATCATCGGCGATATCGTACGACGGACCTCGACAACCTACTGAAGGGCATCGTAAGGAGCGCGGTCGCACTCCCCCAACAGTCGAGGTTTGCCATGCCGACGATCGAACCCTATGCCGCCCGCGGCGTCTGGGATCCGCCCTTGTATGCCCAGGCGGTCAAGGTGTCGGGCGCCCAGACGATCCTCTATATCGCCGGCCAGGTGGCCTATGGGCCGGACGGCAGCCCGGCGCATGCCGGCGACTTCAAGGCGCAGGCGCGCGCCGCCTTGCAGTGCCTGAAGGCGCAGGTCGAGGCCGGCGGCGGTACGATGGCCAACATCGTCAAGGTCAATACCTACCTGACCGACATTCGCCACCGCGCCGATTACGGCCCGGTCCGCGAGGAATTCTTCGGCAAGAAGATGCCCGCCCATACGCTGGTCGCGGTCGCGGCATTGGCCGCGTCCGAATTCCTGATCGAGATCGAGGCGATCGCGGTCCTGTAGGCAGAACCGCCCGGCAGCGGTCGGCGCGGAATCGTCAGCTCAGGGTGGCCGCGCCGATGCAGTCTTGTACCGCAGCGACCATTTCACTCGGCCGGATCGGCTTCATCAGCGTCTGATGCTGCTCGGCCCGCCCGCCCGGCATGTGGAATAGGTAGCCGCTCATCAGGAGTGTCTTCGCGCCGAGTTCGGCCGCGCCGTCGGCGATCAGCGACCCGTCGCCGTCGGGCAGCCGCCAATCGGCGATGACCAGCGCGTAGCGGTGCGCGTCGAGATAGGCCCAGGCTTCGGCCGCCGTCCTCGCGGCATCGACCGCATAGCCCGAGCCGCGCAAGGCGGTCGTCAGGAAGTCGCTGATCTCGGGTTCGTCCTCGACCAGCAGGATACGCTTTTCCGCCATTGCTCCCGGACCCCGCCGTTTCCTGGCCGCTTGATATAGGCACGGCTCAACCGGAGGGCATGTTTCAAATTGTAAAACACGGTAACCGTTCGCGTCGCGGTAGAGGCAGAAGCGGCCGCTCTCGGGTGTTTGGCGCGCGAAAGGATCTCAGGTCGAGGCCGAACATCTCCCTGACATTGTAGAAAGCCACTTGAGGGTTTCTGGTTACCAGTATACTTTGTGTTTCAAAGTATACTGGCGATCGGAGATCGCTGTGATTGAGGAGCGGGCGCGGGAGGACATCGCCTTCATCCGCCGCGCGATCGAGGAAGGCGGCGCCTACGCCGCCGCGCGCAGCCCGGACATGTTGGTCTGGGGCGTCGCCGTCGCGATAGGCTATCTCGGCACCTACGCGTTTATTCGCGGCTGGTCGCCGATCATGCCCAATGCATTGTGGGCGGTGTGCATCGGGCTGCCCTGGCTGTATTCGCTGCGCCGGCAGCTGCGCCGTCTCGTCGGTGGCGCGCCGTCGCAGCGCGGGCCGATGGCGCAGGCCCTATCCATGCTGTGGCTCGGCTGCGGGGTGCTGCTGACGACGCTGGCAACTGCCGCCGTGTCGAGCGGTGCGATCCGCGACGGCTGGTTCGACGCCGTTGTCGCCGGCGTCCTCGGCACGGCCTTTTTCGCCAGCTCATGGCTCGCCAACCTGCCCTGGCTGCGCTGGGCGGCAATTGCCTGGTGGATCGGTGAGGTGGCGATCTTCGCCTCGCGTCGTCATTCCGAGATGCTGCTGCTTGCGGCCGCTCTGATGCTGGCGCTGCTCGCCGGGCCCGGCCTGTTCCTGCTGACGCGCGGCGGTCGGCTGCGGCGATGACCGATTTCGATCACGCGGCGATCGACGAAATCCTGCACAGCCGCGTTCGCCTCGCGATCGTCGCTTTTCTCGCCGGCGCCCGGACCGCCGATTTTTCTGCGGTGCGCGCCGCGACCAAGACGACCGACGGCAATGCCAGCATTCACCTGCGCAAGCTCGAAGACGCCGGCTATATCGCGGTCGAGAAGCGCTTTGTCGCGCGCCGGCCGCAGACCCTCTATTCGCTGGCCGAGCGCGGCCGTCAGGCGCTGCTCGCTTATGTCGCCCATCTCGAAAACTTGTTGCCGAGGAGCGGAGAGACACGGTCATGAGGCAGGCGCTTTGGCAACTTCTGAACGACTTCCTGTCGGCGATCCTGTTTCTCGCCGTCTATCTGGCGTCGGGCAACCTCGTCCTAGCTGCCGGGCTGGCGATTGCCGTGGGTCTGGCGCAATTGGCTCGCCTCAAGCTGCTCGGGCGTCCGATCGAGCCGATGCAGTGGATGAGCCTTGGGCTGGTGGTGCTGCTCGGCGGCCTGACGCTGGTGACCCAAAGCCCCCGCTTCATGATGGCGAAGCCCAGCATCGTCCATTTCGCGGTCGCCGGCATCATGCTGCGGCGGGGCTGGATGAGCCGCTACATGCCCGAGATCGTGCAGCGCAATGTGCCGGAGGCGGTGATCACGACCACCGGATACGCCTGGGCGGCGCTGATGGCGGCGATCGGGCTGGCCAACCTGGTCATCGCCGTCAGCTTCGATTTCGCGACCTGGGCCTGGTTCGTCTCGTTCGGTGCGGTCGGCGCGAAGGTCGCCGCGTTTGCGCTGCAATATATGGTTTTCCGCGCGCTGGTGCGGCGACGCCTGCTGGCGGCGGCCGCCTGACCCGCGGCCGATC
>WNGF01007352.1_pt1 | contig 13809 bp, 16 predicted proteins | sample 5400641 | NCBI WGS metagenome assembly WNGF01 (sample SAMN13153371, study PRJNA577476) | soil metagenome | isolation source: 80 cm soil or saprolite under grassland replicate 2 | place: USA:California | collected 2016-06-15
CCCGCAAATCACTCGCCCAAGAGTTGAAGGAACTCGACCCCCTCGTCGGCGAAGGCCTCGACGAGTCGTGAGGATTCGGCGGGGATGGCTTTACCTGGCCGATCTCAATCCCCGCCGTGGCAGTGAGCCCGGCAAGGTTCGGCCGGTGCTGGTGATTCAGACGGATCTGCTCAACGAGACGCAGCACCCATCAACCTGGGTTCTGCCGTGCACGACTCGTCTTTCGGGGGAAAACCTCTTACGTGTTCAGCTTTCCCGAGGTATCGCCGGAAACCGGGAAGACTGCGAGGTCATGATTGACCAGAGCCGTGCCATCGACAACCACCGGTTCGTCCGAGGTTTGCGCGTCCTCCCACGTGCGCTTCTGCGAGAGGTGGAGGAGAAGCTCCGACGTCTGGGCGACCTGTGAGCCCTCTCCGTCGCAGGCTGCCTGAGCAATCACAAGAAGTGTGACTCTGTCCTGAGCACAGCGAAGGATCTGCCCTGGTCACCATACAAGAAGGGGTTATTTCGCGGGTAACATGTTTATAAGGAGGTTCCCGATGAAACACTTAACGCGAACAGCCGCCGTCCTGGTTCTCGGTATGGCGTCCCTTGCTGGAGCGGTGATAAACCTGAATTCGTCGAGAAGCAACATCTACCGGCTGACCTATTCCACCACCCTCGTGACTCCAGCGCAGGCGACCGCGATCCTGGCCGACCTTGACAAGACGCCGGGGATGGACGAGGTTCCTCACGACTACGGCCCTTTCCCTACGCTGCCATCCTGAGCGCAGCGAAGGATCTGCTTTGTTCTTTCCGGCGCGTGAAGGCGGATTCTTCGGGTCTTCGACCCTCAGAATGACAAGAGGCGGGGGACAAAGGCATACAATCCGTTACGCAATTCATGGCCCTGCAGCCGGGCACTCGTCTGGGCAGCTTCGAGGTCCTCGGTCCACTCGGAGCGGGCGGCATGGGAGAGGTTTACCGGGCTCGCGACACGCGCCTGGGCCGGGACGTCGCGATCAAGGTTCTCCCCGAGTCGTTCGCGCGGGACCCCGTCCGCGCCGCGCGGTTCGAGCGGGAGGCGCGCCTGCTCGCCGCGATCAATCACCCCGCGATCGGCGCGATCTACGGCGCGGAGGAGTTCGACTCGCTGCGGTGCATCATCATGGAGCTCGTCCCCGGAGAGACCCTGACCGAGAGAATTGCCCGCGGTCCGATACCTCTCGAGGAGGCCTGCGACCTCGCGCGGCAGATCGCCGAGGCGCTCGAGGCGGCGCACGATAAGGGCGTCATCCACCGGGACCTGAAGCCCTCCAACATCAAGGTCACGCCCGAAGGCAAGATCAAGGTCCTCGACCTCGGTCTCGCCAAGGTGATGGAAGTCCCCTCGGGGGAAGATCTCTCGCAGTCTCCCACGCAGGTCGACGATCAAACGCGCCCCGGCGTCATCCTGGGCACCGTCGAGTTCATGAGCCCCGAGCAGGCGCGCGGCAAACCGGTGGACAAGCGCACGGACATCTGGGCCTTCGGCTGCGTTTTCTTCGAGATGCTCTCGGGACGGCGCGCCTTTACCGGCGAGACCTCCACCGACGTCTTCGCGGCGATCCTTTCGGCGGAGCCGGACTGGAGCCTGCTTCCGGCGGCGACTCCCCCGCGCCTGCGCGAGCTGCTCGCGCGCTGCCTGCAGAAAGACGCGAACAAACGCCTGCGCGACATCGGCGACGCGCGCCATGACATCGAGCGGGTACTCTCTGGCGCAGAAACGAAGACTCCAGAAACGAAGACAGACGATGCGAGTCCGCTACGCCGCCGCCGGAACCTTCTCTCGGGAGTGATCGTGGTCATCCTGGCCGCGGGTCTCTGGCTGGGTATCCGCTCATTCCGGCCTAGCCCGGCCGGCGCCCCGCCGGTCCCGGAAAGAAAGTACCTCGCCATCTTCCTGAAAGACCTGAGCGGTGACACCAACGGGCAGCTCATTGCCGACGGATTTGCCGAAACGGTCAGCGCCCGGGTCGGACAGGATCCGCGCATTCAGGTCGTCGCTTCCTCTGCCGCGGCCGAAGCAAGGGAACGAAACGCCGATCCCTATGGGGCCGCCCGCCGTTTGCATGCGAGTCTCCTGGTCCGCGGGACGTTCCAGCGGGAGGCCGCCACGGTACGCTTGACATTCTTCGTCGAGAACGTCGAGAGCAGGCGCCAACTGCTGTCCGATCAGATCACGGGGCCGCGAGCCGACCTCTTCAGGATCCAGGACGAGATGGCCGAGAAGGTCGCGCGGTGCCTCGGGGCCCAACTGCCGGCCCCTTCGATGACCGGGCTTCAAGGACCCTCGCAGCAGGACCGTTACCTCGAGGCCCTGGGATTGCTGCAACGCTACGAAAGGACAGACTCCGTCGACGCGGCGAGTCGCATCCTCCAGTCTCTACTCGATGAAGGAGCGCGTTCCCCGCTCGTGCAGGCCGCCCTCGCTCGCGCCTACCTCTACAAGTATGACCTGACCAAGCAGAAAACCTGGTCGGATCAGGCGCTCGCGGCCTGCGAACGCGCCCGCGAGATCAACGCCGATCTCCCGGACGTGCATGTCACCCTGGGAGAAATCCGAAACCGCACCGGGAACCCGGACCATGCTCTCCAGGAGTTCAACAAGGCACTCGAACTGCAGCCCGACTACGCCGCCGCCATGATCGGCCGCGGAGATGCCGAGAAGGCGCTCGGACGGACGGCCGAAGCGGAGCACAGCTACGAGCGCGCCATCCACCTCCAACCCGGCAACTGGAGCGCGTACAACAGTCTCGGAAAGCTCCACCTGCAACAGGCTCGCTATGACAAGGCGGGCGACGCCTTTAAGCGCGTCACCGAGTTGAGCCCCGACAACTCGCGCGCCTATTTCAACCTGGGAGCCGCCTTCTATTTCCTGCAAAGGCCCGACGACGCCCGTGCCGCGTTTCAGCGATCCATTCGCCTCCAGCCCACGGGCTTCGCCTATTCCAACCTCGGGACGCTGGAGTTTTCCGTCGGCAACTACGTCGCCTCCGCGAAGGCCTTCGAAGAGGCGGTCAAGAGGATTCCGGATGATTACCAGCTCTGGTTCAACCTCGCAGACGCCTACAGGTGGACCCCGGGACTGCGAGAGCGGGCAGCGAAGGCCTACGACAGGGCGATCGCGCTCGGAACTCAGGCGCTCCAGATCAACCCCCGGGACGCGGCGGTACACGCGACATTGGCGCGAAGCTTCGCGAAGACCGGCAAACTCGACGACGCCAACCGCGAAATCCAACGCGCGTTGGAGCTCGATCCCCGATCCCCGGAAATCCTGTACCGGGCTGCGATCGTCGCGGCGGTGGCCGGCCGAAAGCAGGAAGCGCTCGACCGGATCGCCGGCGCCGTGGCCACGGGATATCCTGCCGCTCTGATCGCTCGCGACCCCGAGTTCGAGGCGCTCCGGCGCGAGGAGAGTTTCCCGAAAGCGTCCACGCCGAAACCGACCAGTCGATCGTCTTGAGTTTCAAGAAAAGGAGGAGATCATGTCGCCGATTCACCGTGACCCGCGGCGGGCTTTCCCCGGCATTCCCTTGATCCTTTGCGCCCTTCTGATGTGCGTCCTATGGACGTCCTGCGCGACGTGCCTCAGGCCGACCAAGACCGACGCTGCTGGGAACGTGCCGGTTGTGGTGACGTTTGACGGTACCATCAAGGTAGATCCCAACCCGGTCAAGGCCTGCTTCTTCGGCCTCTTCTGTTCCCCTCCCGCAAACCGGATCCAGTGGAACCTCGTCGGTCCGCCGGGGGCTAGGCTAGATGTAAAGGTCAATGCCGAGGCCGGAGGCCAGCCCTGCAAGAGCCTTCCCAAGATTCCCTACAAGCGCAACCCGGGCTTCGAAAGAATTTCTTGCACTGGATCGCAGTGCGTGACCGTCGGCAAGCCTGTCGAGACCGGATGCTACAAGTATGACGTCACTGTCACGCCAAGCACGGGGGCGCCGGTGACACTCGATCCCGACATGATCATCATGTAACGCACACTTCTCCGCTCCTCCTGAGAGCCGGAGCTGCCGGTCGGCAGGAGACGGCTGGCTACTCGGAGTCTGCTGGCTGCGGCCAGGATTCTCTCTCATCAACTCACGATCGCGATTCTCGTTCGCCATCTTTTCTCTCCTTTACTTGACGTAGCTCAATACGTCGGGCTCGCGGAAAGCATAGAATCCTCGCGCGAATCCATGGCCCTGCAGCCGGGCACACGACTGGGCAACTTCGAGATTCTCGATCCGCTCGGGAAGGGCGGCATGGGAGAGGTTTACCGGGCCCGCGACACACGCCTGGGCCGCGACGTCGCCATCAAGGTGCTTCCCGAGTCCTTCGCCAGGGACCCGGCGCGCGCCGCGAGGTTCGAGCGGGAGGCGCGCCTGCTCGCCGCCGTCAACCACCCCGGCATCGCCGCGATCTACGGGGCGGAGGAATTCGGCTCCATCCCGTGCATCGTCATGGAGCTCGTGCCGGGAGAGACCCTCTCCGAGAGGACCGCGAACGGAGCGCTGTCTCTGGCCGAATCGCTCACGCTGAGCCGGCAGATCGCGGAAGCGCTCGAAGCGGCGCACGAGAAAGGGGTGATCCATCGCGACCTGAAGCCTTCGAACATCAAGGTCACGCCCGAAGGAAAGATCAAGGTCCTGGACCTGGGCCTGGCCAAGTTCACGGAAGCCCCCGCACTCGGGGACGTCTCGAGCTTTCCGACGCAGGCCGAAGAAACGCGCCCGGGCATCATCCTGGGAACTCTCGAGTTCATGAGCCCCGAGCAGGCCCGGGGCAAGCCGGTGGACAAACGGACGGACATCTGGGCCTTCGGGTGCGTCCTCTTCGAGATGCTTTCCGGACATCGGCCCTTCGGAGGCGAGACAGCTTCCGACGTCATCGCGTCGGTGCTCTCCGCCGAGCCCGATTGGACCGCGCTGCCGAAGGCGACGCCCCCGCGCGTCCGCGAGTTGCTCGGCAGCTGCCTGCAGAAGGACCTCGGCCGGCGGTTGCGGGACATCGGGGATGCGCGAATCGAGATCGACCAGTCCCTCTCCGAAATCGGACCCGGGGCGCCCGCGCAAGTCACGACAGGGCGGCGAGGCCGCAAGGCGCTGTTCGCCTGGGTGACCGCCGCCGTCCTGGTCTTGGCCATCGTCGTGGCATGGCTTGCCCTGCGGCCGCGGTTCTCCGGCGCGCCGCCGGCTCTGGCCGGTCGGGTCTCCATCGTGGTCTTGCCATTCAAGGATCTGACCGGACAGCCGAACGGGCAGCTTCTCGGCGACGGCCTCGCCGAGACGGTCAGCGCCCGTCTGGCAAGATTGTCGGGAGTCCAGGTGGTGGCTCCATCGGTAGCGGCCAGCACGGCCGAGAAGCTCAGCGATCCCTATCGCGTGGCGGCCAACGTGGGCGCCAACGCCGTCGTGGCGGGGACGGTCCAGCGCGAGCACGACCAGATGCGAATCACATTCGCGCTCTTGGACGTCGGCGAGAAGCGGCAGCTCGCCATAGAACAGGTCGCCGGCCCGGCTTCCGATCTCTTCGGCATGCAGGACGAGGTCGCCGACCGGGTGGCGAAGAGACTGAAGCTGCCGGTGCCTTCCGGGAGGGAGACCGCAGCCTCGTCCGGTCTCGAAACCGCCAGCCAGCAGCAGCGCTATGTGGAGGCTCTCGGCTCTCTGCAGCGATACGACAAACAGGCTTCCGTGGACCAAGCGATCGGCCTTCTCCAGGTGCTCGCGGTGGAAGCTCCGGGTGCCGCGCTCGTGCACGCGGCGCTGGGCCGCGCCTATCTTTTCAAGTTCAATCTGACTCGCGAGAAGACCTGGGCGGAGCAAGCTCGAGCCGCATCGACGCGCGCGCAGCAGTTGGACGCGAGCTTGCCCGAAGTGGACGTCACCCTTGGCGAGCTGCGCTTGCGGACCGGGCAGCCGGCGGAAGCCGTTTCCGCGTTTCAGCGCGCCCTCTCCCTTCGGCCCAACGATTACGAGGCCATGCTGGGCCTGGCGAGGGCCCATGACGCCTCCGGGGACATCGCCAACGCCGAGAGGATGTACAGGAGGGCGATTCAACTTCAACCCTCCTACTGGTTCGGCTACAGCAAGTTCGCCGGCTTCTATTTCAACCGCGGGCAGTACGCGCAGGCGGCCGAGATGTTTCGCCGCGTGACCGAGCTCGCCCCCGACAGTGCGCGAGCGTTCAGCAACCTGGGGGCGACCTACCACCAGATGGACCGCTTGGAGGACGCGCTCACGGCCTACCGGAAGTCCCTTGGTATCGAGCCCACCGGCATGGCCCACTCCAACCTGGGCACGACAGAGTTCTTTCTCGGGCGGTATGCCGAAGCCTCGCGGGATTTCGAGAAAGCCGTGGCCCTGACGCCGGAACGCTACGATGGCTGGGCCGACCTCGCCGATGCCTACTACTGGAGCGGGCAGCGAGGGATGGCGCGCATCGCCTACGAACGCGCGATTCGCCTCGCGCGCTCCGATCTGCAGATCAATGCCCGCAATCCTTCGGCCCGCGCCCGGCTCGCCGTGTGTCTGGCGCGCAACGAGGACCGTGCGGGCGCTCGGGAACAGATCGGTCAGGCGCTCGCCCTGTCTCAGCAGGACCCTCGTGTGTTCTATGATGCCGCGATCGTGGCGAGCATGGGGGGCGACGCGGACCAGACCTGGAATTGGATTGCGCGCGCGGTCGACGCCGGCGGTCCGCTCGTGCAGATCCGGCACGAACCGCAGTTTGCGAGTCTACGAAAAGATCCGAAGTTCCAGCAGACGCTTCAACGGAAACCGGTGAAGAAATAAGGGATTGAAAAGGAGGACGACGAGATGTCACACCACGGAAGACGGTTCCTGTCCCGGGATGTTCCTCTTCTCTTGCTGGTCTTTTTCGGCCTGACGACCGCGAGCAACGCGCAGACCCCCGCGGCGACCCCCGCTCCGGACAACAAGGTCCCTGTCATGCTCACCATCGACGCCAAGACCTACAAGGTCACGGCGAACCCCGATCCGGTCCCTCTCCATTACAAGAACAAGGACTATGCGGAGTGGCAGATCGACCCTGCGAGCGCGGCTCTCGACTTCACCATCAGCATCGAGGATCAGAAGGACCCGAAGAAGAGAAAGCCCGCCAAGAAGCTCCCGACGCCGAATTGCTCAGGGACCGGCGCCGCAAAGCAGTGCAAATCGATCATTCCCACGTCGGCTCACGAGGGAGACCAGAAGTACAGCATCACGGTCAATGGGGTGAAGACGGACCCGGAAGTGACGATCGACCCCTAGAAGCCCGGCGTTTCTACTACTTCTTCTTCGAGGAAGAGGACTTCTTCCGCGGCACCTTGCCGCCTGCGCGGCGCGCCTCGGAGAGCCCGATGGCGATTGCCTGTTTGCGGCTCGTCACCTTTTTGCCCGAGCGCCCAGACTTCAGTTTCCCCTGCTTGCGCTCGCGCATCGCCCTTTCAACCTTTTCCTGAGCCTTCTTTCCGTACCTGGCCATCAATCCTCCGTATATCTTTTCTGCAGAAAACATGCCTGTCCGCCGGTGAGGTCCAACGGCTCAGCCGGAAGAGGAAAAGCCTGCCTTTCTTCTCGGGATGATGGTGATCCTCCCATCCGACTCGATGTAGGCCCTAGACACGTCCTCCGGAGACTCGACGTTTTCGCGCCGCAGAGCGGCGAGCAGCTGTTGCTCCGTCAACATCTCCCTCTTCATCGTCTTCTCCGACACGCGGCCGTCCTCGATGAGGAGCTCCGGCCGGCCCTCGATCAATCCCTCGAGGCGCCTGGAGCGGTGCACGAGGTAATCCAAGAAATACGTCACTCCGAGCAGTGTCAGCGCCGCGACGGCGGCGACCGGCAGCGACGAGTCGCCGCCGGTCAGCGCGGGCCCCACCGTCCGGGCAAGAAGGAGCATCCCGAGAAACTCCATCGGTGTCCACCGCCCCATCTCTTTCTTGCCGAAGAGGCGCATTGCCACGAGGAGAAAGAGATAGATCAGCAGGACCCTCAGAACGATTTCGAGAAGAGAGATTCGGGGCTCGAACACGGCCGCCTCCCCTTCTTGCGGCCTCCCGGCCCGCCTGCTTGCCGGAGAAAAGCACGGCTCCGGGGCGCCGCTCTCGCGACGCCCCGGAAGGCCGTGGACTCATGAGGACTTATGTCGTCAGCCGATTCGCCGCGCTCAGACCCAGGACAAGAAAGAGCAGAAACAGCACTCCGAAGATCAGAGCGAAGACCTTGGCGATGGCGAACGAAGCGCCAGCGATGCCCGTGAAGCCCAGCAGGGCCGCGATGAGCCCGATAAGCAAAAAGGTCAGTGCGAGTCTCAGCATTTCTTCACCTCCGGTGGACACCGTTTGCGAAAGTCGTGCCCGCACGCCGAAGGTCCTGGCGCAAAAGGCCAACATGGCGCGGGATTAGCATTGAAGGCCGGCATGAGACGCGGGAAGCGTTCTTCGATTCTGAGAATCTCGAAACGCCGGCTCGACAAACTGTTGCTCTCGCTCATTCGGGAGAGCTTCCGATTCTTGAGTTTCTTCCCTCACTTCCTTTCGGCCTGTTGGGCGGAGTTCCTGTTCCTCACTCCTCCGCGTCAGGCCCGGACCCGCCAGGAGCGTGAAATCCTTTCCCGCGGCCGCTTCCGCAACATTCTCTTCCGCAACTGCCGGCTCGCGACGTGGCGGTGGGGAGAGGGTCCCGCGGTGCTCCTCGTCCACGGATGGGGAGGACATGCCGGACGTCTCAGTCGTTTCGTGGCTCCCTTGACGGAGGCGGGCTTCTCCGTGATCGCGTTCGACGCTCCGGGTCACGGCGCTTCGGAAGGGAGGCGCTGTTCCGTCTCCGATTTTATCGGTGCGGTCCTCGCGGTGGCGGAAGACTCCGGGAACGTCGTGGGTCTCGTCGGCCACTCCCTCGGCGCGGCGGCCTGCGTGCTGGCGATGCGTGAGGGTCTTCGCGTCCGCGCCCTGGTTCTGCTTGCTCCCCTCTCCGATCCCGAGAAATATGCGGGCCGTTTCGCGAGCATCTGCCGGATGCCGGGACCGGTCTGCGATTCGATGAAGATCCGGCTCGCGGCGCGGCACGGAGTCGCGTGGGAAAAGCTGCGTGTGGTCGAGCTCGCTCCCTCCATTCCCGGTCCGTTGCTGATCTTCCATGACCGTCGAGACGCGAAGGTTCCCCTGGGGGACGGCCGCGCCATCGCCGCGTCGTGGCCCGGCGCCCGTCTCGTCACGACGCAAGGTCTCGGCCACCACAAGATCCTGCGCAGCGCCGAGGTCATCGGCGGGACCGTCTCGTTTTTCCTTCCTTCTCTGCCCATCGCCACCCGCCCGAAAAACCGGGCGGAGCAAATCGCCTGATGCGGTGCTGCCGGATCTCCTGGGCGTTGGCAAGAGCATTGCTGTAACCCCTTCGGGAGCATTCACGATGCGCGCGATCTGGAGCGGACACATCACGTTCGGACTCATTTCGATCCCGGTCGGCCTGCACGCCGCCGTCGAATCTTCCGAACGGGTCTCCTTCCGGCTTCTTCACAAGAAGGACATGGCCCCGATCAAGTACAAGAAGTTCTGCAGCGAGGAGGACATCGAGGTCGGAAACGACGAGATCGTCAAGGGCTACGAGGTCGAGAAGAAGAAGTACGCGGTCGTGGAGAAGGAGGAGCTCGAGGAGGTCCAGAAGAGCGTCGGCGAAGGCAACCGGTCGATCGACGTCCTGCAGTTCGTGGACCTGGCTTCTCTCAATCCTCTTTCCTTCGAGAAGCCGTATTACGTCACGCCCCAGAAGGGGGGCGAGAAGGCATACTCCGTGCTGCGCGACGCGCTGGCGGAGGCGAGGCGCGTGGGAATCGCCCGGTTCTTCCTGCGGACGCGCCCGCTTCTGGCGGCGCTCATCCCGGGCCCGGAGGCGCTGGCGCTGGAGGTCCTGAGGTCTTTCGAGGAGTTGCGCGACCCCGCCGAGCTCGGAGTCCCCGCCCCGGGCAAGAAGGCGGCCGAGGTGAAGATGGCGCGCCTCCTGATCGATCAGATGTCGGAAGAGTGGGACCCGACGCAGCACCCCGACGAGTACCGCCAAGCGCTGGAGAAGCTGCTCGCCTCCAAACGCAAGTTCGTGGTCAAGACGGAGGCGCGAGGCCGGGGCGAAGAGGGCAAGGTCGTGGACCTGATGGAAGCCCTTCGCAGGAGCATAGGGAAAGCCGGCGGCCGGGCAAAGGCGAAGAGAAGCCCAATCAGGAAAGCCGGAGCCGCCTGAGAGAGCAATGGAGGCTTGAGGCCAATGAAACCGCCAACGGGATTCCTGCAAGGCTTCGGAATCGGAGCGGGCCTGATCGCCGTCGTGGCGGCGATCTCGCTCTTTTCCAGGCCAGGTCTCATCGGCCCTGCTCAGACGCGCCCCGCGCCGGCCGGCAAACCTATCGTCGAGCCGCGCAGCGTCGGCGAGGAGCCCGCGCTCCTTCCGCAGGACTACCTCGATCTCTGCCGGAACGCGGGTCTGTAAGAGTCCTTATTTTTTCTTGGCGAAACTCGGAACGGGCTTTCTGTTTCGGGCGGACCGCGACTGCTCCGCCGCCTCTCGAATCGTCTCCTCCCGATCCCGGGGCTGCTGAGGCTTCTCCTCGGCAGTCTTATGGGTGTAGAGGACCACGTACGGGACCTTGACGGTGTCGCGCTTGTGCAGATTTTTCTTTCTCGGAGCCATGCCAACGGAGAGAGCAATTTTCATTCCGGCAGCGATCAGGTGGTTGGTCGTAGGTGGGAGGCATCGGGGCCTCCCACTTATTACCAATTAGGGACCCCGGCGGACGAGACCGAGGATCAGCACGATGACAGCCACGACGAGAACCAGGTGGATGAATCCGCTGGTGACGTGGAACGCGAAGAATCCGAGGAGCCAGAGGACCAAGAGGACGACGAAGATGGTCCAGAGCATGTTGCCTCCCTTTCCCCGGCGAGTTCCGCGGGCGGGCCGGGGTCACTCCAGTTCTGCGAGAATTGAGCCAACACCTGCGCGCTCGCGTCGACGATCGGCTAGCGGCGCGGTCGCGTTCGACGGCGCGCCCGGAGCCAGGCGTCGCGGGCGGCCTGACGAACATCCTCCCAATCCATTTCTCCCGAAGCGAGCTCGTAGGTCCAACGGCTCGAGAGCTCGGTCTCGATGTCTTCGAACTCGACCGCGTCCTTGCCCAGGCCGGCGGCGCTTCGCCAGCCGAACCGGTAACCCGGCTCGTAGTGCTCGTACGGGCGTCCCGCCTCGTAGTACGGACGCCGCCGGAAGTTTTGCCTCCAGTAGTCTCCTTCCGCGACTTCATCCAGATCTTCTCCGGCCGCGAGACCTCCGGTCCCGATCGATTCCCCGCGGTCGATCCCCAGGCCCGTCGCGGTTCCGGTGACGATCTGGCTGAAGGCTCCCTCGCTGTCGCCGGTGGAAGCCATAGTCTCCGCCTCGTCCTCCGCGGCTGCTTCGGCGGTCATGCCGCGCTGGACGGTCCGTTCCGGATCCCGCGGGGCTGCGCGCCGGCCGTTGGTCGCGCGGGGACGCTTCGAGCCCGCCGTCCTCTTTCGAGTTGCGGACGGCTTTTGCGCGGATTTTCTTTTTTCTGCCAGCTTTGCCTTTCGCGTAGGTTTCTCTTTTTTCGCCATAGGTGACCTCTCGAGGGATCGAGCAAGAGACGTGCCCGGAGGTTGCGCACCGCGGTATGCTCTCCGCGGCGAAAAAAGGAGGACTGAATATGCGCAAGAAGACCGTTCTCGTACTGCTTCTTCTTCTCGCCGGCATGCTCGCCGCGCGGGCCGAAGAGAAGAAGGCGCCCTGGAAAGTTTCGGGCCAGTTGGAAGAGGCCTGCTCCTGCGACGCCGCCTGTCCGTGCTGGTTCGACTCGAAGCCGACGAAGATGACCTGCGGCGGGGGCCAGGTCATTTTCATCGACAAGGGAAGCTACGGCGACGTTCCCCTGGACGGGCTTGCCTTCGCCATGATGGGCCAGAGTCCCGAAGGCAAGAGCATGATGGAATCGATGGGCAACTGGAACTTCGCCTACCTCTATATCGACGAGAAGGCGAACCCAGCACAGAGAAAGGCGCTCGAGGCGATCGCCAAAGCCACGTCGCCTCCTTTCGCCCCGCCGGAGAGGACGAAGACCCGTTACGCGCCGATCTCCCGCAAGGTCGAGGGCTCCGAGCACATCGTCACACTCGGCAGCTACGGCAGCTTCTCCGGACACCTGGTCTCGGGCGGCATGGGCTCGGGCAACCCGAAGATCGTGCTTCCTCCGGGCGCCGATCCCATCCACAAGGAGTACAGCCAGGGCCGCACGACGAAGCAGACCTACAACGACGCCGGGCAGAAGTGGGACTGGTCCAATTCGAACTACATGTACAGCAAGTTCGAGGTCACGAGCGAGGACTACGACAAGTTCAACGCCTTCATGATGCAGACAATGGAGAAGGCTAAGGCCGAAAAGAAGAAGAGTTGATCCCGATCACGGGATCGCGCGAGGCGCGGCTCGAAGGCCGCGCTTTTTTTTGCCCCGAAACCCGGCCGCACCTCGAACGTAGTAGGGGAACATGAAGACACGCGGCTGGACGGCAGTCGGCGCGGGATTCCTCCTCGCAGCGAGCCTCGCGGCGGCGGACGGCGCCTCTCTCTCAGGCAAGCTCCACGCCCCGGAAAAGGAGGAGCTGGCCTCGCTCGAGCGCCTCGTGCCGCGCCTGATGAAGGACGCAGATGTGCCGGGTCTTTCCCTCGCCGTCGTGCGGGACGGACAGGTTCTTTACCACCGAGCCTTCGGAGTCCGGGACGCGGGCACGGGCGCCCCCGTCGACGACGACACGATCTTCGAGGCGGCTTCGCTCTCCAAGCCGGTTTTCGCGTACGCCGTCCTGAAGCTCGCGGACGCGGGTCGGCTCGACCTCGACGCGCCGCTCGCGAAGTACCTTCCCGGAGACTATGTGGAGGACCCGAGAGTCCGCTCGATCACCGCTCGCCGCGTGCTATCCCACACAACGGGCTTCCCGAACTGGCGGCCGGACGGGCAGCCGCTCAAGATCCACTTCGAGCCGGGCGAGAGATTCAGCTACTCGGGCGAGGGCTTCGTCTATCTGCAGAAGGCCGTCGAGAACCTGACCGGGCAGACTCTCGAAGCCCTGATGCGGCGCTTGGTCTTCGAGCCGCTGCGGATGACGAACAGCAGCTACACATGGCAGGACCGCTTCGAAAGGCGCAAGGCGAGGGGACACGATGCCATCGGCAGTCCCCTCAGCCTGCGCCGTCCCGCGGAGACGAACGCCGCGGCCAGCCTCCACACGACAGTGCTCGACTATGGGCGCTTCCTCGCGGCCGTCCTGGACGGCACGGGGCTCCGGAAGGAAACGGCGGCGCAGATGCTCCATCCCCAGATCCACGTGGACGAAGGGTGCCACAATTGCGTCAACACCAAGCCGACCGGGCGTCTCTCGCGAGAGATCGGCTGGGGCCTGGGCTGGGGAGTGCAGGAGACCGAGGACGGCTCCTCCCTCTGGCACTGGGGAGACAACGGCAGCGGTTTTCACTGTTACGTCGTCGGATTTCCGCGGCAGCGGCTGGGCGTCGTCGTCTTCACCAACGGCCTCGGCGGGCAGGGCATCATCCCCGAGGTTGTCGCGGCGGCGGTGGGCGGAAATCACCCGGCCTTCGCGTGGCTCGCCTACGAGCGCTGGGACTCGCCCGCGAAGACCTGGTTCAAAGACATCCTAACCCGCGGACAGCCGGCGATCGCCGACTACAAGGAGCGGAAGCCTGGCGAGTCCAGCCCGGCCTTGTCCGAGCAACAGGTCAACCG
>WNGF01008824.1_pt1 | contig 13802 bp, 13 predicted proteins | sample 5400641 | NCBI WGS metagenome assembly WNGF01 (sample SAMN13153371, study PRJNA577476) | soil metagenome | isolation source: 80 cm soil or saprolite under grassland replicate 2 | place: USA:California | collected 2016-06-15
CGCCGGCAGCGCCTGAGCGTTGTCAAGATCGACGAGGAGTCGAAGAAGAAGATCGGCCGCGGATCGATCAAGATGCGCGACATCGTGATCTTCACCCGGCAGTTCTCGACGATGATCAACGCCGGTCTGCCGCTCGTGCAGGCGCTCACTATTCTCGCCGATCAGACGGACAACAAGGCGCTCTCCGAAGTGACGCGGAAGGTCGTGTTCGACGTCGAGTCGGGTCACACCGTGGCCGACGCGCTGTCGAAACATCCCAAGGCCTTCACCGGTCTCTACGTCAATATGGTCTCGGCGGGAGAGGCGGGCGGTATTCTCGACACGATCCTCATGCGCCTGGCGACCTTCCTCGAGAAGAACGACAAGCTCGTCCGAAAAGTGAAGGGCGCGATGATCTACCCGTCGGTCATCATGTCCGTCGCCGCCATCGCGGTAGTAACGCTGCTGCTTTTCGTGATTCCCGTCTTCGAGTCCATGTTCGCGTCCGCCGGTCAGGCGCTTCCTCTGCCGACGCGCGTCGTGATCGGCGCCTCCAAGGCGCTGCACGCGTACTGGTACATCATTCTCGCCGTTCTCATCGCCGGCTTCTACTCCTTTAAGAAATACTACGCCTCACCGAACGGGAAGCTCGTCGTCGACCGGGCGATGCTCCGCTTCCCGGTGCTCGGCGACGTGCTCCGTAAATCGGCCGTCTCACGCTTCACCCGAACGCTGGGCACGCTGATCAGCTCCGGCGTCAGCATTCTTGAGGGGCTCGAGATTACCGCCAAGACGGCCGGCAATCGCGTCATTCAGGATGCCATCATGGAGTCGCGCTCCTCGATCGCCGGCGGTGAGACGATCGCCGGACCGTTGCAGAAGTCGAAGGTCTTTCCGCCGATGGTCATCTCGATGATTTCGGTCGGCGAGCAAACGGGCGGACTCGACGAGATGCTCACCAAGATCGCCGATTTCTACGACGACGAAGTCGACGCGGCAGTCAGCAACTTGCTCTCGCTGCTCGAGCCGGTGATGATCGTGTTCCTCGGCGTCATCGTCGGCGGAATGGTCGTCGCGATGTACCTGCCGATCTTCAACATGATCAACGCAGTACAATGAATCGCATCTTCCCAATCGCCGCCGCGCTGCTCCTCGCGGCCGGTCCTCTCGCTTCGCAAACGCCTGCCCCCGCGGGTCCGCAAACGGCGGTGAAATTTCCCGCCCCGCTCAAGGTCTTCGACCCGTCGTTCACCGATACGGGCGTCAGCGCGTGCACCGACTTCTTCGAGTTCGCGAACGGCGGCTGGCTGAAACGTGACACGATTCCCCCGGCGTTTTCCAGCTCCGGCGTCTCCAAGGAGATGACAGACCGCAACGAGCTCGTCGTCCGCTCGGTGCTGGAGGACGCGATGAGAAACCGTTCGAATCAGCCGGCCGGCAGCACCGCCCGGAAGCTCGGAACTTTCTACGCGAGCTGCATGGATTCGACGCGTGCCGAGAAGGAAGGAATCGAGCCGCTGCGCGCCGAGCTGAATCGAATTTCGGCGGTCACCTCGCGTCCTGCGCTCGTACAGGAGATCACGCGACTGCAGCCGATGCGCACCGCTGTTCTGTTCGGCTATTTCCCCGAGGTTGATCCGAAGGATGCGACGCACTACATGGCGTCGCTGAACCAGGGCGGCCTCGGAATGCCCGACCGCGACTACTATACGAAGAGCGACTCCGCTTCCGCCGCGCTGCGCACGAAGTACGTGGCTCATGTCGCTCGTACTCTCATTCTTGCGGGCGAGACGGAAGCTGATGCTGCGGCCGACGCTCAGCGCGTCATGGCACTGGAAACCGAGCTCGCGAAGTCGTCGATGACGCGCGTCGCGATGCGCGATCCGAACGCGACGTACCACAAGACCGCGATCACCGATCTCCAGAAGCTGGCACCGTCGATCGATTGGCCCGCCTACTTCCGGACGCTCGGAGTCAGCAAGACTCCTGCGTACGTCGACGTCGGCCAGCCCGACTTCTTCAAAAGAGCAAGCGAGCTCGTCGCGGCCGTCCCGCTCGAGGACTGGCGCGCCTATCTCCGCTATCATCTGGTCAGTGCGGCGTCGCCGTGGCTGAGTACGCCCTTCGTCTCTGAGGATTTCGGGTACAGCTCGCTTTACTCGGGCGCTTACGTGGCGAAGACATTCTCGCCGCAGGCGAGGGCGCTCGCGCGGCAGGTGATCGACGACATCCGTGCGTCGTTCCGCGACCGCATAACGACGCTCACGTGGATGTCGGATTCCACTCGCAAATACGCGCTCGCCAAGCTCGCGCAGATGAACGAAAAGGTCGGCTACCCCGACAAATGGCGCGACTACGGCAAGCTGGAAGTCACCGAGGGCGGTTTCGCCGGCAACATTCTCCGCGCGAACGCGTTCGCCTGGCAGCGCATCGTGGATCGTCCCGGCAAGCCAGTCGACAAGACTGAATGGGGCATGACGGTTCCGACGGTGAACGCCTACTACAACCCCTCGCTGAACGAGATGGTATTCCCGGCCGGCGCGCTGCTCCCGCAGACGTTCGACGCTTCAGGCGATCTCGCCGCGAATTACGGGTCGCTCGGCGGCAGCTGGGCCGGACATGAGCTCACTCACGGGTTCGATGACGAAGGCCGTCACTTCGACGCCGAGGGAAATCTCAGGGATTGGTGGCTCCCGGGCGATTCGGTGAAGTTCACCGAGCAGGCGCAGAAGATCGTGGATCAGTTCGCCGGCTACGTGCAGGTGGACACGCTGCACGTGAACGGGCAGCTCACCCTCGGCGAGAACATCGCCGATTACGGCGGACTGCTCACAGCGTACGACGCATTGGAGCGCGCGCTGAACCGGACCGGAGATCGTCGCGTTATCGACGGGTACACTCCGGAGCAGCGCTTCTTCATCGCGTACGCGCAGAGCTGGCGTGAGCACTCTCGTCCGGAGCGTTTGCGCAGCCGCGTTTTTACCGATCCCCACGCTCCTTCACGCTGGCGGACGAACGGGCCGGTTTCGAACATGGCCGCGTTCGCGAAGGCGTTCGATTGCAAGCCGGGTGATCCGATGGTGCGGCCGGCGGCGGTTGTCCCGCAGATCTGGTAGACCTGAACACGAAGCGCTAACCGCAAGCCGCCGCCGGTAGATGATGCCGGCGGCGGTTTTTTTCTGTGCGATTACCTCCGTTTCACCGGAGGCGCCGAATCGGGCGGATCGAATCTGTCGAACTGAATCAGTGTTTCGGCGAACGCCGTCACGAGGGAGCCGTTGCCATTCGCGACCCGGCGCACGGCGACCATGTGATTGGCGAACCATTGGCCGCGCTGCGTGCTGAAATCGTCGTAGCGCACTCCGCCGCCACTCGACGACGAGTGGATGAAGCGCCCGCTTCCGGCGTAAATCGCGACGTGGCTGATCCGCCCGCCCTGCGTGAAGAGAATGAGATCACCGGTCGTCATCGCGCGCGGATTTTGATCGACCGCCACCCCCGAGCCCACCATCTGACGCGCCGTCCTCGGCAAATCCACACCCTGACGCGCATACACGTACTGGACGAACCCGGAGCAGTCGAAGCCGGTTTGCGGCGAAGTCCCTCCGTAACGATAGGGAACGCCGATGTACCGTTCGGCGTCGGGAACTACGCGCCGAGCCGCTCCCGCCGCTGACGTACCGCTCGCGGGCCACGTAGTCCGGCTTCCACCGGTCCGGCCCGACGGCGCTCGTGAGGAGCTTCCGCCGAAAACTCCGCCATAACTGTGCGATGCGTGCGACGATCCGAAATGAAATGAAAGTCCGACGCGATACTCCGCGCCGGGCACGAAATCACCGGCCGTCGCAGCCGCGTTTCCGAGCTGCGACCGGTAGCGCGCCTCTCCTTCCACGGCGATCGTATTCCCCAGCGGAATCGCAACGCCTCCGCCGTAGCTCCACGTCTTTATCGGGGCATCGATTGACGGGGAAGAGGAACCGCTTTGCTCACCGACGCCGGCGAACGCGAATGGATGCCCGAATCCACCCAGCAAATAACTGAGCCCGTCGAAGTTGTCGGCGAGAATGACGTCGGCGTCGCCGGTCCAGCGCCGCGATCCCGAGGTGCCGCCGGGCGTCGTTGCTGAGACCGCCGACATGCCGATGCCGAACGTCCCACGCAATGCGATCGCGCCCGTCCCGAGCGTCAATCCGAAACCGCCAAGTCCTTCGCCGCCGGGAAACGAGTTGCTGTAAGAGGTAAAGAGCTGTGCGCTGCTCGAGGCTTGTGCGGAGCTACGACCAGCGAGGAGCGCGGCCGTGGCGAGAATGAGCGTGACTTGACGACGGAAAGACATAGGCATTCCTGGCTAAAGAAGCTTGCGACGCCCAATGAGGCACGAGCCGAGCCCAACGCCGCGAATTTGCTAAGTCGTCACTCTGAAAAGATTTACATCGCGCGCGATGCCTTTCTCGACGGCGATGGTGTCATCCGTTCAGGACATCGTGTGGGGCGAACCGCGGACGCTTTGGCAGCGGGTGTGACCCTCGAAAGCGGTCGACTCGCCACGTCCCAATGAATCGCTTACTTCACCCGGCTGATGAAATCCTCACGCTTCGGCGGCCGGAATATCAAATCGATTCCGAGCCAGATCGCTTTCGCGAACGGATAGAACGCGATCGGTGTCAGAATCGCCAGCGCGGCGCCGCCCCACTGGAGCGCGGCCCATGGAGGGTTCGGCCAGGTAACGAACATCACGATCACGAACGCGGCGGCAAGAACCGATTCCACAACGATGAGATTGAGCGCGTACGCGCCGAGGAAGTAGTCACCCTCGCCGCGCTCGAGCATCATGCCGCAGTTCGGGCAGCGGTCCCTCAGCGTGAAGTATCCTGCGAAGATCCCGCGCGCTCCGCAGTTCGGACAGCGCAGCCGAATCGCCCGCAAGAGCAGCTGCCGGATCGTCTTGCGACTGGTATCCGGCTTGCTGTGCTCCGGTGGCGGCAGCCCTTTGTTCGGAGCGGGCAGCGTGTTCAATATCCGCGCACCGGATGTGGCGTGTACGGCGCTTCGAGCTCGGCGACCTGCTCGGTCGTCAGCTTTATGTCGAGCGCGCGAACTGCGCTCTCGAGGTGCTCCATCTTCGTCGCGCCCACTATCGGCGCCACCACGCCCGACTTCGAGAGCAGCCACCCCAGCGCGACCTCACTCGGCGGTTTTCCGATTGCAGTGGCAACTCTTCGGTTCGAATCGACGACGGCGTCGTCGCTCGGCCAGTCATACAGGTCGCGGGCATACTGATCGCTGTCGGCGCGCGTGGTGCCTGTTTTCACCGACGGCGTCGTGCGCGCGAGACGTCCGCGCGCGAGCGGCGACCAGGGAACGATTCCGACTCCTTCCTCCACGCAGAGAGGAATCATCTCCCGTTCTTCTTCGCGATAGAGAAGGTTGTAGTGATTCTGCATCGCGACAAACCGCGCCCAGCCGTTTCGCTCCGAGAGACTCAATGCCTTCGCCATCTGCCACGCATATCCCGAGCTGGCGCCGATGTGGCGCACTTTTCCGGAGTGAACGAGATGGTCCAGCGCGGCGAGCGTCTCTTCCATCGGCACCGTGCTCTTGAACCGGTGGATGTAGTAGAGATCGATTGTCTCTACGCCGAGCCGTCTGAGGCTCGCCTCGCATCCCTGAATGATGTGCTTGCGCGAGAGCCCGCCCATGTTCGGACCCTCGCTCATCGGGAAATGCACCTTCGTCGCGAGAACGATCTCCTCCATCTTCGCCATCTCGCGCAGTGCCTTCCCGGTGACCATCTCGCTAATGCCCATCGAGTACATGTCGGCGGTGTCGAAGAAGTTGATGCCGAGGTCCAGCGCTTTCTTGAAGAACGGCATCGCGTCTTTTTCACCGAGCGTCCACGGCCGCCAGTTCGGATCGCCGTAAGTCATGCAGCCGAGGCATATCCGTGAAACCGTGAGGCCGCTTTTTCCTAGCTGGGCGTATTGCATCGTTCAGGAGCTCCGGGACGGGTTGGCCAACATCGTAAATAGACGCACGCGGTCATCTCGCGTCGAGGAGAGCCGCGAGCTTGAAGCGTCCTTTCGTCGCATTCAGCGGTGCCCATAGGTCCCCCAGTTTTTTCAGTCGCGCCGGAACGTTGCGGATCGTGAAATCACCGATTTCCACTCCGCCCTCGATCTCCTTCCACGTCACCGGCGTTGAAACCGTCGGCTCCGCTTGCGGCCGTGCCGAATAGGCCGACGCCAGCGTTTTCCCCCACGCGTTCTGATTATAGTCGACGAGCACCCGTCCGCGCGGCCGCTTCGCGATCCTGTACTCCGCGGTGACGATCTTCGGGTGCAGCTCTTCCAGATTTCTCGCCAGCGCTTTCGCGAAGCCCCATACGTGTTTCTGCAGCGGTCCGCGCACTATCGGCACGTAAATGTGAATGCCGCTCGCGCCGGTCGTCTTCACGTAGGTCTTCATGCCGAGCTTCTCGAGCGCTTCGCCGACGATCATCGCCACATCCCGCACGCGCGCGAACGGCGTGCCCTCGACCGGATCGAGGTCGAAGTGCACATAGTCAGGCCGATCGATGTCGTCGCACCGCGAATACCATTGATTGAGGTCGACGCAGCCCAGGTTGACCAGCCATAACAGAGAAGCCATGTCCTGCGCCATCGGAAAATCGATGACGTTGCCGGACCCATGCTCGATGCTGCACGTCTTTATCCAATCCGGCCTCGGCGACGGCGCGCGCTTCATGAAGAAACACTTTCCACGAACGCCGTTCGGATAGCGCTTCATGACCATCGCCCGGTCGCGAAGATGCGGCCCCAGTGCGGGGCCGACGTCGGCGTAATACTGCAGCAAATCGCGTTTCGTGACTCGGGAAGAGGGCCAGAAAACCTTGCCAAGGTTCGTCAGATTGACCGCGTGGCCGTCGATCTCGAGCATCGCGTCCGGCTCGTCGCGCGGAATTTGAAGTCCGCCGGAAGGTCGTTTCATGTTGTCGAAAGATTGCAATAACGCAGCCTTTGCGGCGCGCTTTGCTTCGCTGCGCTACGTCGGAAGCACCCCCGTGCGCTGCCAGTTTGTTGCCAACACCCGTCGGCTCACGTACCATCAAGCGTCATAAGCAGTACCTGCCCGCGTCTCAAGTGGACTAATGGATTTTTCCAGTCTCCCCCATCAGCTCGGCACGAATCCCCTGCTTGCCCTCGTCGTGCTCTACCTCGGCGGGGTGCTGACGAGCTTCACGCCGTGCATCTATCCGATGATCCCGATAACCGCGGCAATCATCGGTGGGCAGACGACGGGCAACGTCGGAACGCGGAGAATCTTTTTTCTCGTTCTCAGCTACGTTGTCGGGCTCGCGGCCGTCTACAGCGCGCTCGGAGTTCTCGCCGGACTCACCGGCACGATCTTCGGAACCGTCAGCTCCAATCCCTGGCTTTATCTGCTGATGGCGAACGTCTTGTTTTTCGCCGCGCTTGCGATGCTCGACGTCATTCCGGTTCGCCTTCCGGCATTCGTGGTCGCCAAATCGGCTGCCGCAGGGAATGGTGGAAGCGCGGGCGGGGCGCTCATCATGGGAGCGGTATCCGGTTTGGTCGCGGCGCCGTGCTCAGCTCCGGTGATGGCTGTCGTCCTCACCTGGGTCGCGGCGACGAAGAGCGGTGTTCTCGGTTTTCTCTATCTGCTCGCGTTCTCGCTTGGAATGTGCACGCTGCTCGTTGCCGTCGGACTGTCGGCGGGTGTATTGGCGCGCCTCCCGAAGGCGGGCGTCTGGATGATTTGGATCAAGCGGCTCTTCGCTGCGATCATATTCGTCGTTGCGGAGTATTACCTGGTTAAGATGGGCCAACTCCTCTTTTAGCCTTGATGTCCGAATGCGCCGACTGATCACACTCACTCTTGTCTTCATCGCCTTCGCCGGCGCGCGCTCGCTTGCCGGGCAGGACATGGGCATCGACATCGGGAAGGTTCCACCGGCCGCGGTCGTTCAGACTCTCGACGGGAAGCCGCTCGACCTTTCGCGTTACGTCGGAAAAACGCCGATGGTCATCGAGTTCTGGGCAACGTGGTGCCCGAACTGCCGCGAGCTGATGCCGGCATTTCTCGCCGCGGGAAAGAAGTACGGCGGCAAGGTGAAGTTCCTCGCCATCGCGATAAACGTGAATCAATCCGTCGACCGCGTAAGAAAATTCCTCGCCGCGCATCCGCTGCCGCATGAGACTGTCTGGGACGTCAACGGTAGCGCCGCCGAAGCGTTCGATGCGCCCGCGACGTCCTATGTCGTCGTGCTCGATCGGAAGGGTCGCGTCGTCTACACCGGGCTCGGCGGCAAGCAGGACCTCGACGCGGCGATCGCGAAAGGTCTGTAGAAAAAAAGCGGCGCATGTCGGCGCCACCTCCTTCACAAAATTTGAAAGTCGCTACTTCGCTGAATCGGCTGCCGCCGCCGGCGGCGAAAGACTGTCCACGACTGCGGCGAGCTCCTTGTACGCGCCCGCGGATAGCACCTTGAACGGTCGCGTCACGTAGGCAATGCGCCCTTCCGGGTTCACGACGAAGAGCGATCGATTGTCCTGCTTGCGCTTGGCGTCGAACGCCTGATAGAGTCCGCCAACCCGACCCGCCGTATCGCTCGCGAAAACGATCGGAAAAGCTTCATCGCGGGCCCACGACGCCTGCGTCGTGTCGGCGTCGGCGCTTATTCCGATGACGACGACCTTGTGGCCGTTGTTGAAGAGCGTGGCGTACTGATCACGGTACGCCTCCATTTGAATCGTTCAGCCCTTTGTTCGCGCCTGATAAAAGAAGGCGAGCACGACTGTGCTGCCGCGAAAATCCGAGAGCTTTACCGGATTCTTAAGAACGCCGTACTGCGTCCCTCCGGGCAGCGCAAAATCCGGCGCCATCTCGCCAACCGCGGGATGAGTCGGAACGGGCGCCGCAACCGGCGCCGGGGCCGGCTGCTGCGCGTGTGCGCTCGATGCGATTAACGCACAGAGTGCTAGTGCCCCGATGCCTGCTGCTTTGGTGGTTCGCATCCGCCTCCCGGTCGTCGGTGTGCTGAAAACAGCTTGTTTATAGTACGCGAACGGCCGCGATTCTGCCAACACGTCCCGCCGCGTGCGATGAAACCCGACCCCGTTCAAACCGTAAGGAGGATATGGCTGTCCAATCAGCGACATCCAGAGGAGTCATGAAAATGAAGCGCACGATCAGGGGTGCTGCCATTGCCGCCCCCTTGCTGTTGGGATCCGCGGCCGCGGGTGCACGTGCACAGGGCAACTACTCGGCGCCGCGCAATGCCAGCGTCGATGCGACCGGAGCGCGCTTGCTTCGCGTCGAGGCGGGTGCGGGAACGCTGCGAGTCGAAGGGAAGGCCGGGCTCAGGCAAGTGCAGGTCACGGGCACGGCACACGCCTCTTCGCAGAGCATTCTTCGCGACATCAAAATCGTCGCCGAGCGGCGCGGAGATGAAGTGTACATCAAGACCGACATCCCGGAATCCAACTGGCGATGGCTCGATAATCCTTCCGCCGCCCTCGATCTCGTCATCGAAGTGCCGGAAGGCATTGCCGCCAGAGTCACCGACGGAAGCGGCGCTGCCGAGGTGCGCAACGTTGGAGCGCTTGACGCAGTCGATGGATCCGGAGATTTCGAAGTCGATGGCGCGGAGTCGGTTCACATCACCGACGGATCCGGCAGTCTCGTGATCAACAATATTCGCGGCGACGTCAGAGTGCGCGATGGTTCCGGCGACGTAGTTGCGCGGAACGTAGCGGGTTCATTCACCGTTGAAAGCGACGGCTCGGGCGGAATTTTCGCGACCGACATCAAAGGGTCGGTGATCGTCGAGCACGATGGCTCCGGCGAGATCAACGCATCGCGCATCGGCGGCGATCTGCTTGTGCGCTCGAAGGGCAGCGGTGCGGTGAGCTACGATCACGTGAGCGGCCGAGTCGAGATTCCCGACCGCGACCGCAGGTGGCGGCGCTATCGCGACAACGGCTGACCGCAAGAATCCTTACCGCATCATTCAAGCGACGTGACATTAGTGTGGCCTCGAGGGGCCACACTGTTTTTAACACGCGGAGTATATCGGTGAGCGCTTCAGCGGCGCACCCGCCCCTGTCGGGCGAACGAAATCGCGTGACCTGGACCTCTGACTTTCATCAGCTGACCATTCAGCCAAACAACCAGTATGATCGACCATACACGATCTACAGAAAGCCTTGAGGGTCATCGAATGTCTACTGGGCGCATAATCGTCCGAGTTGCATTTGCCGGTTTGACGTTTTGCGCCTCTGGCGCCTGTGCGCAAGGGGCTCCGAAAAGCGTCGCCCGGCAGGCGGCGCCGATCACTCTAGATTCCGTGGTACGCGCGAACGACTCGACAGCGGCGGTGCGCAAGTTCGTTCAGGGATTCTATGACTGGTACGCGCCGCTTGTGCAAACAGAGCCGCGCTTTCCTGCCTGGTGGCAGATCCTGAGTAGCGCCCCCGGCTACCTGGATGCGAACCTTGCGAGCGGGCTCCGCGCTGACTCCGCTGCACAACGGATTGATCCCGTCTCGCGGGAAGTGATCGACTTCGACCCATTTCTGAATTCGCAGGATCCCTGTCCGCGCTACGAAGTGACCGACGTCCACTCTGACGGCAGGAGCTATCGAGTCTCCGCGCGGCCCGTTTGCCCCAATGCCACTTGGCAATACTGGCAAACGTTGGACAAGACCACCGTCGTAGAAGTGATCCCTGAGGCCGGTCACTGGAAAATCACCAACGTCTTCTATGAGAAGGGTGACCTCAAATCATTGCTCTGTCTTAATGCCAAGGCCGATACACGACCTGACAGACGACCGGCAAAATGCTAACGATGCCGTGGAGCTGAGAAATCCGATAAGCTCTTCAACCCGAGTCTCGAGTTCCTGATCATATACCGCTAGTAGCTCGACGGGCTGCCTTTACCATCGCTGCCACCGGGCATGATAGTCGTGACGGTGCTTATTTAAGTTTTTATTAACAAGGGGGGAGATTGGTCATGAAAATATTAAAATTGCTCGCGCCCCTTATATGGGTAAGCGGATCCAGTCGAGCTTTCGCCCAAAACGTGGACCCTATGCAAAAACACGCCTGTCCGTCATCCAGTTCGCGATCGCATGGAATAATGGTAAAATTCATGAAATCAGCCTCAGGACTGACTGTGGGAAACGTTGACTTGGGTCAGCTTAAGGGCAACGAAATTCGAGCGCTCACGGACAGGACCGATGCGGCAGCTTGTGCGCGTTTGCGGGACGCGTTGAGTTATTACTCCGCTCCCGAATGGGCCCTTTCCTACTTCGCCGTGGGACCGTTTTACGTGGTGAGGGTGAGCAGGACGCCGGGCACAAAGCGCGGTAGTGGGGGAGAGTTCATGCCCGTTATTTTTTTCGATAGCGTATTTCATCCGCTCAAAGCGTTTTCCTCGTAGCGTTAGGTCTGGGAGTACTCTAGGTCATAGAAACGGGCTGCGAGTCTGTAGCTGATGGCCGTCCGTGCCGATTCTATTTCTTTCTGCTTCTACATTTTCGTTTCTACGCCCCAGGCCAACCTGATAACAGTTTGTCTGGCATGATCAGTGATGCGCAAGGCGAGGATGTCCAATGGTTTGTTCGAGATCCTCGGAGCGCATCATGAAGTCGTTTGCACGAAGCGGGGCAACGGGGCTCGCCCGCACACGGGCGTCGCCAGCAGGACATCAAGTATGTTCAGACGTAACTTCAAACAAGAAAACCCACCCCACGCTTGATCTCCTCACCGTTTCCTGGTGCAGCGGACCTAAATAGTCCCTGCTCCAATAGCAGGAGGTTTGGCGTTAGCTATTACAGGTGCAGCACCCCCGAGCTCGCCAGCACACTCCCTCCACCGACCCTGATCTCACGCACCTGACCGCGCTCGAGATCGACTTCGGCATCCAGTCTGCTCGGGCGCCCCATCTCCACTCCCTGATCTATCGTCCAGCGCAGCGTTCCCGACCGCTGCTCCGATCGGAAGCCAAGAAAACCCGCCAGGGCGGCACACGCACTGCCGGTCGCAGGGTCCTCGGTGACACCGACGCCGGGCGCGAACATTCTCGCGCGAATGTGGCCGCCCTCGAAGATTCCGTTCCAGTTGTCGGCGGCGAAAACGAACACCTCCGGCGCCCAATAATTCTTGAGACTCGCCTCCCACCGCTGCTGGTTCAGCTTGATGCGACTCAGCACGTCGGCGGATTGCAGTGGGACAAAGAGAAATGGAATTCCGCACGATACCGCTTCGGGCTCGATCAAATCATTCGCCAACAGATCACTCGGCTCGAGCGACAGAACTTGCGCCAGCGTCTCGATCGGCGGCGGCGGGTCGCCGACTTCCGGTAGCTTCGCCGCCGTCAGCTGGCTGAAAAATGGAATCTCGTTCCTGCTGCGAATCGTCACCGGAACCGGACCGACCCCTTCCTCGAAGATGATTTTCGTTTCATCGCCGGAGAGCGGAATCTCTCCTATGGTAGCAAGCACGAAAGCCGTGCCTACGGTCGGGTGTCCAGCGAACGGAAGCTCCCGACCAGGCGTAAAAATTCTCAGCCGCCTGGCGTTTGCTGAATTCTCCGGCGGAAGAACAAACACGCTCTCCGAATAGTTGAACTCGCGTGTTATCGCCGCCATCTGCTCGTCGGAAAGCCCCTTCGCGTCGGGGATCACCGCCAGCGGATTTCCACCGTGCAGCTTGTCGGTGAATACGTCGGCGGTATGGAATGCGTAGTCAGTCATCGATGCCCCCGCATCATCGCGCGAGCAGCTTGAGCGGAGAGGATTTCTCTCGCGCAAGTTGGTCCAGAGTGCACTGCTTCGGCGCCTTGTCCGGACGCCACCTCAGAAAGCGCGTCCCGTGACGGAATCTCCCGCCGGTGAAATGATCGTACTGCACCTCGACGACGAGCTTCGGCGCGAGCGGCTGCCACTGCGTCGATCGCTCGGTGCTCCAGCGGCTCGGCCCTCCTGGCGCCTGTCCCGTGAATCCGGGAGGCTTGATCAATGCCTCCAACTTCGGCGTCAGCTCCTTTCGGTCCTTCGCGTTGAAGCCGGAGCAGAAGCCGACGTGATGCAGAAGTCCGGCACGGTCGTAAACCCCCAACAAAATCGATCCGATCACCTTTGACTTGCTCGCGTAGCGGAATCCACCGATCACGCAGTCCACCGTGCGAAGCTGCTTGATCTTCACCATCCCGACCCGCTCGCCCGTCATGTACGGGCGATCTACCTCCTTCGCGATCACGCCGTCCAACGCACCGCCGACGCTCCTGAACCAACGCTTCACGACGGCGAGCTCGTCCGTCGCGGGCGAGAGAAAAATGCGGCTCGTCCCTTTGAAATATTTGGCCGCGAATTTCTCCAGCGCCGGACGACGCTTGCCGAGCGGCTGACCGGCGAGTGATTTGCCACGATCATCAACGAGAAGATCAAACGCGATGAAGTACGCCGGCGTTTCCGTCGCGAGCTTGGCGATTCGCGACGCGGCCGGATGGATGCGCTGCAGCAGCGCGTCGAATGAAAGCGCCTTGCCTTCGGGTACCACGATCTCTCCGTCGAGCACGAACTGATCAGCGTCCAGCTCGGCGAACGCGATCACGAGGTCCGGGAAGTAACGCTGCAGCGGCTGACCGGCTTTCGATTGAAGCTGGATCTTCCTTCCGTCTCGGAAGGCGAGACAGCGGAAGCCGTCCCACTTGGGCTCGTACTGCCACTTGGCGCCCTGAGGAATCTCTTCGACACTTCGGGCCTCCATCGGCATGTAGGGGACGCGCAGTGGAAGACTCAT
>WNGF01007002.1_pt1 | contig 13800 bp, 20 predicted proteins | sample 5400641 | NCBI WGS metagenome assembly WNGF01 (sample SAMN13153371, study PRJNA577476) | soil metagenome | isolation source: 80 cm soil or saprolite under grassland replicate 2 | place: USA:California | collected 2016-06-15
CGGCCGCAACCGTCCAGATACCGGAGCGCCGGGCGGCCCGTCCCGACTCCGCAGGCTCCGAGACGACGAACGCGACCCGGCGAGCGTCCGGTGAAAGCCTCACGTCGCGCGCAAGCCGGATCTCGCTGATGTCCTGCGGGCTCAAGGGTTGGGCTCCCAACCGCAACGCGCAGGCAGAGAGAGTCAGGGCGAAGGAGCAAAGAAGGGTTCTACGCATGGAAGCATCTGCAATACGCCAGCTGCCTACGAAAGGTTTCGCAGATCGGAAGCCGCGGCAGACCCGCCAGAGACTCCGGCTAATATCGCTCCAGCGAGTTACGCTCGACTTTTCCGAGACGGGCATCCTGGCGGGCAGGACGAGTGGAGGGCCTATGCCTCGAATCGGCTGGGTGGAGGGGGTCGGGTACTGCGCTTCGCTCCTTGTCTTTTGCACCTTCTACATGAAGACGATGATCCCGTTGCGCGCGGTCGCGATCGTGAGCAATGTCGCTTTCATGACGTATGGGCTCGCGGGCAGCATCTATCCCGTGTTTGTGCTCCATGCTGTCCTGCTTCCTCTGAACTGCCTCCGGCTGCAGCAGATGCGAGCACTCATCCGAAGAGTCCGGGAAGCATCCCGCGGCAAGATGTCCATGGACTGGCTGATCCCGCTGATGACTCGTCAGAAGCTCGAGGCGGGTCACGTCCTGTTCCGGAAGGGCGACCCGGCGAATTCGATGTATCTGATCCTGAAGGGATCGGTGAAGTTGGTGGAGATCGACGTTGCTCTCGGCCCCGGCGCGCTCGTCGGCGAGATCGGGGTTTTCGCTCCGGACAATCGCCGGACGGGCACGGCCGTCTGCGAGAGCGACGTGGAAGCCGGGACAATCAGCGACGAGAAGGTGCTGCAGCTCTACTACCAGAACCCTGCTTTCGGCTTCTACCTGTTCCGGTTGGTCCTTCAGCGAATGCTGGAGAACCAGAGCCTCCAGCGGGCCTAAGCCGGTGCCGTCCGGTCTTGAACTGGCTCTTCGCGCTCCGCGGGACGCCTTCCAGCTAAACGAATGTCGAGATGGGGTCAGTTTTGTGGCCCGTTTGACCGACGGGCCTGACAAGGCTGCCCGGTGTTCTGAGGTGACAAATGTCACCCGCTAAAGTACCATGGGGGCCATGAAGACGCTCACAATCCGGGACTTTCGCACGCGGCCGAGACAGGCGCAGAAGGCGCTCGCCGATGAGGGTGAGGCGCTCCTGACGTCGAACGGCCGGCCTGTGGCCCTCATGCTGCGAGTTGACAGCGACTCGCTCGATCAGACGATGGAGACCGTCCGGCGGGCGCGGGCTCTTCAGGCGGTGAGGAAGATGCGAGAAGGCGCGAAGGCCCGCGGCCTCGACAGATTGAGCTTCAAGCAGATCGACGCGATCATCGCGAGGAGCCGAAAGGCGCGACGCCGTCGGGCCTGATGCGGCTCGTCGTCGACACAAACGTCCTGGTGGCGGGCATCCTGTCGGCATCCGGTCCACCGGGGTGGATCGTTGAGGCTCTCTTGTCAGGAGAGATCGAGCCGGCCCTGGACGCGGGGATTCGCGCCGAGTACGAGGACGTTCTCAAGAGGCCGGAACTCTCGTTGGAGCCGGAGCGTGTCGCCATGGTGCTCGATGTGATCGACGCCTTCGGACTCGAGGCCGTGGTGCCGCCGTGGCCGGAGCCGCTTCCCGATCCGGATGACGCCCCGTTCCTGGCGATAGCCGCGTGGGTTGGCTGCCCGCTCGTCACCGGCAATCTGCGGCACTTCCCGGCGAAGGCTCGAGGGGGCGTTGTCGTCTTGACGCCCCGCCAGCTCGTCGACCACTTCGCGCGACGTCCCTGATGCGCCCTCGCGGCGTCCGGTGATAGCCTCGGCGCAAGACTTCCAGCTGGCAAAGGAGGACTCGATGAGAGCAAGAAACGTCCTGGCGTTTGCGGTGTCATTCGTGCTGGCGACGGCGGTTCTGGCGCAGGGATCCGGAGAGGCGAAGGCGAAGAGCGCCCCGAAAACGGGGGCAAGCGGACCCGTCGTCATGCCGGCCGGCGAGCTGAAGTGGACCGACCTCGACCCCACCGGTGCTCCGGGAGTCAAGATCGCGGATGTGTGGGGTGACCATGCGAAGGGCGGGTACGGCGCGTTCATCAAGCTTCCGGCGGGATTCGCAGCTCCACTCCATACGCATACCCACGCCATAAAGCTCGTGATCGTGTCGGGCAAATACATTCAGGCACCGGAAGGCAAACCCGAATTCCGGTTGGGGCCTGGTTCTTACCTGATGCAGCCCGGCGGGAACTACCGACACACGACGAGCTGCGACAAGGCCTCGGAATGCGTATTCTTTGCCGAAAGCGAGGGAAAGTTTGATCTCAAGCGGGTGGAGGCGGAGAAAGCGCCCGCGAAGATGTAGGACACCCGGCTCCTGACGCGCGCCCTGCCGGATCGCTTCGCGGGAAAAAAAGAGGGCCCCCTCGGGGGCCCGGTTGAATCAACGGCGCTCAGTAGGCGCCGCCTGAATCGCGATCACACGCGAGCGTAGCTGGATGCGGTTTCGAAGGTCTCCACGTTGGGAGTTCCCTCGATGAAGGGGGTCAGCTTCGCCAGGAGCTGCGGGTAGGTCGCCGTCTCGTAGGTCTGGGCGTTCCTCCGGTTGTCCCAGAGGCTGATGAATTGCGCGCCCTTCGGGTTGACGAGCGTGACTTCCTCCTGAAAGCCCTCCTGTTTGCGCAGGACCGGAAGGACTTCCTTCTCGAAGAGATTGTTGAACTCGGCCTCCTTGCCGTTCTTGATGTGGAATTGGACGTTGCGTGCGTATCTCATGACACTTCTCCCGGTACCCTTGAGCAGGTAGTCTTCATCGGAGAATCCGAAAGGAAGGAGGGACGGCGTCGTCAAGGTGCCGAAGCCGACTTGGACCTTGTGAAGCGGTTCCACACTATCACACATCGAGCGTGTTCCGGCGTACGCGGTTTTCGGCCGCGAACGGCAGCCGAGAGAGTCCAGGCGGGAGCCGGGCCCCGGGGTCTCCCCAGGGATGAGACTTCAGCTGACGTGGCGCGTCAGGTCCGACCTGACTCGGGCGAGCTTCGACGCGAGGCGAAGAAGTTTGCCGTCGTCAGCTCGTTCGGCATAGGGCAGAGCCGGGGCTGGCCGTTGGAATCCTCCGACAGACTGCTGGTTGTCGATGGACCAGTGGCGAAGAATCTGACGCCCGATCGCGTGAGCTGGTTGGCTGCTCATGAGTGTGCCTGCTTTCTTCCAGAGACCGGAGGCGGGCACTCAGTTGCTGGCTGGATGGGATCCGTCGGCGGTTAGGAAATGCCAGACTATCACACCGGACACTGTCACAGACCGGAGGGGTCCAAGGGCTCTTCATCCCGGATTTCGTAGACAGCTCTGTCATCGTCCACCCGATGGGACCAGAAGGGCACAAGGTCGCCGTGAAGGGGCCCACCGAGTCGAGGATTTTCGGCGAGCCGCTCGAGACCGCTTCGTCCCTGGAAGACGGAGTTTCGTCCTTCGCGGACGCTTCCCATCGCAACCTCGCGACGGCGCATTCGTACTCACCTCTGTTCGGTAGAAACCGCGTTTCCATATCGGGGAAGGAGGACACGATGCTCAGAAACCGATCTCTGGGTTTTCTCTTGACGGTGGGAGTCGCCACGGGCGTGGTACCGGGCGGAAGCGCCAAGAAGGAGACTCCTGCGCCTGCGGTCGCGAGCGAGGCCGCAGTTCCGACCCCTGAGGGCGGCGGAAAGATCCCGGTGACGACTTCGTCGACCGAAGCCAGGACCGAATTCCTGAAGGGCCGGGATATGGCCGAGAAACTGCTGATTACCGACTCCTACTCTCATTTCACGAGGGCCGCCTCTCTCGACCCGAACTTCGCCTATGCCGAGCTCAGTCTTGCCAACTCGGCACCGACGGGCAAAGAGTTTTTCGAGCATCTCAGGAAGGCAGTCAGTCTGGCCGATAAGGCTTCCAACGGAGAGAGGCTACTCATCCTTGCGACGGAAGCCGGCGCGAACAACAACGCGGTCAAGCAGAAGGAGTATCTCGATCAACTCGTCGCGGCGTACCCGAACGATGAGCGGGCGCACTTCAATCTGGGAGGCAATTATTTCGGCCAGCAGGACTACTCGAAGGCGATCGAGCACTACAAGAAAGCCACGGAGATCGCGCCGACTTACTCGAGCGCCTTCAACCTCCTGGGGTATGCCTACCGGCAGAACGCGGACTACGGCAACGCCGAGAAGGCATTTCAGAAGTACATCGAGCTGATCCCCAGGGACCCCAATCCCTACGATTCCTATGCCGAGCTGCTTCTGAAGATGGGCCGCTTCCAGGACTCGATCACCCAGTACCGCAAGGCGCTGTTTATCGATCCCAAATTCTTGAATGCCCACCAGGGAATCGCCATGGATCTGCTGTACCTCGGAAAGCCGGATCAGGCGGCTGCCGAACTGCAGAACATCACTGAGAAGGCCAGGACCGACGGCGAGCTCCGGACCGCGCTGTTTGCGCTGACAGTCGTGCATGCCGACAGCGGCCAGATAGCCAAGGCTCTCGAGGACGTGGACGAGCAATACGCCCTGGGCGAGAAGACCAACGATGTTCCTGCGATGGCCTTCGACTGTCAGCTGAAAGGGAACATCCTGCTGGAGATGGGAAAACCCGATCAGGCCAGGAGCGAGTTTGAGCGCGGCTTGAAGCTGGTCGAGGGCTCCAACCTCTCTGCGGAGATCAAGAACAACGCCCTGCTCGTTCACCATTACAACCTCGCACGCGTGCTCTCGGGGAAGAGAGACCTCGCGGGGGCGAAGAGCCAGGCGGACGACTTTCGCAAAGGCGCCGCGGCCTCCCGGAATCCGGCTCAGGCGAAACAGGCTCATGAGCTCGACGGAATCATCGCGTTAGCGGAAAGGGACTACGACAAGGCCGTGGCCGAGCTTCAACAGGCGAATCAACAGAACCCCCAGAACCTCTATCGCCTCTGCCAGGCTTATCAGGCCAGGAAGGACGCCGGGAAGGCGAAGGAGTCCTGCGCCAGGGCCGCCAACTTCAACTCGCTGCCCCAGATCAATTACGCGTTCATCCGAACGAGGGCGAAGGCTGCCTGGCGAGGATAGAAGGCTTGAACAGGGGTCAGCCGAGCCAGTTCCTCCTTGAGGTTCTTGCGTTCCGCTTCATCGGAGGCCCGCACGAGACGGTCGGCGATCGCGAAGAAGACCTCCTTCACCCGCGCTTGCTTCCTCTAGCCGGGCGAGAGACGCCGCATGCGACGCCTGTCGCGATCGCGGCGATGAGTGCTTGCCGTCCCGTAGCGGTCAGCCTGTTCGCCGACGCTCGAGCGGGGGCTCGATGGTTGCTCCCCATACCTGGATGCTTGTTTCTTCAATGGAACGATCCGGTCCTGGATCACCTCGGCGAGGTCTCGCCGCGCCATGCGCAGATCGTATTCGGCTTGAAGCCCCAGCCAAAGCTCCGAACTGGTGCCGAAGAGACGGGCGCGCCGCAGCGCGGTGTCCGAGAGGTTGTCCATCATCCCGAACCTCCCCCGTGGGGAGAAGGTGACATCAGGTCGTTCATGGTCGCGTGCGAAACGATTCCTTCCAGAGTCGAGTAGGTTCCGTGCGTCAGCACCTCTTCGGCCAACCGCTGCATCTGCGTCATTGCCGCCCGCATGGGACCTGAACCGAGTGAGACGCGCGCGACACCGAGACGCGCGAGGTCCGCGATCGTGGGGCTGCCGGCGACGGCGAGCACGTTCACCGGACAGGCGAGCTGCTTCACGAGAGCGCCGATGACCGCCGGGTCGGTCACGCCCGGTATGAACACGCAGTCGGCTCCCGCGTCGCGGTAGGCCCTGCCCCGCCGGATCGTCTCTGCCAGGCGTCCTGTCTCCGGGCCGACGCGGGCGAGATAGACGTCAGTTCGGGCGTTGAGAACGATCGGGACGCCGCGGCGGCGGCCCGCCGCGACGACGGCGCGGATCTTCTCGCCTTGCAACGCAAGATCCGCCAGAGGGGCTTCAGGCCGGCCGGTTCCGTCTTCGAGGTTCAGGCCGACCGCGCCCGCTTCGAGGACGCCGACTGCCGTGCGATCGATCTCCTCGGGAGTGTCTCCGTAGCCTGCTTCCATATCCGCGGTCACAGGCACCGAGACGGCCGCGCAAATCCGCGCAACGGCCTCGAGCATGCGCTCGCGCGAGATCTTCTGCCCGTCCGGGTATCCGAATGCAAAGGCAATCCCGGCGCTCGTCGTCGCGATCGCTTCCGATCCGGCCTTCTCGAGGATCCGCGCAGTCGCCGCGTCCCACGCGTTCACGAGCACCAGCGGGCGATCCCGCCGATGCAACGCTCGCAGCTTCTCGGCTTTCTGCGGCAGGTCCTCTGAAATTGCCATGGCGCTCTACTTTCTCATTTTGCCGGCCAGAACGCGGAATCAGACTAGTGTCCTGTCTCAGAAATAGCGAGACAATGCCTCGGGCGAACACTCCCACCCTGTCATCCCGAGGTCGCCGACGCGCCAAAGCCGCTAAGGCGACGGCGCGAGCGCAGCGACGAGGGATCTGCCCCGAGAATATCGAAGGTCACGAGAGCAGATCCTTCGCTTCCTCCTTCGCTAAAGTCGCCGACGCGCCAGAGCCGCTATGGCGACGGCGCGCTTCGGAGGACAGGTCGCTCAGGATGACAGGTTGGACTCTTGTCCGCGAACTTACGACTCGGGATACTAGGGAGTCCCGATTTGTGAGGGGAAGAAGTGGGGTCAGGGGTGAATATCAGGTATTAGGCCGAGGAAGCTCGCAGCGCAGCGGGAAGGTCCCGGGAGCTCACGGGACTGCCGGGAGGCCATCAAGGGGTCCGAGCGCGGAGCAGATCCCTGACCGGGAGAGAGGCCGACCCCGGCTCGGTCACGGAGCGGGGGTCTTGGACTCCGCGGCATCCGGCGCCCGTTTCTCGCTTTCCGCCAGGAGCTTGGCGAGGACTTCGTCGTAGTACGGCTTCTCGCGGAGGCCCGTGTACTTGCCCGGGAAAAACGCCAGCGTGATGTCCGCGCTGTCGTTGGCGGCGTCGAAGTTGTTCAACACCACGGCGAAGCGCTGATCGTGCGGCAACCGCGTGTTGTCGATCATCGGAAAGTCGAAGTAGTCGAGCCAGAACTCCGTCGAGGTCGTCTCGACTCGATTTCCCTGGCCGGTGCGGACGGTCACGCGGAGTTGCAGCCCCTCGTTCTTTCGATCCGCCTCCAGGACGTCCAGCTTGAAGTTGCGCCGGATGCCGTCGAGAGTGAGATCCCTGGCCAGCGACGGCCGATCCCCTCCGGGGCCGCGAAAAGAGAGCGTCTTCAGGTTCGCCGTCGCGTCGAAGCTCGGCCCGCCCTCCTCGATGATGAGCATCTGCTTCTTCGTCACTTCCTCGGCGACGCGGTTCAGCCTCCCCAGGTAATCAGAACGCTGCGGGCTGTTCTCGACCTTCCGCTGGATGTGCCGGAAGAGAGGCTTCAGATTGAGCGACTCGTGGAAGTTGTACACGAGGAGCTCGAGGTTCAAGACCTCCTGCTCGGGGGTCGCCTTCTGCCCGGACCGCAGGAACGACTCGATGATGGACTTGAACATGTCCTTGCGCAGCGCGCTCTCGGATTCCTCGCGCTTGCTCGTCAGCTCGGAGTAGAGTCGCGCGTTGGTCTCCTGAGTCTGGAGCCGTTCGCGCAGCGTCGCCTCGCGCCCTTCGCGATCGCGCAGATAGGCCGACGTCCAGAACCCGAGGACGGCCACCGCGAGCGCCGTCAACAGCCCGCCCACGGGCTTCAGAATGATCTCGGCCTTGTCCCAGCCGTCCCGCTCCCGCCCTCGGTCGCGCCTGGCCGAGTCCTCCGCCATTACTTCCTCGTCAGGACGAGCTTCCCCGCCTCTTCCTTGACCACGAGGTCATACCGGCTCGGCTTGTCGTAAACCGTGACCTTGACCGACGGGCTCGCCTTCTTGTACTCGATCGTGACCACGCACTCCCCGGTCGCCCCGACCTTCAAGCTGTAGGACCCGAACTGGTCCGTCTGCGCCGTCGCCGACGTCCCTGCGCAATCGAGTTTCAGAGCGACTCCCTCCGGCAGTGTTTTTCCACCTTCGCTCACCGTTCCATGGATCTCCGCCGCCCCCGCCGCCCCGGCCAGAGCCAGCAAACACACACCTATCAACAGCCTTTTCCTCATTTTGGACCTCCCGCTCCAATAGTACGCCCGCGCGCTCACTCCAGGGGGGACGGGGGCCAGTCTTGCACAGTGGTGTTTTGGGAGAGCCGGGATCTCAGACGTTCCCATGCTTGACGGCGCACTAGAGTCGGAGGAAAGGGCGATCGTATATCCGTGTATTTTTGTCATGCCGCACCAGGGGATTTGCGAGTCTATCGACGGTGCGGAGACTGACAGAGTCACGCGGCCGAGCTTTCCGTTCGCTCCGGACGTCGCCTCCACGGCGCAACGTGCAGACCCTCTCTATGGGTCCGGGCGTCATCATTTCGAGGCTCATGCATCGAATCGAGAAAGACGTGTGAACATGGCGCTTGGAATCAAAGCTTTCCTTCGGCGGCAAGCACTGCTTCCAGACCTCGGGCGATCATGACGTCGCGCGTGAGACCCATGTTTTTCGCGAGGGCATCCGATCGCGCAAGTAAACTTCTTTCCACCGTCACGGAGATCACTTTCTCGCTCTGTCCTTGCCGCGGGCGGCCGGGTCTCTGGCGCGCTTTCTTCCACCGAGATTTTGCCCGCGGGGACAGGGGTCCGAATTCCTCGGCCACGATTTCCCGCTCGAATTCTGCGGTCGCGGTCTGAAGTTCTTCAATCGTCATTTGTGCGAACGGCGTGGCCTGGTGCTTTCTCGTTTTAGTCACCTCCGCCCTCCTTCGAAACCGGCGCTTTTCGACATCTGTCAATGGCCGCGCTTGGATTACGAAACCCGCCCCGTCATCATCCAGGACGAAGACAACCTCAAGCAGCCGATCTGCACGTCCCGGCCCGTGTCACAACTTGGGCTTGGGCGGCGGAAGCGAGAAAGCGGCGCTTTCGGCCGCGAAGCCGACCTTGACGTGGGAGCTGTCGCAGAAAGGCTTGTTGGCGGACTGCCCGCAGCGGCAGAGCGACACGGCGGTGCGGCCGGCCAGATCGTAGCGGTTGCCGGCCTCATCGACCAGAGTGATGTCCTCCCCCTCCACTCTCAGGGGCCCGTCTTTCCGGGGTGTGATCTTGATGTCAGCCATCGCCCGCTCCTTCCCTCCGAAAACCCTGCGATTCTAACCAACTGCCATTCGATCCATGGTCATGATTGCGGGTGAAGTGTTGACCGGACCCAGTGGGCGACTTCATCCGGCATAGCGTCTCTGTTGGCCCGGCTGACCCGCCAGAGTAGCAGGTCGGGACGGCGCTTGATCACTTCGATGAAGCCTTCCCCGCGCAACGCGACCGTCGCGACGAATACTCCGGCCGAGGCCAGGAGCGACTCCACCGTCTCGACGAAGCGCCTGGAAAGGCATTCCATCTTTCCGATCTCGTCGATGAAGACGAGACCCGCGCGTTTGCGGGAGAACTGCTCCGACACGATGCGGTCCAGGGCGGCGAGATCCACGCCGTACTTGCTGATCTTGTGGGGAGACCGGATCTTGACGTGAGCCAGGACATCCGACCGGCCGTCAAAGGTCTCGATCCGAAAACCCATGCGCTGGCCCGCTTCCCGGATCTCTTCCGTCACGAAGCCGCGGATCTCCAGACCCGAAAGCTCGTCGGCCGCCCGACGAAGAACTGTCGTCTTCCCGACTCCCGGTGGCCCCGTCAGGAGAAGAGCATGAGGTTGCCTCTTCGCCATGCTCTGTAGACTCTAAGCCGCGCGGTCGCCGGAGAGTCCATGCCGAAGCGGAAGCCGAGTAAACAGCAGATGCGCGAGCGGATCTGGTCGCGGCTCGAGGAATCGGGCGAGGCTCTTTTTCCCGGTGCGCGAGGCCGCATCCCGAACTTCCGGGGAGCGGCGAGAGCGGCCGACAGGCTCGCGGCGACTCCCGAGTGGCGCCGCGCGAGAGTCGTCAAGTGCAATCCCGACTCGCCCCAGAGGCCTGTCCGCTTCCGAGCGCTCGCCGAGGGCAAGGTCGTCTATATGGCGGTGCCCCGGCTGGCGGAGAGGAAGTGCTTCTGGAAACTCGATCCCGCCCGGCTCGACCGAAGCGATCTGGCGGCCGCCGCGACGATCAAGGGCGCCTCGCGTCTGGCAAAGCCCGTCGGCCCGCGCGAACTGCCTCACGTAGACCTGATCGTGGCGGGTTCCGTTGCCGTCAACCGAAAAGGCGCCCGGGTCGGAAAGGGAGGCGGTTACTCCGACCTCGAATATGCGATCGGACGCGAGGTGGGAGCCATCGACGGGAAGACAACGACGGCGACGACCATCCATCCACTCCAGCTGGTGGACGAGGACCTGCCGGTCACGCCGCACGATTTCTTTCTCGACTTGATCGTTACCCGGGAAGAGGTCATCCGCCCGGCCCGCCGGCGGCAGCCGAAGGGAATCCTGCCGGACCATCTCTCCGACGAGCATCGGAAGGGGATCCCGACTCTTGCAGGGCTAGGCTCTTGGAACTTGCAAGGTGTCAGGCGGGCTTCGCCAGGACGACGCGGAAGCGGGCCGAGCCGCTCATCGTCCGATCGTGGACGCTGAATTGATGCATTATCCAGCGGGACACGAATCCAGCATCGACCTTAGGGAGCGTCGGTTTATCTTCGCTTGCGGCGGGCCCGCTCGTAAATCTCGCGCCGGTGTCCCAGCATGACGACCAGAACTATGAGCTCTTCATCCCGGATTTCGTACACGGCTCTGTAATCACCCACCCGATAGGAGCAGAAAGGCACAAGCTCGCCGTGAAGGGGCTTACCGAGTCGAGGATTTTCGGCGAGCCGCTCGAGACCGCGGCGCACTCGCTCGATCACGCTTGCCGGCAGGGCCTGAATGTCCTTTTCCGCGCCGGGAAGGTAGAGCAGCCGGTACGCCATCCTTCCTCCAGACCTGCTCGTGAGTCAGCCGAGCATTCGATGCGATCTCCCGGCGAGCCCGCTCAATCTTCTTCATCGCGGCAGGATCCGAGAGGATCGATATCGTCTCCAGAAGGCTCTCCCACTCCTCGGCCGAAACCAGGACCCCTGCCGGAACGCCGTTGCGCGTGATCTGGACGGTCTCGCCACGCTCTTCGACGTCCCGAAGCAGCTCAAGCAGCGAATTCTTGGCCTGCGTCACCGTCAGAGTCGTCATGGGTGGCCATTATAGTGGCCACCCATGAACGCGCAACAAGGATCTCGGACGTGAGGTCTATCGCCGCGAGATCCGGGGCACACGGGAAAAGCTCCTCACGAGCCGGGCGTCTCCCGCTCATTGCACGACGCCGGTGACGTTGAGTCCTCGATCGCTCTGGTAATGCCTGCGATTCGCCCTCCGCGCTCTGTGATCCCGCGGCCGGACTCAAGGCCGCGCAGGCCCACGGCTGACCGCGCTACTTCACGGGCGAGATCCTAGGCGGTTCCGAAGAGGACGAGATTTCCTTCGCTGTCCCTGAAGATCGCGTGCTCGCCCCAGGGCTCCTTCTTCGGCGGCTGCGTGAATTCGATGCCTCTGGACTTGAGCTCTTCGTAAGTTGATTTCACGTTGTCGGCAACAAAGACGACGGCCGGTACCGGCCCGGGCCGCAAATCCGCCTGCTTGAACAGGACGAGAAGCGTCTCGGCGCCCGGCACCTGCAGCTCGATCCAGCGCGAGTCTCCCATCGACTGGTCGGTAAAGATCTTCAACCCGAGTTTCTTCGTGTAGAAGTCGAGGGCGCGTTCCTGGTCCTCGACGGGCACTGCGGCGAACTTGATGCGCTTCAACATTGAGCGTTCTCCTTTCGGTCGGAGCTTTTGCCACAGCCGCGTCGGGTCTGTAAAGGCGCTTCGGTTTTACTATAGTGTTTAAAGGTATAGCCCATGGCGACGTTTCGCCTCGACGATTACGTGGTCGACGTGCTTCTGCGGGACCTCGTCGGTCACGACCACAGCCCCGCCGCCTTTGTGGTCTACCTCTTCCTCTGGCGGCGTACCGTGGGCCGGCGCAGGAAGTGGGACCGGATGAGCCACCGCGAGATCGCCCTGGAGACCGGCTTGTCCAAGAGTGCTGTGCAGCGGGCGCTGCGCATCCTGCACCGCCGAGGCCTCGTGCGATCCCGGCGTCAGCACGAGACGGACACGCCGGAGCACTCGGTCCAGCGACCCTGGGCGGCGGGCTCCGGAAAGTGACCCGAGCCTTAGGTCAGTGCAGATGGACCGGATCCGTCGGAACATGGATCGCATGAACACCCCGCGACCGGAGGCCTGTGAGCACGGTTGGTAGGGGGCCTTGCGATGAGGCGGTCGTCCGCTCGGCCGGCGAAGCGTTGGCTTGTGACGCGGCGACCCGCCGTTGGGTCCTGGCGGCAACGATCCTCGGCTCGAGCATCGCCTTCATCGATGGAACGGTGGTCAACGTGGCCCTGCCCGTCATTCAGGAGCGACTCGGCGCGTCGGTCCGGGGCGCCCAGTGGATCGTCGAGGCCTATGCGCTCGGGTTGTCCTCGCTTCTGCTCGTCGGCGGCGCCCTCGGCGACAGGCTGGGACGACGCCGCGTCTTCGTCGCCGGAGTCGCCGTTTTCGCGATCGCGTCGGCAGCCTGCGGTCTCGCGCAAGACGTCCACCAGCTCGTGATGGCGAGGGCTCTGCAGGGTCTTGGAGCGGCGCTTCTCGTTCCGGGCAGCCTCGCGCTCATCGGCTCGGCATTCCCCGCTGCCGAGCGCGGGCGGGCGATCGGGACGTGGTCGGGCTCGACCGCGATTGCGACCGCGATCGGACCGGCCCTCGGCGGCTGGCTCGTGCAGGCAGTCTCCTGGCGGGCGGTCTTCTGGATCAACCTAGCCCCGGCGGCGGCGGTCATCGTGATCGCCATCCGGAAGGTCCCCGAGTCGCGTCAGGCTGGAAAGCAACCGCTCGATCTCGCCGGAGCGGCGCTCGTCACAGCGGGACTCGGGGGAGTCGTGTTCGGTCTCATCGAGTGGGCCGGCCGAGGCCTCCGCGATATCCGGGTCGCGGGAGCACTCGGGCTCGGCGCCGCGCTGCTCGTCCTGTTCGTCGTCGTCGAGCGATTCCGCGCGCACCCGATGTTGCCTCTCGATCTCTTTCGCTCGCGCGCCTTCGCCGGCGCGAATCTCGTGACCTTCTTTCTTTATGCCGCATTGACCTCGACGATGTTCTTCCTGTCGTTCGATCTGATTCAGGCCCAGGGCTTCACGCCGGCCGCGGCCGGCGCGGCCATGCTGCCGTTGATCGCGCTCATCTTTCTCCTGTCACGCTGGTCGGGTGCGTTCTTGGATCGCGTGGGTCCGCGCCTTCCGCTCACGGCCGGTCCGGCCATCTCGGCAGTCGGCTTCGCTCTTCTCGCAATCCCCTCGACGGGAGCGCGCTACTGGTCGGCTTTCTTTCCCGGGATTTGCGTCCTGGGTCTCGGTATGGCCATCACCGTCGCGCCGCTGACGACCGTCGTGATGGGCGCCGTGGATCCGGGCCGGGCGGGGCTCGCTTCGGGTATCAACAATGCGGTGTCGCGAGTGGGAGGACTCTTGGCGGTCGCGGTTCTGGGACTCCTGGTGACGGCGGCGTTCGACCGGTCGCTGGACCGGCGGCTCGAGATCTCCGGTCTTGCGACCGTGGCTCGCCAACTTCCCCCGGAGGAGCGGTTGAAGCTCGGCGCCGCCCGGCC
>WNGF01007004.1_pt1 | contig 13798 bp, 11 predicted proteins | sample 5400641 | NCBI WGS metagenome assembly WNGF01 (sample SAMN13153371, study PRJNA577476) | soil metagenome | isolation source: 80 cm soil or saprolite under grassland replicate 2 | place: USA:California | collected 2016-06-15
GTCAGCGTGCCGCCCTCCATCCGGTGGATCGCCTGGCGCTCGAGCACCTGGCGCAGGAACTCGACCAGCGTGAGCACCAGACCGGCGAGTCCGCGCTCGATGTTGTCAGGGTCGAGATCCACCCGCTTCGGAAGGAGCGAGCGCAGGCGCGCGATCTCCTCGCGAAGCTCGAGCTCGATCCTCTCCGCGTCGCGCGTCTGGGGGGTCCTCGGGGGGCGCAGCCCCCCGGTGGTAGTCACTTCCCGAGCCAGACCTGCGCGTACGTCTCGACGCCGATCGGATGCGGGACGAGGCCTCGCACCTTCTTCGTCGTCGCGACGAGCGCGTCGGCCTGCACCAGCGGGATGCGCGTCGCGTCCTGCTGGATGATCTTGGACACCTGCTTGTAGAGCTCGGTCCGCTTGCTCGCGTCTGCGTCGTAGCGCGCGCGACGCAGAAGCTCGCGCACGATGTCGCCTGCCCACGCGCCACCGTCGGGAAAGAACGAATCGGGGTCCACGCTGTCTCCACCGGCGTCGCCGAGCCAGAGGGGCAGGCGGCCCGCGCGCGCGTCGACGAGATACGCCGCGGCGTCCTCGGTCCGTACCGCCGCCACGATCCCGATCTTCGCGAGGTCGGCGGCGACGCTCTCCGCGACCCGTTTGGGATCCGGGTACTGCGCCCGCCACGCGGACGGATACCACAGCTCGGTGGCGAATCCGCTCGCAACGCCCGCATCCGCGAGCAAACGCTTCGCGGCCGTGATGTCGAGGCGGTAGAACTCGACGATGCTGTCGTCGTATCCGAGCATGCCCGGCGCGAAGAGCTGCGACGCCGGCCGGCCCGCTCCGCCGTAGAGCGTGGGCGCGAGCAGGGACTTGTCGATGGCCATCGCGATCGCACGGCGGACCTCGACCTTGTCGAACGGTGCGGCCGCCGTGGCGATCCCGAGGTATGTCGCGCCCGCCGCGGGTCGCACCAGCAGTTGCAGGTTCGGGTCGCCCTTCACCGCGGGCAGCGCGGTGGGCGTGAGGTCACGGACCGCGTCAAGCGCGCCGGACCGCAGCTCGGCGATGCGCGCCGTCTCGTCCTTGACCACGCGGAGCACGACACGGTCGGCATACGGCAGCGGTCTGCTGCCTTGATCCTTCATCCAGTACTCGGAGCTGCGCTCGAGCGCGATCTGTTGACCGGGCTGCCACGCGCCCGGCCGGAAAACGAATGGCCCGGTGCCCGCAGCTCCGCGCGAAGCCGGCGTCGACCACCCGGCGGGGTCGTCGCGCATCGACCTCGGGCTCACGATCGCGAAGCTCGGCAACGCGAGATCCGCGAGCAGCGGACCGAAGGGCATCTTCGTCGTGATGACCACGGTCCCGCTGTCCTTGGCTTCGGCCCGCACGATCACCGACGCATCCTCGAAGCCCTCGAACAGTGCCGCGTATGCCCGGTATGAAGGGCGATCGGCAGCCACCGGACCGCGCAGCGGGTGCGCAGTCTGACGCGCGCGGTCGAAGTTCAGCACGACCGCGGCGGCGTCGAGATCGGTCCCGTCGTGGAACTTGACTCCGCGCCGCAGCGCGAAGGTCCAAGAACGGCCATCGGAGGACACGGACCAGCTTTCCGCGAGCTTCGGGACGATCTTGAAGGCACCGGGCTCGTAGTCGACGAGCGTTTCGAAGATCTGGCGCGACACGAGGAGTGTGTTCGCGTCGTTCGCGTTCCACGGGTCGAGGGTCGTCGGGTCGGCGGTCAGCGCGACGCGCAGGCTGCCGCCGGCGTCGACCGTGCCGGCAGGTGTCGGCGTTGGCGGCTGAGCGCCCGGCCCCGGAGGGACCTGACACCCGGAGAGCGCAACGAGGAGGACGGCGAGAGCGAGGCGCACCAGCATGGCGCCTCCTAGTTGATCACTTCTCCGTCTTGAGCCGCGGGTCGAGGGCGTCGCGAAGGCCGTCACCGATGAGGTAGAGGCACAGGACGGTAAGGAAGATCATGGCGCCCGGCGAAACGACGAGCCACGGCGCGCGATTGAAGTACGACGACGCGTTCGTGAGCATGTTCCCCCAGCTCGGTGTCGGCGGCATGATCCCGAGCCCGAGGTAACTGAGGGCCGACTCCGCGAGGATGATCGAGCCGATGTCGATCGCGCTGAGCACGAAGATCAAGGGGAGCACGTTCGGCAGGATGTGGCGGAACATGATCCGCCAACCCGTCGCACCGACGGTGCGCGCGGCGGTCACGAACTCACGCTCTCGCAGCGCGAATGTCTGGCCGCGCACGAAGTTGGTGATGCCTGTCCAGAAGAGCGCGCCGATGACGATGGTGAGCGTGAGCGGACCCGGCGTGAAGAGCGCAGAGAAGATGATGAGCAGGAAGATCGCCGGGACCGAGTTGAGCGTGGTGATGAACCAGGTGATGACATCGTCGATGAGTCCTCGTTGGTATCCGGCGATCAGCCCCAGCAGGACGCCGATGGTGAGCTGGATGAAGGCGGCGAAAAAGCCGACGAACAGCGAGACCTGTCCTCCGTAGAAGAGCCGCACGGCCTGACTGCGGCCGACCTCGTCCGAGCCGAACAGATATCCCGGCGGATCGAGCGTGGGCGCCGCGTACGCGCGGAGCAGATCCTGCTTTTCGAACGACATCTGGAACACGTATTGCGACAGGAGGGGCGCCGCAAGCGACAGCAGGATCAGCAGCACGAGCACAGCAGTGGAGGCGATCGTGAGGCGGTCGCGCTTCAGCCGGTACCACGCGTTCGACCAGAGACCCGCGGAGGCGCGCCGTTCGGGTAGCAGGGTCGCGCGGACCGGTCCGACGGTCGTCGTCTGCGTCGTGGCCACTATTTCACCTTGATCCGCGGATCGACGACGGCGTACATGATGTCGCGCAACAGGTAGCTGAGGACAAGTAGCGTGCTTGCCACCATGACGCCGGCCATGATCACCGGGTAGTCCTTGCTGCGGGCCGCCGCATACGTGAACTGCCCGACGCCGGGCCAGGTGAAGATCTGCTCTACGACGAGCGCGCCAGACACGAGCGCGGCGAGGAGGCCGCCGAGCGCCGTCACCATCGGGATGAGCGCATTGCGGAGCGCGTGCACGTACACGACGGTCCGTTCAGGCAGTCCCTTCGCGTGTGCGGTACGCACGTAGTCCTGGTTGATGACGTCGAGCGTCTCCGTCCGCAGGTACCGCGAGTAGTTCGCGATCCCGGCGAGCGCGAGCACGAACGCCGGCATGACGATGTGTTTTATCCGATCCGGGATGTCCCACACATCATGGCCGACGGTGAGCACACCCTGGCTCGGCATGAGCCGCAAGATCACCGCGAACAGGATGATCATGAGGAGCCCGAGCCAGAACGTGGGCACGGCGTGGCCGACGACGCCGAAGACGCGGATGACATTGTCGATCCACGTGCCTCGCTTGAGGGCCGCGATCACGCCCAGGGGCACGCCGACCGCAAGCTGCAATACGAGCGCGGCGAAGGCGAGCTGCAGCGTCGCGGGCAGCCGCTCGAGCAGCAGTGGGAGCGCGGGGCGGTTGTACTGGAGCGACTTACCGAAGTCGCCCTGCAGGACCTGGAGGAGCCAGCTGCCGTACTGCTCGTAGAGGGGCTTGTTGAGGCCGTAATGCTCGCGGAGCGCCTGGATGTCCTCTTCGGTGACGTTGAGCGCGCCGAAGGTGTAGAGGCGCACCGGGTCGCCCGGAGACAGCCGCGTGAGGAGGAACACGATGACCGAGATCCCCAGCAACGTGGGGATCGCGTAGATCAAGCGCCGGATGATGTACGTGCGCACTCGCGACGGCCCTCCACGCGATCGGGCGGCGGCGATCCCGCCGCCGCCCGATCAGGTCTCAGCCTCCCGTTACTTCTTGATCCACCACTTCTCGATGTTCCAGTCCGCGTTCGGGCTGAACGATCCCGGCTCGATGCCACGAATGTTGGAAGCGGTCGCGAGGATCCGATTCTGCGCGAAGCCGAACATGTAGGGCGCGTCATCGTTCAGGATCTTGTTCATCTCCTGGTAGACCTTCTGACGCGCACCCTGCGAGCAGTCCGGACCGTTGCGGCCCGTCTCGATGAGCTTGTCGACCTGCGGGTTGCTGTAGCCCACGAAGTTGTTGCCGGCCTTCGTCGGGCTGGCGACGTTGCTCGAGTGCCAGATCGTGAACGGATCGGGGTCCGCGCCGAGCTGCCAGCCGATGATCACGGCCTCGACCTCGGGCGATCCACCCGTCAGCTTCGGGACCAGTGACTCGAAGGCCTCGAGCTTCGGGTTGATCTTCACGCCGACCTGTTTGTATTGCTCGACCGCCACCTGCAGGAACGTTTCACGTGTCTTGTTGCCCTGGTTCGTGACGACCGTGATCGCGAGCGGCTTGCCGTCCTTGGCGTAGAAGCCGTCGGTGCCCTTGGCGTACCCCGCCTGTTTGAACAGGTCTTCGGCCTTGGTCTTGTCATATGCGTAGTTGTTGAGGCCCACGCCCGCCGCCCATGACACGGGTGGGTGGTGCGCGAGCTGCTTGGTGCCCTCACCGAACAGGACGGCCTTCACGACCTCGTCGACATTGATGCCGTACATGAGCCCCTGGCGGATGCGCTTGTCGCCAAGGAAGGCGACGTTCGGGTTGTTCGTCCGCCATCCGATGTAGACGTAACCGTTGTCCGCCCACTTGTAGAGCTTGACGGTGTCCACCTTCGAGAGGTCGGCCACGTCGACGGGCTGGGCGAGCGTCATGGTGAGCTCGCCGGTCTTCATCTGCGCGGCCGCGACCGTCGAGTCGGCGACGAACTTCTGGACGTACTCCTCGATCAAGGGAGCGCCCTTGAAGTAGGTGTCGTTCCTCGTGAGGATGACCTGGTCGCCCTTGCGCCATTCCTTGAACTTGAACGGGCCGCTCGCGACCGGCGGCGCGTTGTTCTCGGGCGCATCGTCGACGACCTTCTTGATGTCCGCGTCGTCCGTGTACTTACCGAAGATGTGCTCCGGCATCGGCGCCGAGCCGAACACATTGATGAGCGCCGGGCAGAAGATCTTCGTGAACTTGACGGTGAACTTCTTCGGGTCGGTCTTGTCGACCACGATCCCGGAGATGCTCGTGGCCTTGCCGGTCGAGTAGTCCTGGTATCCCTCGATGTCGTTGAAGACGCTCTTGTTCGGCGTGACCAGGCTGCGCCCCTGCATCTTCACGCGTGCGAGGAAGTCGTTACCGGTGATGGGCTTACCGTCGGACCAGTTCGCCTTCGCGTCGATGGTCCAGCTGAACGTGAGCCCATCGGCGCTGACGGTCCACGAACCGAGGTTCGGCTTGACCTCCGCATTCTTGGGATCGACGCGAATGAGCGCGTCGTAGATCTTGCCGCTGACCAGGGACGACGTCGCGTCGTTCGAGGTCGCGGGGTTGAGCCGCTGGATGTCGCTGAACGATCCGTAGATCACCCGCCCACCGGGCGTCGGCTGATCCGCCACGGTGGTGGCAGACGGTGCGCCGGTGGCTGCCGGGCCGGCTGGCGTGCAGGCCGTCGCGACGAGCATCGCCGCCACGAAGACCGTAGTGAGGACCCTTCCGGTGCGCTGCTTCGCTGTCATGTGTCCCCCTCTCGCTCCTTTTGCTTAACCCACGGTCATCGGCGGCAGAGTGTATCCAGAGGCACGCTCCGCCGCCCCCACGCCGTTTATACGGGCAGGCGCCGCAAGCCGTTCACTTTTGGAGCCACCACCGCTGGACGTCGGCGTAGGGCGAGAAGGTGCCCGGCCGCAGGCCTCGGAGGAGGGCTAGTTACGCCCCCGGGAAGTGGCAGGCCGCCCAGTGTCGCGGGGCGTGCTCGATGAACTCGGGGTCGACCTCAGAGCAGATCGCCTGCGCCTTCCAACACCGCGTGTGGAAACGGCAACCCGAGGGCGGGTTCACCGGCGAGGGAACGTCGCCGGTGAGGATGATGCGCTTGCGCTTCTGCTCCACCGATGGATCGGGGATCGGCACGGCCGAGAGCAGCGCCTGGCTGTACGGATGGAGCGGGTGCTCGTAGAGGTCGACGCGGTCGGCCAGCTCGACGATCTTGCCGAGGTACATGACCGCGACTCGGTCGCTGATGTGCCGCACGACCGAAAGGTCGTGGGCGATGAAGAGATACGTGAGCTTGAAGCGGTCCTGCAGCTCTTCGAGCAGGTTGATGACCTGTGCCTGAATGGACACGTCGAGCGCGGAGATCGGCTCGTCGGCAACGATGAAGTCGGGCTCCACGGCGAGGGCGCGGGCCACGCCGATGCGCTGGCGCTGGCCGCCCGAGAACTCGTGGGGATAGCGGTTCGTGAAGTACGGGTTCAGGCCGACGATCTTCAACAGCTCCTGGACGCGCTCGGTCTTCGCGCGGCCCTTCGCGAGGTTATGCACCTCGAGCGGCTCGCCGATGATGTTGCCCACCGTCATGCGCGGGTTGAGCGATGCGTAGGGGTCCTGGAAGATCATCTGCATCCGGCGGCGCATGCGCCGCATCTGCTCGCCGCCGAGTGTGGTGAGCTCGGTCCCGTCGAACTTCACCGACCCCGAGGTCGGCTTGTAAAGCTGGAGGATGGCGCGACCGGTCGTTGACTTGCCGCACCCGGACTCTCCGACAAGGCCGAGCGTCTCGCCCTTCTCGACGAAGAAGTCGATCCCGTCGACCGCGCGCACCGCACCGACCTGGCGCTGGAAGATGATCCCCTGCGTCAGCGGGAAGTGCATCTTGAGCGCCTCCACCGTGAGGAGGTTCTTTCCGCTATCCGCGGTCGCGGTCGAGCGGCTGCGCTGGATGAACTCGTCCTTCGGCGGCGTGGTGTTCGTCGTTACGGCCATGTCGTCATTCTCCTGGCGTTTCGGGGGTCGCGGTGATGGACGCGGTCTCCTGCTTGATCGCCTCGAGGAGTCTGGTGTCGCCGATCTCATGCTTCCAATCCGTGTCGACGAGCCATCCGCCTTCCTGAGTACCCCAGCAGCGCGCCTCGTGATCGGACTTGGCGTTCGGGATGTGCTTGAGCTCCGGTTCCTTCTCGTGGCACACGTCATGGCGGTACTGGCAGCGCGGCTCGAACTTGCATCCAGGTGGCGGGGCGATGAGGTCGGGCGGCAGGCCTTCGATCGGCACGAGCTTGGCTTTGCGAGACTCGTCGAGCCGCGGGATCGAGCGCAGCAGGCCCCAGGTGTACGGCATCTTGGGGTTCGCGAAGAGCTCGTTGGTGTCGGCCTTCTCGACGATCTTTCCCGCGTACATGACGTTGATGCGCTGCGTCATGCCCGCGACAACGCCGAGGTCGTGCGTGATCAGGATGAACGCCGTGCGGAACTCGCGCGCCAGGTTCTTGAGCAGGTCGAGGATCTGCGCCTGAATGGTCACATCGAGAGCGGTCGTGGGCTCGTCGGCGAGGATGAGCTTGGGGTTGCACGAGAGCGCCATCGCAATCATCACGCGCTGTCGCATACCGCCGGAGAACTGGTGCGGGTAATCGTCGACCCGCTTCTTCGCGCTCGGGATCTGCACGAGCTCGAGGAGCTCGATGGTCCGCTTGCGCGCCTCGCTCTTGTCCATCTTGAGGTGAAGCTCGAGCGCCTCAGAGATCTGACGGCTGATCGTCAGCACGGGGTTGAGGCTGGTCATCGGGTCCTGGAAGATCATCGCGATGTTGTTCCCGCGGATCCCGCGGACGTCGTCGTCGTCCATCTTCAGGATGTCCTGACCGTCGAACATGATCGCGCCCTTGACGATCTTGCCGGGTGGCTGCGGGATGAGCCGCATCAGCGACAGCGCGGTCACGGACTTGCCGCAACCGGACTCGCCAACGATGCCGAGCGTCTCGCCGGCGGCAACGCGGAACGTCACGCCGTCGACGGCGCGGACAACGCCATCGCGCGTGAAAAACTGGGTGTGGAGGTCTGTGACCTCGAGTAGGTCAGCCAACGTCGGCGGAGTCTAGCCTAGGTCTTCATCCGCGGGTCGAGTGCGTCGCGCAGCCCGTCACCCACGAACGTGAACGCCAGCATCACGACCGAGATGCAGATGGCCGGCAGCAGCACGGCCCACGGATTCGCCGCGAAGAGCGGGAAGCCCTCGTTGATCATCTGGCCCCACGACGGCGTCGGTGGGATGATGCCCACACCGAGGAACGAGAGCGTCGCTTCACCGAGGATCGCGCCCGGAACGGCGAATGCCGCCGTGACGATGAGCGGCGCGAGCGCGTTCGGCAGCAGGTGCTTCGCCATGATCCGGCGCGGGGTCGCGCCGACGGCACGTGCGGCCTCGACGAACTCGCGTTCCTTGAGCGCTAGCACCTGCCCTCGCGTCAACCGCGCGACCCCGACCCAGCCGACGATCGCGATGGCCACGAAGATCAGCATCAGGCCGTCGAGGATCTTGCCGAACGGGCTGTTGCGGAACGACGCCACGATGATCAGCAGGAACAGGAAGTCCGGGAACGCGTAGATGATGTCCGTGAAGCGCATCAGGATCTGATCGAGCCAGCCACCGAAGAAGCCGGCGACCATGCCAACGCTGACGCCGAGACCGAACACGATCGCGGTCGGGATGAAGCCGACGACCATGCTGACCCGCGACGCGTACATCAGCCGACTCACGATGTCGCGCCCGAGGAAGTCGGTGCCCAGCAGGTAGCGCGTGTCCGTGTACTTCGAGCCCGTCCAGAGCGGCTCCATCTGACTCGCGGGGTTCTGCGGGATCGCGATCGGGTTGTACGGCGCGATCACCGGCGCGAAGATGGCGACGAGAAAGGCCGAGGCGATGACGACGAGTCCGGCGACCGCGGCCTTGTTGCGCATGAGTCGATACAGGGCGTCGCCCCAGAGCGAGCGTTGCTTGCGCGCCAGGACGTTGAGCTCGGCGGCGCGCTCCTGGGTCGCGCTCGCGGTGGCCATTATTTCGCCACCTTGATCCGCGGGTCGAGCATCCCGTACACGAGGTCGACCGAGAGATTCGCGACGATGATGAAGAACGCGTACAGCAGCGTCGTCGCCATGATCACCGGGTAGTCGAGGGCGAGGATGCTGCGCACGTATTCACGCCCGATGCCCGGCACCGAGAAGAAGGTCTCGATGATGAACGAGCCGGTGATGAGGCCGGCGGCCGCGGGCCCGACGACCGTCGCGACCGGGATCATCGCGTTCTTGAGCACGTGACTGACGATGACCACCTGCTCACGGAGGCCCTTGCTGCGAGCGGTGCGCACGTAGTCCTGGCGGATCGCCTCGAGCATCGACGCGCGTGTGATGCGCGCGAGGAATGCCGCTGCCCCCAAGGCCAGGATCACCGTCGGCATCACCATGTGCTGCGGCGTGCCCCAGCCCGTGATCGGGAACAGGTGCAGGCCGAGCGCGAATATGTAGATGAAGAAGATAGCCATCACGAACGAGGGGATCGTCGTGCCCACCGTGGCGAAGAACAGACTCCCATAATCCACCAGCGTGTTCTGTCTCAGAGCGCTGATGACGCCCAGGGGAAGCGCGACAGCGAGCGCGAGGAGCAGAGCCTGGATCCCGAGCTGCGCAGTGACCGGGAAACCCGAGCCGATGATGTCGGACACAGGGCGCTGCCGGACCACGCTGATGCCGAAGTCGAACTTCGCGACGTTGGTCAGATACAGGATGAACTGCTCGTGAACGGGCTTATCGAGTCCGTAATAGGCGTTCCAACGGTCGATCGTCGCTTGTCGCGGTGGTTTGTCCGGATTGCGATCGAATGGCGATCCAGGCGCTGCTTTCGCGAGCGCAAACGTGATGAGGGCGACGAAAAACAACGTCGGAATCATCAATAGAAGGCGCCGAATGGTGTATTTGAGCACCGTTTCGAAGTGTATACCGCGACACAGTCACACATCGTTCATCCTTTAAATGACTTCCCACGCTGCCGAAGCTGGCGCGCCAGCGCGGGACAACGAGGCGGGCGAGCGCGTCGCGGCACTCCTCGAGCGAGCGTCTGCGCCCAGCCGGCCCGAACGGCGCGCGCTATGTGATCAGCGGGCCGGCGTACGGCTCGGCATTCGCCTTCGCCGGCTGCTTGCCGTATTGCTTCGCAACGGCGCAGTAGCCAGCAGCGAGCGAGAGGAGGGCCGCGACGTCGAGCCCCGCTGACACTGAGGCGGAATAGCAAGAGGGCCGGCTTTTCAGCCGGCCCTCCATTCACTTCCCGCTATCGGGGTTTAGTGCTTGACGACGTTGATGTTCTCGAAGGAGAAGAACCCTGGGATGCCGTAGTCGATCGGGTTCGCGGTGATGCCCTTGAGCCACGGCTTCACGAGGTACTTGCTCTGGTCGTAGAACACCCAAGCCGCACTCGCGTCTTTGCTCAGCTGCTTACCAGCCTGGTTGTAGGTCGCGTCGCGCTTGGTGGCGTCGGCTTCCTTGTCAGCCGCCTTGGTCAGACCGTCGAATGCCGAACTCGAGTAGCCGGTCCGCGCGGCGCTAACGCCGCCGGTGGCCCACACGGTCGAGTGCCAGTTCTGCTGGTCCGGGAAGTCCGCGCACCAGCCGAGGAAGAACAGCTGTGGAGAGTCCTGGCCCTTCTTGAAGAGCGCGGTGTATGCCGTGCTCTGCACCGGGTCCAACTCGACGGTCACGCCGAGATTGGTCTTCCACTGGCCCTGCGCCCACTCGGCGCGGGCCTTGTTCGTCGCGCTGGACGAGAAGGTGTACTTGAGGCCGGTGAGTCCTGCCTTGGAGGCCGGGCTCGCCTTGTCAAGGAGCGCCTTCGCGGCAGCAACGTCGTACTTCTGCTCGGTGTCCGTGTTGTCGTAGCCAGGGAAGCCCGGCGGAATGAAGCCGCCGTCAGCGGCCTTCCCGATGCCCTGCTGGACGTCCTTCACGAACGCGGTCCGGTCGAACGACTTCGCGAATGCCATACGGACATTCACGTCGTCGAACGGTGGACGACGAACGTTGAAGCCGTAGTAGAAGGTGCACGATCCGCCAACGTCGAGGACCTGCGCCTTCAGCTCTGCGTCGCCCTCAACGGTGCGTAGGTCGGTCGGGCCGACGCCGGTGATGTCCAGCTCGTTGTTGCGGTACGCCGCGAACGCAACGGCAGACTCGTTGATCATGACCTTGGTGATCGTCTTGATCTGCATCTTCTTGCGGTAGTTGTCGTTCCGCTCGAAGACCATCTTCTCGTTGTGCTTCCACTCAGAGAGCTTGAAAGGTCCGTTTCCGATGTACGTCGCGGGCTCGGTCCACTTGTCGCCACCCTTGGTGACGTCGGACTCGCGGACCGGCCAGCCCTGCCACAGGGCGGTGATCGGAACGAAGTACGGAGCAGGGTCGGTGAGCGTGAACTCGATGTCCTTGTCGCTCGTCGCCTTGACTCCGACCTTGGCGCGTGCCGCCGAAAGCTCAGCCGGCGTCGCCTTCTTCGTGTCCATCGTGTTGTAGGCCTCGCAGCCGACAATGATGTAGAAGACGAAGGCGTAGTCGCCTGCCGCCGTCGGGTCGCAGCCACGCAGGAACGCGTACTCGAAGTTCTTGGCGGTCAGTGCCGCACCGTCCGAGTACTTCAGCCCATCGCGCAGCGTGTACGTGTACTTGAGGCCGTCAGCCGACAGCTTCGGTGCCGCAGCGGCTGCCGCGGGGACGGGCTTGCTCGTCTTGGTGTCGAAGGACATGAGGCCCTCAAAGACGAATGAGGCCTGTCCGATCTCGTTCACGAACGACGACTTCTGCGGGTCGATCGTGTCGGGCTCGCTGCCCATGTTCAGGGTCAGCGTCCCGTTGGTGTCAGCCTGGCCGGCTGTCGTGCCGCCAGTTGTGGTGGTTTGCCCCGCCGGTGCCTGCGTGCAGGCGCCGACGAGCAGCGACGCGATCGCGAGAACGGACCAGATGCCGGTGCGGCGTTTGGTCATGCGCTCCTCCTCCTGTTGTGCCATGGGTACCCGCACGCGGACCTGCGACCGTAAATGCGAGCGGACATGGCCATTCTGGGGCCCCGTCCCTCAGCGCGTCAATGAACAAACGGCGCGCATCCGGACATAGGGACCCATCTAAAGCCCATACCCGGAGCGGTCCGACGCGGTTCAGTTCGCGGACATGAAACGCCAGTCGCGCGCATTCCAGGTGAGCGGATCGCCGTTCGGGGAGGGCTGTATCCCCTCCAAATTCCGCGGCGCCACATCGACCAGGAGCTCTTGATACAGGGGTAAGCCGGGCAGCGACTCGGCCCAGAGCTGCTGCATCTCGGCAAACAGCGCTCGCTTGTCGACGCGCTCCGCGGCGGCCGCCGCCGCCGACAGAAGCACATCGAACCACGGGCCGACGATGCCCTTGTATCGCTCCGATGCGAGCTGCGGATCGTCGGTGCGCTCGGACACCAGCGCGATATCGAACTCGCCGCGCGTCACGGCGTCGAGTACGTCCGCTGGCGAACGCTCGAGCACCGTCACGGCGATGCCGACCGCCGCGAGATCGCCCGATAGACGCCGGCCCGCGTCGATACGCGCCTGCGACCCCGTCGCCACGAGCAGCGTGACCGTCATGCGCTCCGCGCCCCGCTCGAGAATGCCCAGGCGTCCGGCACTCCAGCCCGCGGCCGCGAGCATGGCGCGCGCGCCCTCGCGATCGAGACGTGGCGGCTCGAGCGGCTCGGTCGCGGCCCAGAGCGGAGCGACGAGGTACGAGCGTGGCACCCGCGCGCGTCCGGCGAAGATCGTCTCGACGAGAGCGCGGCGATCGAGCGCGAGCTCCACGGCCTGACGCACGCGCAGATCCGCGAACACTGTTGCCGTCGCTCCGAAGCGCAGCATCTCGACCGCGTTGGCGGCCTTGTACAGCGCCTGAAGGCGCGGTCCGTCGGCGAACCGATCGAGCGTCCGCGTGAGATCGGCCTCGACCGCAGGCGAACCGGCGACGTCGACCTCGCCACGCCGCAGCGCGTCAACGACGGCGCCGCGGTCGCTGTAGAAGCGGACCTCGATCCGTCCGAGCGCGGGCGCGCCTCCGACATAGCGTGGGAACGCGGTGAGCGTCATGCCGAATCCGGGGATCCACGCCGCGACGGCGAACGGCCCAGCGTGCATCGGCTCGCGCTGGTACTGCGCGCGCTTCTCGGGAGACGCGCCGGCCAGGACGTGCACCGGTAGCACGCGCGCGACGAGTGGATAGAGATCCCAGCGCTCTCCGGCGCGATAGGTGAAGCGGATCGTTCGATCGTCAACGCGCTCCACGCGCTCGACGCGGTCGGCCATCCAGCGGCGAGCCGTGGCCGGCGGCGCCACACGATCGTCGTCGAACGCGAAGCGCACGTCGTCCGCGGTGATCGGCTCGCCGTCCTGCCAGCGCGCGTCGTCACGCAGCGCGAACGTCACCACGAGACGGCCGGCCGGCGTCGCCGCGTCGGTCACGATGCGCGCGCCGCCATTCGCGATGGTCGGGACCTCCGCCGCGAGCCGCGCGACGAATCCGCCGTCAGGGTCGCGGCGCACGAGCGACTCGGTCACCGCCGCTTGCACTACCTGTGCGCTCGGCTCGTCGCTCAAGATCGCGCGCGGCTCGCCGGCGATTCCGAGCACGACATCGCGCCGCGTCGGCGCCGTGGGCGCGCACGACGCGACGAGCGGCGCGAGCACGACGAGAAGCGAAAGCAGAAGAGCGTGTGTGCGATGGGACGCCGTGGCGCGCGGCTCCGGCTAGCGGGGTGCGCCGGTGCCGAGCCAGTCGTCTTCGATCGTGTACTGCTCGACGTCGAACTGGCCGCCGACCGGATAGCGCACGGCGGGCGCGCTGTAAGTACCGATCGCGCGCAGCTGGAAGCGGAGCCAGCGCGCGTACGCGTTCTCATCCACCGG
>WNGF01007005.1_pt1 | contig 13798 bp, 16 predicted proteins | sample 5400641 | NCBI WGS metagenome assembly WNGF01 (sample SAMN13153371, study PRJNA577476) | soil metagenome | isolation source: 80 cm soil or saprolite under grassland replicate 2 | place: USA:California | collected 2016-06-15
CATCATGGACGAAATCGAGACCTTCTCGACGTACGCGGACATCGAGGACGAGGCCGAACAGCGGCCGCGGCGCGGTCGACCACCCAAGCCCTGGCGGCGCACGGCGAACAACAGCACCTGGCTGAACGATCTCGGGATCGCCGGCTAATTCTCCAGGGCGTTAGCCAACCCCTCGACGACTTCGGCGTGCGGGAGGCGCAAGAGGATCTCGGGCGGCGCGATCACTTTCGACGAGCGGCTCCCGCCGCCGAGGACGATGCGCTCGGGCTGCATCACGCGCGCGTCGATCCAGATCGGCAGATCGGACGGCAAGCCGAAGACCGTCACGCCGCCGATCTCCATGCCGGTCAGGGCGCGGGTCTCTTCGGCCGGCGCGAACGACGCTTTGCGCGTCCCGAGCCGCTGGCGCACGACGCGATTGACGTCCAGGCGTGTGTGGGCCAGAACGACGCACGCGGCGTACACAGGCGGCTCGGATTTCCCGATGACAAGAATGGTGTTGGCTGACTCCTCGGGTTTGAAGTCATAGGCGGCGCAGAAGTTGGCCGTATCCGCCAGCGCCGGATCGCATGGGAAGATCTCGTACGGAACTCCCAGGCGATCGAGCTGCTGCTGGACGGTCAGATCAATGCTCACTCGGCCGAGTGTAGCGGCGCCATCGGAATCGACAGTTGAAGCAGAAACTCGTAGTCGACAGACCCAGGCGTACGGTGCGCCGCACGAGGCAGCGCGGGCAGCCGATGTCCTGGATGATCATTCCGCCGTTCATCATGAACCTCCCCCGATAGATGGGCGATCGAGACGGCGCGGTGTGTGCCGAAAACGCGGCCGACGCAGTGGCGTGCCACCTTCGGGTACGCGGGAAGCCATCACCGATCACCTTTAAGAACGCTGGCGAAGTGCTCATCTACGGCATTGAGGATGGGCGGCACGGGCGCACTCAGCACTGGAGCGCAATCGGGCTCGGCGGGGAAGGCGGCCCGATCGTGGCTGACCTGGACCAGCGCGACGTTGCCCCACCACATGGGGACGCCGTAGCCGGCCAGGAGTTGATCAGTGGTGTGGGCCTGCTGGGCAGCGGCGACGTCGCCGTAGACGAACGCGCGAACGACCGGCCAGCCCGCGGCTTCAACAACGGGATCGTGGACGGCGACGGTGGCGACGCCCTCGGACCACGCTATAGGCGCGTCGGTGGCATAGCCAGCGGCGGAGAACGTCGCGCGGACCTGGTCAGGGGTCAGGTCCTGCGCGCTGGCGGTGACCGGCCAGAGCGACATGAATGCGGCAATGAGAATGATTCGCATGCCGCCCAATCTGGGGCCGACGGGCGTTCTCGGCCACACACACAGGCCACACATCGCCCACACAGCGCCATCACTTTGCTGGCCACGCCGCCAGGTCCACCTGCTATGGTGGGGCCGGCGGGGACCGTGATCGCTTCGGAGTCTTTCGGGACGCTGCTCGGCACTACCGTCTCGCCGCGAGCCTGTCCCAGGAAGCGCTCGCCGATCGAGCGCGCATCAGCGTGACGGCCATCGCCGCGCTCGAACGCGGACGGCGCACCGCACCGCCCGCCGCAACCGTAAAGCTGCTGGCCGAGGTTCTGGGCCTTGGTCAGGCCGAACGATCGAGCCTGGTCGAGGCCGCGGCGAGCACGCGCGACGCCACACCGGCCCCGAAAGCGCCGCCACGCCAGGCCAGTACGCCACGCAACAACTTGCCCGCCGAAGTCAGCACGTTCGTCGGACGCGAGGAGCAAACTGCCCAGGTCGCACGCCTGCTGACCAGCGCGCGCAGCGTCGAGATGCACGTCGGCCACATCCTGGCCAAGCTCGGCTTGAGCTCACGCACGCAAGTGGCCGTGTGGGCGGTCGAGAACGTGGTGAAGCTATGAGGCGCTGCGCCAGAGCGCGTACTGCCGCGCGGGCGACTCGACCCACTCGCCCACCAGGCTTCCATCGGCGCACCGGACAATCGCGTTGACCTTGCCCTGCCGACAGGCGCTCGAGGCAAGCTCGTCGAGCGCCTGTCCGACGGTCGTCTGCAACTCGTCGCCGTGGATGTGCCAGCCGCTCACGGGCAGCTCACCGAAGGCGGAAACAATGCCGGGCGCGTCACTCTCGGCGACGAGGGGGACGGCGACGGCATCCACGTCATCTCGCGCGAACCACGCGTTGTATTCGGCGAGGCGCTCGGTCTCCAGGTGCGGACCCAGCAGACCGAAGACCGCCGTTTGATCACGGAGGCGTTCTGCCTGGTAGACCTCGCGCATTGCGCGCGCGGTGAGCTGGCCGGGCGCAGTCCGGGCGCCCGATCCGAGCGTCGCGTACGTGAGCAAGCACTGTGCGCTGCGTAAGGCGAGGACGCGCGAGAGCAGGCCCGCTTCGCCCATGGCGATGGCGATCGTCGGCTGGTCGGCATGGCTCAGCACCTCTAAGACGGACAGGCAGTCGCGTACGTCATGGGCGGTGCCGACGACCTTTACGACGTCGGCGCCCAACGCTCGGAGCTCTGTCCACCAGGTGCTGAACGCGGGCATGGCCGCGAAATCATGGCGGGAGACGATCACGCGCGCGCCGGCAGCACGAACCTGCCGGACGGCCTCGGGGGTTGCCGCGTCGTATTCCAGGTCGACGTATTCGGCGCCGAGCTCGGCGGCACGGAGCAAGACTTCGAGGCGCCGCGGTGCGGGTAACGTTGACCGACCGCCCTGGTCTGGCGGACGCAGCGTCACCACGACCGGCAGGTCCCCCCGCTCGCCGAGTAGCAGCGGCAGATCGAACGGCTCCTCGAATAAATCGAGCCGTAGCTCGACACAATCGGCCTCCGCTCGGATACGCGGCAGGCCCGCCAGCGCTTCGGCCATCGTCGACGGACCGAAGGCGATCGCGATCATCCGTCGTTGCTCGGCCATACCCGCTGAACGGTAGCATGAGGCCAGGACGATGGCGAAAGCAGTGGGATGACCACGACGCCTGCTACGCCTGACGTCGAGACGCGGCCCGACGTCTCGGAACAGCACGAGGTGCTGCCGCCGTGGAAGGTCATCCTGCACAACGACGATCACAACGAGATGCTCTACGTCGTGACGAGTTTGTTGAAGTCGGTCCCGAAACTGGGCCGCGCGCGGGCGGTCGAGATCATGTTCGAGGCGCACAACCATGGCCAGGCGCTGGTGTGCACCTGTCCATTCGAGCTGGCCGAGCTGTACCGCGATCGTCTCGAGAGCTTCGGGCTGACGGCGACGATCGAAAAGGCGTAGCGCGGAGGCGCTAGACGACGAGCTGGACGGAGCGGCGCTCGCGGACGCGCAGGGTGACCTCTAGCTCTTGCAGAAAGGCATGGACGACGCCGCCGGGCGAGCCGGCGTCTTTTCTCCGAATGGCGTCGATGCTGCGTTTGACGGGTGGCGCATCGATCACGTCGATCTCAGCGAGCTGGCCGTTGGCGACCTCGCGCGCCACCGACACCCGCGGCAGCAGCGCCACGCCCAGGCCTTCCTCGACCATCTTCTTGGCCGCCTCGATGTTGTCGAGCTCCATGACCGTGTGTGCCACGACGCCACCGCGCAGGAACAGCGACTGGGTGAGCTCGTAGTAGCTCGAGGTGCGGTCGAACATTACCAGGCGCTCGCGGCCGACCTCGGCTAACTCGACGTTCCCGCGACGGGCAAAGCGGTGCGCGGTGTTGCACACCAGCACCAGCTCGTCGTCATACAGCGGGACAGCGTCAATGTCGGGATGGCGCAAGGTGCGCACCAGGCCGACCTGGACTTCCTCGTTGAGGACCATGGCCAGGATCTCTTCCGAGTGGCCAGTCCGCACCGCGACATCCACGCGCGGGTGGAGACTGGCGAAGCGCTTGAGGACCGGCGGCAGCACGTAGGTCGAGACGGCGGGCGCGGCGCCCAGGGCGAGTCGTCCCGCCGAGGCCGAGCGTAAGTCTGTGAGCGCCTGGCGACCGTCGGCGATGGCCTGCACGGCGCGCTCGGCATTGGGCAGGAACACCCGGCCAGCGTCGGTGAGTCGGACACCGCGGCCTGTTCGAACGAACAGGATTTCGCCGAGCTCCTTTTCGAGCGCCTGTATGCGCGCCGTAAGCGCGGGCTGAGTCACGTACAGCGCCTCCGCCGCGCGGCTGACGTTGCCGGTACGGGCGACCTGGATGAAAGCTTGGACCTGGCCGAAGAGCATCTTGCTTGGTATTAGCCCTGTCTATGCCAACGTGTCGGTGGGTTGGCTGGGCCACTATATCAGGACGTGCGTGCGGGTCGGGCAAAGTTGACGGCCAAGTTCGCGGAGCTGCCGAAGCAGCGAACGTGCCGCACTGAACGTGGACGCCGGTTAGTCGTCGGCCATCGAGTGCGCGGCGGCCTCGTCGGCGATCAGGGCCTGGTGGATGCGCGCGGCTTTCTGGGAGCCGATGCGCAGCTTGCGGGCGAGATAACTGGGCGAGAGGTCGCCCTCGTGCTCGGCCAGGAGCTGGCGGGCCTGCGCGAGCAGTTTCTCCTCGGGGTCTTCCATGCGCGCGAGGCGCTCGAGCTCGGCCTCGTCGGCGTCGGTGTGGACGGTTGTCCCCTGGGCGCGCCAGTGATTGACCACGGCTTCGATCTCGTCGTCTGAGGCGTACGCGCCCTGGACTCGGCGCGGATTCATCTCATCACCAGCCTGGTACAGCGCGTCGCCACGGCCGAGGAGTCGCTCAGCTCCGACGCGGTCGAGGATCACCCGTGAATCGACCATCGAGGACACGGCGAACGCGATGCGCGTCGGCAGGTTGGCTTTGATCAGCCCGGTGAGTACGTCGACACTGGGGCGCTGCGTGGCAACCACGAGGTGGACGCCCGCCGCGCGACCGAGTTGGGCAAGGCGACAGATCAGCCGCTCGACGTCTTCGGGCGCGGTCATCATCAGATCGGCCAACTCGTCGATGACGACCACCAGATAGCCAAGGTGCTCGGCCGGGAAGCGGTCGTTGAAGGCGACGATGTTACGCGCGCTGACCTCGGAGAAGCGTGTGTAGCGCCGCTCCATCTCGAGCACCGTCCAGCGCAACGCCGCGACGACCTTGTCCATGTCGTTGACGACGGGCAGGCGCAGGTGCGGCAGCCCGCGGTATTGGGTCATCTCGACCTGTTTGGGGTCGATCAGGATGAACTGCACCTCATCGGGCGTGCGGGTGATGAGCAGCGACGTGATCAGGCTGTTGATGCACACGCTCTTGCCCGAGCCTGTTGCGCCGGCGACCAACAAATGGGGCATGCGGGTCAGGTCGGCCACAACCGGTTTGCCTGAGACGTCCATGCCGACCGCGATGGGCAGGCGCGCCCGGGCAAATTGCGGCGAACTTATCAGGTCGCCGAGTTTGACCAGTGCGACCGAGGTGTTGGGCACCTCGATGCCGACCATTGGCCTGCCTGGCACCGGCGCGAGGACGCGCAAGGTCGGCGCGCCGAGGCGCAGCGCGAGGTCATTCTGCCGCTGGACGATGCGATTGACGGCCACGCCGGCCGCGGGGTTGACGCCGAACTGCGTAATCGCCGGGCCTTGCTGGACCTCGACGACCTGGGCGTCGATGTTGAACGAGGCCAGCGTGTCCTCGATGATGCGCGCCCTGGCCTTGAGCTCCGCGGGCGAGAAGGCGCCGGCGTCGGTGGCGCGGCCGAGGACGCTGGTTTGGGGCTTGCTCCAGGGCGTGTGTTCGCGTTCGCGTTTGATCGGCGGGCGCTCTGCTTGCGCTGCCTTCGGCGCGGGTGGCTCGTCCAGCGGGCGCGGGCCCAGGATGACCGGCCCTTCGTCGTGCTCCTGGGTTCTTGGCAGGTTGCCGGGCACGGCAATGCGCGGCACCTTGATCCTGGTCGCCGACGGCCCGCCGTTCCGGGTGAAGTGGGCGACGTAGGCGCCGAGCATGGCCAGTGCGTGCAGGATGCGGTGGAGGCCGATCAGGGTGACGAGGGCGATGGCCGCCAGGATGGACACGAGGGCCAGGCCGGCGGTGTGGCCGAAGGCTGCGTCCAGGCCAGTGAGCAGGGCTTCGCCGAGTGCGCCGCCACCGCTGGGCTCGCGCAGGGCGAGCGTCAGGAGCCAGGTCAGGCTCAGGACGCCCAGTGCTGACGCCTTGGTGAGCGGTATCGGCTTGTGCAGCGCGAGGAGCCAGGTGAGCCAGGCGGTCCAGGCGACGATCAGGAAGCCGGCGCTGCCCACGGCAGCCTGCAGGAGCAAGCCGGCTGGACTTTCTGGGAGGACCACGCCCGCGGTTGCCGAGACGGCGACGAGGCCGAGACTGGCGATGAACCAACCGCCCGGGGGCGCCCAACTCTGGAGCGTGGTGCGGACGCTGTCCAGGAGTGGGGGCCGACGAGAAGACCGCCGCGCCGTACGCGGCGCGAGGCGCGGTCGGGCCCGAGGCGGTGATGCGGTAGGCACCTGCGGGCAGTCTAAGGCTGGCCGGACTGCCTGTGGGAGTGACGTAACGCGATTGTGTCGAGGGCGGCTCGCGCGCCTTGTGGCTTTCTCACGGGTTTGGAGCCGGAGGCGGGGCGTATCAGACGGTGGCGTGGTCACGGTCCTCGCGCTGCGCGCGCCTCCGGTTTCCAAAGGGGAATTGCATTTACACCGGGGTTGGAACTGTCGAGCGGGCGGGGCATATCAGGCGGGCGGCGGGCGCACACACGGGGCGTTTGCTACCAGCGGGCGCGGTGGATGACCTCGCTCGCGAGGCGGTGGCCGCGCTTCAGGGAGGGGCTGGGGCGGTCGCCTGGTTTGGGACGGCCGATGGCGATTGTACCGATGGGATGGAGGGCTTCGGGGACTCCGAAGGTGGCGTGAAATGTCGGCAGCTTCGCGGGCGGGATGCCGAAGAACAGGGCGCCCAGGCCGGCGTCGACGGCGGTGAGCAGGATCAGCATGGCGGCCATGCCAGTGTCGATATCCCAGTACGGCGCGGGCCAGTGCGATTCGGAGCGGTCGGTCCAGCCCTTGTCGGGCTCGGCGTAGCGGTCGAGGTATGCATTCTTGTCCGATAAACACACGACCAGCAGTGGCGCCGCATAGAGATCCGGCCAGTGAAACGTGTCGCGGTCATCGGGGCCGACAGCGGACCAGTAGCGACCCGTCTCGTCGGGACCTGAGAAGACCAGAAAGGCCCAGCCCTGCGAGAAGCCCGCCGATGGCGCGCGCTGCGCGTTCGCGACAATGCGCTCGACCACAGCCGAGGGTAAAGGGTCGGGCAGGAAGCTGCGCACCATGCGCCGCTTGCGTACGACGTCTTGAAAATCCATCGCTACAACGTTAGGCCGTGGCGGATGGCGTAGACGACGGCCTGGCCGCGATCGTCGCGCCACAGGCGAAAGGTGCTGCCGCGGAGCACGCCCAATACGGTGGCGAAGGGGTCGTTCACGGCGAGCAGCAGCGCTGGTGTGCCGGGCAGGCTGGAGATGCCGAGCACGGCCAGGATCGCCGCGCCGATGAGCAGCGATGTGGGCGTGTCAGGGCGGGTCATGAACTGGCGGATGATGACGAACAGGACCAGGGCGATACCGATCAAGATGGTCACTGGTTGGCTGAAGTTGAGCATGACATCAGCCTATGGCCAGCGTGACGCGTTGACCTGAGGCGGCGGTTGGATTCGGTCTCCACCCTGGGGTGGATTAGAGCTCGCGGCGCAAGAAGTCGATGCCACGCCGCCAGGCGTCGGCGGCGACCTCGGGCACGTACACCTCGGGCCGGTCATCGTTCATGAACGCGTGGTCCACGCCGGGGTAGGTGTGCGAGTCGAATCGGACTCCAGCGGCCCGGAGCTGTTCCTCGAGCGCCTCACGAGCCTCGGCGTTCACGAAGTCGTCCTTTTCGGCAAAGAGCATCAGCACGGGCGCACGCATGTTCGAGAAGTCAGGCTTCACATTGGGATGGATGCCGTACATGTCGATGATGGCGCCGATCTCGTGGGGCGCGACGGTGCCCGCCAGAAGCGCGAGTTGACCGCCCATGCAGAAGCCGATGACGCCGACTCGCGGACCACGTACGCCCGGGTCCTTGAGCAGGAACTGCGCGGCGCCGCGTGCGTCGCGGCCAACCCGGTCAATATCGAGCGCCATCAGCAACTTGCCCGCTTCATCAGGCTCGCCAATACGCGCACCCTGGCCATGATAGAAATCGGGCGCCAGAGCGACGAAGCCTTCCTCTGCATAGCGGTCGGCGGTGCGTCGGATCTGGTCGTTCAGTCCCCACCACTCCTGGATCACGATCAGCCCTGCTCCGTTACCAGACGCGGGCGTAGCCAGATAACCGCTGGCGGTGCCACCGTTGCTCGGATATTCGACGTCCTGTCCAGGCATCCTCAATCTCCCTCGTATGCCACGGTGTTGCGTAACACGCCCAATCTTCGGTCGGCTGCGCGTGCATATGCTACGGCGCTGCGTACCTCGCGCCTGCAGGTACCTGGTACCTGGTGCCGCGTCGCGAGCCGAATCAGGTACCGCGATTAGGTTCTTGTAAGGATGGGCAAGACGTCGACCTGTCGCTAGGTTGGAGGGCCCTTACGTTCGGCGTAGTCGTCCGCGACACGCTTCCGAGTGGGGCGACGTTCCAGTCTTATAGCGCGGACAGCGGCTTCAGGTGTAGCGTTGCGGGCACGGTCGTGACCTGCTCCAACGGCGCAATTGCGATGGGCGGCCGCAGCCTGACCTGGCCGTGACCAGCGTCACGGTCACCAACTTCGGCTCCGGCACGGCGAATGGTCTGTTCGTGCTGCTGGACGGCGGGACTTCCGCCTGGAACCTGGTGAACAGCAACGGCACCGCGGGCTACTGACGTAGCTCGCGTCGCAGCAACTTGCCGGCCGCGTTGCGCGGCAGCGCCTCGACGAACTCGACGCGCTTTGGTATTTTGTAGCCCGCCAGACGCAGACGACAGAATTCCAGAATGTCGTCCGCGCTGGCGGGCTCTTTGAGGACCAGGGCGGCAGCGACCATTTGGCCCCACTCCGGATCGGCAACCCCGAAGACGCCGGCGTCCTCCACCGCCGGATGCGCCAGAAGTGTGGCTTCCACCTCGGCGGGATAGACGTTTTCTCCACCGGAGACGATCAGGTCACTCCGTCTGTCCAGAACATAGAGGTAGCCGTCATCGTCGAGCCGCCCGAGATCTCCGGTGTGCAGCCAGTCACTGTGGCCTGGCTGGTGCAGATAACCGGGGCTGACATTGGGACCACGCACCTGGATCTCGCCGTCCACAATGCGGAGTTGTGTACCAAGGAGTGGCTTGCCGGCGGAGCCAACTTTGCGACGGACGTCTTCGGGCGCCAGGGTGGCGAGCTGTGAGGCTGTTTCGGTCAGTCCGTAGCTCTGGAAGACCGGAACGCCCGCGTGCAGCGCACGTTCGAGTAGCGGCAGCGGCGCGGGTCCGCCACCGAGCAGGACGCAGCGCAGCGTTTCTGGATACGGACGCTCGCTCCGCTGGTCGAGCATACGCTGGAGCATGGTGCTGACGACGGAGACGTGGCTGATGCCATGGTCGATGGCCTCGTTGACCCGGTGCGGATCGAAACGATCGTGCACGACAACGTGCGCGCCGTAGATGACGCCGCGCAGCAAGATGGCCAGTCCGCCGACGTGGAACAGCGGCAGACATGCCAGCCAGCGATCGCTGGGCAGTGTGCCCAGGTTCATAGCTGAGGCCACTGCACTCCACCAGTGATTGCCGTAGGTCAGGATGGCGCCCTTTGGGCGGCCCGTTGTGCCCGAGGTGTAGATGATGGTGTGGATTGCCGCGAGGTCGAACTCGCTCTGGCGCGGCTCCGCGGGTGGCGCCACGAGCAGGGGACCGGTGTCGTCGAGCAGCAGGTGGAGGCCAGCGTCGCTGCGCTGCCACTCGACTTCGGCCGGCGTGAGGCGGGTATTGACGGGCACCAGGATCACGCCAAGGCGCATGAGCGCGTGGACCGCGACGACGAAGCCTGGGCCGTTAGGCGCCAGCAGACCGATATGCTGGCCGGGTTGCACTCCGAGTTCTCGGAGCCGACGGCACGCGGCGTCGACGCGCTGGTCAAGTTCGGCGAACGTCCATGCATTCAGCGCAGCGCGGTGTGGCGTGAGCGAGGCCCGCTGACGCAGCCAGTCTGGAACTATGGGAGCCACAGCGCCAGTGCGAACAGGAGTCCGAAGGCCAGATGCAGCTGACCGGTGCGCTTCAACGCACGGTTTAGCGGCCGACCTTGCGTCGTGGCTACGAAGCGCACCAACCATGCACCGAGCGGCAGACTGAGCCATGGCAGCCAGAACCACGGCCCGATCATGCCGAGCAGCCACAGTACCAGCAGTACGAGATAGGCCACGGCCAGGAGGATGGTGTATTCGGCGCGCGTGCCTCGTCGGCCGAGCACCACGGCCAGCGTGGTCTTGCCCACCTGCCGATCGGTGTCGATGTCGCGCAAATTATTGACGACCAGGATGGCGGTCACCAGACATCCGGTCGGAATCGATGCCGCCAATGCCAGTGGTGTCACGACGTGCGTTTGCAAGTACGCGCTGCCGATCACACCGAGTAAGCCGAAGAAGATAAAGCACAGCACGTCGCCCAGCGCGTGGTAGCCGTATGGGAAGGGGCCGCCGGTGTAGGCCAGGCCGGCCACGATCGACAGTGCACCGACGAGCAGTATGAACCAGCCGCCTTCCAGGACGAGGTAAATGCCGATCAGGGCGGCCAATCCGAAGGTCAGGTACGTTGCTGCCAGGACCTGTCCTGGAGTTACGAGTCCGGTCTGGGTCACGCGCGGTGGTCCGAGGCGGTCCGGAGTATCGGCCCCGCGTCGGAAATCGAACACGTCGTTGGCGAAGTTGGTGCCGATCTGGATCAACAGCGCTGCAAGCAGCGCAGCAACGAATGGTCCGGGCTGGAGAGGCGTTTGACCGTGCAGCGCTGCTGCCGTACCGACAAATACGGGTACTACGGCCGCGGGCAACGTTGCCGGTCGTGCCGCGAGCAGCCACACTCGCGGCCCGCGCGGCGCGACTGCAGCCGTGGTGGTCATGCCGATATATCGCGCTCTGACTCCACGCCCGCGTGTGCCCGACCCTGAATCCGAACCGCGAACGCATCGTAGCCGGGCATCACGGAAAGCGGGGGTACTGCGAGAAGTCTGGCTTGCGCTTCTCCAGGAACGCGTTCTTGCCTTCCTTGGCTTCCTCGGTCAGGTAATAGAGCAACGTTGCATCGCCGGCGAACTGCTGCAAGCCTGCCAGGCCTTCGGTCGCCGCGTTGAACGAGGCTTTGAGAAATCGGATCGCGGTCGGGCTCTTCTCGAGGATCTCTTTGGCCCACTGGATGGCCGTGTCCTCGAGCTGATCGAGCGGGACGACGGTGTTGACCAGGCCCATCGCGCGGGCTTCTTCGGCTGAGTATTGGCGGCACAGGAACCAGATCTCTTTGGCTTTCTTGTCGCCGACGAGTCTGGCCAGGAGGCTTGCGCCGTAGCCGGCGTCGAAGCTGCCGACCTTCGGACCGGTCTGACCGAACTTTGCATTGTCCGCGGCTATCGTCAGATCACAGACCACGTGGAGCACGTGTCCGCCGCCGATGGCATAGCCCGCCACGACCGCTATCACGGGTTTGGGAAGGGTGCGGATCTGGCGCTGCAGGTCGAGCACGTTCAGCCTTGGTACCCCGCGTGGGTCGACGTAGCCGCCCTCGCCTCGGATGCGCTGATCGCCGCCTGAGCAGAACGCTTCAGGGCCTTCACCTGTTAAGAGCGCGACGCCGATCGACGGATCGTCGCGCACGTCGGCGAAGGCCTCCTGGAGCTCGAAGATCGTCTCCGGCCGAAATGCGTTTCTGACCTCGGGGCGGTTAATGGTGATTTTGGCGATGCCCTCGAAGTGCTCGTACTTGATATCGGTGAATTGGCGGACGGTGCGCCAGGCGACGGCCATAGAGATACATTAGCGTGCCTGGCAGCCGAGAGGTTGACGCCGCCGTCGCTGCACGCGCCGCGCGGCGTAGTTCCTTCTCTAAAAGAAGCAGAGTTGAGAGTGGAGGGCTGGCCCCGCTCGGCATCCCGTAACGCGCTTCCGCGTCGACATCGGCGACGAACTCCGGATGGTCACGCCGGTTGTGCCAGCAACTGGGACCTCGGTGACTTGGCCTGACAGGCTGATGTGGGCGGTGAGCGGGGCGTCAGTGGCGTACCGTTCCACGTCAACGCGGATGGCGACGGCGGCGCGGTCGGCGGTGATCTCGAGGGTGTAGAAGTGGATGTCTGCCAGGGCCGCGGCGGGAAGCGGGCGCGGCGAGATGGGGCGGAACAGGCCGATGGTGGGCAGGCGCGGACCCCAGTCCCAGCCGTAGCCGAACTGCGCTTTGCGCATCGCGGTGCGCTCGGGATTGCGGCCCAGGTGCTGAGTGTCTACCGGCGATGCGCTGCAACGGTGGATCGAACTCTACTGCGAGCGTGTTCAGTCCGTCGCGGAGTTTCGACGTCGAACGTCGCCGGGCGAAACATGTTGCTGTGGTGACCGATGGGTGCATCGTTCAGGTAACGCACGCGCCGATTGCCGACGATCACGCCGGCTCAGGTCGCAAGCTGGGCCATTGGCGCCTCACGCGGAGCTACATGCGGCGGACGACGACAGCGGTGGCGTTGTCGGCGCCGCCGCGGTTCACGGCCTCGTTGACCAACTCTTCGGCGGCTTCCTGGGCGGTCGCGCTGGCGCGCAGTATGGCCGCGACGTCCTTGGCTTCGAGGTAGCCGCTCACACCGTCGGACACCAGCACGAGCGCCTCGCCGGGCTCGAGGCGGCGACCGGTGAAGACGTCGACTTTGACGCGCGGGGAGTTGCCCAGCGAACGCGTGAGCAAGTTGCGGTAGGGGCTCGTGCGCGCCTCACGCTCGCTGATCTGACGATTGATGACCTGCTGATTGACCCAGGTATGGTCGCTGGTCACCAGCTCCGCGGCCGGGTCGCGCACTAGATACGCGCGGCTGTCGCCGACGTTGGCAATCGTCAAGGCGCCGCTCGGGCTGACCAGGGCGCACACCAGCGTGGTGCCCATGCCTTCCTTGTCGATATCGTCGGCGGCGGCCTGCCAGATGACCCGGTTCGCCAATTCGACGGCTTGCTCGAGCTGGGTTTCGAGGTTGTCGCGGTTGTTGTCGCTGGTGCCCAGCGTCTTCTCGAGCGACTCGATGGCCAGGGCCGCGGCGACCTCGCCCGCCTTGTGGCCGCCCATGCCGTCGGCGACGGCGACGAGCAGCTCGCCATCGCCGCCCGCGCGAGCCATGCTCAGGAGAGCGTCCTCGTTCGCGTCGCGCACGCGACCGACGTCGGTTGCTTGACCGACATCGAGCGCGGAAGAAGTGTGGCCATGCGCCGGCATGCGGGCCGTCGACCCCTGCTCCAAGACTAACGAGTCCGAGATGGTCTGTGCATCACAGCGCTTCGTCGGGCGAGCGGGAGGGGCGCGGCGTGCGCAGGCAGGTCGTCGAATGCGGGTCAGCGTGAGCATCGCCTCATGAAACGCACGTGCGTGCCTATCCGGGACTGGGGCGGCGGCGCGCTCGTTTTTTGAAGATTTCTCCGCTGCATGACCGCCGCACTACGGGAGTTTTTGGAAAATTCCGTTCGTTGCGTGACCGCCTCGTAACGAGTTTCTTTTTGGAAAATTTCTCCGCTGCGTGACCGCCACGCGCTTTTCGCTCAACCGCGTCCCTCGTGGCGCTGCGCGCCGTCGGTCCGCTGCTCGCCCGCGCGCGGCTCGGCAAACCACAGGGGCAAGCACGTGTGTGAGGTGTGGCGGGTACCAGG
>WNGF01007006.1_pt1 | contig 13798 bp, 16 predicted proteins | sample 5400641 | NCBI WGS metagenome assembly WNGF01 (sample SAMN13153371, study PRJNA577476) | soil metagenome | isolation source: 80 cm soil or saprolite under grassland replicate 2 | place: USA:California | collected 2016-06-15
TAGAGTGGCTTGTCGAGCTCCACGCCGCGCGGAACCTGGACAAGCAGGCCGTGCTCCCAGAGCGCGGCGTTGTGCGCGGCAAACTTTTCGTCCCAGCCGACGAGCGAGTAGAGCCGCTCGTGCTCCTCGGGAAGGGGTGCGAACGTGACGCCGTCGGGCACGCGCTCGATCTCGACGCCGGACTCCGTAATCGTGGCCACCCCGGCCACGTCCAGGTCCAGCATCGTCCCCGGAGCCACGGCTGGGGACAGTCCCCGGTCATGTCCGAAGGAGTCAGGGTCGAAGTCGCGCAGGTCCGTGAAGCGCCAGTGCTCTTCGGTCGTGTCCGGCAGCGGTAGCGACCGGTATGTCTCGAGCGCCTCAGCGCGGGACACGAGGCGCGTACCTGTTGTGGAGGATCACCGTGTTGCCATCCGGATCTTTGAAAAAACCCATCAGACAGACGCTCGAATCGTAGGTCTCACCGATGAACTCAACGTCCTTCGCCTCGAGCTCCTTGCGGGCCTCCGCGACGTCGGCGACGCGGACGGCGAAACCCGCCGCGTTCGGCTGGAACTCGATTCCTTCTTGCTCCGGATTCCAAAACGAGAGCGTCACGTTCGGTGCCTCGACCTCTCCATCGGTGTAATCGCTCTGCGGGAGCCCGAGCACGTCGCGGTAGAACGCGACCGCTCCTTGCACGTCACGCGTCGGAATGGTGATGAAGTCGACCTGCTCGACCTTCACGGTGCGTACCGGCGGTGGAGCATGAGCACGTTGCCGTCGGGGTCTTTGAAGAACGCCTGGTGGCAGACGCCCGTATCGAGGGTCTCACCATCGAACTCGACGCCCTCGGCCTCGAGCGCGGCACGCGCCGACGCAACGTCAGGAACGCGAATCGCGATCCCTGCCACGCTCGGTGCGAACGGCTGGCCGATGCTGGCGGGATTGAAGACGTCCAGCGTGACCTGGCCGAGCCGAAACTCCATGTCGTTCTCACCCTCCGTCTCGAGCTCGAGTCCCAGCGTCTCGCCGTAGAACTTCTTCGCTCTCGGAATGTCCTGCGTCAGCACCGACACGAAGTCGACGCGTTCAACGTCGATCCCAGCGTTTCTTTGCGGTTCGGTCACGCGCTGTTTCCAGTCTGGGGGTAAAAAGGTCGCACGGGCAAAGCCCGCGCGACCTCTATGCGGCGCCGCCAAGTCGGCGCCTCGATCAACCGACGGAGCCCTCCATCTGGAGCTGGATCAGCCGGTTCATCTCGACCGCGTACTCGAGCGGGAGCTCCTTGGTGATCGGCTCGACGAAGCCGGAGACGATCATCGCGGACGCCTCCGCCTCGGAGAGGCCGCGCGACCTCAGGTAGAAGAGCTGCTCGTCGCCGATCTTGGAGACGGTCGCCTCGTGACCGATGTCGACGTCGTCCGCGTCGATCTTCATGTACGGGTAGGTATCTGAGCGGGAATCCTCGTCGAGGATGAGCGCGTCGCAGACGACCTTCGACTTGGAGCCGACCGCGCCCTTGGCGACCTCGAGCAGCCCGCGGTAGCCCGCGCGTCCGCCGTTCTTCGAGATCGACTTGGAGGTGATCACCGACGTTGTCTTCGGGGCGATGTGCACGGCCTTGCCGCCCGCATCCTGGTGCTGGCCGTTGCCGGCGAAGGCGATGGACAGGACTTCACCATGCGCCCTTTCGCCCATCAGCCAGATGGACGGGTACTTCATCGTCAACTTGGAGCCGAGGTTCCCGTCGACCCACTCCATCGTCGCGCCCTCGTAGGCAACGGCGCGCTTCGTGACGAGGTTGTAGACGTTGTTCGACCAGTTCTGGATCGTCGTGTAGCGGCAGCGCGCGTCCTTCTTGACGATGATCTCGACCACCGCGCTGTGCAGCGAGTCGGTGGAGTAGATCGGCGCCGTGCAGCCCTCGACGTAGTGCACGTACGCACCCTCGTCGACGATGATCAGCGTCCGCTCGAACTGCCCCATGTTCTCGGCGTTGATGCGGAAGTACGCCTGCAGCGGCATCTCGATCGACACGCCGGGAGGCACGTAAATGAACGACCCCCCCGACCACACTGCCGAGTTGAGCGCCGCAAACTTGTTGTCGTTCTGCGGGATGATCGTCCCGAAGTACTGCCTGACGAGGTCCTCGTGCTCGCGCAGGCCGGAGTCCATGTCGAGGAAGATCACGCCCTGATTCGTCAGGTCCTCCTGCAGCTTGTGGTAGACGACCTCGGACTCGTACTGGGCGCCGACGCCGGCGAGGTACTTCTTTTCCGCCTCGGGGATGCCGAGCTTGTCCCAGGTGTCCTTGATGTCCGCCGGCAGGTCCTCCCAGGACTCGGCCTGTTTCTCGGTCGGCTTGATGTAGTAGTAGATGTTCTCGAAGTCGATCTCGTTGAGGTTGCCGCCCCACTGTGGGAGCGGGCGCGCGAGGAAGTAGTCCAGTGACTTGTGCCGGAACTTCCGCATCCAGGCCGGCTCTTTCTTGTGCTCGGAGATCGCCTCCACGGTTTCGTGCGAGAGGCCTCTCGGAGACTTGAAGAAGTACGCCTCGGCCTCGTCCGGATTCGAGAAGCCGTACTGGTACTCGTCGCGGATCTGCTTGACGACGTCGGTCTCAGTCGCCAACTGTGGTCACCTCCGGCATAAACGCTTCGTAGCCCTCGGCCTCGAGCTTGTGTGCCAGCTCAGGACCGCCTTCTTCCACGATACGTCCATCGACCATCACGTGCACGAAATCGGGCTCGATGAAGTTCAGGATCCGCTGATAGTGGGTGATGACGACCGCTCCCATCTCCGGTCCGACGAGTTCTTGTACCCCATTCGCGACGATCCTGACCGCGTCGATATCGAGGCCTGAATCGGTCTCGTCGAGGATGGCGATCCGCGGTTTCAGCATCGCCAACTGGAGAATCTCGACGCGCTTTTTCTCGCCGCCTGAGAAGCCGTCGTTGAGATAGCGCGAGGCAAGCTCGCGCGAGACCTTGAGCCGGTCCATCTGGGCGAGCAATTCCTTGCGGAACTCCGGAATCGGCACTGGATCTTCCTCGCCACCCGCGCGCGCCTTCCGGATGGAGTTGATCGCACTACGCAGGAACGACGTTACGGTAACGCCCGGGACGGCATGCGGGTACTGGAAGGCGAGGAAGAGGCCGCGCTGGGCGCGCCCGTCCGCCCCCATCTCCAGCAGGTTCTTCCCGTCGAAGAGGACCTCTCCCTCGGTCACCTCATAGGCCGGGTGGCCCATCAACGCGTACGCGAGGGTCGACTTTCCCGAACCGTTCGGTCCCATGACCGCGTGCACCTCGTTCGGGTTCACCGCAAGGTCGACGCCCTTGACGATCTCGGTGCCGTCCTCCAGTGCGACGTGCAGGTTTTTCAGCTCCAGCAGTGGCACCTTTGTAACATCCTTTACCGCGTGAGAAAGCGGCCTTGGCGGCCGGCTAGTAGTCCCATGGTAGCCAAGGCGACCCCCGCTCCGATCATCCCTCGGTGAAGACGCAGCCACGACCAGGCGGTCGAGTCGCGCGCCTGGGCGTCGAAACGGCCCCGGGCTCCCGGGTCTCCAGGCATGGCGTCGAAGAGGTTGTCCGGGGAATCCGTCGGTTTGAGCTCCTCCGTGTGCTGGGCCCTCCAGCCGTTGCGCAGGAGAACGAGGTCCCCGGCCCGAGGCGACAGCTTCTGCCCCCAGAGCAGCTTCTGCGCGCCCCAGCCGATCGGCAATTCGCGCACCGGTTGCTCGCAGCAGCGGACGACCGCCTCCGCGAACGGCTTCGGCTGATAGATCGGCGGTACCGGTTGTGGCTGGAGGCCGACCTTCTGCCGGGCTCGATCGAACTGCGGAGTGTTGATCGCGGCGGGGAGGATCACGCAGACGTCGACGCCGGCCCGCTCCTTCTCCAACTCGACACGTGCGCTCTCGAAGAACGTCCTCAGTGCCGCCTTCGTCGAGCAGTACGCGGCCTGGAGGGGGATGCCGCGATACGACAGAGCAGACGCGATCTGGATGAACGTCCCGCCCGAAGCGCGGAGCTGCGGGAGCACCGTCCAGTAGCCGTAGACACCGCCGAAGAAGTTGACGTCGAAGACGCGGCGCAGCTCCTCGTCCTCGAGCCGGTGGGCCTCGGCATAGACGGTCACCATCGCGTTGGCGATGTAGGTATCGATGCGTCCGAAACGTGTGACCGTGGCCTCGGCAAGCCGCTTGACCTGGCCGCGATCGCTGACGTCTGTCTCGACTCCCAGGCCGATGCTTCCCGCGGCTTCGATGTCGGCGACCGTGCCGTCGAGCGCCTCGCGCGTGCGCGCGCCCACGACGACCTTGGCGCCTCTCCCGGCTGCCGCCACCGCGATCGCCCGTCCCAGCCCATACGAGCCTCCGGCGATCACCACAACCTGCTCGGAAAGCGGCTTCTTCCGTTCCATCCCGCCGGTCGTCTTTCCCCCGGCTGGCCGTCCGAACCGCTACCCTGACCACATGCCCAACGTCGGCCCGTGGGAGATCATCCTGCTACTCCTCCTGGCGCTGCTCCTCTTCGGAGCGAAGCGCTTGCCGGAGATCGGGCGCTCGATGGGTCGAGGCCTCCGCGAGTTCAAGGAATCCGTCAGCGGTAAGGACCGTGACGACGACGTTCCGGAGATTCCGGCCGCGACCACCGACGCGACGATCGCGGCACGCGAGCGCGAGCGCGACCCCGCGTAGTTCGTGAAACGCTCGCCGCGGCGCCTCCGCGATGCTGAGGCACCGCTTGCGGTGCCGACCTCAGGACGTGCGAGCTTTGTTCGCGCGTCCGCCTGAAATGGCCGCTCGGCCGACTCGAACCGTCTCGACCCCGTCTGAGTCATGAAACGACTGCCAAGGCGGCTCCGCCATGGAGAGGAGGCGACGCTCGTCGAGCATCTCGACGAGTTGCGGGCGCGGATCTTCGTCTCTCTGGGCGCGCTCGCGGTCGGGTTCACGGTCGCGTTCGTCTTCCATCACCGCATTCTCGACTGGCTGAACGGCCCGCTTCCGGCCGAGCGCGGTAAGCCGATCACGCTCGGGGTCGCCGAGCCGTTTCTCACCTCGGTGAAGGTGAGCATGCTGGCCGGCCTCGCGCTGGCTCTGCCGGTGGTGCTCTGGCAGCTCTGGAGCTTCCTGGCGCCCGCAGTCGAACAGCACGCCGAACGGACCGTTTTCGTGTTCGTCCTCATGGCCACGGTATTGCTCGCCGCCGGCGTCGCCTTCGGCTACTGGGTCGTCTTGCCGAAGGCGGTCCACTTCCTGACCACGTGGGACCAGAGCGAGTTCGACATCCAGATACGCGCGCGTGAGTACTACTCGTTTGTCATGACAGTCTTACTCGCGGTCGGCCTCGTCTTCGAGCTGCCGATCTTCATGCTCGCGCTCGTTCGTCTCGACGTCATCTCCACCACCACCCTGCGTACTCACCGCCGCCTCGGCTATTTCATCGTCGCCGTGGTCGCCGTGCTTCTGCCCGGAATCGACCCCGTCACCACCACGCTGGAGGCGGTTCCGCTGATTGTTCTCTACGAGAGTTCGATCTGGCTCGCGGTGCTTGTGGAAAGACGGGCGGCGCGGGCGGAACCGGCTAGCCTTACCGAGTAACCGCGATCTCCGCGAAAAATGCTGCGCATTTTCCGCGGGTGGAGGGTAGACCTTCGCTTCGCTCGGTGATGAGGACGGCCCGCTAGCATCGTCGGGAAATGAAGATCCTCTCCGCTGACTGGGTCCTTCCGACCGAGGGGCCGCCGATCGAGGGCGGGGCGGTGGCGATCGAAGACGGCCGGATCGCGGCCGTTGGCACCGTAGACGAGCTCGGGAAGGGCACCCACTACGAGGATGCTGTGATCATCCCCGGCTTCGTCAACGCGCATGCGCACCTCGAATACGCGGTGTATGCGGGCTTCGGGGACTCGCTGAGGGACTTCGCCGAATGGATCCGGCTCCACACGGAGCGCAAACGGCGGCTCGGCTGGGACGACTACGTCGCGATCGCGCGCCTGGGAGCTGCAGAATCGCTCCGGTCCGGAGTGACGACCGTCGGCGACTGCAGCTTTAGCGGCGCGGCTGCAGTTGCCGTGGACGAGCTCGGCCTCCGCGGTCTCGTGTACCTCGAGGTCTTTGGTGCGGACGTCGAGGCCGCGCTCTCGCAGTTCGCGCATCTCCGTGAGCGCGTCGAGGATCATCTTTCGCAGCGCGTGCGCCTCGGGGTCTCGCCGCACGCTCCGTACAGCGTGTCGCCGGAGGTTTACCGCGCCTGCGACGACCTCGCCCTTCCTGTTGCGACGCACATCTCCGAGAGCGAGTCGGAGGTGCGTTATCTCGTCGACGGCGGCGGACCCTGGGAGGTGATCCCGTGGCTCGTCGATCCCCCCGGGAAAACCGGGACGCGCCTGCTCGCCGGCGAAGGCCTCCTCGGCTCGCACGTCCTGGCTGCACACTGCGTCGTCGTCGAGCCGGACGAGATCGCCCTGCTCGCGGAACACGACGTCGCGGTCGCGCACTGCGCGCGATCGAACGCCTACGTCGGGTGTGGGATCGCGCCGCTGCGCGAGCTGACCCAGGCGGGAGTCAGGGTGGGCATCGGAACGGACGGCGTCTCCTCCACGCCCTCGTATGACTTCTTCGACGAGCTGCGCGCGGTCGTGACGCTGGCGCGAGCGCGCGAGCGGCGTCCCGATGCGCTCACGGCGGCCCAGGCCCTCGAGCTCGGAACGCTCGGCTCCGCCGGCGCGCTCGGTCTCGAGGCCGAGCTTGGCTCGCTGGCGCCGGGCAAGCGCGCCGATCTCGCCGTCGTGTCGCTCGCCGGCTCGCCGTATTTGCCCTGGGAAGATCCGGCGGCGGCGGTCGTGTTCGGCGGCTCGCCCGACCGCGTGATTGCGACCTTCGTGGATGGGGAAGCGCGCTACGAGAAGGGAGGAATGGATTGGCACGAGCTGACCGCCGCCGCGCACAGCGCGAGGCGCGCCATGCTCGCCGCCCCGCCGGCCGCAAAGCCGGTGGCGGCTCAGCACGCGTAGCCGAAAGCACGATGTTCTTCCCGCGCCTGCGGAATCAGGCGAAGTGGGCGTTCGTGCTTTTGATCGTCGTCTTCGCGGGCGGCTTCGTCTTCCTCGGCGTGGGCTCGGGCGGCCTTGACCTCGGCCAGCTCCTTCGGGACGCGTTCGGCAACAAGGGCCCGTCGACGGGCTCGATCTCGAAAGCGCAGGATCGGGTGCAGGAGCATCCGCGTGACGCGGCCGCTCGCCGGAACCTCGCGCAGGTCCTGGAGAAGAAAGGCCGGACCGATGAGTCGCTCGCGGCATGGAACCAGTACGCGAGCCTCAGACCGAGGGACGTGGCCTCCCTCCGGCACCTGGCGGATCTCGAGCTCGGCCAGGCCGACCGCTACTTCCGCCAGGCGCAGCTCGCCGCCCTCGCTCAGCAGGAGGCGGGAGTCGGCTCCGCATTCAGGCCCTCGCCGACCGGGGAGTTCGCCACCGCCCTCGGTCAGGACCCGATCGCCTCCGCTCTTTCGAGCAAGTCGAGCACGGAGCTCCAGGACGCTTCGGCGAAGTACCAGAGCGCAGCCGACAACGCGATCAGGACGTACAAGCAAATCGTCAAAGCCTCCCCGAGCCGTGAGACGGTGTTCTCGCTCGCCCAGGCGGCGGACACGCTCCGTCAGCCGGCCGTCGCGATTCGTGCGTACAAACAGCTCCTCGAGTTCGACCTCGATTCCGCGACGAGGGCGCAGATCAAGGAACGCATCCGGACGCTGCGGCAGTCGTCTCAACCGCCGCCCAGCGGAGGTTAGACTCCGCCCGGACGGGAAGACGCGGCCCGGACAGGAAGACGCCGCCGATACGACTGCTGGGAGACGATGAACTTCGACATCAAGACCGAGCAGCTGGGAGACGACGCCTACGTGATCTCGCTCGCAGGTGAGGTCGACCTGTACACCGCGCCCGAGTTCAAGCAACAGCTGCTCGAGGTGATCGGGCAGGGCGGCAAACAGGTGATCGTGGACTTCAGCGACACGACGTTCATCGACTCGACCACGCTCGGCGTGCTCGTCGGGGGCGTCAAGCGGTTGCGGACGAATGACGGCCAGCTCTCCCTCGTCTGCAGCGACCGGAACATCACGAAGATCTTCGAGATCACCGGGCTCGACCGCGTCTTCACGATCTATCCGACCCGCGACGAGGCCGTCTCCCAGCTGAAGGCGGCCGACCAGCCTCCGGCTTAGGACTTTGCTGCGTGCCCTCTCAGCTGCCGCTGGAGGGGTGGCTGTTGCCTTCGCGCTGGCGGCGTGCGGGACGGGTGGGCCCGTCGAGAGGGGCAATCTCGAGAACGGACGCAAGCTGTTCCAGGCGAACTGCGGCACCTGCCACGCGCTCGTGGCCGCGGGGACATCGGCGGAGATCGGTCCGAACCTCGACGCGGCGTTTGCGCAAGCGCGGGCGGACGGGTTCAAGGACACGTCGATTCGCGACATCGTTGCGGGACAGATCCGCGACCCGGGCCAGTACCCCACCGGGAGTGGGCCCGCCAGGCTGCAGACAAACATGCCGGCGAACCTCGTCCGCGGGGAGGACCTGGCCGACGTCGCAACCTTCGTCGCCGAGAACGCAGGGAAGAACGGGTTCGTCCAGCCGGTGAAGGTGACGAGCGCGAACGGCGAGACGATCTTCAAGGCCAAGTGCGGCAGCTGTCACACGCTCGCCGCGGCCGGCACCAAGGGGACGATCGGGCCCAACCTCGACCAGCTCATGCCACCTTTCGCGAGGGCCCGGACGCAGGTGATCAACGGCGGCGGAGCCATGCCCGCGTTCAAGGATCTCCTGAGCGATGCGCAGATCAACGCCGTCGCCCGCTACGTCGCTAACGCGGCAAAGTCCGGCTCGCGCTGACGCGCGAGCCATGATGACTTTGCCGCTCGATCTCTCGATTCAGGCCGCTTCGTGTCGCGACGGGCAAAGCTCGCCGCGACGGTGAATGGTGTGCACGTAAACCTCGATGAGTTCGTCAGACGCGGGCGAGATCGGTTACCTGGGCTTCTTGGTATCGAGATCGAATCGATCGAGAACGGGGCTGCACGGATGCATCTTCACTTGCGGCCCGAGTTGCTCGCACCGAACGGGTACCTCCACGCCGCTACGGTTGTGGCCCTGGCGGACTCGGCGTGCGGATACGGCTGCATCGCCTCGCTTCCAGACGGCGCGACGGGCTTCACGACGATCGAGCTGAAGACGAACTTCCTGGGCACCGCTCTGGACGGCAGGATCGACTGCGAGTCGCGGCGAGTCCACGGCGGCCGCACGACCCAGGTCTGGGACGCGACCGTCACGGACGAGGCCGGCAGGACGCTGGCGCTCTTCCGCTGCACGCAGCTGCTGCTGTACGCCCAGGCGTCTGCATAGTCTCAAGGGATTCGTTAGGAACGTCGATAGAGGCGACGTGACTCCGGCTCGTAAGGTGTTTGGCGCTGGCTGCTCACCGGCGCCGTCGTGATGCTTCTCTTCTTCTCCAACGCGCCAGCTCTTTGGATGCTCGCAGGGTTTCTCCTCTTCATCTGGGGGATCTTGGTCGCGGTGAATTTCCGCGGCCTAGCCGATGCATTCCCACGACGACTCGGCATCGGACCCTTCTGGCAGGAGACCAGTCGGGCGAACCTGCGTGCGATCTTCGCGTTCTTCGCTCTGTGGGGAGCGGCGATGTTTGTCACCGCCGCCTATCGCGTTCTTCACTAGGGCTGCGACAAACGCCCCGCGACGGGCTCTGCCCGTCGCGGCCACGAGCGATCTAGCACAACCGGTCCGCGAAAGTCATCATGGCTCGCGCGGAGCGCGAGCCGGACTTTCGCGGACAAGCTCGCGTTCGAGGTCGACGACCACGTGCGTGATCGGGACCGCGAAGCGCTCGCGTGCCTTCGCCACGACACCGCGCTCGAGCCAGTTCGAACGGCCTTCCGGGTGTGTCGAGATGATGATCTCGTCGGCGCCGAAGGTTCGGAGCGCGTCCTCCATCGCCTGCAGCGGATCGCCGTCGCCGACCTCGCCGCGCGCCTGCACGCCCGCTTCGGCGAGTTTCGCCAGGCTTTCGTCGAGACGCTGTTGCGCGGCGGCCCGGGCGTCGTCCTCGTCCGAGACCCAGTGCCTCAGAGGAGAGTTGAGCGCCGGCGTAACAACGAGCACCTCTTCGCGAACGTCGAGGCTCTTCTCGAGGATCATCGAGCGCAGCGTGTGGCCGGCCACCGTCTCGTTGGCGATCACGAGGATTCGGCGTTCCCCTGCGGCATGCGGCCGCGGCGCCGTCTGCACGGGGCGCTCCTCTCGGCGGGCCCGCAGCCACCAGCCGAGGACTGCAGCACTGAGGGCGACGAAAACGCCGAGCCCGGCCCAGGTCCCACCGGCCACGCTCGCGATCACGATCGCCCCGAAGTACGCGATCGACGCGATCAGGAACCTGAACGCCTCGGCCTCGCTGCGCAGTGGATTGATCATGGCGTCAGATGAGGTACACCGTGGAGTACACGACAATCCACATTACGTCCACGAAGTGCCAGTAGATCCCGCCGATCTCGACCCCGTGGTGGTGCTCCGGCGAGAAGTGGCCGCGGAAGGCGCGGATCGTCATGAAGAGCAGGATCGAGAGGCCGACAAAGACGTGCGCCCCGTGCAGGCCCGTCAGGCAGTAGAAGATCGTCCCGAAGGCGCCGTCGTGCGGTGCGAAGCCGACCCGCGAGTACTCGCGTGCCTGGGTCAGCAGGAAGACGAGCCCCATCAGGAAGGTGAGCAGGAGTCCCGCCTGCAGACCCGCGCGATTGCCGCGCTTGATCGACTGGAGCGCCCAGTGCATGGTGAAGCTCGACGTGACGAGGATCGCCGTGTTGACGCCGGCGACGAAGATCGGCAGCTCGAACTGTTTCGGTGGCCAATCGATTCCGTTCACGACCCGGACGAAGAAGTACGCCGTGAAGAACGAACCGAAGAGCATCACCTCGGAGGCGATGAAGAGCAGCATCCCGAGCACAGAGGCGCCGACACGCGAGCTCTGATGCGCGATGGGTGGGCCGTGATGACCGGCAGCCTCGGCGTGCGCTTCCACTAGACCTTCACCTCGCTCGGCGCCATCACGTGCTCGACGGGGAGCTTCGTCTCTTCACGGAGCCGCTCGACGAGATCGCGGCGCAGCCAGCCCGACTTCTCCGGCCCGAACGTCGAAACGATGATCTCGTCGACGCGTTCCTCGCGCATCGCCTCGAGCGCGGCCGAGAAGGGATCCGGATGCGCGACCTGGCCGTGGGCGTCGATCCCGGCCCCACGCAGCTCGGCGAGCGCCCGCTTCAGCCGGCGCTCTGCCTCCGGATGCGCCCCCTCCGATGGATCGCTCTGCGGTGAGACGATCAGGAAGCTCGCGTTCCCGCGCGCTGCGCGCTCACGGACCTTGTCGAGAAGCTGCCGCCCGAGCACGGTTTCGTTCGCGATCACGAGCACGTTCTGCTGACCAGTCTCCGCCGTCACGTCGACGACGACGTGTTCGACCGCACGATCGCCGGCGGCCTCCCGGATCCGGTCGATCACGTTCTTGCGCAGCCAGCCTGACTTCTGCTGCGGATGCGTTGCGACCACGATCTCCTCGACCGGCGGCTCGAGCTGGGCCAGCGCATCCCGGACGGCCGTGACCGGGTCGCTGTCCACCACGAGCCCGTGCGCCGAGATGCCCTCCTCGTGGAGCATCGAGAGCGTCCGGTCGAGTCGCCTTCCGGCCGCGGCGCGGCGAGTGTCCTCGTACACGACATAGCCGCGCTTGGGCTGGTTCACGGGGCAGATGACGGTGACGCGGAGCTCGCCGTTCCGGCGTCGTTCGACCGCCTCGATCAGCGCGCGGCCGGTGACCGTCTCGTTGGCGACGACGAGCAAGTGCATCGATCTACATCTCCTCGCAGGTGCCGCGGAGGACATGCCCGTCTCGAGCTGGTGTTTGCCGGCTGTAACTTGGGCGCGTAGCGCGCATCAGCGCACCTGGACCTCGGTGGCCGCCGGTCGGCCGCCGTTGAGGACGGCGTGGCGCGCTCCGGGAACGCCGTATTCGTACGGGTTGCCGACGACCTGCGGGATCTCGTCGAAGTTGAACCTCGGCGGCGGCGAGGAAACCTGCCATTCGAGGGTGAGCGAGCGCCACGGGTTCGCGGCGGCCACGGGCCCACGTCGCATGCTCGTGACCATGTTGTAGAGGAACACGATCGTCGACGCGCCGAGGAAGAACGAGGCTACGGAGATGAAGAGGTTCCAGTTGCCGAACATCGGGTCGTAGTCGGAGACGCGGCGGGGCATTCCCTGGGTCCCGATCAGATGCATCGGGAAGAAAGTCGCGTTGAAGCCGATGAACGTCAGCCAGAAGTGCAGCTTGCCGAGGCGCTCGTCGTACATCCGGCCCGTCATCTTCGGGAACCAGTAGTAGATGCCGGCGAAGATCGTGAACAGCGAGCCGCCGAAGAGCACGTAGTGGATGTGCGCGACGACGAAGTACGTGTCGCTGACGTGGATGTCGATCGGCACGGCGCCGAGGTAGATCCCGGACAGGCCGCCGATCACGAACATCGAGACGAAACCGCCCGCCCACAGCATCGGCGTCGAGAAGTTGATCTTCCCTTCCCACATCGTCGCCAGCCAGGAGAAGACCTTGATCCCGGTCGGCACCGCGATCATCAGCGTCGTGACCATCATCGGCACGCGCAGCCAGGGCGCCATGCCTGACACGAACATGTGGTGCGCCCAGACGGAGAAGCCGAGGACGAGGATGGCCATCAGCGATAACGCCATCAGCCGGTAGCCGAAGATCGGCTTGCGGCTCATCGCGGAGATCACTTCTGATGCGATCCCGAAGCCGGGCAACATCATGATGTAGACGGCCGGGTGCGAGTAGAACCAGAAGATGTGTTGGTATCCGAGCGGATAGCCCCCGCCGTCGGTCTCGAAGAAGGTCGTGTGCATGATGCGGTCGAACATCACAAAGAACTGCGAGCCGGCGATGAACGGCGTTGCGATCACGACCAGCAGTGACGTCGTGAAGTTCGCCCACACCAACAGCGGCATGCGCCAGAAGGTCATCCCAGGCGCGCGCATCGTGATGATCGTGACCAGGAAGTTGAGGGCGGTCATGATCGAGCTCGCGCCCGCCCACTGGACGCCCATGTTGAAGAAGATCGTCCCGAGCGGCTGGTGCACGGACAGCGGCGCGTAGCCTGTCCACCCGGCCGCGAACGCGCCGCCGGGAACGAGGAAGCTCGACAGCATCATGATCCCCGCGATGGGCAACAGCCAGTAGGACAAGGCGTTCAGCCGCGGGAACGCCATGTCGGGCGCGCCCAGCATCAGCGGCACAACGAAGTTCGCGATGCCGGCGAAGGCCGGGATCACGAACAGGAAGATCATCAGCGATGCGTGGACGGAGAACAGACCGTTGTACGTCTGGTTGTCGAAGAACTGCATTCCGGGTTTTGCGAGCTCGGCGCGGACGAGCATCGCCAGCAACCCGCCCGCCAAGAAGAAGAAGATCGTGGTGGTCAGGTACTGGATCCCGATCACCTTGTGGTCCGTGTTGACGCGGAAGTAGTCGCGCCAGCTGTAGGCGCCATGGCCGGAGTGGTCCTCGGGTCGCGTCGGGGAGCCGATCGCGTAGCGAACCCAGTAGTCGAAAGCCCCGATGCCGGCGAGAAAGCCGATGGGACCGGCTGTCAGCGCCGCGACTAGGACGATCACCGAGCCGAACCAGATCGGGTGCCAGCCGCCCCACCAGCGGCAGAGCACGACGATCGCGCACCCG
>WNGF01007007.1_pt1 | contig 13798 bp, 11 predicted proteins | sample 5400641 | NCBI WGS metagenome assembly WNGF01 (sample SAMN13153371, study PRJNA577476) | soil metagenome | isolation source: 80 cm soil or saprolite under grassland replicate 2 | place: USA:California | collected 2016-06-15
AGGAAAAGCTCGACGAGGCGGCGATGAGACGGGCGATGATCTTTGGATCTGTCATGGCATCATTCAACGTGGAAGAGTTTGGCACTGCGCGAGTGCAGAAGCTTACACATGATGAAATCAACGAACGCTTTCGCGCGTTTAAACAAATGACCCACTTTGAGGAGATTCCTTTTGAAAGGGCTGTGCGTGCGGTAAAGTAACTCTGCATAGGTCTTTGGTCTTGGGACTTTGGTCTTTGGTTTTTGATTGATCACAGCATAATCGTATTACCAGCTTGAAAGCTGTGCGAGCGAAACACCCAAGACCAAAGTCCCAAGGCCAAAGACCAAAACCAAAACTTACTACTCAAAAAAGTCAATGGAGATCATATGTTCTGTCCTGTTTGCGAGTCTGAATACCAACCCGGCATCACGCGATGTCCTGACGACGGCTCAGAGTTAGTGCGACGCCTGACCTCCGAGACGACAACGCATGATGGGAGCGAAGCCAAATTCCTTGCACTGCATCATCTGGGCTCGCCCGCTGAAGCCGAAATGGTTAACGACATTTTGGGGCAAAACGGGATCCGCTCAGTTATTAAGTCAGGCGGGGCTGATTCACTATCGCCGCTGTTATCTGCGACGTCAGAGGGCGCCGTCATATTTGTTGACGAGCGAGACTTTGATCGTGCAAAGGAAATCTATGCATCGTTCTTCGGTGATGATACGACGCCGCTGACTGGCGGATTGCTCGAAGAAGACGAAGAACAAGAGGAAGACTGAGGCGTTATCAACCGTCAAGACGCCAGGGACGACAAGACCCCGCATCTTTTGTTTTTATCTCCTTAGGTTCTGGCGTCCAGGCGGTTAGAAATTCAATATGACAGCTGAAACGATCGCAGTTTTCATGACAGCCGCAAACCGGGAAGAGGCGGTGCGATTGGCTCAGATGCTGGTGGAGAAGCGCCTCGCGGCATGCGTGCAGATCCTCCCTGAGATGGAGTCGGTTTACCGTTGGCAAGGCAAGATTGAGCGGCAAGCTGAAGTCTTATTAATCGCGAAGACAACCGGAGCAAGGTTCGAGGAATTGGAAAGGGAAGTACGCGTCCTTCATAGTTACGACACGCCCGAAATTGTGGCTTTTCCGCTAACCGCCAGCTCTAGCCCTTATCTCGAATGGCTCAAAACAAACGTAGAAGGCTGAGTTTGACAACAACAATTCTTAGTCCTTGGCGGAGGTTGGGTAAGGATCAGCAATCTCAGAAATCAAACTATTATCCAGGCGTAAGGTGTCCTGGCTGTTGATGATGAGTTGCACAACTTCCGACGGAGAATCCGTCACATGTAACAGCTTCAGATCCTGCTCAGTCACCTTGCCTTCCTTCAACGCGAAATCGCGAATCCAATTCAGCAATCCCTCCCAGTAAGTAGAACCGAACAGCACAACTGGAAAGTTACGGATCTTCCTGGTCTGAATTAGGGTCAGAGCTTCGAAAAGTTCGTCAAGCGTACCAAACCCGCCCGGAAAGATAATGAAGCCCAGGCTGTATTTGACGAACATCATCTTACGAACAAAAAAGTATTTGAACTTTAATCCCTTCGTCAGGTAGGGGTTTGAGTTCTGTTCAAACGGCAGCTCGATGTTGCAGCCGATTGAAAGTCCTTCGGCCTCAAACGCACCGCGGTTGGCCGCCTCCATAATCCCCGGTCCCCCGCCGGTGATCACCGCGAATCCTGAATGAACCAGTAACGCGGCTGTTTCCTGAGCAGCCTGGTAGATGGGATCTTCGGTTCGAGTACGAGCTGAACCGAAAATCGAAATTCCCCGAGTGAGCGTGGCAAGCTCGTCAAAGCCTTCAACGAACTCACCCATGATCCGGAAGACTCGCCAGGTGTCGGTATGGGTAAACTCAGCCAGCCCCGGGCTCTCGAGGAGTTGTTCGTCCTGAGTCGTGCCAGGCTGATGTTCGTCAGGTTCTTCTTTCTCTGCCATAGGTTCTCATATTCCCATGATGTTGTAGCCGCAGTCGACGTAGATAACTTCGCCGGTGATAGCCGACGCCATAGAGCTGCAGAGGAATAACGCGGTATTGCCGACTTCACGAGCTTCCACATTGCGACGTAGCGGCGCGCGCTCGGCGGCGTGCTTCAACATTGAGCTGAAATCTGCAACGCCACGCGCCGAAAGCGTTTGAATGGGACCGGCGCTGATAGCATTAACACGAATGTTGCGTGGGCCGAGGTCATTCGCCAAATAACGCGTACTTGCTTCCAATGCTGACTTCGCAACGCCCATGACGTTGTAACCCGCGACAACTTTTTCCGCGCCGTAGTAAGTCATGCAAACAATGCTGCCGCCTTCAGTCATCAACGGCGTTGCCGCGCACGCAAGTTGAGCCAATGAATAGGCACTGATCTCGAGCGCGGTAAGAAAGGCTTCGCGGCTGGTGTCGAGATATTCGCCACCCAGGGCTTCCCGCGGCGCATACGCAATACTGTGAATTAGAAAGTCGAGACGGCCAAACTCCCCGCCAACTCGCGCGAAGGTTGCGTCAACTTCTTCCTGCTTGGTAACGTCACACGGCAGCAGCAACGAACCGGGCATTGCCTCTTGTGTCAGGCTCTCGACATTTTCTTTGAGCCGGTCGCCCTGATAAGTGAACGCCAGACGCGCACCCGCTTCATGCAGGGATTGCGCAGTAGCCCAGGCGATCGATCGTTTGTTGGCAACGCCGAAGATGATTCCGAATTTGTCTTTAAGCATATGCGCTTTAAAGATTTCTCTCCTTGATTTGTGTCTTTAGCTCGGTCGTCCGTTTTTTGGTCATCTCGGCGAGACAGGTGGCCTGAATCAGAGGTCGAATAGAGCCGCCCTTGTACTCGTCGGCCACGAATTCGCAGTTGGTATCCCGGTACTTGAGCCAGGCTAATTGCGCTTCTCTCAACTGCGCCTTCTCATCATCATTAAGCATCGAGAAAAGTTTCCCATAGACCTGGTTCATCGTTTCATCAGCAGCGCGATAGGCTTTCCCCGCGCACTGATTCATATCGAATTGAGTGAGGGGATTCGCGCAGGGGTCGCTCTTCTTTTTTCTCTGCCCTAATGCGGCTCCGCTTGCCATCACGAACAGCAATAGAAAGGTGATCGCAAGTTTCAAGAGTTTCTCCACGCCACTGACAATCGATTATGCAAGCGAGTAGTACCTCAAAGACCCTTTGGTTTCTTCTCCCAGTCCTTCCATGTTTCGCTGACTGTCCTGGGCATGGCCGACAAGAGAAATCCGGAGCATCTTACACTAATGCTTGAAATGTCGAATGCCTGTAAAGACCATTACGATGTCATTTTCATCGCAGGCCGCAATCACTTCCGCGTCGCGCATAGAGCCGCCCGGTTGGATGACCGCGGTAATGCCGCGCTTCGCAGCTTCGTCGATGCCGTCACGAAACGGGAAGAAAGCGTCTGACGCGAGGACCGAACCCTTGATCGGCAGTTGTGCGCGCATCGCACCGAGCTTTACTGAGTCAACACGCGACATCTGACCAGCGCCAACGCCAACCGTCTGTTCATTGCGTGCGTAAACAATCGCATTTGATTTTGTGTGTTTACAGACTGTCCAGGCGAATAGCAGATCTTTGATCTCATCGTCGGTAGGTTCACGCTTCGTTACAACCTTCAGATCCTCGCGCTTTAGCTTATGCGTGTCGCGCGTTTGCACGAGCATGCCCCCAGAGATCTGTTTGTACTCGAGCCCTTGCGGCTGGTCCGTATTGCCCATAGGCAAGACACGGAGGTTCTTTTTTGTTTTCAGAATTTCCAGAGCAGCAGGGTCATAGTCCGGGGCAATGATCACTTCGGTGAAAATCTCCACGACTGCGCGCGCGGCGGCCTCGTCAACCTCGCGATTGAAAGCAACAATGCCTCCAAAAGCTGAAGTCGGATCCGTTGCCAGCGCCCGGCGATAAGCTACTTCCGGTGAGTCTCCCAGCGCGGCGCCCGCGGGATTCGTGTGCTTGATGATAGCGCACGCAAGTTCGTCGAAATCGCAAACGAGGTTCCAGGCTGCGTCGGCATCGACATAGTTGTTGAAGGACATCTCTTTGCCGGAAAGCACTTCAGCCTGCCCGATGCCCAGACCCTCCATGTCGTAGAGCGCGGAAAGCTGATGCGGGTTTTCGCCGTAGCGGAGGTCAGTTACCTTTTTCAGCGACAATTGATATTGAGCTTGCAATTGTTCGCCCTCTTTTGCTTCAAACTGTTGGCCGGTCAGAGCCTTCATTGCCGAGGAAAAAAGGTTCATATAAGTCGACATCGGCGTGAGAATTTCAGGAATAGGCGGGAATATTTTTGAGTTTTTGGCGCCGTTAAGATTCGCGCTCAAGTAGGGAAAAATCGAAGAGTCATAAAACGCCGTTCGCATAAATGCCAGCCGGGCCAGCTGCTCGCGCGTTGCCAGCGGCAAGGCACCCTCATCCAGAATCAGTTCGGTTCGGATCTGGCGGTACATGTCGGGCGAAGTGAGCACGGCGACATCCTTATAGTTTTTAGCGGCCGAACGAATCAGCGCCGGGCCACCAATATCGATCTGTTCGATTGCTTCTTCCAGCGTGATGTCGTCGCGTGCCACGGTTTGTTCGAAGGGGTACAAATTGATCACGACCATGTCGATGGGTTCAATTGCATGTTTCTCCATGGCGGCAGCATGCTCTGCATTGTCGCGAATCGCTAGCAATGCACCGTGGATTTTGGGATGCAATGTTTTGACGCGGCCGTCCATCATCTCGGGGAAGCCCGTTACGTCGGAAACGTCACGCACGTCGATTCCAGCCTCGCGCAACGTTTTGGCCGTACCGCCCGTGCTGACAATTTCAACATCGAAGGTTTTTAGTTCGCGCGCGAAGTCAACAATTCCCGTCTTGTCTGACACGCTGATAAGAGCGCGACGAATTTTTCGCAAACCGAGGCCCTGATTTTGTGTCATGTTGTATACGCAGAAGTTGGGTTTGAATTTGAAAGATAATGTTTACCCAATCAAGCCGAGGGACGCAAGTCGTGAAGTCCTACGTGGGTTATCCGAATTTGAAAGACTCTGTGCTACCTCGGTGACCTCTCTGTGCTGAGTAATTATCAGATTTGCTTAACCACTGAGACACGAGAGAACCCAGAGGTTGCACAGAGAATGGGCAATGGGGTCTACGAACCTGATCAACTCAATACCTCAAGAAAGGCCGCGCGGCACTCGATCATTACTCGATCATTTGGAACGCTCCCCACCTTCGCTCGGCATCTTGACGAAAAATTCATGCGTCCGAGAGTAACCATAGCCGCCTAATTGATATTCCATCCCAGCCGGCAAGCTAACCGTAAAGCGATGATTGCGACCATCCCGTGACGCGTCGCCGGCGTAGAAGCCCAGCAAATACTGGCTCCTCAAGTCTTCTTCGATTGCCTGGAAAATCGGCGTCAAATCAGTGCTTGTCTGATTTGCCTGTGGCGCCAGGGCCAAGCTTGCATTACCGACAAGAAAATACTTGCCACCAGTTTTTTCGGCGAGTTCCCGAAAACCCTTTGCCGGGGAGCGAACGGCCAACCGTCCATCGCGTGGCTCGAACAGCGGCAAATGAATCACATAAAAAGAGATCTGTTTTTGGAATGCTGCCTGGATTATTGGACCGGCCTTCATCGTGCTTGCGTTATCCAGCCCGTCGCTAATCAAAACAACGATGCGACGTTCGGAACGAACGCGTGGCAGTGCGTCAAACGCGTTCACTGCCGCCGCTGCCGCGTCGAAGATGGCGGTGTGCTGATTTATTCTAACCGGAAAATTAAAGGCATCGCGCGCTGCTGAGGTGTCTCTGCCAAAGGGCGCTACGAGCGAGGGCTTCTCCGCGAACCGGAGGACGGCCACTTGGGATCTTTCGCCAAACCGGCCGAAGAGTGCCAACGCCGCTTCGCGCTGCTGCGAAACGATCTCGCGCAAACTGCCGGATTGGTCGAGAGCGAAGACAAGGGCAACGCGATCAGCGCCGGGATAGAGATACAATCCTGAAGTAACGTGGTCGTTGTCTTTCAATAACAGATCACGTTCAGTGAGTGTAGCGGCGGCTTGCCTGCGTTTATCTCTTATGCGAATGGGGAAGACCAGCAGATCCGTGCTGACCTTTACTACTTCATCGTCAGTTACCCGTTCCTGGGCTTGCAGATGAATCAAGGGCAGGCCGATTATCGCGACCAAGGCGCCTGCGACCTTGAGCCAAAAGGGAATGCGCGAACGCAGAAATAACGCACTTCGAGTGGAGAGGGTTGTTTTGTGTGTTGCGGCAGGCAGAAGCATGCAGCCGTTCGGCTATGTAAAGAAGCGTCCGAAAAGCAGAATGCTTAGAATCACAATGATCGTGATTACAATAATCTTGACCAGGCTCATAACTAATGCCTCAGAGTTAGAAACAAAGGGACGCGAACAAGCTGTATTCTAAAATCGCCCTGACAAAGTGTCAATGAAAGGAGATGGTCGGTACTGATGCAGTTTGGATTTTTTGCGCTATGAATGTCGATTCATCATAGCCTTAGTGGCATGAGGTCAGTACCACCTCGCGGTAGCGGGTGAGTGTTAGATTCGCAATTGGAAAGAGCGGGCATATCGAGCATTGCGGCCGTGAAATCGCCTGCTGGCAGGCGGAACCCACCCGCTACCGCGAGGTGGTACTGACCCCATGTCACTGCGACGAACGATGATCAGCGTTCGCTAATCGTGCTGCCTAGTCAAACTGCATCAGTACTAGATGGTCGGTAGTGGGTCAGTTTGAAATTCAGTAGCACCGCACTTAAGTCAGGTGGTCACGGGCGGCCCTCTATTCCTAACCGTTTTAACCGTTTCACTGGTAAACCGTTGAAACGGTTAGTCTGACAACGGCCCGATAGATCACCGCACTGTAAATCGCTGGGCTATTTTCAACAGTCCGCTGACGCGGACTTGATGGTGCAACAACTTTTTGTGCAAGGCCGTGAGTCAGTTTGAAATTCTCATTAACACTGCACAGACGATTCGCTTCGCTCGAACGACTCCGGCAACAGATGTATGAAAGCGTCAACAAATAGAGCGCCCACGGCGAGGCTGACCATTACAAATATTTCGGCGAAGCTTTTCTTCGTTCACCGATATGAAGGCAATGCCGATGAGCGATAGAAGGCTAACGAAGACGACGCTGGCGATTGCAAGAAACCAATTACTGATTACTTTTTACGTCAATCAAATTCGGCCTGGCCGGGGCAAGTTGTAGCCTGCGGCCACTATTTAGCAAAAGGGCGTTCGGGTTCACGTCTTCTTAAGACTCTGTGAATCGAACGCCCCAGCCACCCTGACTTGTCAAAGCTACCTAGAATGTGACTCCGACTTGTCCCTGATAGCTGCGTGGCGCCACAAAGTGTGTACCGCTGAAAGTGGACTGAAAATTGTATAGTGCCACCTTATTCGTCAAGTTAAGCACCGTAAATCGCAGAGTCACTTTTGTGTGCTCCGTGCGGAAGAGGTTGTCCGTGCCCGCACTAAAATCAAACAAGTGGCGCGGTGCTATTCGAGGCGGATTACTATCATCATTTTCCGTTCCGTCAGCAGGAATACGTACCCGCAAAGCGCCACGATTCGAAGAAGTGCAGCTCGTGATCGGCTGGGTGGGCGTGGCGAACTCACCATCACAAAAAAGGCCAATCTGCGCCTGCTGATCTGCCGTCAGACCTAGCGCGGAAGCAAAGTCTGGAACCGAACCTGCTACGACACCACTATCATAGCGCCAAGTGAAAGTAAGGTAAGGGACAAGCCGCTTCCATTTCTCGAACTGATATTGCACTTGCGTCGTTTGTTCCAGGTTCTGATCATGGTCGATGCGGAAAACACCCGAGGGTAAATCAGAATTGAAAAACAGCCCACCAGACTCCGGCGGGAAAAAGCGCGCCCGCGTATGCCCTGCAACCATGAACGCAGACAAACCCTTGTAGTTGGTCATGTTGACGCGCAGAGAAACCCCATCGAGCTTCGATTTCTGCCACGAGATTGGAAAGGTGACTGAAGTGTTGAAGAGAACGTTGAAGTCGTAAGCATTGGTTGTGCGTTTGTTGAAGTAGTCGCCGTCAATCATCAAGTGCTTGCCAATCGCTTGCTGAAAGCCAAGGTTGAATTGGCTCCGTCGACTTGGTCGAAGCGGCTGATCGCTTGTGTCCCCGAGGATTCCATTAGCGAGACCGCCAGCGCCAGTCGCGCTCGAAAGAATTAGATTCTCGTTGTAAGGAGTCTCGAAGTTACGCGTAAAGGATCCGCGCAGGATAGTGTTCGTGCGCTTGAACAGATAAGAGATGCCCAAGCGGGGTTGCAACATTTGGTCATGCGTAAGACCGTTATACTTATCGAAACGAAGACCCATTGAGAGGGTTGCATTTCCGAGTGTCACGTTATCCTGAGCATATAGAGCTTCCTGCTTGATATCTGTGTGTCCATGGAATAGAAAAGGCGTTCCACCTCGAGTTAGATCGAACGGCAAAAGCCCTGGTACGAAGTTCGGGCTGGCGGGATCATTGAAATCCGGATCGGTGATGCCGAATTCAAACGCTTCGTTTAAGAAAGTGTGTGAGAACTGCACGCCAAACTTCGCGTTGTTCCTTCCCTTGACGTATGACAGATCAGCTTTAATGCCGGCATTGTTCAGTCGGCGCGACTCGCTGAAAGTGATGGTCTGATCCGAAAACGGGTTAGGACTGGCGAAGTACTTCACATTGTCGAGTCGATAATACGGATTAATCGACAGCACTGTTGTTGGGCTGAAAATATGAACGTAGCCGGGCGCGATGTTCAGGCTATGAACAAGCTGACGCTGGTCCTGCCCGATGGCCTGCTGATCAAATTGGTTCGGCGTCTGAAAGTTATTTCGCGCCAGGAGCAGATTAAGGTGGAACGTGTCTCTAGAGTTAGGACTGTAATCGATTCGGTCGAAGATGGTGCCGGAAGTGCCACGGTCATGTAGCACGTTGAATTCCGGAGTATCGAGGAAGCGACCCGAACGCTCAAAATTTAAGGTAACGAAATTTCCTAACTTTCTCCTTCCGTACGCAAGTGACGCATCCTGGCTGACAGTCCCAAAGGATCCGTATGTTGTATTGAAACTGCCAGTCGGTTTCCTTTGGCCCAAGCCAGATTTTGTAATCGCATTAACGACGAGACTGGTCTTATCACCGTACTCAGCGGGTGTTGCACCAGTAATTACTTCCATTGATTGGATTGCACTGGGCGGCATTTGCGTTGAAAACGCCTTACTCTGCTGGTCGGAAATTGGCTGGTTGTCAATCGAATACGATGTCTGGGCATGATCTCCTAAGGGGTGGAAAAATCCGTTGGAGTCAGCCACCACGCCCGGAGCCGCCATAGTAACCACGTCGCTCAAGCCCGACCCTGGGGATCTTGTCGGCAACCGGCTGATCAATGTTTGGTCGACGTCGGTGTGTGTAGAAGGAATGTTTTCCAGGACCTCGGCTGCCCCGCCCGTAACGGTAACAGTTTCGCTCGCTCCGCCGACGCTGAGCGCAATCTTTAGACTAATGGGTACCGAGGTTCGTACACTCAAGTTTTGTGTTGCAGTTTCAAAGCCGCTAGCCGCAACGCTTAGTTGATAATTATTTGGCGGCACGTTGTCGAAGCGAAACGTGCCGTCCGCGTTGCTAGTTACCGTGCGCGTGTAGCCAGTGATGGAATTCGCGATCGTAACGTTAGCGTTTGGCACCGCGGCGTTATTAGGATCAAAGACCACTCCCGCAACAGTTCCGGCGCTGAGCGCCTGGGCAAAAGCTGCGGAGCTCAGCACCGATATGAGTGCTAGCAAACAGACTAGTCGGAATATTTGAACGATGCTCTTTTGCTGAGTCACTTCATTTACCTTTCTAATTTTCCTGGCATTAATGGTCTGGTTGCCGAGTATTCAAGCAACCTAGTGGATCGCTGCCACCAAAAGAAGCGGTGACAAGTATCGACCTTGCTGGAATTGGATTAGAGGGTAAAAGGCGGAGCTCGACCGCGCCGCGGAGCGTTTGTCTCAGAAGAAGCTGATACCGCGGCTAAGTCGAAGATGCGGGACCTAATAGCTGCGGAGACAATGCTCGGAGGAACTGAGATGACAGTGGCGGAGAAATTTTGGTGGAGCTGGCAAATGAGACAGTCACTGCAGCTCAGGAGAGTATTGTTCGCATTGCTTTCGGAGGCCGGATCCGAAAAAGAGGAACTGGTGATGGCATTGTTCGCTGCCGTGAGGCTTCCATGCGTATGCGCGGCCTCAATCGTCGTTCCATAAACGATGAAACCAAGCAACAGCAGCGAGAGCGCGCGCGAAAACAAGCCGCTCTTCTTGATTAACTTTGAATTTCCGTCTCTGGTCACTTTTTTACAGGTTATGTTAGAGTCCTGAGCAGCAGTATAAGGATGCCTACCAGCACTGTCAAACAACTCTTTGGCCCACGTCAATTGCAAAAAATCGACTTAGAAAGCACCACGCAAGATTACGTAATGAACAAGTCATTGATGGACTTTCTTAGCCGAAATGCTCAATGGTCGATGGCGCGCGCGACCAGTTTTAGCCTTTGCGGATTTCTATTTCTGGCGGGACTCGGGAGTGTTAATGCGCAGGCGCTCCAAGCTCGAATCAATGTTACATCTGTCACGCCGGCAAGGATCAGCATTGAGGCAGAATTTCCTACTGCCACCAATGCTTTGTCTTTTCGCAATGCGTACGGCGGGATCCTCGGATTAGGTGAGCGAATTGAAATAGTTGAAGCAATCAAGGCAAACGGGGAGCGTATTCGAGTTCAACAACTGGCGCCGGGCGAATTCCGAACTGCGGAGAAGTTTGCACGCTTCAGATATGAGGTGAACGTCGCGGAGCCCTTACGACCGGCGCAGATGTCCCACGTCTCATGGTTAAATCATGATCACGGATTGCTCATGCTGGCGGACCTGTTACCAATTTCAAAGCCGGAATCAGAAGGTTTTACCGCAGCGCTGGTCACGGTTGATGTGCCAGCGGGTTGGACTGTTGCATCCAATGTGAAACGAGAAGGCCCGCAGTTTTCAACTGATGACCCGGATAACACCGTCTTTCTGATTGGGCCTGCCGTGCAGGAAAAGAGCCATCAGCTTGGCGCCAATAACTTATCAATAATTACTTCCGGCAAGTGGCCCATTTCAGATAAAGACGCCATCAGAATCGCCGGAAAACTGATCGAAGAATATTCCGGAATGACCGGCGTTAGCCTCAAGCGCAAAGCAGTTCTGATGCTGTTGCCTTTTCCGGGAGAAGCTGGCCCTGAAAGTTGGACTGCGGAAACGAGGGGCAATGACGTTGTCTTGTTACTGGGTAGGAAAGCAACCGGCAAGAGAGTTTTGTCGCGACTCGGAATAGTGCTTAGCCACGAGCTCTTTCATCTTTGGGTGCCAAACTCCCTGAAGCTTGCAGGCGACTACGATTGGTTCTTTGAGGGCTTCACAATTTACCAGGCCTTGCGGATGGATCTGCAACTCGGTCTAATTTCTTTCGACGACTACCTGGCAACAATCGCGCGTGTGTATGATTCATATTCGTCGACGAACGGCCATGATCAGTTTTCCTTGATTACCGCTTCGGAACGCCGCTGGACGACGTCTTCCTCGCTGGTGTACGAGCGAGGGATGTTGGTCGCGTTCCTCTATGATCTATCGCTTAGAAATCTTTCTGATTGCCGAGCTTCGCTTGCTGATGTATATCGCCGGTTGTTTCAGCTGGCAGCAACAGGACAGGGAAACGCGAACGAGATTATAATTAGACTCCTTAGTGAACCCGCTGGATTGGAATCTTTTAGTAAGTCTTACGTGGAGAACGCCAGTAAAATTGAGCTCGAATCAGCATTGTCGATATATGGTATCCAGCTGGAACGAGGAAGCACTGGGACGAGGTTAGTGGTTAGTCGTGAGGTGGGTAAGCGGCAACGCAGGCTTCTCGGCTGCATTGGCTATCGAAGATGAGTTCGCGGAAGCGAGTTTGGTTAAGAGTTAACTATGATTAATACGAATACAAAATTGAACTGGGTTTGCAAGAGCTTCCTAATCCTGATGGCATTGGGATTGACCCAGGGGTGTAAGACGCTCGCAAAGCAAAATGACACGGGTGTGGTAGTTGCACGTCGAGCGCAGATCCGCAGTTCGACCGCCGTAGTCGCGGCCGATTTGTTGGAAGTGAATCGTGGTGATTCGGTCGATATTCTGGACTTTCAGGACGTTCAGGATCCAACAGACAACTCCAAAAAAGAGCGCTGGCTGCGGGTCCAGGCACACGATGAAGACAACACTGAAGGCTGGATTGAGTCGCGGAATGTCATGCCGGATGAAGTTCTGCAGGTCGCAAGGAAGCTGGCGGAAGAAGACAAAGGGATTCCGGCGCAGGCCACAGGCCAACTTCGCGCCAGTTCAAACTTACGCCTTAATCCGGATCGCGGCGGCAACGAAAATATCATGATGCGGCTGGATAGCGGTTCCAGTTTCGAGATTGTTGGTTGGAAGCGAGTGCCGAAGCCGAAGTCTTCCGAGGCTATCGAAAGCGATATCGCGCCCAAGGCTGGAAGTGCTCAACAAGGATCTAATCGAAGGACGAAAGAAAATCAGGATGAGAACGAACCGGAAGAAACAAACGAGCTTTGGTACAAGGTTCGGCTATCGTCTGCGATTTCACCGGCTCCAGCAGGTTGGATATACGGAAAACAAGTTGAGCTTACTGTCCCCAGTGACATTATCTTCTATCGTACTGGTCGTGAATTTGTGGCTTGGCAAAGGCTCGATGGTGACTCCTCAGACGCGGAAGGTTCTAAGAATAAGGATGTGGCCAAAGAAGCAAAGCCCGGAAGCTGGGTAATCCTGGAGAAGAGTAGTTCCAATCAGCCACATACGCTGGGTGAGCCCGACTTCGATCGGATCTATGTGCTTGGTTACGACAAGCGTGATCAGGAACACTACACAGCCTATCGCAGTCCTGACTTGAAAGGGTTTCTGCCATGTCGGGTTGAAGGCAGACCTGACAACAAAACGTTCATTATTCGAGTTCAGGGCGAAAACGGACAAGTAAATGATATTCAATACGGAATTTATAAGGACGCTCGAGGATATTTGAAAGTTAGCGCGCCAAGCGCGGTGGGTAAAGACAAGAAGAAGTAGCAGGTTGATGAGTGTGCGAATTCTCGTTGCAGTAAGATGAACTCATTAATGGAATCCGAGCGTCCGGTCATAGTCGGTGTTGGTGGCTTCACTTCTCACGTTGGCAAGACTACGTTGCATGTGAATTGCTGCAGAATTAAACCCTCGACCTGCCGTATAAGGAAGCAAACTTGTAGATACGTGGTCGCATCTTAAGTGGTCGCCAGTACGAAACCTCACGGGAAAAGGGGAGAACAAAGGATGTGGCGGTCTATTGAAAACTTGACAAGAACTTAGTTGTCTCTATAATGCGCATTCCCTCGGAGATGGGGATCTGACAGGGATAACGAGGCGTTGGCGAGTACCGCTTTTCTCTTTAGGAAATACCGCGAGAACGGCGGTGCTTTTGTTTGCTAAAAATAACATTTTGCGAACATTGAACCTGCCTTGACAGAGTAAGGTTCATAGGTTAAAGTCTCCGTTTGCTTGGGGCGAATTTATTCCGTCTGTAAGGCAATCCAAAGACAATTTGGAATTGATGTTTGAAAACTAGATAGAGCGTGTCCATATCAATGACCTTTGGGAGTCAAACGTCGAGCGATAAAGCTCGCGTTCAAAACTCTTAAG
>WNGF01007009.1_pt1 | contig 13793 bp, 14 predicted proteins | sample 5400641 | NCBI WGS metagenome assembly WNGF01 (sample SAMN13153371, study PRJNA577476) | soil metagenome | isolation source: 80 cm soil or saprolite under grassland replicate 2 | place: USA:California | collected 2016-06-15
GACGTACGCCGCCTTCTCCTTCATCCACGGCGCCATCATCGTCGGGCTGCCATAGAGGCAGTAGCGGAGCGTGACCCCGTCGCGCTCGTACACGCCGATGAGCCAGTGCCGGCCGTCCACTTCTCGATATGGTCCCGCCCGAAGTCGCGGACCGTCGTCACGGACCCCCTGGTCGTCGACTTGAGCTCGAAGGGCACCTCGACGCCGTCGAGGGGGAGCATCGCGTCCAGGCCCGCCCTGCCCGCGTCGGCCGGCTTCAAGAGTTCGAACAGCTCGATGAGCTCGCTCCCGGCGGTCGTCCTGCACGGCCATGTCCCTGGCCCAGAGGGTAGGTCCGGGCTATCAGAGTGTCCAGCAGGGGAGGCAGAGGTGCCTATCTGGAGAAGTTGGCATGGGCCGTCGACAGTGATCCATCGTGGCCGGTGTTCATGGCCTGGAGCATGTCGATGGCCTCTCCTCCTCGAACCTCACCCACGATGATCCGGTCCGGCCGCAAGCGAAGCGCGTTCCTCACGAGGTCGCGCACGGTCACCTCACCCTTGCCCTCCACGTTCGCAGGACGCGCTTCGAGCGAAACCACGTGCGGCTTGGCCAAGCGGAGCTCCGCAGCATCCTCGATGGTCACCAATCGTTCCTCGTCCGGGACGAACGTGGACAGGACCCCGAGCAGTGTCGTCTTGCCTGAGCTCGTTCCGCCCGAGACGATCACGTTCGCCCGGCCTCGAACGCAGGCCGCCAGGAACCCGAGGATTCGCGGCCCAATCGTTGCTCTCGCCAGGAGCTCCTCTGGCGTGAAGGGCACGGGAGAGAACTTGCGGATGTTCAGGGCGGGACCGCAGAGCGAAAGGGGCGGGATGATCGCGTGTACCGGCTGGAGTTAGGCCCCTCTTGCCTGTCCCCATCTACCAGCCGAAACGCGGTCGAATGGGGACAGACCTGTCCCCACCGTGCCTATTTGGGGTTGCAACCCCATCGGAGCATCACCGCCGGCCTGTTGGGAGCCCTCCTCACTGCGGACCAGGGCCCCCTTCGTCGTCCTGGCCGGCACCGCCGACCATGGCGATCGCCCATCCGACGATCTCACGCCGGAGCGAGCGCGCTCGTTCCTGTGCACCTTCATGCTCGGCGACTCGGGCAGGCGTTGCAATCGCTCCGGCTTCGATGTCGACATATAGTGCGCGCATCTTCGCGTCGTCCAGATCGCCCGCAACCAGATCGTCCAGCTCGTGCGCAAGCTGATCAACCGGCAGCCCTTCGAGTTCGAGCAGTCGCTGCATGAGGAAGAGTGCCGCTAGCAACTTCGTCTGGTGACGCCTGCGGCCCGCGACCATCTCCGCGAACGGCTGCCAGCTCAGATCGTCATTGGCGTGTGAGACAGTCATCGTGCAGATGAACGCCTTGCCGAGCTCCTCGGCGGCGAGCACCGTCAGCGCGAACGCGCGGGCAAGGTGACCGTTCTCGTCGAGCAGATCGGCCTCCTCGACGAGTTCAATCGCGTTCTCGGCGGCGGCGTAACCGAACCTAGCGACGAGATTACGGTCGATCAGGTCCTCCGGCATCGCCCGGATGATACGCGGGCAAAGCGAACGCCGAACCGCAGCGAATCTCGGGTTTCCTAGCGGGACCGCAATGTGGGATGAGCTAGGTTGAAGGCATAGTGCCAGTCCGCTTCACGCGACGGCGCCGAGACGTGGGCGTTTTTCTCGTGATGGCTTCCTTCTTCTCGGACTTCGTTTCCCTCCCAAGCAAGTTGCGCGCCGCCTCCCACATTCGCTCGTGCCCCTCGCGGATATCGTCGGCGATGGGCGAAGCGATCCGCACCATAACGGAGAATCTGCGACCAATGCCACCGACAGACGTACCGATTGAGTCCACCGGACCAGCGGATGGAATGACAAAGCGGTCATGGATCTCATCGGAAACGCGAATTTCGAACGGACGTTCAAGTTGCAGGCGGTCTAAAGCGACTCCCAGTGTCCCGATTCTCGCCTTTCCTTCCTTGCCACTCCGGTCCGACGTAAGGAGCCGAGAGATCCCTGTATTCATGGTCACCGGCAAGAGATCGTCGAGGCGGAAGAATGGGTCAACCAGCATCGCGTCTCCATGAGAGGCGATGCGCTCGATTGCACGGGCGTACGCAATCGGATCTTCCGGAGAAAGCGTTACCTCGAGTGGCGTCTCAGATGAAATCTCCCGGTCGTCGAGCTCCCGGAGAACAGCTTCCCCGAGAGGTGTCAGCATGACGGAGCCATCGTCGTCCGCACTAATCCAACCAAGGCGAACTAACCATGCGGACACGGGTTCCGGATTCGCCTGAAACACCTCAAATGTAGTGATGAAGCTTGAGAGGCTCTTCGGGGGAATCGCCTTTCGCCTGGGGGACGAGGCGTATGCTTCGAACTCTTTGAGTGTGAGGCGGTAGCCGCGGCGCCTAACTGCGACGACGTACGCAAGGGCGGCGTGACCTGTCTCGTCCGCAATGTCCACACTCTGAGCGTACCGCCTACGGCAAGGAAGTTACTTCTACCAAAGGTGTAAGAGGTTCCCGACCCACTTCTCGAGGATCTTCGCACATCCCTTGATGAGCTTTTGGTCGCGCACATCAGATGGGCTCTTGCTTCCATGAAATAGGTTGCACCGAACCAGGTAGATGGCCTCGACGATGTTGGGGAAGTCATCGGGAGACTGGATGTCCGCCCTCTTACTTGGGTATCGCATGCTGACAATCGGGCAGAGCTTGGCCAGTGCCTCCACGTTATTCTGGAAACTGCTCGATCCCATCGCCTTGTCGTAGGCGCGATGCAGCAATGAATCACTCGGGTCCGATGCCTTTAGCCATTTGAGCATCTCGTGGTCCCTATCCAAATCCGATTCAAAGGCGAGGGCGGCGTTGAAGCAGAACCACAGGAACACAAACTTCGAGGTCAAGTCGCTTTCGGACTTGGCACGCTTGTAGTACCAACCCTTGACCAGATCGCGGACCTGCGCCTCGTCCATACAGAGACGGTAGCGGCAGCTGGATATAGGCGCCAGTTCTTGCCCTCGACCCGCCCGATGGGACGCTCGACCCTGGCAGGCATCACGCGGCCCCAAGCGGCCTGGCACAGCCTCCCGAGGGAAGTCCTCGGCTGGTGAGGAGAAGTCAATTTGGAACCTCCGGCGATGGTGAGATGGCCTCCTCAAACCCCATAATCGACCAGCGATGGCGGAACCAAGGGATGCTCTGACTTTCGATACGAACCTTCTGCTCGAGTACTGGAAGGATCGGCCGAAGAAGGCCACAGTTGAGGAGCTTCTCCGGTTGGCCGAGCGGGGTGAGGTCGAACTTGCCGTCACTGCTCGGATTCGGGAAGACGTCCCCGCGGACCCACTGGCAGCAAGGCTTGACCAGCCTCCTGAGTTGCGGATCAAAGAAACCGGCTCAGTGGCTCGGCTGGACTTCTGGGTCCTTGGACGCGATCAGCTGGGTTCAGACGAGTTCGAGTCGCTGCGCCTCCAGCTGCAATCGGAGTGGAAGCCGGGGAATCCCAGACTCCCGGATTGGCGCGATTGGGACCACCTCCACGCTCACATGCTTCAAAGGCGCGACGTGTTCCTGACCTGGGATAAGGCAATCCTGCGGCTCGGTCCACGGTTGGAGCGTTTTGGGATCCGGATCGCCACGCCCGAGCAGTTTCTGTCGGCCCGCGGCCAAGCGCAGCCCGCTCGAGATGATTTGAGGACTCCCGACAGGCAGGAGAAGGGAAGCGGGCCCTGACTAAGCGGAATCCGCTACTCGGCACCGACTGGGATCCACTGCTCAGGCAGCAGTTCGGGAAGTCGTATTGGGCCGATCTCCAGAAGTTCGTCGCGGAAGAACGCTCGTGCTGCGACGTGTACCCTCCCCACGACGAGGTCTTCACCGCGCTGCATCTCACGCAGTGTGCCGAGACGAAGGTGGTCATCCTCGGCCAGGACCCGTACCACGGCGCCGGCCAGGCTCACGGACTGAGCTTCTCTGTTCGCCCCGACGTTCGGGTGCCACCGTCCCTCGTGAACATACACAGAGAGCTACACGATGATCTGGGCGTGCCGATCCCCGACCACGGAAGCCTCGAACCCTGGGCGCGCCGAGGGGTGCTGCTGCTCAACACGACGTTGACCGTGCGCGAAGGGGCCCCCGCGTCGCACCGGCACAAGGGGTGGGAGATGTTCACTGACGAGGTGATCCGGGTCGTCGCCGCGAAGACCGATCCCGTCGTGTTCATCCTCTGGGGCAAGGACGCCTCGCGAAAGAAGGCGCTCATCGACACGTCGCGGCACACCGTCCTCGAGTCCTCGCACCCCTCGCCCCAATCCGCCCACAAGGGCTTCTTCGGGAGCAAGCCATTCAGTCAGGCGAACGACGAGCTCGTCGCGGCAGGCCGGGGAAGGATCGATTGGAGGTTGACGGAGTAACACACGCCCCCATGGTAAGCATGTGTCTCTGGCCTCATCCATGATCCCGGGGCCAACGATCCTCTTGGTGACCGCACAACTGACACCTGGCGACGACGTGATCACGTTCGTCGATGTCTACATGGAGGTCCGAATGATTCCAACGAGCCCGCAGAGACTCGCATCGCTGAAGCGTGAGTCTGCTCGTCGAGCTTCGCATCGCCAGGCACGTGCTCGTTACACATGATGGTCCCACTCGACCCGACCGCGTTGGTCTTCTCGTTCCGTGACCAGATTACCTCAGTGGTTTCGTGGCGGAACTGCTGCTCTTCACGCCCCAAAGCTCATCGGTTCTTAGGCTTCAGCGAGATATTCTTGCGCTGAGCCTCGGCCCGGACCGCGGCGACTGTCCGTCCGAGGTTCTTGGCAATCTCCTCCGTCGAGACGTTCCTGTCGCGGGCCTGCCCTCGCAGAACCTTGATGTCCTCGCGCGTCCACGGCTTGCCGTCGTTCTTCGCCACGATGCCCTCCTTCACCAATCTGCCAGCTCTGGCGACCGGCCGCCGCTGACGATGTCGGTTCCCATGGGAAGCGACAGTCTGCCGTCACGATAGTCCATCAACCCCAAGAGACATCCTGTCGATACGTTTGATGTGAGCGTTCAGGACGTCTTTCGGCGAGAACGGCACCTTCCACGGTGGCTTACGTCGAACCCTCGTCGTTGTGGGCATCGGCCTGGTCGCGCTGTTGGTCCTGGACTGGATCGTATGGCTCATCATGGTCTCCCGACTGCGATCGGAAGCAAACGAGGCGTTCGCACCGGCTCCTCCGCGGCGCCAGGTGATCATGTGCAACTCTGGACCCACCTCGGCGTGCGCGACCAAGGCCGCACGGACGGCGCAGTCGACCGTGGCGTGGATGCCCGCGCCGACCGGGTACCAGTTGCGTTGGCTCGTCGCGGTGGGGGGCGAGGGTCGGCGGAGCCTGGCATTCGAACAGTGACTCGCGGTAGTCCTCCTCGGGGTCCTTCGCCTCCTTCGCCTGCTTGGCCTTCTTCATCTGCTTGTCGAGCATGGCCTTCTTGGCCTTCTCGCTCCAGCGGTGGGAGATCAACGGCGAGTCACCGACGATGTCGAGGTTCAGCACGCTGATCTCGACGCCGACGAACCCAACCGACTCCTGCTCCTGTACCGGTGCTGCTGCCAGCTTCTTCGCTGCTGCCTTGCTTGCCATGTCGATCCTCCTTGTCATTGTCCTTGCCCTGCCTGCCCTGCCACGCCAAGCCCCGCAATGCCTTGCCTCGCCGAGCCTCGCCTGCCCTGCCTCGCCCGACCATGCCATGCCCGGCCGAGCCGTGCCCTGCCTTGCCTCCATTCCCTTGCCACGGACGAGGCCCTGAACCCATTCCATCTTTGCTGTAGGTCAGACGACGGACTACCAAATCAGAGGTGCCTGGGCTATGGCAACCCTTAGCCACCCAGGGAGCAAGGCTCAAGGTCAAGGTCGGCGGCGCCTGGTGCGCCGATTTGCGGGAGGGGGTCCTTCAATGACCAAGCTTACCTACCGGAGACTAGTCGTCTCGCTCGTCTCGGTGGTCTCTATCGTCGCTCTGGTGGGGCCCAGCCCGAGCCAGGCGAGCAATGAGGGGTTCACCCTGGTATCGACCATCGCCTTCACCAGCACCCGCGATAACCCGACGGGCAACCCCCTTCTCGCAGCGGAGATCTATGTGATCAACCCCGACGGGACGAACCCGCGGCGCTTGACGGACAACGTGTACGGGGACGCCTTCCCTACCTTGTCGCCCGATGGCAAGAAGATCATCTTCGACAGCAACCGGCTCACCGCTGGTACCGGAACCCTCAACATCTCCGATCTGTTCTTGATGAACACCGATGGCACCGAGCAGACCCTGTTGATTCGGGGAAGCTCGGCCACCTGGTCGCCGGACAGCAAGACCATCGCCTTCCACGCCTCGGCCTCGTACTACGCATCGGGCGGGCTGGTCACCGGGACCCCGATCCGGCCCGATCCGGGCTCGGCCACCACCGACAGCGACATCTTCGTGGTCAACGTGGACGACATTGCGAATGCGGAGGACGTTCTCGCGAAGACCGAGCAGGCTACGAACATCACGAACAGCCCGGACTGGATCGACGACGACCCGGACTGGTCGACGTCGCCGACCAGCGCTCCCGGTGGACAGACCATCGTATTCACCAGGCACCCTGTCACCGACTCCCCCAATCCCTCCAATCAGGCGGAGCTCTACCTTATGAACCCCGACGGCACCGGCCTGCTGCAACTCACTTACAACAGTGAAGAGGAGCGGGCTCCTGCCTGGTCTCCGGACGGCACGCGAATCGTCTACAGCTGCCGGGTCGGAGGCGGTACGAACCCGTTCCGGATCTGCGTGATGAACGCGGACGGCCGCAACATACAGCAGCTGACCAATGAGGCCGATTCGATCTCTGACTTGACCGCCACTTGGTCACCGGATGGCCAGCACATCCTGTTTCATAGACGGGTCCCGCCCGACGGACAGCAGCTATTCATCATGAATACAGACGGCTCGACTCCGCAGTGCAGCCAGCAGATCGTGTTCCTCCCGGCCCCGGCGTGTCAGCTGACGTCCCCTCCCGGAATCAATAACCTCGCCAACTGGGGCGAGCTCAGGGTCAAGGTCAGCGGCTGAGGGCCCCGGCCAGCAGTGGAATTGGCGTTGTCGGTCTCACCGCGCCGATATCGGCTGTCGGCGGGTACTGATCATCCCCTACCCGCTGCCACACGTCGCTGTCGTGGGCACTGTTGCATTGGCCGTCGGGACGTCGCATCAGGGAAACTTGCTCCATGAGACGACACCCCTACCGGCGTTCTTGTTTAGCGCCGAGTTCAGCCTTCACTGGGTATCGGTTCCCACCAGAGGTCATCACTCTGGCGGTCCGCTGGTACCTGCGGTTCGCCCTGTCCTACCGAGACGTCGAGGAACTCCTCGCCGAGCGCGGGATCGTGGTTGACCACGTGACGTTGTACCGGTGGGTGCAGCGGTTCGCACCCGAGTTCTGCCCAGGCAGCCCGGGCCCGTCGGCACATCGTCGGGGATCGCTGGCACGTCGATGAGACCTACCTGAAGGTAGGAGGGACCTGGCGGTACCTGTTCCGAGCAATCGACCAGTTTGGCCAGGTCATCGACGTGCTTTTGTCTCCTCGCCGGAACGCGAACGCGGCTCGCCGGTTCTTCACTCGGGCCATCGGAAGCACCCGAAGGGAGCCGGTTGAGGTCACCACTGACCGGTACCGGGCCTACCCCCGCGTCCTCGATGAGGTGCTGCCGGCGGCCTTCCACTGCGCCGCGGTCCACGCGAACAACCGTCTCGAGACCGACCACGGACGCCTGAAAGCGCGACTCCGCCCGATGCGCGGGCTGAAGCGAGATCGCACCGCCAGGGTCATCGTCGCCGGGCATGCCTTGGTGCAAAACCTCCGCAGGGGCTTCTACGATCTGGGCACCGACGTACCGTCCGTCTCGCGGCTCGCCGACGCGTTCGCGGAACTGGCCTTCGTTATCTGACACTTGCCCAGGCGGATCGGTGGACCTTGCCCGGGGCGTCAGCCAACGCAACAGTGCCGCTGGCTCACCTTGACAAGGTGGGTTACAGAGGACAAGGCTAGCGATACGGGACTTTGGAGGCAGAGCGGCTTGGGCGGCGGCCGAAGGGCATTGACGGCCAGGCCCGATCGAGACCCGGGCAGCCCCGAACCCAGGTCGCCCTTGGGCGGCAAGACACCACGACGGTGCTTCGATGTCCCTCCTGCGCCGCATGGTGCTGGTTACGCCGACGCCCCCACGCAGGAACCAGGAGGAGGGGACCCGATGAAAGCCCGGATCATTCTCATCTTGTCGGCCGCTATATGCCTTGCGTTCGCCGCGGCTGCGCCCGCGGCGCTGGCGGACGGGGTCGAGCCCCGCTTCGACCTCACCGATCCGGCCGGCGGGCCCTTCCCAGCCGACCGGTTTACCGTCCCCGACGAGAGCCAGCTGACCGGCCTGCGGGTGAACCTGCCCGAGCCCGACTGCTCTGTCCGCCCCTCGGACTGCGACGACATCGATGTGCTGAACACCCTCGATGGCTTCAACCTCCAGCCCCGGCTCTCCATCCCCTTCACCGGCCCGATCGATGTGGCCACCGTGTCGAGCGAGGCCATGTTCCTGTTCAAGCTGAGCTGCACGATCTGCCCGGGCGGGAGCGTCGTCGGCATCAACCAGGTCGTATGGGATCCGGCGACGAACACCCTGTACGCGGAGTCCGACCAGTTCCTCGACCAGGACGCCCGCTACCTGTTCGTGGTCACGAACGACATCCGGGACCCGAGCGGGGAGCGGATCGACGCCGAGCAGTTCCGCGACGTCCTCCACTCCGGGCAGACGAATGATCCCGCCGAGACCGCATACCGAGAAGCGCTCCTTGCCGCCCTGGATCGCCTGAAGGACGCCGGGGTTCCCCCCGGCCACGTCGCCGCCGCCAGCATCTTCACCACCCAGAGCGCCACAGCGGTGTTGGAGAAGATCCGCGACCAGCTCGACCAGGCGACCCCGGGGCCGGCCGACTTCGTGCTCGGCTCAAACGGCGAGCGCACCGTGTTCCCGCTCGCCGACGTTGCCAGCATCGCCTTCAACCGCCAGATCACGACGGCGCCGCCGTTCGGCACCAGCCCCGTCGCGGTCAACGTGTTGAAGGCAGCCGGGGCGGTCGGCGCGATCGCCTTCGGCAGGTTCCGCTCGCCCGACTACGAGACGCCCGAGCGCGTGATCCCGGCGGTCGGCACGCGCGGCACGCCCGCCGTCCAAGCCGTGAACGAGGTGTACTTCAACCTCGTGCTGCCGGCAGGCACTCCGCCCGCGGGGGGCTGGCCGGTGGCGATCGTCGGCCACGGCGCCGGCGTCGGAAACAAAAACGACGCCGGTGAAATGCGGAACGCCGCGGCCCTTGCCCAGCGCGGGATGGCCGCGATCGCCTTCAACGCGATCGGCTTCGGCGGCGGCCCGCTGGGGACGCTCGTGGTGACCAAGACGGATGGCAGCACGGTGACGTTGTCGGCCGGCGGTCGCGGCGGCGACGACGACGGTAACACCGTGATCGGTGCCTTCGAGGGACACGGCACCGTTCCGGGGACGCCGCAGGCGCTCGTCTGGGTTCGCGACGGCATCAGCCAGACAGTCATCGACGCGATGCAGCTCGTGCGCGTGATCGGGGCCGGGATGGACGTCGACGCCGACTCCAACGCTGATCTGGACCCGTCCCGCATCTACTACCTCGGCCTCTCGTACGGCGGTCTCTGGGGCACGGACTTCATGGCGCTCGAGCCGGCGGTGCGAGCCGCGGCCCTCGTCCCTGCGGGCGGCCCGCTAGTCGAGGGCGCCAGGCTCGGGTTCTTCCGGCCGCTTCTCGGCCAGTTCCTCTTCGAGCGGGTGCCCAATCTCCTCAACGACGGGCCGGTGGATCTTCCCAACGCCATTGTTCCCTTCGTCGAGAACATGCCGTTGCGAAACCAGCCGCCGGTGGTTAACGACGTTCCCGGGGCGATGGCGATTCAGCAGGAGATCGACCGCCTGGAGTGGGCGATGCAGTCGAGCAACCCAGTGGCCTACGCGCCGCATCTACGCAAGAGCCCGCTCCCCGGGGTCACCGCCCGGCCGGTCCTCTTCGTGTTCGCGAAGGGCGACAAGTCCGTGCCAAACCCGACGACGACGGCGATCCTGCGGGCAGGGGACCTTGCCGATCGGACGCTGTATCTCCGCTACGACCTCTGGCTAGCCAACGGGTTTCCCCACTTCCCCAACGACGACCCGCATATCGGCGGACTGAACACCGGAGCGAGCGTGCCGACGTTCCTCGCCTCTGACGGCACCAAGATCGTCGACCCGGACGGCGCCGGGCCCGTGTGGGAGACGCCGATCGCGGGACCGCTGCCCGAAGATCTCTCCTTCATCGGGCCCCCGTACTTCATCTCGCACCTTCCGTTTTAGAGACATGAATGGCAGATGGCGCCCCGTCCCTCGAGCCCAGGCCGGGAGCGCGGCGTCGTTTCCTGCCGGGACCTTGTCCAGGGGCTTTCCGTGGAGGACCTCAGCCCCGAACAGGTCGAGGGCCTCCTCAGGGACGTGCAGGAGTACCTTCGCCAGGAGGGCATCGAGGTCCTGGAGATCCAACGGGAGGCGTCCGAGGACGAGGTAGGAACACCACGTGGGATCCGGCGGGGCAGAGACGACCTCCCCGCCAACGATGCGGTCCGGCTGTACTTGAACGAGATCGCCAAAGTCCGCCTCCTCACTGCCGCCCAGGAGGTCGACCTGGCCACGCGGATGGAGGCCGGGGGGTTCGCCGCCGAGGTGCTTGGCGCAATCGGCCCCTCGGACGGGATCGACCAGGAGCGGTTCCGTCTCGTGGTTGGCTCCGTGGTCCGGATCCGCGAGCATCAGCTCGACCCGAAGGCAAAGCTTCATCACGAGGGCATCGGCCTGGAGAAGGTGACTCGGGCGTATCGGCCCAAGAACCGCGCCGAGGCGGTCCAGTTCCTCCGACGGGTGGAGGCCGATGGCCACTTCGCCAGGAACAGGCTGATCGAGGCGAACCTTCGCCTGGTGGTCTCGATCGCCAAGCGGTACTCCCCTCACGGAATGACCTTCCTCGATCTGGCCCAGGAGGGAAACGTCGGGCTCATTCGGGCGGTGGAGAAGTTCGACTACACCAGGGGGTATAAGTTCTCCACCTACGCCACGTGGTGGATCCGCCAGGCCATCACCAGGGCCATCGCCGAGCAGTCCCGCACCATCCGCATCCCGGTGCACATATCAGAGCTCATCAACAAGCTTGGCCGGGCCCACCGGGACCTCTCCCAGGGCCTGGGGCGCGAGCCGCTCCCGGAGGAGATCGGAAGTCAGTTGGGGCTCGGCTGGATCCGAGAACGCCCCGCCGCGCCGCTTGCCGCCGGACCCTGCCTCGCGAACATCCTACGAGCCGGGCGAGCTTGCCCAGTGCGACCTGTGGTTCCCCGACGTCGACATCCCGCTCGGCGCCGGGCAGAACGGCCGCGGCAAGGTCCCGGTGCTCACGATGGTCTGCGGCTACTCCAGGTGGATCTCAGCTCGGCTCATCCCCTCGCGGCAAACCGAGGACCTGTTCGCCGGTCAGTGGGAACTCATCCGTCAGCTCGGCGCGGTGCCACGGGGCCTCGTCTGGGACGGGGAGTCCGCGATCGGGAGGTGGCGGGGACGACGCTGCGAGCTCACCCAAGCGACGCAGGCCTTCCGCGGAACGCTCGGGATCAAGGTGGTGCTCTGCCGCCCGGGGGACCCCGAGGCCAAGGGTCTGGTCGAGCGGGCGCACCGTTACTTCGAGACCTCGTTCCTGCCCGGACGCAGCTTCACCGACCCTGAGGACTTCAACGCGCAGTTCACCGCGTGGCTCGGGAAGGCCAACGCCCGGGTGCACCGGCGGATCGCGTGCCGGCCAGCCGAGCGCATCGAGGCTGACCGCCAGGCGATGGTTGCACTCCCGCCGGTCGCTCCCACGACCGGGTGGCGCTTCTCCCAGCGCTTGCCACGTGACCACTACGTGCGCGTTCACTCGAACGACTACTCCGTGAACCCTGCGGCCGTCGGGCGTCGTGTGGACGTCGCTGCCGACCTGGAGCGGGTGAGGGTCACTTGCGAGGACAGGATCCTCGCCGAGCATGCCCGGTGTTGGGCAAAGCATCAGAGCCTGACCGACCCGGTGCACGCTCGAGCTGCCGAGCTCCTGCGCAAAGAACGGATGAGCCTGAAGGGCACATAAACCTTCGATCCGGTTCAAGCGGCCAGCTCGTACTCATGGATGAGGCCCCCGAGTAGATCGTGCCTTCGAACCCGTTCACGGAGGGCCGGACGTGGAAGCGAATCCAGCTGCGGCTCCGGCGTGTTCAAGTCGAGACCTCGATGGGGCCTGGCCTCGTTGTAGTGAGCGGTGTAGGTCCGGAGGACCCGCTCGAGGTGGCACCGGCCGAGCACGAGCATCCAGTCCAGACACTCTGTCCGGACCGTTCTCACCCACCGCTCGGCGAACGCGTTCGCTCGCGGGGCCCGGATCGGCGTCTTGAGGATGTTCACTCCTTCGGTCCGGAAGACCTCGTCGAAGGGACCGCAGAACTTCGAGTCCCGGTCCCGGATCAGGAACCGGACGCCTTGAAGCCGCTCCCCCACTACCAGGTTGCGGGCTTGCTGGGTGACCCACGCCCAGTCGGGGTTCCTGGTGACGCCGAGGATGTGCACACGACGGGACCCGACCTGGATCGCGAACAGCACGTGCAGCGTCCTGAGCATGAGCGTCTCGACAGTGAAGAAGTCGAACGCCAGTATCCCCTGGGCCTGGGCTCGCAGGAACTCGCCCCAGGTGGGGCCGCCACGGCGAGGAGCCGGGCCGAGGCCGCTGGCCCGCAGGGCGTGCGGATCCTCGTTGCCGACACCCTGATGCCGAGCTTGGCGAGCTCGCCCCGGATCCTGAGGCATCCCCACCTGGGGTTGTCCCTTCCCATCCGCACGATGAGCGCTCGAACCTCATCGGGGATCAGTGGCCTGCCGCCAACCGACTTCCGGTCGAACGTCCACTTCCTCCGCACCAGCTCGCGGTGCCAGCGAAGGAGCGTCTGGGGTGTGACCAGGAACGACGACGACCACCGTGCTCGGGGGAGGGCCCTGCTCAACGCGACCATGAATAACCGGTCGCGGCGGCGAAGATGTGGGCGGCCCACCTGGCGCCTGAGGACCTTCAGCTGGTGGCGGAGGACCACCACCTCGACGTCCCTTGTCAGATCGTCGGAGGAGCGAGCGACCAGCTGGAACAGCCAGCGCAGCAACAGGTACACGAGCGCGAAGAACACGGACGGAACCTCCAGGAGCCAGAGGCCCGATCCTACGACTCGCTGGCTGAGGGGATGATCCCTGGTTTCTGTGCCTTTCAGGGTTGCGCAGGCGGTAGCGATCCTCATGTTCATGGTCACCGAGCCTCCTCGTCTGCACGGTCCACGGCATGATGGAGCGCCGCCGTCATGGTAGTCACCGCGTCGGCATTGCCTTGGGTCCGAGTCACTCGCCGTCCGGAACTCCTCCTGACGGAGGTAAGGGGGACGTGGCCTCCGTGGCGCGGTCGTCGGTACGGGACCGGAAGGGGCGAAAAGCACCGAAAGCCGACGGACCATCAGGCCTGATGGAATTGTGATGGAGAAGGGCAGCCCCTGTTGGCTGGCCTGGCGAGTCAAACCGAACGTTTAAGGGGCAACCGCAGCCGCTGCGAAGGCGCATCAAGCGTCGCAGGTCTAGTCCAAGCCCCCCCGGGGGCACG
>WNGF01007781.1_pt1 | contig 13792 bp, 19 predicted proteins | sample 5400641 | NCBI WGS metagenome assembly WNGF01 (sample SAMN13153371, study PRJNA577476) | soil metagenome | isolation source: 80 cm soil or saprolite under grassland replicate 2 | place: USA:California | collected 2016-06-15
GCCCTGCCGTCGACTGCTCTCGCTTGCCAACCTGCCCGCGGCTACCAGGCACCTTCTCGACACCCCGTATGCGGCGATCCATCCGATCCACCTGAAGACCGCACTTGAAGGGGCCCATAACTTTCCGCCAAGAGCACCCGGTCACATGCAGCTGTGATGCAACGAGTAGCTCTCGGTCAGGTTCCGCTCTGAAGCAACGCGGGGGTTGTTGGTCTCATATCCGGACAGTTTTTGGCAATCAGTGACGCTGTGAAGATTTACCGGAACGGGGGCTGGGACAGCACAATGGCAGTGACTAAACCAACCCTTGGAGCTGCCCGATGCCCCCACGCGTACTGTACCAGCGGCTGTGCCTGCAGTTTCTGACCTGTGCCCCAGCGCTCGGCGTGTGGCCCAGACGCCGCCTCGCATTGTTAGTCACCGGGCTGTTGTTGGCCCGCCACACCGCCTTGCCCCGATTGGCCGCACAGTTGCGCTGCGTGAGCCGCACCACTCACGCGGACTCGATCGAGCGCCGCTTGCGACGGACGTTGGGCGTGACCGAGTTCGAGACCGCGCGGGTGTTCGAGCACGTCGCGCGGGCCAGCCTGCGCAAGCTGGCCCCTGGCCAGTACCTGGTGTTGTTGGACGATACGCAGCAAACCACGCGCTGCAGGCTGAGTACGTTGGCCTTGGCGTACGCTGGACGGGCGCTGCCGCTGGCGTGGTGTCGCTGGTCCGGCCAGCTGCACGGCACGTACTGGCAGCAGATCGACCAACTCTTCGACCAGGCTGGTCGCCTGCTGCCGCCACAGGTGCGCCCGATCGTGGTTGCCGACCGTGGCGTGGCCTCACCGGCCTCATCCACCTGGTCGAAAAGCACGGTTGGGACTACCTGTTGCGCGTCACCAGCGACGTGACCATGCGTCTGCCGGATCAGCCGCGTCGGGTGCTGCACCTGGGCCACCTGCTGAACGGGCCTGGCGGACCAGCGCTGCGCCTGACCGGCTGGATCTTTCAAAAGAAGCGCGTGTGGGCGCACGCGCTGGCGGTCTGGCGACCTGGTCATCAGGAACCCTGGCTGCTGGTCAGCAATCTCGATCTGGGCGAACGCTTGGCCGAGTTGTACGCGCGCCGCATGCACGTCGAGGCGCTGTTTCGTGATGCCAAGAGCGGCGCGTTTGAGTGGGAGCTCAGTCGCGTGCTGCGCGCCGAGCGTGCCCAGGGGCTGCTGCTCGGCATCATGCTCGCGCTCTGGTGCGCGGTGCTGCTGGGCGAAGCGGCCATGCGCGCTCATGAAATCCCAGCCTATGGTCGACGCCCGCATGCCGTCAGCCTGGTGCGCCGCGGCCTGGACTGGCTCGGCGCACCTGCTCGCCCCCGGTTTTTCCGGTGGACGCTCGCTCCACCAAAAACTGTCCGGATATGAGGGGGTTGTTGGTCCTCCGCCACTGCACCCTTCGGTCCTTTTTCTTGGGATCAATGCAACTGAGAAACAGTGAGCGATCGTCGTAGTCGTGTCCGGCGAGGTCATGTGGGTAACCCCGCAGGGGTTATCCAAGCGCTGCGTGAGCAGCGCGGCATGTCCACGCCCAGTCGCGCGGCGCTGTGGATTCATGGGCCGGCGGTTACTTCCACCCCGAGGAGATCCGACAGCCAGATAGGCTGGTCGCATTCCGGGCACAGACCGCCCACACCCAGGGCTCGGCAGAAAAGTTGACACGATGGACACCTGCGTTCGCCGAGCAAGCGCTCGCCGCAGCTAGGGGCACTCGTAGATGGTGTGCGCCGCGAGCAACCGCTGTCGCCTGAGGTGTTGGCGGGCGGTCGTCACATCCGGTGCGGGAGGCCGCTGAGCTTCATCGCCTGGACGAGCACCTCGCCCACCTGGTTCAGGCAGTGGCCGCGCCCCTGCTCGCCGTCCGAGGTGTAGGAGTCGACACTGCCGGTGCGCTCCTGGTCGCAGCCGGCGATAACCCAGACCGGTTGTCCTCGGAGGCCTCCTTCGCGGCGCTGTGTGGGGTAAGCCCAGTCGATGCTTCCTCTGGGCGTCAGCATCGGCATCGCCTGAATCGTGGCGGCAACCGCGAGGCCAACCGCGCCCTGTGGGTCATCGCTATCGTCCGCATGGCCTCTGATCCCGCGACCCGAACCTAAGTCACACCCAACGCGATGTTGTCCTAGCGAGAAAAGTACTTGCGCCGGCACGCGGCAAATGACGGCGCACACTGTCAACAGGCCTGGTCGGACTGAGATGTCCGCGTGGTCGCATGACAAATGTCATCCACCTGGCCGATGACGACAGTAGTGGTACTCGACGACAAAAGTATCTACCAGCGGTTCGGTCTCATGGCAAACACTTGAGACATGGCAACTCGCGGGCAACTCAAGAACAGAGAAAGAGGGGTGTGCCAATGCACGTCCAGCATTTCGTCTCAGAAAACAGCTTCGATGCCGACTACCAGTTCGGCCATCCGAAGACATATCTGGCGCCCATTGAGCTCGCTCGGGCCACGATTCTGCGCTCGAGGTTAGGCGACACGCCCGCGGAACGGGCAGCCGAGCACATCGAGTTCGGCCAGGATGAACACGCGTCCCATCGCGAGAGACGTAAAGGAGGTGATTGTTCAGCCTAAGTCCACGCCGTCAGAAGCAGCGGCGGCCAGGTGTCATGACCACTCAGCCGCCCATTCGCATCGCCCTTATCGAGGAACGGATGCACCGCAACTTTACCGCCGGCGCACCAGCGATGCCCAGTCTTAATCCGCGAGGAGGTCGATGGTGTGCTACGCCCTGTGGATCGCGCAAGCGCTCCTTGCGCTGCTGTTCTTGCTCACCGGGGGCATGAAGCTGGTGGTGCCGATGGATGTACTGATCGAGCAGATGCCAGTACCGCTACCCGCTGTGTTCGTGCGTTTGCTCGGCGCTGCCGAGGTGGCTGGCGCCTTTGGACTGATCCTGCCCGGGCTGCTGCGCATCGGGACCGGCCTCACATCGCTAGCCGCCTCGGGATTGGTCATCATCAATGATCGGTGCCGTGATGTTCACGCCACCAGAGGATTTCACCCTTGCGGCCATTCCGGCCGTCGTGGGAATCCTCGCGGCGTTTGTGGCCTACGGCCGCTGGCGGTTGGTGCCGCTGGAGAGTGGCCCGTCGCCGCGATCCGGGCTGCGGAAGGAGCCGGCCCATGCTTAGTGCAGACGCCCTGATGATGGTCGCCCACGAACGAATTGCCGACCTGCGCCGCGAGGTTGAAGCTGACCGTCTCGTGCAGCTCGCTCAAACGCGAGCCTCGAACTACGCGGCTGTCGCCCTCAGCCGCTCGCCTGTCCCGCGGCAGGGGCGAGGACGAGCGCAATTCCGACAAGAGTGTAAATTCCAATGAGAAAGTTAGTCGTAACGGAGTACCTGACGCTGGATGGCGTCATGCAGGACCCAGGTGGCGTCGGAGAAATCGAGCAGGGCGGCTGGACCGTGCCGTATTGGAATGACGAGCTCACCACCTTTCAATACGATGGCTTGGTCGCGAGCGACGCGCTGCGGCTGGGGCGCGTGACGTACGAAGTGTTCGCGGCCGCCTGGCCAAACATGACGGAGGAAGGCGATTTTGCCGCCCGCATGAACGGCTATTCCAAGTATGTGTCCTCGACGAGTTTCGAACGAGCCGAGTGGAACAACTCGCACATCATCAAGGGCAACGTCGCGGAGGAAGTCGCGAAACTGAAGCAGCAGGCGAGTCGGGACATTCTCGTCTACGGCAGCGGCGAACTGCTGGCGACGCTGATGGAGCACGATCTCGTTGACGAGTACCGGCTGATCGTCTACCCCGTCGTCCTGGGGACCGGCAAGCGGCTGTTCCGCGACGACACGGTCACCAAGCTGAAGCCGACCGCAACGAAACTATTCAGTTCGGGCGTGGTCGCGCTCTGCTATGAGCCGGCGGACCGAAAAGCGCCGGTGCTGACCAGCGACTAACAACAGATTCGTGCGGGCGGGCCAGGCTGATCACCCCCAATGAGCGGGCCATGGCCTCGCGCACAGGGCTACAACCAGCCTGCATCGCGGGCGATGCGGATCGCGTCCAGTCGGTTACGGGCACCGACTTTGGCGATCGCATTGGACAGGTAGTTGCGCACCGTCGCTGGCGCGAGGTGCAGCTGTCCGGCGATGTCGTCCGTGGGGAGGCCCGCTTCAGCCGTGCGTAGCACCTCAGTCTCACGATCGGTCAATGGGCTGCTCCCCGTCTCCACGGCGATGGCGACGAGCTCGGGATCGAGCACCCGCTCGCCTGCAACCACCCTACGCACCGCGTCCGCCAGCCGGTCAGCGGGTGCGTCCTTCATGAGGAATCCCCGCACGTGTGCCTTCAGGGCGCGCAGCAAGTTGCCAGGCTGACTCAGGCCAGTCAGGATCAGCGTTCGACACTCCGGAACGGCCTCGTTGAGCGAATCGGCGGCGGTCAACCCGTCGAGCCCCGGCAGATCGATGTCGATGACCGCGACATCCGGTCGCGTTTGCATCGCCGTCTCGACAATCGTGTCGCCGCGGTCCAGTTGGGCAACGATCTCAATGTCCGGCTCGAGCGACAACAGGGCCACCAGAGCGCCGCGAATCATGTGCATGTCTTCGGCGATCAGGACGCGGATCACGCAACCACCTGTGGAACTTCGACGTGCAGGTGAAAACAGCCCTCCGGGGTTGGCTGACCGACCGCGGAACCACCCAGTGCCGCGGCGCGGGCCGTCAGACCGGTGAGCCCTTGGCCGCCCGGCGATGGGGGGTCTGCTCCATCGTTCTCGATGTCAAGGTGGACCTTGCCACTCTCGCGACGCACATGTATCGAACACGCCTTGGCCGAACTGTGACGCAGTACGTTGGTCACTCCTTCGCGCAACGCCCAGCCGAACAAGTCATCGACCGGAGGCGCCAGATCGCCGACTGTGACCACGATGCGGGTGCGGATCCCAGCGGCTTCTAGCAAACTGGCGGCGCCCTCGGCTTCGGTTGCGAGGGAGACCCGGTGCTCTTGCTGTGCGACGTCGCGTATGTCGCGCAGAGCAGATCGCGCCACCGTCGTCAGGCTCTCGATCTCTGCCGCCGCCCGTGCAATGTGGTCGCGCTCGAGCAACCGCAACGCCAGGTCACCTTTGAGCGAGACGGCCGACAGGGTATGGCCGAGCAGGTCGTGCATATCGCGCGAGATGCGCAGTCGCTCGCGGCCCACGGCGAGCTCGGCGAGCTCGGTACGCGCGTCTCTCAGCTCATCGATCGCTTTGACCAGGCGTGCAGCGCCGTACAGACCGCCCCCGCCCATAAGCAGAATCGCGGTCGGATAGACGAACAGGTACGCCGCCTGGGCGACCCCCGAGACTTCTTCCGGGGACCATCGGAAGCCCTCGCTGACGTTCCATGCGCTCCAGCCGATTACGTCCACCACCACAGCCACGATCGCCAGACGGCGCGGCAGAAGCATCAACGCTGAGGCGGTCGCGTACCACTGCAGCGTTACCCAGCGCAGCCCGAAGAACGGCGCCGGCGCAAAGGCTACGACCAGCAGCAGCAAGAAGGTCCATGGCCAGTACCGCGGGCGCACGCCGCTGCTCGTCGCGAAGCTGTGCCTCAGCTGAAGAGCACCCACACCGAGGACGAGCGGCAATGCAATCGCGCCGTTGGTATCAGGCGCGAACCCAAGGCCAGTCGTCGCAGCCGCCGCTGTAAACGCCACATACGGCACGTGCATCCCGAGCAGGAACCAGCGGGCTTGCCGCCCCGTCCAACGTGCCTGGTCGAAACTCAGGGCCTCGGACATGGTGGTCATGGACTGCCTTGATAGTGGGTGGCTGATCCGTTGCCGGAAGAAACCAGCACCCGGAGCTCACCGTCCGCGTCACGACTGACGTCGATGAAGCATCGCGCGAGAGAATCCTCGCGCAGGGCCTTGGCTGCCGCAAGTCGTACAGCCGCGCGCGATCGCGCGTCGGTCGCCTCCAGCTCGCGTTCGTCGGCGACCCTGATGCGCGGCTCGACGCCCGCCGCTTCGAGTAGCGCTACGGCAGCCTCCAGCTCAGCCCGGACCGACGTCTCGCGGTAGCCGGCTACAAGCAGTCGGGCATGGGCGAGGGTCTGCCGCGACAAGTCGACTACCCCTTGCAGCTCCATTCTCGCTGCGTCTCGCTGGGTTGTAGCGGCGGCGCGGCCCGCGCGGCTGATGATGTCCTCGAACGCACTACCAACCGTGCGGCGGAGCTCCGTCTGAATGCGCAGCCGTTCGCGCACCACCACCCTATCCCTGAGTTCGCGCCGCGCGCCCTCCAGTTGCCACAAGGCCGCGACAAGCCAAACCACCACAAACAGCGTGACGCTGCGCCATGCCACGGTAATTGCCGCGTATGGCCCGGACAGCGTCGGAGATGAGCCGGCGAGCGCCCAAGCCGATAGGACGACCGCGGCGGCGAGCGGCACGGCCCATGGCCGGCGGACGACCAGCAGTACGGACACAGCAAGGAGTGCGAGGCTGGGCACCAAGCCGACACCGACGGCAGCCACGCCCGCGGCGTTAACCAGAGCCAGCGCGGCGAGCGTCCACATCGCGCCTGCCGGCCGCTCGCCGCGCAGGCCGTAGATCACGTGGCGGAGGTGCAGCGGCACCGCGCAGGCGGTCGCGACCAACGCCGCCAACCCGTTGCCGTAGGCGGGAAACGCAATCACCCTGAACATATCGACGGCGGCTGGTAAGACGTTGAGTGCAAGCGCCGCCGCCGCGGCAACGCCACCCAACCCGCCGGCCGTGAAGACGTTCACGTTGGACACGTGCTCGGCGGCTGGTAGCGGTTCGCAGTCGCTCAGTATTGCCTGTTGGCGCCGTGCCGGTGCCTCAGGCATGGTTGCCAGCCACGCACTTGCTCGAACGAACACAAGCGCCGTCGCCATACCGCCGCTGCTGAGTACGGACATTTGTAATCATTGTCAGCCTCGAAGCGCGTCCCGCGTCAGGGGCAGTTGTCATCAGCTTCTGATGACGAATGTCATTCTTCATTGTCCCCCGACTGGTCTGTGGACGCCAACAGGCGGTCGTTCCGAACCAAGAGGACGCCCATAAGTAGCAGCCAGAGCGTGATCACCGTGGCCACGATCCCCACGGCACTGCTGAAGGCAGTGGGCTCGCCCACTGATGCCTGGATGATGCCCGAGACGGTGCCGCCGACACCAGCCAGAGCGACAATCCACCCCAGCCCAGCGGGGTCCCGGCGGCTCAGCGCCGCTACCAGACCGTACTGCACGAACGTGAACCCCGCGAAGGCTAGGTTCAGCGGGCTGAGCAGGGCTAAGTTGATCGCCTGCGGAAGATCGCGATCGCTGTCGCGCGGGGGGCGGCGGCGCCGCCCCCGCGTAAACTCCGCCAGGTGCTTGGCAGCGAAACCGTCCAGCGTTTAGTTTTCGTTGCCGGACTCGATCGCCCGTGGTGAGTTTCGGCCCTGCGCGATCCTACCGACTTCGACGACGAGGACCTGTTGATCCAACAGGCGGCCACTTGGTCCTGGATACCGACAATCGTGTCGACCGGCACGGCTATACCTTTTGCGCGCTTGATCGACTGCGGGATGGACTCCGTCGCCACGACGTGTTCGTCACTCCTAGCGAGCGCTGGGCAGACTCCCGCGACAAGCTTCTGCAGGGTGCTGCATGGGAGACCGCACGGCCCAATGTTTGCCGCGCGCTCGGCCGATCGTCCGATCCTCTTGTCGAGCTCGACGCACTCGGACGCCAACTCGACACCGCCTATCAAAGCATGGCCGCCAACCTGCCGACGAACACCGCGGTGCGAATCGAGCGCACCGGTGGGCGCGACCGACTGGTGCTCACGCCCTTTGACAAACTGGACGATCCACCTTCGTTGCTCGCGCTGCGCGTGCACGTAGCGCAGCTCCTCCCGCGCATCGATTTACCGGAAGCGCTGCTCGAGATCCACGCCCGAACCCCGTTTGGGAGCGAGTTCACCCATATCAGCGAAAGCGCCGCTCGAGTTGCCGATCTGCCCATCAGTCTGTGCGCCGTGCTGATCGCCGAAGCGTGCAACATCGACCTGGAGGCCCTGGCACGCCGTGATATACCGGCACTCAGCCGTGGGCGGTTGCTCTGGGTCCAACAGAACTACATGCGGGCTGAAACAATCACTCGCGCCACTGCCCGGCTGGTTGCAGCGTAGGGTCTGATCCGCCTCGCTCGAGCGTGGGCGGTGGCGACGTGGCTACCGCCAGCGGCCTCCGATTCGTCCTGCCGGTGCGCACGCTGAATGCCGCGCATAACCCGACGTACTTCGGTCGCGCCCATGGAGCGACGTTCTTCAACTTCGCCAATGACCAGTTCGCCGGGCAGGGTGGAGTCGTCGTACCAGGCACTCCCAAGGATGCGCCCTATCTGCTGGCGGGTCTGCTCGAACAGTGGTCCGGGTCACCACCCATCGAAATCATCACCGACAGTGGGTCTTACACTGACCAAATGTTTGGCGTGTTTTGGCTCCTCGGGTATCGGTTCAGCCCGCGCCGGGCCGACCTGGGCGATGCCCGGCTGTGGCGGCTGAATCGCGGCGCCGACTATGGCGTACTGAACGGCCTGGCACGAAACCGCATCGACCGCGAGCTGATCGCCCGCAATTGGGACGACCTGCTGCGGTTGGCGGGCTCGCTCAAGATGAGCACCGTCGGTGCGGTCGAGGGGTTGCATTCTCTTCAAGGTGGCGGCCGGGTCTCAACCCTGGGGCGTGCGTTGACGGAGTTGGGCCGCGGCCCGAAGACGCTGCACTTGCTTTCGTACTTCGATGACGAGGACCACCGCCGCTACATCGGTCGACACCTGACTCGGCACGAGAGCCGCCACAAGCTGGCCCGCAGCGTCTTCCACGGCCGAAAAGGTCAACTCCGCCAGCCCTATCGGGAAGGCATGGAGGATCAACTCGGCGCTTTGGGCCTGGTCGTCAATGTGATGGTGCTGTGGACGACGCTGTACATGGATCGCGCTTTGGGCCAACTACGTGGCCAGGGCGCAACGGTTAAAGACGAGGACGTCGCCCGCCTCTCACCGCTGGGCACGAACCACATCAACGTCCTGGGGCGGTATCAGTTTTCGTTGCCGGACTCGATCGCCCGTGGTGAGTTTCGGCCCTGAGCGATCCTACCGACTTCGACGACGAGGACCTGTTGATCCAACAGGCGGCCACTGAGGGCCTCTGACGGACATTTCCGTTCCAATGGTTGTCGGAGGCCTGTTTCGATCCCGGCGGCGGTCAGCAGAACCGCGGCGATGTCCAGTTCTGCCCGCAGCGACATTCGCTGATAGCGGCTGACCATTAGTCGCACATCGGCCAGCGTCCGGCGCGACTCGTCGACAAGTCTGCGCAATGCCTCTTCGAGCCCGACCGAAGTGGGCGACTGTCCAACCAGCTTGTTCGCCTGTTCGGCTTCGTCGGCGATCGACTCCAGGGCGGTGCCCAGCGCGTGGCGCACTTCGGCGTCAATCCGCAGCCGCTCCTGCGTAACCGCCTCCTCAGTCAGGCTCAGCCGGGCCGCCTCGAGTTGGCGCATGGCGCCAACCAACCAGATCAATACGAACGGGGGCAGACTCCGCCAGGCGACGGTGATGCTGTAGTAGGGGGCGTAGTCTGGAGCGCCTAGTGGTAAGGCCAGCGGTATCGGCGCAGCCACCAGGACCGCGAAGATGCCCGCCGACCAGCGCGGACGCAGCAGGATGAGCACCGACACCGCGAGCGAATGGAGCGCCGAAAGCCAACCGATGCCGATGATCGGCACGGCGCCGATAATGACGATGGCCATCGCCATAAGCGTCCACCTGGCACCGGGCGGACACGCTCCGCGCAGCGTGTACACGACGTGGCGCATGTGCAGAGGGAGATAGCCGGCGGTGGCAATCAGCGCCAGCAGCCCATTGCCGCCGACGGGGACCGACGAAAGGGTGATCTTGGCGATCTCGAGAAATGGGCAGGGCGATGCTGAGAGCCACGGCGCCCACGGCGGCCGATTGCACCAGGCCCGGTAACCGTCGCCCCTTCATGTGCGTCATGACCAATTCGCTGCGGCGGCTTACGCGCGCGAGACACGGTGGTGCGAGCGCCACAGCCATACGAGCGTTTCCCTCGGGTCTCAAGTCTGACCCGACGATCACGGCGCGGGCAGATACCGATGTCTATTTCTGCGCATGACATTTGTCATCGTCCCGTGGGGGCACAACGTCAGCGCGAGTTGACGACATTCGCATCTACGTGCTGCAAATACAGTCCCGCCACACTGACCATGAGGGTGGCGTAACGAAGCCCGCACCCTCAGGACTGTAAGGACAAGGAGGATGAAATACGTGTGCGCGAGCACCAGCTCGCTAACCGATGAGGCGCTGATCGGCGAGCTCCTGGAAAACATGGGCAAGAGCTGTTCGCGGCCAGGGATATCGACGGCATCGTGGCCCACCATGCCCAGACATCTTGCTATTCGATGTTCCACCGCCGATTCATCGCATCGTGGGAGCAGCAGTTTTCCCCCCTGGTTTGGCGGCTTGCGTCTCTTCGAGTTGCGCGAGTTGACCATTGCCGCGGGCGACAGCGTGCGTCTGCCACGGCCTCATTCGCTGTGGTGGATCGGCGGCCCCGGAGACAACGCTCAGCTGGTGGTACGCTTGACGGTTTGCTGCCGCAAGACGAATGGCTATTGACGGTCGTGCAGTGAACACCATTTGGAACCAAGCGCTGACGCCTGATCTTTTTCCTACCAAAACGCACAGGAGCCCTCACACACATGATCAATGCAATCGAACGCCCCATAACGGCGCGGCGCGTCGCCCTCAATGCCCGCTCGGTCGAAACCGTCGGCCACGTCATCCTACGCTACGGTCTCGTCCTGTTTCTGATCAGCGGCGGTTTGGCCAAGTTCACGCCCGCTGAAGCCGAGTTCATTCAGCCGCTCATGGCGCACAGCCCATTCTTTGCCTGGCTGTACGGTGTCACCAGCGTCCAGGGCGCGTCCAATCTGATCGGCGTGGTCGAGATCATCCTGGGTGTTCTATTGGCTCTCCACCGCTGGCGGCCGCGCCTTGCCGTGCTCGGTGGACTGGGCGCCATGGTGGAGTTCGTCGTCACATTCAGCTTCCTGTTCACGACGCCAAACCTGTCGCCGGAAATGACGGGTTTTCTGTCGAAGGACTTGATGCTGTTGGGAGCGGCCATCTGGGCGACCGGCGAATCCCGCCGCGCGGAGCGCTGACGATTCGGCGAGGCGGGCGGCCAAGAGTTCTAACCCGAACCGGAGACACGATCGTGCATGAGAGTGATTCGAACCGGCGCCGGCTCTTGGCCCGGCTCAAGATGCTCGTCGGCGACTGGACGGAGCAGGTGGGCCTCCCGGGAGTACCCGCGGGACTGATGAGCTTTCAGTGGACGCTCGACGGGCAATTCCTTCTTCAACGCTCCGAAATTCCCGACCCCAGTCTCCCGGACAGCGTCGCGATCATCGCCGTGGCCGCCGAAGCCGGCGGCTACACCCAGCATTATTTCGATTCGCGCGGCGTCGTCCGCACGTACGCCATGACACTAGACGAGCAAAAATGGACGCTGCTGCGCGACCAGCCGGACTTCACGCCGCTGAACTTCTCGCAACGTTTCACCGGCACCTTCGACGCCCACGGCACCAGCATCACCGCCACCTGGGAGTCCAGCGACGACGGTGAGCACTGGCGCAAAGACTTCGACCTCACCTACACCCGCCGACGCGGTACTCCCGGCGCCCGCGGGCCGCGAAAGGAATGACATCCCATGAGCACCGTCCGATTCGAGATCAGCATGTCCCTTGATGGCTACGTCACCGCGCCCGGAGTACGGCCCGACGCACCGATGGGCGACGGCGGGCAAGTCCTCCACGAATGGGCCTTTGGCGGCGACGAGCGCGGTCGCGACGTGCTCGCCGATAGCCAGGACACGGTCGGCGCCAGCATCGCCGGACGGCGCACCTATGACCTGTCCATCCCGTGGTGGGGCGCCAACGGCCCCGGCTCTGAAGGCCGCACCCCGACGATCGTGGTATCGCATAGCGAACCCGGAGACGTGCCCGCCGGCGGTGTGTACACGTTCGTCCACAGCCCGCAGGACGCCGTGGCAGTCGCCCAGGCCATCGCTGGTGATAAGGACATCGACGTCTTCAGCGCCAGCATCGGCGGACAACTGCTGCGCGCTGGCCTCGTCGATGAGGTCCGCATCCATCTTGTCCCAGTACTGCTCGGTTCAGGCACGCGTCTCCTCGACGACGCGGGCGGGCCCATCCGGCTCGAGCCGACGAGCGTTGTTGAGGAATCGAAGGCGACTCACGTGCGCTACCGCGTCGTCAAAGCCACCTAGCCAGGGGTTCGCAGGCTGGGCAGGCACCCGGACGATCAGTGCCGAAACTCCAGAGATTGCCTTCCAGATCGCGCGCGCTGTAGCCGCGCAGTGTGCCATCGAACGCATCATGCGGATCGCCAAGCATCTGCGCGCCAGCGTCACGAGCCCGCGCGAAATGCGCATCCGGATCTGGTACGGCGATATAGACCCAGCCGTGTCCGAGATGGGTACCGTGCAACTCGTCTGGAAGATCAGGCTGAACAAGCACACGACCGTTGCCATAACGAAGACTGGCGGAACGCACAGCGCCTTGTGTGTCACGACCGATCTCGTCAACCGTCAGACCAAAGGCCTCCGTCAGGAAGGCGAGCGCGGCCTCGACATCGCGGTAGGTGAGGGACGGGTAGACGTCCATGGCGGTGTGCCAGCATACGACGACGGCCGGGTCTCAACACGGCCCCTGCTTTCAACCACGAGGCGCCGCCCGGTGTGCCCCAGGGTCTCGAGGGCATGCAACAGGTGATGCTCTGGCTGAATCGGGCGTTCTCCGACCTGCACTATGAGATCCACCAGGTCATCGCGCGGGGCGACACACCGTGGCTATCTTTTGCACAATGACGGGACGCCACAACGGCGAGTTCATGGGGATCCCGGCCACGCAACGGTCGGTAGCATCCAGCCAAGCCCACCGCGTGTGCGGCGCCACCTCCTTCCGACACGTCCGCAGACGATTTCCGGCACGGTACCCCCGCCGTGCCGCGTTGGGAAAGGCCGACGCGCCCGCTCGCGTCGGCCTTTCGCTTGGGGGCACTCCCGACGATAGCGCGTTCCAGATGTTCGGGCTCGCACCGCGACGTTGCAGTGGTCACGCAGGCCCTGGGCCACCTGCTTCGCCGTTGGGCTGCCGCGACGAACTCACTCGTGACGTGGTATCGCTGCGGCGCCCGCCGATCAGCCTGGGGGCTTCCGAGATCCGCACAAACTATTGTCTATGCCGCGATTTCGGCGCTGCGCCCCCGCCGCACGGCGCTCGGCAAGCACCGCGGCAAGGCTGATTGACGTCGTTGTCTTGCCGCTGCCGCCTTTTTCGTTCGTCACCGCGATGGTGCGCACGATCAGCGCCTCTCTACTCGTGTCGGACCAGGTCATCCGAACGCATGCAAGCCACCGAAGCCTGCCGTTGCACCCATCCCATGCTACCCATCATTAGCGCTAAGTGCGCAATAGACATGCAACCCAGGAAAGCCGTCCGTTTTGTTTCAGTCATGCATGCACGAGAAACCGTCAGACCAGGGAAGGGAACCTGTGGGCCACGCGGGCAAGGAAAACTGGTCGCGAGGCGGGAGAACGCTGGTCGACTAGCGTCCGCACTGCCGCTCGCGCATCAAGTTCCCCAATTGGGGCGCCGCCAGCGCACGCCCGACATGCCAGATGGA
>WNGF01011156.1_pt1 | contig 13789 bp, 12 predicted proteins | sample 5400641 | NCBI WGS metagenome assembly WNGF01 (sample SAMN13153371, study PRJNA577476) | soil metagenome | isolation source: 80 cm soil or saprolite under grassland replicate 2 | place: USA:California | collected 2016-06-15
GCGCGGTGTAACAACGGATTCAATCACGTATTCGTTCGTGACCGAAGGGCGGGGACAATAACCTGCGTCTCAGTGAACTCCAACGGTAGCCAGGGCAACCAGAATAGCCATGCGCCTTCAATCTCATCTAACGGCCAATTCGTAGCCTTTGATTCGGTCTCGACGAACCTGACAGGGGGCAAGTGCAATAACGGATTTCATCACACATTTGTTCATGACCGAACCACGGGAACAACAACCTGCGTCTCAGTGCATTCCAGTGGTACGGAGGGCAACGGCGACAGCTTCGACCCGTCAATTTCAGCCAATGGCCAAATGGTGACCTTCCACTCATCGGCGACCAACCTCACGAACCGGTGCACCAACGGGAACTCTCACGTCTACGTGCATGATCTAACGACCGGCCAAACAAGGTGCGTTTCCGTGGACTCTAATGAGAACCCGAGCGACGGCAACAGCGATCTCCCGAAAATCTCAGGCGATGGCCTCTTTGTCGCATTCGAGTCCGACGCCACTAACCTCACGTCGCAGTGCGACAACGCCTTTGCACAAATCTTTGTTCGTGATCTAACCAACGGCAGAACATCCTGTGCCTCGATGGATAACAATGAAAACCAGGGCAACAACGATAGCGTCCAACCCTCCATTTCATCTGACGGCCGGTTGGTGGCCTTTTCCTCGGTTGCGACTAACCTGACGCCCAGCCGATGCATCGCAGGTAATAGTCAAGTGTTCGTCCGCGATCGAACCGGTAAGAAAACAACCTGCGCGTCGGTGGATGCGAAAAAGAGAGAGGGCAATGGCGATAGCGTCAACCCTGCCATTTCGGGTGACGGTCGCTTAGTGGCCTTTGAATCGAATTCTAATAATCTCGTAAAGAATGATACGAACGGACTTTTGGATGTTTTTGTCCACGTCCTTCCCTAGCATTGGCAGTGTTCGTCGCTCACTGGTCGCTAAATCGGTTGCGGTCGTAAACACGCTGTGTACGGAATCCGAATCGGACGTCCTGGCCCTGCGCGCCTCGGTGCCTCGGCGGTCAACCATCCGAAGCCGTCTGGCAAATCCGATTTGTTTCTAGCCGCCGAGCGAATATAATAGCCCATATTTAATCGGAGGTGTGCTATGGCGGCGACAAAACCCTACGACGAAGATCTCCGAGCTATTGGCCAGGCGCTCGAAGCGAGAAATATTAGCGTGTTCGAACTAAAGCGGCTTGCAGATAGGTATGTCATTGAGGGTACGCCTCAGGAGACCAGCTCGCTACGTACGAAGGTACGACAGTGGTACTTGCGATTGCGCAGCGGTTCCATTGCTGAGTCATTGACTTTCCGCTTGGCCGACGTCGAAAAATTATCCCAAGCCGGGCGAGCAAAGCGTTCCAGACCGCGGCACCTTCCGGACTTTTACAGTGTTTCGAATACCTTGCGCACGGTCGGTGCCTATCTCGACGCCAAGGGGGTCGAGCTGGTTGAGCTGCACAAAAGGCCAATTTCCATCACACTCTCGTATCGAGATAAAGAAGGACACCAACAAGGCGAAGACCGCACCATCTCTTCCTTCTACAATCTCTTTCTTGAGCTTTACGGAAAGCGCGGCCAGCAAAAAACCCTGACGGTCAAGCATCCAAATAGCCAGCCCTCTGCACTTACATTGTGAATCACAAGGAGACCGGCTACTTTTCTTTTCGCTCCTGCGGTCGGCATGCGGCCGCAGGGTAATTCCGAGCGGAATGTAGCTGTGATCTCCGCCTACTAATTTGTCCCTCCAAACGGCCTTTGCCGGTTCGGCCGTTGACGAGATTGGCTAATGGCTCTTCTCGTCTAGTTGCTTCACATTGAGTTTCGTCAACCGGGGCGAATCACGCCGTCTTAAACATCGAAGTAACTTCCTGGTGTCCGCCGTTTTCTTTGAGTTCTTCCTCGTAGTAGAGGCCCAGTGCGCTCAGCACCGGCAAATCCTGGATCGAGAACAGCACCGCATCCGCGCTCGCGGAGGAATTCGCATGTTCGTGCAGCGCCCACGGCGGTAGAGCGACGATATCGCCCTTGTGCCAGGTGAAACGCTGACCGTTGATGATTGTGAATCCTTCGCCGTTAACGACGTGATAAACCGCGCTGCCCGTGTGCCGATGCGCCTTTGTGTGCTCGCCGGGCCGGAGGAGCTGCGCGCAACAGGCCATGGTTGGCATCACAGGCCCGCCCGTCTGCGGATGACGATACTCAAGAGCGATGCCGTCGAAAGGACTTCCTTCATGATCACGCAGCTCGTTTAACGCTTGCCAAGTTTGATCCCATGAATAAAGCAGCAGCGGGGAAGATTTCGGCTTTTCCTTGACCCATGTTGGGCTGATATGCGCATGGCCAAAGAGCTGCTTCGACGCGTTGGGCGGACGCGTGGCCGCTACCTGCTCCGCCGTGTAGAACTGAAAGAACATCGCTTCGACCGATGCGATCAACGGGATGTCGAGCCCGTCCATCCACACCACGCGCTCTTTGGTTTCGTTGCCATGGTCGTGCCATGCCCAGCTTGGCGTTAGAATTAAATCCCCCGGAGCCATGTAAACGCGCTCGCCGTCGACCGCTGTATAAGCGCCCGTGCCTTCAATGATGAAGCGAATCGCCGTCGGCGTGTGCCGGTGCGCGCGCGCGACTTCACCCGGCAAGAGAATCTGTACGGCGGCAATCAGGTTGTTGGTCGTCGCCCAGCGGCCACCGAGACCAGGATTGAAAAGCTGCAACGCGCGCCGCTCGTCGCCGACCGGCACGGCCCGAGCTGATTCCTCTATGATCGACTCCGTCGTCGACCAGCGCCACATATGCGGAATCATTTTGGGTTGAGGATGCGGCGTCATTTGGCTCGCCAGTTCCCAGAGACCATACATGTGGTTAGCGTGCATGCGCTCGTGGAACGCTTGACGGAATGCGTCTGCTTCCGATTTAATTTCGGGTTTAGCCATAGAATCCTCCTCAGTTAACCGCCGCGTCGTCATCTTGTTTTCAGCGTACCCGACGGTCTGTTGCCATGTCAACTAAGTCCAAGCGCCGATCAGTTGACGTTTTGCAAGTCGTTGGCCTAGTATCCAATCGGGAATAATCTCACTATATGGAGGAATCTCAAATGGCGGAACCCGCGAAAATTGTTACCGGCATCGGCAAAGCCGAGCTGCATCGGATACTCGTGCGCGGCTACGATCTGAATAAGGAATTGCTTGGCAAAATCACGTTCACGGACATGACCTCGCTCATCTTGCGCGGCCGGCTGCCGACTGTAAATGAAGCCAAAATGCTCGATGCGCTCCTCATAATTCTAGTCGAGCATGGCATGGTATCCCATGTCATTGCCGCGCGACTGATCTATCACTGCGCGCCGGAAGCGATCCAAGCGGCGGTGGCGGCGGCGCTCTGCGGCGCGGGGAGCGTGCATCTTGGTTCTTCGGAATGGTCGGCGAAAATGCTGACCGAGGCGTTGCCGCCGGACACGCAAAATCCTGACTTCGCCGCTATCGTCGCGTCAATCATGGATGACTACAGCAAGCGAAAACAGCGCATGCCCGGCATCGGCCATCGCACTCACGCCGAAGGTGACCCACGGGCGGACACCCTTTTCGGGATCGCCAAGGGCACCGGCGTCTACGGCAAGTACTGCGAGCTGCTCCAAGCGTTGTCGAAACTTGCGACCGAGCGCCGCAAAAGACTCATTCCCGTCAACGTTACCGGTGCCATCGGCGCCATCGCGCTCGATATGGGCTTTCCCTGGCAGATCACAAAAGCATTTGCGCTGATCGGTAGAACTCTCGGCGTGATGGGCCACATCGCCGAAGAGATCCGTAACCCGATGGCCACACAAATCGACGCCGCGATCAAACAGGCCTTAGTCTATGAACCATATAGGACGTAACCGTGTGTCTTATGGGCACGGCAAGCGGTCCGCCGACATCCGCTCTCTCTCGTCGCGGGTCCTTTCTCCTTAATTTGCACCGTTCCCGCCTTTCTGTTGTAATGCGTCGTGCACAGAGGAGAAATCATATGAGCTACGAAAACATTCTCGCCGAACGCGTCGATCAGATTGCTATTATCACTTTGAATCGCCCGGAAAAACTCAACGCGATGAGCTATGAGCTTGCCTGTGAGCTGGACGAGGAGCTCACGAAGATCGAAAACGACGACAATGCACGCGCCGTGATTCTCACCGGAGCCGGTCCGCGTGCCTTCTCCGCCGGCGGCGATATCATGCAAATGGTGAAATCGACGCCTGAGGAGATGGCCGCGCGTAGTGACAATCGCCGCGAAGCGAATTGGCATTTGGCCACTTTCACGAAGCCGATTATCGGCGCGATTAACGGTCTTGCATACGGCGCCGGCGCGCAATTGACGACTATGGTCGACATTCGTATCGGTTGCGAGCACGCCGAAATTCAATTCCTCGCCGCCAAGTATGGACGCGCGAACTCGACTTGGTCATTGCCTCTGGTTGTCGGATTACCCAAAGCCAAAGAGCTGCTCTATACCGGACGACCGGTCAAAGCTGAAGAGGCGGAACGCATCGGCTTACTCAATCAGCTTGTCCCATGCGCGCAGCTGCGTGACGCATCGATCGAGATGGCCAAACAAATCAGTGAAAACGATCCGCGTATGGTGCAAGGTATCAAACAATTACTCAACGACGATATTGGCAAGGCCTGGCGCGAACGCTTTGATGCCGAACAAAATGCGCGAAAGGGCAAGCTAAAAGCCAACTCGCCGCGTGAGGGTTTTAAGGCGTTCTTAGAGCGAAAGGGCATTCGTTGAGAGTGTTGCATCTTCGCGTGAAAAACGGGCGGTGGGCTATGGGGATAGCGACAAACCTTTGTGACAACTGCCTCCCGAATCGTCACCTCAGAGGTTCTTATCGGGGGTCTAGTCTGAGTCTCGCCTGGATTCCCGCTAAAAAGCATGCGGGAATGACGAACTCCGACAGGACTCGGAATCGCCTGTACCGGCATGTCATTTCGAACGAAGAGAGAAATCTTTGTCCCTGACTCGTCGGTTGACACTTCGCTTACTTGTCGAATATTCTTTCGTGCAATTGCTGATCCCTCAATTTTAATTCGGGAGAGCTCATATGGCCCTCAGCGTTGAAGAAAATGAATTGATCACCCACGTCGGCCCGGGCACGCCCTGCGGGGAAATGATGCGCCGCTATTGGCACCCCATCGGCTTGAGCACAGAGCTCAAAGGTCGGCCGATCCGCCGGCGTCTACTCGGCGAGGATCTGGTTGTCTTTCGCGACGACCAGGGCCGGGTCGGGCTCCTCACCCTGCGCTGCTCCCACCGCGGCACGTCACTAGAGTTTGGTCATGTCGAAGACGGCGGTTTGCGCTGCTGTTACCACGGCTGGCTCTACGACATTGATGGTAAAATTTTGCAAATGCCCGGCGAACCGCCGGAGAGCACGTTCAAAGATCGTGTCCGCCACAAAGCTTATAAGGCGCAGGAAGCGGCCGGAATTATTTTTGCCTACGTTGGCCCGGAGCCGGCGCCGCTCCTGCCGCGCTGGGATGTTCTGGTTCGCGAAGACGGAGTGCGCTCGCTGGCGGCGCGGTTAATCCACTGTAACTTTTTGCAAACCGTCGAGAACAGCGTCGACCAGCATCACTTTAAGTGGCTTCACCGCACGCCTAGGACTCGCCTGTGGTCCGACGAGAAGCTGACATCCGAGATCACCGAGTTCGGCATCCGCGACACCTTCACCCGCACAGTTCCCGAGGGTTCGTTCATGACAGTGAGCCATTTTTTGATGCCGAATATGAACAAAGTCGGCTATCACTTGAATGAAGATCACCCGGCGGCATTCGCCGCGACCCACGAAGGTTATGAGGCGCTGCGCTGGCGCGTTCCCGTCGATGACGCCAATACGATGCACTTTACGCTTTACTTCGCCCCGGTCGTCGACGGCAAAGTGTCGGCCAAGGTGCCCAAAGACCAGCAGGACCAAGGTTTAGGCGACAGCACCCCCGGTAAATACCGATGGGACGAAGAGACCGGCTGGATCGCCCGCGGCGATCAGGATCGTTGCGCTCAGGAAAGCCAGGGACCGGTTTTCGACCGCAGCGGCGAACATCTAGGCGTATCGGATGAAGGCGTGATCCTGCTCCGTCGCATGTTCAAGCAAAGCATCGAGGCCGTGCAGAATGGCCAGGATCCCGTGGGAACCATTCGTGATCCGGCGAGAAATGATATTCTGCGCCCCGTGCCCGGTGAATTTCGGGTGGCCTGATCGGAGGCAGATCATGATTCGCTTCGTGAATAAGGTATCCCAACTCGGCCTGCCTCTGCTCGCATTGGCGCTTTTCGCCGCGTCGCATCTGTACGCTGCCGATGCGATGGAATCACTGATTGCCGGCGCCAAGAAGGAAGATGAACTCGTCTTCATCGCCGGCGCGCAAACCTTCGGCGGCCGCAAGGGACTTTCGGAGATCGAAGCAGCGTTTAACAAACGATACGGCCTTAACATGAAGATCAGCTTCGCCGCCGGACCGGACATGAACGCGCGCGCAGCGCGGCATATCACTGAAATCAAATCCGGACGGAAAGTCTCGTCGGATATTTTCCTCGGATCGCAGTCGCATCAGGCGCTGCTTCACAAGGAAAACGCGCTGGAGAAAGTAAACTACTCGGGAATTTTTTCCTGGGTCACCAAAGACATGGAAATCTTTCCCAATGAAACGGTCCTGACCTACACTTCACCCAACGGCATTGTTTACAACGCCAACTTGATTCCCAAGGACAAGGCGCCGAAAAATTACGCCGACCTGATCGATCCGAAGCTGAGCCCGACCTGGGCCGGCAAGATTGCTATTCCGCCTTACGTCGCTTGGCTTGCCGAACTGTCGCTTGTCTGGGGACAGGAGAAAGTCAAAGACTACGCACGCAAGCTCGTGGCGATTAGCGGCGGGCGCTTGCGCTACAGCGAAGAAGAGCGCGTCGTGAGCGGTGAATTTCCCATTATGGCCAATTTTGGCGATGCATTAAGTGCGATGTGGACATGGCAGCCCAAGGGCGCACCGCTGATTGCCGTACCGGGCGTGACGCCGACCAACACCGACTATTTTCAACTCAGTGTGCCGAAGAACACGGTCCATCCCAATTTGGCCAAGCTCTTCGTTTCTTTTATGGCCACCAAAGAGGCACAAGGCGTCCTGCAAAAGCATGAGTCCCGTAGCTCGCACCTGGTCGAGGGAACCTTGATGCAAAAGTATCTCAAGGAAAATAAAGTCGCCGTCCAAGAGCCAAAGCTCTCGATCAATTACTATCTCAAATCTGAAGACGCCGAAGGTCTCCAGTTCAAAGAGGAATTGGCGAAGATATTGAAGGGCTCATGAACACGCGAATGACTTTGAACTTTTGAGCCTTTGAACTTTTGAACTAGTCGAATTGTTTTGTACGACTGGAACGTTTGGAACGATGGAACCATTCTGATTTTAGTCGAGCCACTTCGGAGGTTTCGTCCATGCTATCCAAGGAAGAAAACGAGCTCGTGACGCGCGTCGGACCAGGCACGCCGGCTGGAGAAATGCTCAGGCGCTACTGGTGGCCGGTGGGCTTCACCGAGCACGTCAAAGAAAAAAGCAGTCCGACAAAAGTGCGATTGCTTGGCGAAGATTTCGTGCTGTTCCGTGACGGCGGCGGGCGGCTGGGGCTTGTCGAACTTCACTGTTCCCACCGCGGCACGTCGTTAGAATATGGCCGCGTCGAAGATCGCGGCATTCGCTGTTGCTACCATGGTTGGCTCTATGATGTGAACGGGCGCTGCTTGGAGCAGCCGGCAGAACCTGCCGATAGCACCTTCAAAGACCGCATCCAGCATCCCGCGTACAAAGCTCAGGAAATCGCCGGCTTCATTTTCGCATACATCGGCCCTGAGCCCGCGCCGCTACTGCCGCGCTACGATTTGTTTTTCGAAGAGAGCGGCGAGCGCACCATCGGCGCCGGCACGGAATATTGCAACTGGCTCCAACGCGCCGAGAACTCCGTGGATCAAACTCATCTTGTCGCGCTCCACGCGCCTGAATACCCGCATATGGCCTTGAAGCGACCAGAGATCGGTTGGCAGCAAACCGTTTATGGCGCGAAGATCACCATGCATGTGCCGGGCGTATCCAAGCCAAAACACTCGCATTGGGTTTTTCCCTCGCACACCCGTCATACTACCGCGCGCAAAGGTCGCATTCCGGATCATGCCATTCGTTTCCGCGTGCCGACGGATGACGCTAAGACCACGACATTCTGGCTGCGCTTCACGCCCCACGACGAAGCGAATCGTGGCAAACCATTGGTTCTCAAGACAGTCGGATTCGAAGATGACAAGCCGGGAGTTTACACGCGCGTCGACGACGGTTGGTGGCGCATTGCTTCACACGACCAAGACCGCGTCGCCCAGGAAAGCCAGGGCGATATCTACGATCGAAGTAAGGAACATCTCGGCGCCTCCGACCAAGGCGTTATCCTGCTCCGCAACATGATCAAGGATTCGATTGACGCCGTTCGCCAGGGCAAAGATCCCTTCTGGATCTTGCGCCAGGCCGAACAAAACGAAAAAATCATCTTCGACGCTAGCATGGCCGAGATCGGCCCACTCTAATACTATTGTTTTCGACTGCCTGAACGGGCTTTCAATCGACTCATTTTTAGTCCTTGAACTTGTATTCTTCGAGCTTGCGGTAGAGCGTCGTGCGGTCTACGCCGAGGATTCTTGCCGCTTCCGTCTTGTTGCCGTGGGTAGTTTCCAAAACTTTTCCGATGTATTCCCGCTCGAGATCGCGAAGAGTAAACTGTTTGCCGAGAGCTTGGGCCAAAACAATGGCGGATTCGCCGCACGCGAGCAATTGACCCGGCAGGTCCTCCACTCCGACGAGAACGCCTTTGCCCAAAAGAACTGCGCGCTCGAGGGTGTGCTCGAGCTCCCGGATATTGCCTGGCCAGTCATAGCTCTTCAGCGCGGCCAATGCTTCGTCCTGGATACCCTCCACGTTCCGTTTGGCGCTGTCCGCAAACTTCTCGATAAAATGTTTGACCAACAGCGGAATGTCTTCGCTCCTGTGGCGCAGTGCTGGAAGCTCGATGCGAATGACGTTGAGCCGATAGTACAGGTCTTGGCGAAATTTGCCGTCTCTTACCAGCTCGTCTAGATATCGATTGCTCGCTGAAAGTACGCGGGTATCCACTTTCTCGCTTTGATTGGCCCCTAAAGGGCGAATTTCTTTGTCCTCTAAAACGCGCAGCAACTTGGCCTGCAGCGTTATCGGGATTTCGCTGATCTCGTCGAGAAACAAGATCCCGCCGCTCGCCTCTCGAAAGAGGCCCGGCCGATCTCTTCGAGCGTCGGTGAACGCGCCGCGAACATATCCGAACAATTCGCTTTCCAAGAGAGTTTCCGGGATGGCCGCGCAGTTCACCGGGATGAAAGGACCGGTGGCCCGCGAGCTGTTGGAATGAATCGCGCGAGCGATCAGTTCTTTACCTGTGCCGCTCTCGCCCTCGATCAATATATTGGCGGGCAAATCGCTCACCTGCGCGATGGTCTCGAATACACTCTGCATCGCCGAGCTCTGGCCGATGATGTTCTGGAAACGATTGCGCGCTTGCACTTCGGTGCGCAGCCGCTTGAGCTCCTCCCACAGAGTTTTTTGTTCGAGCGCCCGCTTTACCTGGATTAGAATTTCGTCATTGTGGAACGGTTTGGTGACGTAGTGAAACGCGCCCGCGCGCATCGCCTCTACGGCACTTTCGATCGTTCCGAAAGCCGTAATGAGAAGGACCAGCGCGCTGGCGTCGATCTCTCGGAGCCGCTGGACCAATTCGATGCCTCTCATTTTCGGCATCATGAGATCCGTAATCGCCAAGTCGAAGCGCGTTGTTCTGCATTTTTCAAGCGCCGATTCGCCATCGTAAGCCACGTCGGCTTCGTAACCATCTTCCCGTAAAAGATCGATCAGCAATTGGCACATCGCGCGATCGTCGTCGACGACCAAAATACGCGCTTGTTTCCGAAAACCCGTGGTGATTTTGAACCGGCAACAAGATGGTAAATCGAGTGTATTCTCCAGGCTTACTGTCGACCCTGATCTCGCCGCCATGATCTCTGATAATGCCGTAACTCACCGAAAGCCCGAGTCCGGTTCCTTCGCCGACATCCTTGGTCGTAAAGAATGGGTCAAATACGTGGCTGAGATGCTCCGCGGGGATGCCAGCGCCGTTGTCCCCAAAATCAACGCGCAGCTTGCGTTCTTTACCGTAACCACCGTCTTCAATTTCGCTACTCACGATTGTGGCGCTGATATCGATCCTGCCTCCGGAGCCCAGCGCGTGCAGCGAATTTAAGAAAAGATTTAGCAAAACCTGCTGTAATTGATCGGGATCCGCTGGCACGGGCGGCAACGATCTGTCGATCTGCAGCGCCACGGTCACTTTTTTTTCTGCGATTTTATGTTCCAGCAGGCCGATCACCTTCTGCACCAGAGGCAAAAGTTCCACGTTGCGAAAGGCGGGCTCCCTGCGACGGGAGAACTCCAAAAGTTGCCGGACGATACCTGCGATCCGATCTATCTGTGAGCGAATGATCTGCAAGTTGTCACTGATCTCTTCGTGGTTGCGCGGACGGCGCAAGAGGAACTCGGCGCGGCCGCCGATGATATTGAGCGGTGTGCCGATCTCATGGGCCAAACCGGCGGCAAGTTGCCCGACCGATGCCAGTTTGTCCGACTGCCGCAAGCTTCGCTCCAAACTCAAACGCTCGCGGTGCTCTTGAACGAATCTACCGTACAAGTCCTGAAGCCTTTCGGACATCTGGTTGAATTCCAAGGCCAGCGAACTGATCTCATTCGTTCCCTCAATTTCAATGCGTTTGTCCCAGCGCCCATCCCCGATGCCACGAACACGCTCAACCAGTCGCTCGATTGGGCGCGAGACGTTGCGCCGAACCAAAAATAAAATAAACATTGTCAGCAACGCGATCAAAAGCGAAGTCGTTAATATGATTCGATTACGCCTGGTCTCAAGTGTCAGATTATAGCCCGTGCCGCGGCGACCGAGGACAAATGCCCCCACGACTTCACCATTGCCGTCCAAGATCGGCTCGACGCGATAATAGACGGGATGTGCCGGGGTCTCGAAGTATCCGTCGATGTCGTTACCATTGGCGAGCACCGGTCGAGGATCGATGTTCAATACGGGCGCAGGATCGAGGTTAGGATAACCGTTGGTGTCGGTGAGGGACGCAGAAATCGCGATCGGCTTAGCTGAGCTGTCGTAAACTACGACGCCGTGAATATTTCCCGACCTTCCGACGCCATCGATAAAGTTTTGCGTTGCTTTGACATCTCGTTCTTCACCGTAGATGTATCGGAGAGCGGCCTGGATGGAGCGGCTAAGTCCCATCATCCCCACTCGCATTTCTCTCACGATGTTTTCTCTGTCCTGCTGAATGCTCCAATACCCGTGAACCAGCATGATAACGATCAGAGTCGATACCAAACAAAGAATGAGTTTTGTGCCGAGCTTCATGACCGCTCTCGAACCGTTTCAATCGCTGTGCGCATGGCGGGTGGACAGGCGCGACGAAGAATGACTAGCATACCTTTGTGTGGTAATTCGCCTCGCCATGTCGAGTTTTGCAACAACGCAGTAAAATTCACCATAATCGGCATTTGCATTAATGAGACGGTCCAACCGATGACGACGTGTTAATTTGCAACATCCACCAGGTCATTCGATATGCCTAATTCATTGATTTGTCGACAGCATAGAGCGCTGTGTCGATGGCATCGCAATTGCGGCACCATCAGCAGCGGACATGCTGGTCAACATGTTCGACAAACTCTACAAGGGAGGGCTATCAATGACGATAATGAAGAAAATTTGCTGCGCGGTTTTGCTGGTATCGCTTCTCGCGCTTGCTGGATGTCCCGAGGTGGCTCAACAGGGCGGCGGGTCATCTTCAGGGTCTAAAGAAAAAGCTCCGGATTGAGTCGCACGCAGGCAAAACTCCAGTTTAAATCGCCTCTCATTTCCGCTAGCAACGAAAAAGGGGATGTTGTTTATCCCCTTTTCTCATCTTCAAATTATCTCCCGGCTATCCGTCCGGGCGCGGCAAAAATTTTTAGTTCTTGGCCGGCACACTCTGCCAGTGTTACTGTGCGAGACGATCCACTCGGCGAACATTTTTTAGAGAAAAGGGAGAGATCTCATGACGGAACAAGAATCGATCAACCGGGCCTATGCCGAAACCGTCGAAACGATTTTCAAAGTGTTTTTTAGCGCATTCACATCTGCCCAGGGCAGTCCCGACGCGGAGCAAGCCGCAAAAGACCGCTTTCAAAACGGTATTGCTCATGCGCGGCACGTCAGAGATTTGGCCCTAACTCTCATTCCTTGAGTGATATGTGAAACTCACCGGCGTTTAAGCGTCGTTGGGCAAAAGTCGAGACCCAGGATGAGCCACTGCTATCGGCTCTGTTTGCCAATACGTCGCCCAGCCGGTGAGCTCTAAATAAGCGACTTACTAATCGCACCCGCCAACGTCACCTTGTTTTCCAGTGCGGCGGATAAGTGCGTTCGTAACGCGGCAGCGCTTCGACCCGCTGAATCCAAGACGCGATGTGTGGATACGTCCGGTCGAGCGGCAGAAGCATCAAGTTCAGCGGCTCGGCTGCCTCTTTATTGGCCGCCCGCAGGATCATTTGAGTCAACGGGAAGACGCTGATATCGGCGGCCGAAAGTTTATCGCCGACTAACCAGCGAGCATGAGCCACTCGATCATCGAGAGTCTTGAGCTCCTCGCGCACAGTTTTGGCCGCCTGCTGCATTTCCTCGACGTTATCCAGACCCTTGCCAAAAAATATCGGACGCACGAGCTTATTTGCGGCATCGACGAGATAGGACTCCGCTTCACAAATCGAGCGCCAGATCAGGCCCGTCTCTTGGGGTGTCCGGCCGAAGATTGGCGGCTCGGGATAGCGGCGATCCAAATACGTCATGATCGCGAGCGACTCGTACAAGACAAAATCGTCGTCCTGTAGGGTCGGAACCTTGCCGCGCGGATTGAGCCGCAAATAATCTGCCGCCTTATGTTCGCCTTTGGAGAACTCCAAAAGCTTTGACTCATAGGCGAGCCCCTTGACTTCCAGCGTCAACATCACGCGCCACGCAAACGGGCTGCCGCTGCCCCAGTAGAGCTTGATTGCCATCCGTGCACCTCTTCAATTTATTATCTGTAGATCGGACCCGTGGATTGAGTGACTTTCAGCCGCGATAGCACTAAGGTCATGATGAGCTTGTCTTCATTTCTTGTAAAGCGCGTCGATAAAACCGCTCTGCTCGATCCGTCGAACGATTGTCGCATCGATAATCAGGTTCGGATCTGTTTGTTTGGCTTGGGGATATTGCAGCGAAAGAATTTCCAAATCGCTTTTGATCACTCGCAGCGTGGCCAAAGGAGGCGCAAGCGATCAACGGCGCAAAGAAACACGCTGCGATCGTTAGGAGCCTGTTGCCGAGCATGCGGAACTCCTTTCTCCAGGCGAGATTAAGATGAGTCCGGTTACCACCCAGATTGTTTCCGTCAATGAAACTCAAGCCACGCGAGGCTGGCTTTGCGATTATCGGTAAAGTCGATCCAAGAAGCCGGACTTTTGGATCTCGTCGATCAGACTCAGATCCCAGTTGTCTTTTTCGGTTAAGCGCTTGGCCTGAGGAAAATCCTGCGCCGCTAGATCCAACAAAGCGCGAACCGCTTCGGCTTGCGGGCGCAG